>Ga0187865_1002174_pt1 | contig 19571 bp, 18 predicted proteins | sample June2016WEW_11_1_2_FD_132989 | JGI IMG/M metagenome (GOLD analysis project Ga0187865, IMG submission 132989) | Peatland microbial communities from SPRUCE experiment site at the Marcell Experimental Forest, Minnesota, USA - June2016WEW_11_100 | ecosystem: Environmental > Terrestrial > Soil >...
ATTGGGTGATTGTCGTCGGCTGGGTCGTGGTCTGCGTCTGAGTAGTGGATTGGGTGATTGTCGTCGGCTGGGTCGTGGTCTGCGTCTGAGTAGTGGATTGGGTAGTGGTCGTGGTCTGAGTCGCGATATGCGTCCGAGTCGTGGTATCCGTCTGCGTGAACGTCGTCGGCTGAGTCGTGGTATGCGTCGTAGTCTGCCTCTGCGTGAACGTCGTCGGCTGGGTCGTGGTCTGCGTCTGAGTAGTGGATTGGGTGATCGTCGTTAGCCGAATCGTTCTCACGGTCGTCGTGAATCTCGCAGTGGTCGTATCTGTTCGAGTCGCAGTACTGGGTTGGTAGGCCGCTGCCAGGTAGTAGCCAGTCACGCCGATCAAGATGCCAGCAATGAGGAGCCCTGTCGCCATCGCGTTTGAAACTCCCTTCCTGCGCATCCTACTCCGTTGCTCTTCTGAGATGATATAAGACTAATTCAAAACGCCCGAGCGACGCGATGCACGTACAATCGTTAGGAAACATGCGCCAGATTGGGGCTTGCCCAAACCACATTGGCAAAAATCGTCGTCAAAGCAGTGGGATTCTCTCGAGTCTAGGTGCGGTCCGAGGCGCTGCCCGCTACCGTAGAGTCACCGTGGGACGGTCGAGCTGTGCGCCCAAACTGGCCGCAGTCGAATCCTGGGTCAGAATCTCACCTTGTTCGCCACGGTCGGTGTGTATTCTTGCGCCCTAAATCAAGACCGGGCTGCATAAGTTCTATAGCCGACGGACGCGGCACGGCCCCGATGAAGCCCCCAGAAAGGTGGTGGCCGCCGCCGAGGAGCAGATACCTCGCTATAGCTGCGGCGGTGGTCCTCGGTCTGGCCCTCATAGAGATCGTGGACTTCGTTGAGCTGCCTCTCGAGTCGCAGATAGCGGCCATGACGAGTTCCTCGCTCATCTCCACCTCGAGCGTGACCAACACAATGGAGAGCCTCGGTTACCCAGGCCTGTTCGCCCTGATGGCGCTCGAGAGTGCTTCCGCACCGATACCCAGCGAGGTCTTCCTCCCCTTCGCGGGTTACCTCGTCTTCCTGGGCTCGATGAATTACGCTGTCGCCGTGGCGGTCTGCACTATAGCTGGCGTGCTGGGGGCGCTGGCAGACTACTACCTGGCCCTGCTGGTGGGGAGGCCCTTCTTCGACAGCCTACTTTCAGGGGTCGGCGTGAAGCCCGCCTCGATTGATGGAGCGGAGAGATGGATGAACGAGCGGGGTGCGTGGGCGGTGTTCCTCGCCCGGTTCGTGCCCGGGCTGAGGTCGATCATATCCATACCTGCCGGCCTCCTGGAGATGCGCCTCAGGACCTTCGTGGTGCTCACGCTCCTCGGCAGCCTCATCTGGTCCGCGGCCCTGATCTACCTCGGCCTTTCGGCGGGGGTGCTCTGGAGCTCGGCCCTCAGCACGCCCTCCGTGGCATTCACGGTTGTCGAAGTCTTTGCCGCTGCCGTGTCCTCTGTCTACCTGGCTTGCTACGCGACGGCTGGAAGGGTCCGCAGGAACCATGGCCGATGAGCGGGGTTCTGGGCATGCCTGTTTGATCATGAGGCCAAGGAGCTAAGCTACGAGGCACCTGGTTCCATGTCTCATACTGTTCTCGCGCACATCCGATGCCTGACTAACAACGTGCAAGTAGGGCAGAAAGCGGTCCTTTCTCTCAGCGCGTGTTGAAGCATCCTTTGATTGTCCTGCTCGGTTCTTGCCTTCTTCTCCAGGTAGTCCCAGGTTTCGTTGAAACAGCGAATAGCGATCTTCCTGTGGAATTCGCCTTCGTTCTTCGACATCATGACAACTCAGCCTGTTGATTTCCTTCTGTTAAGGGTTGTAGATGTCTAGACGGGCCCGGTGGGACTCGCCCCCAAGTAGGTCCAAAAAGCGGATTCCAATCAAGGTTGGATAGGAGTTGGAACTCGGAACAGTGCGCTCTTTGATCCCTTCGCTCTTTGATCCCTTATGTCGCATAAACGAGGGGAGCAGTGACCGAAGTCACTGCACTGTTGTCATTCTAGAGGACGATGTCGCCTGCGTTCTGGTTCGCTATGGGACTGCTGAGGAATAGGTTGCCGTAACCTGCCCCGCTCCCATACGTGTAGAAGTAGGAGACAGAGAGCCAATTGAAGGCAGCGTGGGTGTCGAAGTAGAGTCTGAGGTAGCTGACGTAGGTTGCGTCTCCCATCTGATTGCTGAGTGGCGTCGTCAGTATGTCCGACTTGGTGCCGCCGTCATTGAAGGTGCCGATGGTCCCGGTTGCCTTGAACATGGGGGCGTAGTCCCCTGTGAAGGTTGCGACGTATCCCGATACCGTTGTACCGGCCCCACTGTGGGATTCGGCAGTCTGGCTTTGGGGACTGGAGGCATAGGTGAAGGTGTTCCAGGTTCCTCCGTACTGCACAAGTGCGCAGTACGTGCCTGCTGTGTTGGACCAGATGATCTGGCCGTGGAGGTAGTTGTCTAGGGCCCAGTAACCGACATTTCCGGCGTCCTCGTCGGCCTTCACGTTCATTATTGAATTGACTAACGGAGTGGCAGACCAGCCAGTGGGTAGCACGGTCAAGCACTCGGGAGGAATCACTGGAGTCGGTGTGAAGGTGAGCGTCGAAATGACGATGTCGCCGAAGCTGCCGGCTAGGCTATTGACTCACATGTTGCCGTAGCCGACGCCTTTGCCGTTGGTGTACATCCAGGACCACTGGTAATCGTTCTCGCTAGTGAAAGGACCGAAGTAGAAGCTGAAGACGTGCGCAGCAGTGGGGCCCGTCTGAAGGGCATAGGTGCCCAACTGTATGTCCGCTGGCGTGCCACCGAAGTCATAGGTGCCGATGTTGCCTTGCATTGGCTTGGTCGGGGTAATGGTTGGGGCAGTGAAGGTGAAGACGTAGGCGCCAGTCATCCGGCCGCTGCCAGATGCTTGCTGCGCGACGCCGTTCTGCGGGCTGAGCGACCCTCCGCTAAAGGTTGTCCAAGTCCCAGAATATGTCTCCAATGCACAGTACAAGTTGGGGGCTGAGTTGGCCCAGACAATGACTGTCTTCGCGTAGTTGTCGAGAGCCCAGTATCCGACATTGCCGGAGTCCTCGTCGTGTTGGACCTTCATCACTACGTTGATCATTGGACTAGCAACCCAACCGGTTGGGTAGGCTGTCGAACATTGGGTAGGCAATACTGGGGTCGGTGAGGATATGGAGGCAGTTGAAGTGAGCAGGAAAGATGTTCCCATCAGGAGGAATGACATTGATAGAATGATTGCTGATGTTTTTCTATTCAGAACGTCCATCATCTGGCAGCATGGACGAGGTCATTTATCTATTGTAAGACAAATAGTACTTTAGTAATTACAGCTGCACCTGCAGCATATGTTTGTGCACTATCCAAATGAGCAGCAACCATCAGGGTTTGGACTCTGCGCTGGCCTCACTCTTCGACTTTGGAGAGCCCACGCCATAAGCCAGGAACGCTGCGCCTATGGCGGCAATGAGTATGGCGCTATCGACCGCGCCCGTCATTGCGTCAGACTCGAACGGCTGCGCCGCGACGTAGTAGGGAATGCCGAAGACGGCGAACAGAGTTCCTGCGACCAAGAGGAACGCCCCAATCGCCATTACGTAGGGTTCCATTGGCGGTAGGTCGTGCCGGTTTTGCACTTAAGGGTGATGCAGGCTGCTCCTCGGCACCACCGATTGAACACTCTTGCACTGACCAGCCGTCCAACCAGCCGAGACGACGGTCGACATGAGTATGATGCGGGCGCAGGGTACACACTGACTTGACCCGCGCGCGTGTGTGTGCGTGCATCCAAGTTCGCTAGCCTTTCATGCCAGGGAGGTTCGATACACGTATAACCGCTCCGAAGGTCGGGGAGCCCTAATGTCGGTGAGTTCCACACAACTCGCCCCTGGGGACCCGATCATTACCGTCGAGAATGTGAGCCTCGACTACTTCAAGGAGAAGGAGCCGCTCCCAGTACTGGTCGACGTCTCGCTGACCGCAGGAAAGGACGAGCTGGTCGCGATAACTGGGCCATCAGGCTGCGGCAAGTCCACTCTCCTCAGGATCATGGGAGGTCTGAACAAGGCCACTGCGGGGACTGTGAAGATCTTGAACTCTGAGGTGACGGGTCCGCGCAACGACATCACCATGGTCTTTCAGAACTTCGTACTGCTTCCATGGCGGACTTCGTTGGAGAATGTCCTCTTCGGCTTAAGCTCGCGGAAGGACCTCACCACCGAACAGAAGAGAGAGAAGGCCGAGAAGGCACTCGAGGAGACAGGGTTGATGGGGTTTGAGAACGTTTACCCGGGAGAGCTCTCGGGAGGAATGAAGCAAAGGGTGGGGGTAGCCCGAGCCCTCGCGACGGACCCGGAGGTCATGCTCATGGATGAACCATTCAGCTCTCTCGACGACCTCACCGCGGAGAGGCTCAGGAAGGAAATCCACGAGCTTCTGATCAACCCCTCGACTTCCGTCAAGACGGTCATTATGGTTAGCCACAACGTGGAGGAGATCATCGAACTGGCCGACAAGGTTGTCGTGCTTTCACAGAGGCCTGCGCACGTAGTCGGTGAGATAAGAATCAACCTACCGAGACCAAGGAACAAGAAGTCTGAAGAGTTCTTCACATGGGTGGACAAGGTATATTCGCTTCTGTCATGACCAGCCGACATCCCCTTAAGCCGGGCGGGGGCGCGCGGAGGCGCAGGAACACTTGGTAGAACCAGGAAGGCCTCTCCCTATTGCGCTCATAATGCCGGGGAACGTCAGGGCCGGACAGGTCATCAGTCTAGTCGAGGTGACGGGCGGACTGGGACCCAAGGTGGATGTGTCCAGGCTCGCGGACGAGATGGACTACGACATAGCGGTTCTGCTGAGCACACTGGATGCAGCCGAGATGCTCGGTCTGGTGAGGAGCGAGAAGGGAGACGTGTGCCTTACGGAGCTTGGGCTCAGGTTCCAGAAGACATCTAGGAATAAGGTAAGGATGCTCAGAGACAGGCTGGCTGCCATCGAACCGTTCCGCACGGCCTTGGAGCTTGCCTCCAGAGGCAAGCCGGTGACCGCAGGGCAGGTGGCGGAATCGCTCTCCGAGATAGGAATCAAGTGGCACTACCAGCCGGAGCTCAACGAATCGCTCATTAACGACCTCCTAGTACACTGGACCATCTACGGTGGGCTCATGAGGTACGACGGGAAGTCGGGCAAGTTCCAGAGAACCTAGCCGCCGATGCCCCTAGACGAATAGACAGCCTTCCCGTCGACGAAAGTCGCCGTTATCCTTACTTTCCTGACCATCGCTGGGTGCATCCCCTTTAGGTCCGAATCAAGCAGTGTGAGGTTCGCGCCAGCACCCTCGACCAGTCCGGACCCTGCCTCGTCGAAGCCGTTGTAGCTGGCATTCGACATGTAGAGGTCCAGGGCCTCCTCCAAGGAGAGAGATTCCTGGGGGGCGAAGCGGCCTCTAGCCACCGCGGCCCAGACCCCCAGGAGGGGGCTCATCTGCTCGATCGGGGAGTCCGAGCCTCCTGATGCCACGATTCCCCCGGCCAAAATCGATTTCAGCGGGTACAGGTCATTGACCCTGTCTTGGCCGAGCCTACTGGCGGCCCAACTGTCGGACGTGATAAAGAGGGGTTGGACGGCAGCCCTGATGCCACGCCTTGCCATCTTCGTCAGCAGGTCCCTTGAAAGCAGGCTCGCATGCTCTATCCTGTGCCTCCTCGGGTTCTTGGCCCCAGTAACTCGGGAGAGCGCCTGGATTGCCTGGTCGATCGCCCTGTCTCCGATGGCGTGGATGATCACCTGGAAGCCTGCCGCGTCAGCCTCCTCGACGATGCTCCCAAGCTCCTCGTCGGTGTGCCTAAGGATCCCGCTGTTGCTTGGGTCGTCCGCATAGGGCAGGCGCAGGGCCGCGGTCCTGGCCCCGAGGGAGCCGTCGGCGTAGACCTTCACGCCGTTTATCCTGACCGTGTCGTCGTCGAGTTTCGAACGGAGCCCCCTCTCTTTCACGTACCCCATCGCTTCTGCCGGAATGTACACCCTGTAGCGCAGTGAAAGAGCACAGGCGGAATGCAAGCTCGCGAGAGCCTCAAGCTCTTCGCGGTAGCCTGTAGGCGATACGACAGAATGAAGGGTCGTGATCCCGCATCTCGCAGCTTCTGCTTCAGCAGACAGCAAGTCGCCCGCGCAGACCTCCACGCTTCGAGGAATCCTGCCGTAGACCTCCTCCAGCGCTCCCTCCTTGACGATTCCCGTGAGGCGCCCCCCGTCGTCCCTCATGTATTCGGGCCCCCGCCTGTCCTCCAAGGCCAGCGTCTTGATCGCGACGGTGTTGAGGAGGGCGATGTGGCCGCAAACCCTGGTCAGGGCGATCGGGTTATGGCCTGACAGGTCATCGATGTCAGACCGGTCCGGCATCCTGCCCTCCCTGAAGGCTTCCTGGTCCCAGCCCATCCCCGTCACCCACTCGCCTACCTTCGATCTCTGCACTCTCGCGAACAGCCGAAGGCGGAGGCCGGCAATGCTGCCCGTCCCTCTGAGGTCGACGTTGCGCTTCAGCCAACCGAACTCGAAGGGGTGACAATGGGTGTCTGTGAAGCCCGGAAAGAGCGCGGCCCCGTTCGCATCGATCCGCTTCACTTCATTTGGAGCAGCCGGGCTCGCACTGTCAAACAACTCAACAATTCTCCCGTCCCCGACCATCAGCGAGCCGATCCTTTTGCCGCCGAGCTTGCAGTTCTCGATCAGGATGTCCGTTTCTTGAGCGCCTCCTTGGCGAATTCCGCAGATGGAATCCTCCTTCTGATGCGGGCCAGCGTGCGCAGGTCCTCCGGAGTGTCAACGTCGAACATGACCCCCTCACCGCAGCACACGGCGAGCGAAAGGCCTTCCTTCGCCGCCCCGCCGATGTGATTCCAGAAGCTGTCCGAGTCGTAACTAAGGGCCGGCGCGGCCCTTCCTGAGAAGACGAGTAGGTTCGTGCCGTCGAACAAGCGCGACGGGGAGATGACGCAATCGAAGATACGTTTGAGGTTGAGCGCCCTCTTGATCTCGCCAGGGGCGAGAAGAGGCAAGTCCGACGGCGCGACCATGAAATCATGATTTCGTCCGAGTGTCCTCATGCCCATCTCGACAGCGGCGTTCACTCCTTCATTCCGGGGTTCAGCGATCGTCCCTCCCCCCAGTCTTCGCGCGAGGGCAAGCGCCTCCAAGTCAGATGAGACGACATAGCATCTTAACGACAGGTCAGCCCCGCGGAAGACCCCAAGCACGTCCGCAAGCATCAGCTCCGCCAGCCGGCGTCTCTGGTCCGCGTCCAAAACCCGGGAAAGTCTCGATTTACTCTGGCCGGCCTTGAAGGGGATCAGAACCGCTGTCCGGTTCAGGCTTCCAGCATCTCCTGCGCAATCCTCTTCTCCTCGGGACGGTTTCTCATCAGAGTGTCTGAGGGGACGCACCTGATACCGAGCTCTTCGATCTCGCCCACGACACCCTCGTCACTCCTGTCGATGACCAACGAATCAAGAAACTCAGAGTACCTCTGCGCCACCCCGACAGAGTCAGAGCGCATCCCGACAGCTCTCATCAGCTTGGCTGCGGGGCCGCTGAAGGGGAGCCTGCCCACCATCGGAGAGAGCGCTGTCACCCTTGCCTTGGTCCGGGAGAGCCTCCTTGAGAATCCTGGGACCGCGAGCATCGGCCCGATGCTGGTCACAGGATTGGCTGGACAGATGATGACCCTGTCGGCCCTCTTGATGGCCCTCTCGACCTCCTCTGTGAACCTGGCCTGAGAGGACCCCCTGTAGACCACCCCCCTGACCCCCGGCAGACCCCGGTCTCGGACCCAGAACTCCTGAAGGTGCACGTAGCCTGCCGGAGTGAGGATGCGCGTCTCGACGGGGTCATCGGTCAGGGGCAGAATCGCCTGGGCGACGCGAAAGACCTTCCGGAGCCCTTCCGTGGCTGAGGTCAGAGTCAGACCTTCGCGTAGCATCTTGCTTCTCACTATCTGGGTAGCGATGTCCATGTCTCCGAGCGCGAACCAGGTCGGCTCGCCGATCTGGCCCAGCTGTGCCTGCGTCCGGAACGTGTCTCCCTCGATGCCCCAGCCTTGCCTCCTGTTCGCGAGCCCGGCCAGCGTGTACATTGCGATATCAAGATCGGGGCAGACGTATAGTCCGTGCACCCAGAAGTTGTCCCCGACGTTGACCACGACGGTGAGGTCCACGCTTAGCGCGGACAACCCCCTCAGCAGCTTTGCCGATCCAGTTCCGCCGGCTAGCGCGACTACCCTCAACCTCTCACCTGAAGAGGTCTCTTTCCCTCTGCATAATCAGGGACCTGACTCCTCCCTCTCCGTCGGCATACTTTACTCCGCGGACCACGGCCACGGGGACCTTGTCGAGCTTGCCCTTCGCAAGCTCGGCCGCGCCAGCAATCTCGTCGACGATTGCGGGCTCGGTCACCTTCAGGGCGTAGCCGAACCTATCGATTCTGCCCCTGAAAGAAACCAGCGGGTCTATCCCCGAACACCCTATGGCCACGTCAGTCTGACCCCTCCTCCAGGGCCGACCAAAGGTGTCGGTCACGACTACGGCCAGGTGCCTTCCTGTCCGGTCCTCAAGGGTCATCCTGATCCTCCGCGCGCTTAGGTCCGAGTCCGCTGGGAGCAGGCTGGCACACCCCTTCCCCACATTGGACTGGTCGACGCCCGAGTTCGCGCACACGAAACCATGTTTCGTCTCCGTAATCACGACACCGTGCCCGGACCTCACGACCCTGACTGACTCCCTCAGGACCAGCTCCATGAGCCGCGGGTCCTTCCCTTCCGCCTTCGCCAAACTTTTAGCACGCCTCCCCGGGACAACCTCATTCAGCCTGACCACTTGCCCTTCGGCTTTGGACAGGATCTTGTGCGTGACCACAACGATGTCTCTGTCCTTCAGCCGGATTCCTGAGCGGCCGAGCGCCGCAATTACCAGTCCTGCCACGTCCGACCCCTTGCCTACTTCAGGCAGGCCCTTGAGAGGAAAGACTTCGACCTTTCCCAAGTCGCTCCGCCCGACCAAGCCGCGACCACGCGATAAATGCTACCCCAGCAGTGGCTCGTTCAGGATTAGGATTTAATACGCGGACGAGGGCCGTGCCTACGGTTTGCCGAGCAAGGAAGACGTGTTCAAGGCCCTCTCATCGGTCAGGGATCCTGAACTTGGCAGGGACCTGGTTTCCCTGCGGATGATTGAGGGCGTCACCGTAGAGGGCGGGAGGGTCACTTTCACGCTCAACCTCACAACGCCGGCCTGCCCCCTGAGGACCCAGCTCGAGGCCGCCGCGAGAGAGGCAGTGAAGAGCATCCCAGGCGTGACCGAGGTGCAGATGAGGACCGGCTCGGTCGTTTTCGCGACTAGAGATGTCTCGCAGTCAGAGATGCTCAAGGGAGTCAAGAACATCATCGCAGTAGCGAGTGGGAAGGGAGGAGTCGGGAAGTCGACGGTCACCGTGAACCTGGCCGTTGCGCTCGCCGCGTCGGGGGCGAAGGTCGGAATACTGGATGCGGACGTCTACGGGCCGAACGTACCACATATGATGGGCGTGAATCAGGATGCAGAGGTCAGAGACGAACTGATAATCCCGCCCGTGGCCCACGGGGTCAAGGTGGCCTCGTTGGGTTTCTTCTACAAGGACGTGACGCCCGTCATCTGGAGGGGACCCCTCGTAGCGGGTGCCGTTAAGCAACTGCTGACACAGGTCGACTGGGGAGATCTCGACTATCTGATTTGCGACCTTCCTCCCGGCACAGGCGACGCGTCCCTTACGCTGGCCCAGACAGTCCCACTGAGCGGCATCGTGATAGTGACGACGCCCCAGGAGGCAGCCCTGAGCATAGCGGCCAAGGCGCTGGCAATGTTCAGGAGACTCGACGTCCCCATCCTCGGAGTCGTCGAGAACATGAGCTACTTCATCTGTCCACGTTGCGGCGAACGTTCCTACATTTTCTCCAACGGAGGAGGAAGGAAGATCGCGTCAGAACAGAACGTTGACTTCCTCGGGGAGATTCCGCTGGTCGTGATGATCAGAGAGCAGTCTGACGCGGGGGTCCCCATCACGATAGCAAAACCCGAGTCGCCCGAGGCCGACATCTTCAGGGAGTTCGCATCCAGGGTCGCGGGGATGGTCAGCATCGTGGCCTTCTCGAAGATGAAGAAATGACGAGAGAAGAGGACCGCCTTCTCATCGACACGGAACGAAGGAAGAAAGCTCGGAAGAGACGGCGCGGTCCCTACAGAAAGTCGCATCTGAGAATTGCGAGCACTAGGGCCTAGGTAACCAGATTGCAAGCAAAGACCTAGGCTAATCCAATTGAGCGATCAGCTGGCTGTACCTTCGTCGTCAGACATAATTCACGTGACAGGTCCAAGAGCAACCATAGAGTCAAAAACAAGAATCAACGGATAAGTAACTCTGGTGACTCTCACAAAGGGACTGGTAATGTCTGTGTTTAAGACGTTCTTCCGCCATTGTCCTTCATGCGGACGCAGATTCGAAATCAGGCTGGGTTCTAAGAGAGAGGTAGGTGACGAAAGCGAGACATGGAGGACCAGCAAGTCAACCGTAGGTATGAGTGGCAGGAAGGAGAGCAACCCAATGCTCGAAGGGGAATACCCTGCGAGCGTCTAGGTTCTTGGGGCAGAAGAAGTTCAGGAGCACAGGTTCAACTACAAATGCAAGCATTGTGGTCACGAGTGGTCGGAGGAAAGGTTCAAGACGACTGAGAGAGCAGGAAACCCCGAATACCGGGGCGACTGAGCAACCAACTCAGAAGTGAACCATTTCAGAAAGTCTTTTCAACTGAGCGTAGGTCTCAGTTGAAATCGCAGACCATGTCTGGAAAGTCGCTGAAAGCGCGTCGGTTGATGGGAGGGAGGAAGACTGATTTGCAATGCGACTCGGAACGGGAGAGAGACTGCGGCGAAGAGACAGAAAAGATGTGGGTCGGACCCAATGCCGAGGTAGCCCAGGATTGAAATTTACGAGGCGTGAATGGGCGAAGATTGGGGCCGAGGTCATCCTAGTTCTGCTCGCTCTCTCCGCCGTGGTGGCCCTGCTCGGCTAGGCATGGGTCCTGAGTCCGAACTGACGAAAGGCAGAACACTGCTCTTCAGGCATCAGTTCGGTGCTCGGCACTAGGATCAAATGACCCAAGCATTTGTCCGAGCCCTCCCTTGGAGGGCAGGTCTAGACTCGGGATTCTCAGCGGACTGCCACTGCATCGATTTCGACCCTCGCGCCCTTCGGGAGCGCTTGGACCTGGACCGTGGTCCTAGCAGGAAAGGGGTGCGAGAAGTGTTTGGAGTACTCCTCATTCATCTGCGAGAACTCGGCAAGGTCGACCATGAAGACGTTCGTTTTCACGACGCTCTTCATGCTAAGACCCGAGGCTCCGAGTACCGCCTCGAGGTTCTGAAGGACCCTCCTCGTCTGAGCGATTACTCCTTGTTCCAAGTTCCCGGTCAAGGGATCGAGACCTAACTGTCCGGCGCAGTAGATCGCTCCGACGTCGATGGCCTGCGAATATGGCCCGACTGGGGCAGGCGCACCCGCAGTCCTCACTTCGCGATTCAACGGCTCCCCGCGCTGTTTGTCAGCTTAAATCGGTATTGGCGCGATGAACATGGTACTTTTACATGGCGTGGAAGCGAGTCAGGGTACCAAGAGCGCGTGCGCGGACCAGAAGACGTTCCCGATGTCAGCCTGCAGATTCAGGAGTTCACTTCTCGTTTCAAACTGTCATTCATGATGTCACTCTCAGTCTCCCTCAGCGCCATCCTCGACCCTTTGGAGTCAGCGACACGCTACCCTGATTCAAAGCATGCCCCCTTCGATTCGCAGAATCAATACGTCATGCACATCCAGAGACTTCACGACCTTGTGCCTCGATGTCTTGAAGCAAGCTCTTCGAGACATTGAGGCGATGTGGGAAGCAGCGGCGCTATTCGGAATGCGACGAAGGGTAGGGAGAAGGTTGGTCTACCATGACTTGTAGTCGCCCGTCTTCCCGGGAAGCCCAGCCTTGCCGCAACTGCAACCTTCATCCCTCCAACACCAGAGGTTGTGCTTAGAACAGAACTCGGAGTTTCCCATTTGGCAGTGATATTCGGTCCGATGATTTAGGCCGCCATGGTTTGCCAAGCTTCACGACAGGGAGGGGAGTCAGCGAAGCACAGGCCAACACCTGACAAGCCTGAAATGAGCCGCTATTTTGACAAAACATCCAAATTCGATATGGAGAACGTCCCCGATCAAAGATTAGCGAGGTCGCACGAAAGGCACTATTGTAGCCACGCCGGACCAGCAATCAGGGTTGCGTGTGCGAGGACACCACGAAACCAGATTAGAGACGGTAGCCTCTCTAAGCTTGTTGCTCCCGAGCCATTCGGTGGCAGTTGTCAGACGTGCCAGCGGTCGTTCGACACGTCCACCGACGTCATGCGATGCTTGCCCAAAGATGATAAGCGAATACCCCTTCATTGCCAAGCACAGTACCAATGGTCATCACAGGAAGTATCATGTCGCTTGCGCCTTGAGAATAGGGATAGTCTTGCGTGTTCCGACGCCTGGCACTAATGGGATCTGGCCTTGAATTATAAGTCTGGGGTCAGAGGCTGCGTAGAAAAAGGCTACAGAATAGCAGTATCCTTAGTTTGGCAGAGATCAATAACGCGCCACTATCGGTCTTGAGAAGCAGGTGGTCGGGGATGGGTGGAGCCCCGCGGTCACCGCAACATCCTGAGGAGCCCTTCGTAAATCTCTGACTCCTCATTGTACTCTAGCCTCTCCTTCCTGTCCATATCTTCCAGCATCGTGGAGATACGCCTGCCCCTTTGCGATACGAGGATGATTCTTCTTCCCGCCTTGTAGGCAGCCATGACCTCCATTCCTACGCCCGTGCTCGGGCTTGTCACGTCGGCCACCATCACGTCAGCGTTCTCCGACCCGGTCCTGTCCCGGTCGAAGACGTTGACTGCAGAGGGAGCGGCGACTTCCATGGGGTCTAGGTTCCAAGGTGAAGCAACCACGTTGCCAGAGTCCCTGATCGCCCTTGCCATCAGTCGGGCCCTCTCAATCGACCTACTGGAGACCAGCGGCACGGCTAGGTAGACTTTCAACACAGGGGCAGGTAGACGACGTGAGTTTATGCCTTACTGGGGAGAGTCACGTTTAGCGGAGGCGAACGGACCTTTCTATGATCGCACTTCGAGGGGCTGTGCGCATAACAGTAGGTAGCTCCGCAGACGTGGCACGTGTAGTAGAACCCGACCCCGAGACTTCGGCCACACAGGCCGCACGTTGGCGTAGGTTTCTGCGTCTGGCTCGTGTACATGCTCGTACCTGCGAACGTCTCATGCCGGCGGTCGGTATTAAGCAGTTATACAATATTTGCAGATCGGATATGGAGGGATATGTGAAATTGATATTCACCCTTCACCGTCAGGAAAGTGAAAGAGAACACACTTGGTCCCCCCGATCCCGGAGTGCCAGTCTAGCGCTTGTACCCTATCTTGCGGAGAAACTCGTGCCGTTCCTTCTTGTCTGACTCCGTTTCCGAGCCTCTTGCAGATATCCCGTCGACTATACCCAAGATGCCCCTGCCCTTGCCCGTGTCTGCCACCATGACCGTGACCGGGTTGGACGTAGCGCAGTATATCCCCGCGACCTCCTCCACATTCTTGATCCTGTTGAGGACGTTGATGGGAAAGGCCCCCACTAGCACCACCACGAAGCAGTGCCCGGCCCCCAGCAGACTCGCGAACTTCAGGGCTGTGGAAATGGCCTCCTCGTCAGAGCCGTCGCACCTGATTAACGCCTTTCCTGAAGCTTCGCAGAAGGCGACCCCAAACTTGATTCCAGGCATCGAAGTAATCAGGGCCTCGTAGACGTCCTCGACAGTCTTGATGAAATGGCTTTGTCCGAGGATTAACTGATCTCCTTCGGGAACTGCCAGCACCACCTCCTCGACCTTCACACTCCAGTACCGGCGCCCGAGGACTCAAAACCCTTTTCCTTCTATGAGGGGGTTGACCCAAGTCCGCACAGAAGGTGTTCGCCGTTGGTCTTCCGTCAACCTGATCCTTTTTTCCTACTGGATGTCAACCAACTGGACTGAGTGCCCATTGACGATAGCCCGGCTGCGCTATAGGAAGCTCCTCTGATTTGCCGCCTCGCCTGAAGACTCTGCCCCCAGAAGTTCGGCCTTGGGAAACAGGGTTATGGAAGGACAGGGTCGCTATCTAAAATAAGGATTGAACGCCGGGGTACGACGAGTCACTCATTCATGGCACAGCCCCACTACCCACCTCTTTCTAGAAACAAGAACTTCTTGGCTCTTCTGTTCGGCAGAGGTGTGTCCTCACTCGGGGACAACTTCGGGAACCTGGCTCTCTCATGGCTCGTCTACACGATAACTGGCTCGGCATTCGATCTGGCTATCACATGGGTCGTCTTCATGATACCGAGGGCGCTGGTGCGGCTGTTCGCGGGGGTCTATGTTGACAAGTGGAATAAGAGGAAGATAATGCTCGCGACCGAAACCACAAGAGCGGCTCTCTTCGGCGCGATCGGCGCGGGAAATTTGGCGGGCTACACCCCCCTAGCTTTCATCTTCGCAGTAGCCTTCTCCGTCGGTCTGCTTGGCGCACTCTTTGACCTGGCCGGCAACACTGTTGTACCATTTCTGGTGGAGAAGGGCAGCCTTCTGAGGGCGAACTCGACCTTTACGGCAGTCTTCCAGGCTGACAGCATAGCCGGACCGGCGCTTGCCGGGATTACTATAGCACTGTTTGGGACCGCAGCCGCGCTTCTGGCAGACAGCCTGAGCTTCGTGGTGTTGGTCTTCGCGCTCTTGCTGATCACGGTGCCGTCTAATCCTCTCGGACAAATGCAGCACGCTTGGAAAAGGGAGTTCAAGGAAGGGTTCGCTTACTTCAAGACAAGAACGGATCTCGTCTGGATGTCGATCTTGGTGATGGGCTCGAACTTTGGCCTTGGAGCGCTCTGGTATGTCTATGCGCTGATCTTCTCGGATAACATCCTGATGTCTGGCAGCTTTGGCTACGGTATGCTCGGGACCTTCAGCGCAGCCGGTATTCTCGCAAGTGTCGTCTATCTTGCCAAGATAGGAAAGGTACAAAGGAGAAGGCTGGCGATTCTCACTTCGTTGTTTGGAATGGGAGCAGCGGTAATGGCGCTCTCCTTTACCACCACTCTGCCAGAGGCCCTCGTGGCCATCTTCGTCTTCGGCCTCTTCCTGCCGTTTTCCGACACCATACCAACAGTCTACTACCAGCAGACTGTTCCGGGTCCTGTGCTCGGGCGGATATTTGGGTTCAAACAGTTCATTGAATTCCTGACGGCCCCTGTCAGTGTGATTTTTGGGGCCTTCGCGACAAGCTTCCTTGGCGTCACGAATGGGATTCTCATCGCCGGAGTAGTGGTCGTGGGCTGTGGTCTGATAGGAGTCTTTGCCCGCCCATTGAAGACCCTGATTCCATTGCCAGAGCCTCAACAATTCAGCCAAGTCTAGCACATAGGCACAGTCTAGCGCCACCGCTATGGAGGAATGAATAGTAGAATAGCGACTTTCTTGCACAATGGTGAGTGTAGGACCTGTCGGTTATCTACGCGGAGGCGGGAGTCTTGAACTTCGTGTCTTATGCTGGGTCAGGCCACCCCAACCCTCTTGATTCTCTGGGCACGAGGGGTATTGGAGAACACGCGAACGAGGTAAAGGGCACGGCCGCTCCCCGTCCATGGCCAAGATAGGTCTGATTAAACAAAGCTTTATGATAATTGAGCGTGCAGCGTGATCAGTGTCCAGAATAACTGACGTGCACACTCATCTTTCAGAACGAAAAGATGATCGACTCATCCTCTACGCCAATCGAAATGGACTGAGGTACGACCTGGATGAGCTCCTTCGACTGATGGAGTCAAACGGCGTGGGCACTGGGCTTCTCCTCAGCTCAATAGGAGGGAAAGGGGTCCCGTTCCCGAATGAAGACCTCCTGGAGCTCTGCGCGAGGAGCCGTGGAAAACTTCTTCCTGTGATCACAGTCCTACCGTCTCCCAAGAAAGTACGCAATGCCATGCAGCTCGCCAGACGTAACGACGGCCTCGTCAAGGCCTTCAAGATCATGCTCGGATACGGAGAGGCGCGCGTGGGCGACCCAGTTTTCAATCCCCTGTATGACTACGCCGAATCTGCCGACCTTCCTGTCATGTTCCACACGGGTGACACTGCTGACGCTCGGGGTAGCCTGATGCATGCTCACCCGCTGACCCTGGACGCTCTCGCAAACGAGCGTGACCAACTAAAGATCGTGGCCTGTCACTTTGGCAATCCTTGGATCGACGACGTCGCTGAGCTGATATACAAACATCCGAATGTTTACGCCGACGTCTCCGGTCTGGTCGTCGGCGGGAGCAAGTACGTCGAGCAATACACCAACTGGCTAGCAAAGAGGTTGAGCCGAGCGATGTACTTTGCAGGAGGAGCCGACAAGGTAATCTTCGGGAGTGATTATCCTGTCACCCATCCTTCCGTCGCAATCTCCCTTGTTGAGAAGTTCGAAATCGACACGGGAGACAGGAAGAGAGTCCTCTCAGAGAACGCGAAGAAGGTCTTCCGGCTCTGACAGTTCCTGGCGAGAATGTGCGGATTGCCGAGGTCCCCATCGAAGAGAGGGCGTCGTTAGAGCATCTGCTCGCCGAGAGTTTCCATGGCTGGTATCTGAGTCATTCCAAGAAGACGCTGCTGGAGATAGAGGTGGTCAGAGAAGCTGTGGTCGACGAGCACCCGGCGGGTCTGGTAATGCTGAAGACTCTCTACGATTCCATAGGCTACGTCTACTACGTCGCTGTGGCTAGAGACTATCGAAGGAGAAAGGTCGCGACTCGGCTTCTGGAACATTCGCTCGAGTACTTTTCGGGGCTCGGTGCGCGAGAGGTCTATGCAAGCATAGGAGAGGGGAATGTGGAATCTGAGGGGCTTTTCAGGTCTCGTGGCTTCGTGAGGACAAGATACAGAGAGGTGTCAAGCAAGTACGGGCATCTGAGGGCCCTCAGTCTTTACAGGAAGATGCTGGTGGTGCCAGGAGAGATACTGCTCTGCAGACCTCTCGTTCTCACGTCACCATCCCACAGTTGAAACCACTGCCATCTTGGTCATCGCTACACCTTCAGCTCGATCAACTCTTCAAAGAACCGGCGCGTGGTCCCGCTGGCGGGCGAGTCGAACGGGTCGACACTGACTATCACAGGAAGGTTGTTCACGGCATGGCCGATGAAGAGGCACATCCTCGGAGGGAGAGTCCTGACTATCGCCTTCACCGTGTCCGTGTCGGCCATTGAGGCCTGCGAGATGAGGTTCAGGTCCGAATCGCTGCTGAAGCTGTAGAGGAAGATGTTGTCAACCTGCCTGTAGATCTTCTGATCGATAGCATCAGGCTGGTTCGTGATGAAGACCGTGAAGACCCCAAAGTGGCGCATTCTGGTGATTAGGTCCTCCCAGTACGTGTCCCTGAGGTAGAGATGGGCCTCCTCGGCGAAGAGGAAGACCGGCGGGATCCTCTTGCGCTCAAGGAGCTCCACCATCCTGGAGAGCATCAGCTCGACGACCATCTTCCTGTTCAATGGGGAGACGCCACTTAGGGTCACAATCAGTGCACCCCCTCCAGCGCTCATGTCGAAGAAGTCCTGCAGGTCGAACTGTTGGTTGGGCGAATCCGAGAAGAGGCCGCAGGAGGCGATTGTGTGGTACCTAGCGAAGAGGGCGTCCCGCACGAACTCGTTGCACCGCCATTGGTGGATCGCCGACTCAAGCGATGCTAGGGAGAGCTCGTTTCGGCTCTCGAGCTGCTCCCAGATCTTCACGAACTCGCGCAGCGAGGTCCCGGGCATGTCCAAGGAGTGAGAAAGCAAATTCGTTATGGAGCGGAGGCCGACCGTCGCCAAGGAGAACTTGAGCTCCCGGCCGGGCCTCATTGCCCTGACCTTCCCGTAGACCGTGGTCCTGGTCCCGTCCCCCCGCTGGCCGATCGAGGCATACTCGTCGTTCAGGTCGAATACGACCGAGTAGGCGCCCTGCTCGAGGAGGCCCCTGAGCAGCATCTTGGCGAGGTGCGACTTGCCCGACTCCTTCCTCCCGGTGATGACCGTGATCCTCCCGTCGAGCGACTCGGCGGCGACCGAGAACTCGGAGTCCGAGTCAACGTGCCCTATCTTGATCCTCCTTCTCCCGAGCTGGGGGAGCGTCCCCCAAAGCTCGTCGACCAACAGCCTCGCCACCCTTGAATTAGTCCGGGATGGCATCCAGTCGACCCTGGGAGTCAGCAGGCCGCCCGAGATCGTACCTCTCGCCTTGCAGAGCAGGATGCGCATGTCCCTTATCAGGGTGGAGATGGTCGTGAGACCGGTCGGGTCGGCCGTCACTCCGGGGGCGGAGGCTGACAGGACCTCCTCCCGCGCTATCTCCTCTTCGATCCCCTCGATGTCGAGATACCGCTCGTCGTAGACTTGGAGGACGAGGCTCCGCTCACCCTCGGCGGCCACGAGATAGTCGCCGACCCTGGTGGGTTCTCGGGGCGAGGCGATGACCAGGATGTCGTCGGACTCCTTCCTAAGTATCCTCAAATGCTAGGCTCCTCCTTTGAAGCTGCCGAGGGCAATCCTCCTGAGCGAGAAGGTAGGGAGCTGCCTCAGCCTGAAGCGCCTCGTGACGTAGGCCTTCAGGGCCTGGTCCTCGGCCTTCGAGAAGATCGAGAGATGATGGGCGACCTTGAGCGAGTCCGGGTACCCTGAGGCGAAGGCATCGTTCCAGAGGATCCTGCCGAGGGTCCGCTGAACCGGCTCGGGGCTCTGAGCGAGGTCTAGTCTGAAGACCAGGCCGTCGGGCGTGAACTTCGCGAGCACTGTCTTGACCGGGCCGTCGTCAATGCTGTGATAGGCCGCGACCTCAGACCTAGAGAGAGCGCTGACCGCGCTCTCGGAGAAGATTAGGTTGCTCGACTTCGAGAAGCCCACCAGGCAGCTGCCCTTGTTACCGGGCTTCGGCAGCGACCTGACGAACTGGCCCATTGGGTGCTTGAGCGAGCCGTCGGCCATCACCACGGCCTCCTCCTCGCTGGCCATGAGAACGTCGATGACCCGCCGCTCCACGCTGTTCCTGATCACCCTTTCAGCCACGGCATGGTCCGATAGGAGCATTGCAAATTCCGGCGACGAGAGGTTCGATTCTATGCCAACAAGCCCCGAGCCCGAGGCGTAGACCAGGATGGGCCCGAGCCTGAAGAAGCGCCTAAGGGCCCCCTCGTAAGATACCCCTATAGCGGTCCTCGCTGCGTAGAGGGCACCCTCTGAGGTTTCTCCGACGAGCACGCACGTCGAGTCGACCGACGCGACCGGTCGCCCTTCTTTGATGGGAATTATGCACCCAGGGACCAGGGTCGCGTCTGCCTCCTCGAAGTACGGATACAGCTCCCTCCCGTACCGGCTG
>Ga0187865_1002184_pt1 | contig 19531 bp, 15 predicted proteins | sample June2016WEW_11_1_2_FD_132989 | JGI IMG/M metagenome (GOLD analysis project Ga0187865, IMG submission 132989) | Peatland microbial communities from SPRUCE experiment site at the Marcell Experimental Forest, Minnesota, USA - June2016WEW_11_100 | ecosystem: Environmental > Terrestrial > Soil >...
ACCATCGTCGTCACCCCCACCCCGGTCACCCTACCGATCAACGGCACGCAGCAGTACACGGCCGTCGGCAAGGACGCCGGGGGTAACGTCGTCGCGATCGCGCCCAGTTGGACGGTCGTGGCCGGTGGGGGCGCCATCACCAGCGCTGGCCTGTTTACGGCGGGGACGGTGCCGGGGACGTTTACGAACACGGTTGAGGCTAGCAGCGGGAGCGTCTCGGGGACCGCGACGGTCACGGTGACCAGCGGGGTCCTGGCGACCATCGTCGTCACCCCCAACCCGGTCACCTTGGTCATCACCGGCACGCAGCAGTACACGGCCGTCGGCAAGGACGCGGGGGGTAACGTCGTCGCGGTCGCGCCCACCTGGTCCGTGGCGGCAAGTGGTGGCACCATCACCAGCTCCGGCCTGTTCACCGCGGGCACGGTGCCGGGGACGTTTACGAACACGGTTGAGGCCAGCAGCGGGAGTGTCTCGGGGACCGCGACGGTCACGGTGATCGCCGCGGCGCAGACGATCACGTTTGCGCAGCCCACGACGCCGGCCACGTATGGGAGCAGCTTCGCCATCGCGCCCACCGCGAGCTCCGGCCTGATTGTGACGGTCACGCCCGCGGGCGGCTGCACCCTGTCCGGCGGCACGGTGACGATGACCAGCGGGACGACCGCCTGCGTGCTGACGGCCAGCCAGGCCGGCAACGCGAGCTACGCGGCCGCGACCACCGTGGTGCGGACGGTCGCGGCGGCGACCCTGGCGGCCTCGGTCACGCCGAACGCGGCGAGCAAGGCGTACGGGGCGGCGGATCCGAGCCCCCTGACGACAGGCACGCTTGCGGGCTTCCTGGCCGGCGACGCCGTCACCGCGACCTACAGCCGCGTGGCCGGTGAGGCGGTCGGCACCTACACGATCAGCGCGACGCTGAGTCCGGCGGGGGTGCTGGGCAACTACAGCATCACCTACAACACGGCGGCCTTCACGATCGGCCAGGCGGCGCAGACCATCACGTTTGGGGCGCTGAGCGGGAAGACGTACGGGGACGCGCCCTTCACGGTGAGTGCGACGGGTGGGGCCTCCGGGAATGCGGTGACCTTCGCCGCCACGGGGTCCGCCAGCGTCTGCACGGTGAGCGGCACGACGGTGACGGTGATCGGGGCCGGGACGTGCACGGTGACGGCGTCGCAGGCGGGGAACGCGAACTACGCGGCGGCGACGGACGTGGCGCAGGCCTTCACCGTGGCGACGCGGGCGGCCTCAGTGACGCCGAACGCGGCGAGCAAGGCGTTCGGGGCGGCGGATCCGAGCCCCCTGACGACGGGTACGCTCAGCGGCTTCCTGGCTGGCGACGCCGTCACCGCGACCTACAGCCGCGTGGCCGGTGAGGCGGTCGGCACCTACACGATCAGCGCGACGCTGAGTCCGGCGGGGGTGCTGAGCAACTACAGCATCACCTACAACACGGCGGCCTTCACCGTCACGGATCCCTTGGGTACGGCAGCGACCTTCGCGGTTCTCGGCGGCTCGGGGGCTAGCAGCTGCACCGGCGTGAGCACCGTCTATGGAAATGTGGGCGTGGATCCGAGTGGCACGATCTCTGGCTTCCCCTCTCCGTGCACCGTCTCGGCCCCGGGAGACGGGAGCGTACACCTCAACGATGCGACCGCCGCTGCCGCCCAAGCCAGCGTCACCACTGCGAACGCGACGCTCGCAGGCATGACGTGCGCCCACGACTTGACTGGTCAGGATCTGGGCGGGAAGGACCTCGCACCGGGTGTCTACTGCTACTCGTCCACGGCTCAGTTGACGGGCACACTCACACTCACCGGCTCCGCCACTGACGTCTGGGTCTTCCAGATCGGGAGTACACTCACGACCGCCGCGAGTTCGAAGATCACCCTGGCCGGCAGCGCACAAGCCAGGAACGTCTACTGGCAGGTCGGCACCTCCGCGACTCTCGGCGCGAGCAATGCTCCGTTCCTGGGAACCATTATCGCGAACGCGAGCATCGGCTTGGGAGCGAGCACAAGCCTGACCGGCAGGGCGTTGGCACAAACCGGGGCCGTGACACTGGACACCAACGTCATTACCCTGCCGTAAGGCCGGCGGCGCGCCGGCGGTTGTGCGAGCGCGGCTCCGGTCCCGAGTTCGGACGCCGCGACAGGCGGGCAGGCGGGCCGCCACAGGGAGTTCCTGAGGAGAAGAACATGCTAGCTAGAGCTATCACGGTCGGCGTCGCGATGCTGGTAGGGGCCGTGCCCGCCACGGCGCAGCAACGGGGGACGATGGAGTTCGGCGCGTTCGCCAGCTACACCTCCTTCGATCACCGTCTCGACATGAACAACAGTTGGGGCGCAGGCGGGCGGATCGGTATGTTCGTCTTTCCCCGGTTGTCGCTCGAGTTCGAAGGCGGGGGCAGCAGGGCGAGTCGCACGCTCGGTCTCCAAAGCGTGAACGTGGGGGTCCTTTCGGCGCGGGTGACCGCGGTCCCGTTGAAGTTCGCTCGCGTGTCCGTCCTCCTGGGCGTCGGCGTCGACCACATGGACACCTACTTCTTCGAGAGTTACGGTGTCCACGGGCTGTTGGGCGCGAAGTTCGCGCTCTCGGACGCCGTTGCGCTGCGGATCGATGGAATCGAGAGCTTCAACGCGCACCACAAGTTCATGGACACGGGCCTTCATCTGGGCTTGAGCGTCTACCGCAATCCGTGACCCCACGGTGGCCGCGGCTCCCGCGCCGCGGCAGCCGACGCCTACCCGCCCGCGCGGAGCACGGATCCGATTCGAGCAGAGATTGTCACTGACACACTAGACATCCGCCGCCCGGCCGCCGGCGGCGGGCGCGGCTCGCGATGGCGGCAAACGTCACCGGGTCGGTCGGCCGCACGTCCACGAGCAGACTGCCCATCGCCCGCGTGAGCGCCGCATCGAGCATGTGTCGTAATGGGGCGGTCCCCGGGCCAGCATCGGCACCACACCTCATACGAGGGTCAGCTGGCGGTAGGTCTGCTCGCCGTCGGTGACGCCGAGGGCCGGCAGCGGCGGCCGGCGGGCCGCCACCACCCGCACGCCTTGTGCACCGGAGGCCTTCTCGCGGCGGACTCCCCTCCGACTACACCCTGCTCACGAAGGCCGCCGGCAAACATCCCTTCGGAAGGGTGAAAACCGGCCTACCGGGACGTACCTCGAAAGCACTAACCCCCGCTTCATCCCTTCGAGCGATACCCGCCTTCCACGCGCGCGCGTAGCCTTGTCACACGGCCCCGTAGCACGGCCTGCGACGGCTCTCCGCGTCGAGCGCAGGCGAGCAGCGAACCGAGGGGCTGCCGCGCACCGGGCGTCGCAGCGCGACGTGAACTCACAGAGCGTGCCGGTGCCTGATGGCGTCGGCGGAGAGCGAAGCGGAGCACAGCACAACGAAAGCCGGTCGCCGAGCTCCGCTCGGCGGCCGGCGATCGTCCACCCTTCCAGGAGAATCGGCCGATGCTCACCCTAGCCATCGTTCTGCTCGTCCTGTGGGCGCTGGGTTTCATCACGTCGTACACCATGGGCGGTTTGATCCACATCCTCCTGGTCGTCGCGATCGTGCTCATCCTGGTTCGGGTCATTCGAGGTCAGAGGGTGGTCTAGCCCACTCTCGACGGGAGGCAGCAGATGCGCATCCTCAGGATCATTGCGATCCTCTTGATCATTGGTGGCACACTCGGCCTGGTGTACGGCGGCCTCAAGTACAGCAAAGAGGGCCATAGCGCCACGCTCGGCCCGATCGCGGTCACCGTCACGGAACGGGGAAATCTGACGATTCCGCTGTGGGCGTCCGCGGGAGCGATTGCGGCAGGCACGATTCTGCTGCTGGTGCGCCGACGGAGCCCGCCCGCATGAAACCCATGGCCGAGCTTCCGTATGAAACCGCCAACGATCTTCCCGAAGGTGTCCGCGCGCAGGTCATCGACCTGCTGAATCAGCGGCTCGCCGACGCGATCGATCTGGGCACCCAGACCAAGCAGGCCCACTGGAACGTGAAGGGGCCGCACTTCATCGCGCTCCACCATCTCTTCGACGAAGTCCACGGTGCGGTGGAGGACTACGTGGATCTGCTGGCCGAGCGCGTCGTGCAGCTCGGCGGGATCGCCGCCGGGACCGCGAGGATCGTCGCCCAACACTCGCTGCTTCCGGAGTACCCGCACGCCATCGCTTCCGGCGCCGAGCACATCAACGCCCTGGCCAGGGCGCTGGCCGAGTTCGGAGGCCACGTGCGGCGGGCGATCGGCGAGACCGCCGACTGCGGTGACCAGGACAGCGCCGACATCTGCACCGAGATCTCGCGCGGCGTGGACAAGTGGCTGTGGTTCGTGGAGGCGCACGTGCAGAGCCGCTCGCGGAGCCCCGCTCGCCTCACAATGGAGCGAACCAGGACCGCGACCCACCGCACGCAACGAGGCACCGCAGGACTGGTGACGCGCTAGACGTCCACCACCAAGCCGTCGACGGCGCACTCGATCGAGGGCGGCAGCTCCGCCAGCAGGGCCGCATGATGGGCGCCCGTCGGAAAGTCACGGGTGCAGTGGTGCTGGGCGTGCTCGCGGCCGTCCTGCTGGGGGTGGTCGGGTGGCGCGCGTCGGGCATCATCAAGGTCCTGCTCGGCAACTGGGCGGTGGAGACCGTCGCGCAGCGTTCGGGGGGCGTCTACCGGCTCGCTGTGGGGCAGGTGCGGCTGAACTGGCTGCTGCGCCGGGTGACGGTGGATTCGGTCCGGCTGACGACCAACGTCGGCGTGAACGCGAAACGACTGCCGCCCCTGCTCGACCTGACGGTGGCGTTCGACCGCTGCACGCTCAGCGGCGTGCACCTGGTGACCCTGGCTCTCGGACGCGGCTTCGTCGCCGGGTCGTTCGGCTGCCGCAAGGGCAGCGTCGCGCTCAGCGGGGTCCGCGCGCCTCAGGGGGCGCCGATCCCGCGCTTTCTGGTGCCCTCAACGGTACCCAGCCCGCCGGCGAACGTGCCGCGGGTCAGAATCTCCCGGGTGGACTTTCCGAATCTCGCCCTTCGCGTCCGGCTCCCTCATGCCGGTCCAGGGGAAACCCGCTTCGCGCTCGAGCGGGCGCGGTGGAGCATGGTGGACTTCGCGATCGATCCCGCGGACAGCGCGGCGGCCAGCCGGCCGCTGTTCAGCCGAGTCGTTGAGCTTGCCGTGGACAGCGCCGTGATTCGGCCCGACAGCGTCACCGCGGCGCGCATCTCTCACTTCCGGGCCAGCCTCACCGACTCCACGCTCGACGCCGAGGGCCTGGCATTCGGCCCATCGGTGCCGTTGGCGGAGTTCGAGCGTGGTCCCTACCGGCCGGACATCGTCCAGGTCGGCATGGCGCGCGCGCGGATGCAGGGCATGGATTTCGGCGCCCTGGTGCTCGGGAGGGGCGTGCGCGCGCGCCGGGTGACGGTGGACTCCCTGCACGTGAAGATCACGAGCGACTATCGGGGCCCGCAACAGGTCATGTCGCATCGCACGCCCCAGCAGTGGATCGCGGAACTCGGACAGACGGTGGAGGTGGATTCGGTCGCGGTGCACGAGGGAGAGGTCGAGTACCGGGAGGTGCGCCCGAACCAGGATTGGCCCGGAGTCCTGACCTTCGGCCACGTCGAGGCCACCGGGGCGCCGGTGCGGCACGTGGATGGCCGGAAGTCGATCGCGGACTCCATGATCCTCACGGCCACCGCGCAGCTGCTGCGCGCCGGGCGGCTCGACGTCCGCATCGCGTTCCCGTTCGATGCCCCCGCCTTCGACATGGGGTACCGCGGGAGCCTCGGCCCGATGCCAGCCACGGCCTTCAACCTCGTCCTCGAGCACCTCGAGAACTGGAAGATCGCCCGCGGCCAGGTCGAGAAGATCGACTTCAGCGTGGCGGTGCACGACGGCGTTGCCCGCGGCGCGCTCACGCCGCTCTATTCCGGCCTGTCGGTCCAGGTGACGGGCCACGGATCAGGCGGCATCCTGGGCTTGCACGGGATCATCGGCGGTGCGGTGCGCGGGCTCGCGTCCGCCGTGGCCGGGTCGAAGGTGAACGATCGCAATCCCGGCGCGCCGCTGAAGGCTCCGCGCGGCGGCACGATCCATCACGTCTACGCTCGGAGCGAGACACTGCCCGGGTTCCTGTGGGTGAGCCTGCGCGAAGGGATATTGGGCGTGCTGCTGAAGTAGGGTGGTTCAGGCGGGGTCCGGCGGAAGGAGCCCCGGGTCAGCGCCAGACCAGCGCCAGTCCGATCCGCGATACGTAGGCGATGACGTCGTTGGCGGTCGCCCCTCCCACCGCGAGGTCGCCGAGCGCCGCGACGTTCGTCGCGGCCTGCAGGGCCAGGGCGAAGTGCGGGCTCAACCGGAAATCGTAGCCCACGCTGAGGGTGAGCGCGACGCCAGTTCCCTTGGTCGAGTGCGCGCCGGTCGTGTCCGCCGTCAGCACCACGGAGCCCTGGACGATGCCGACCCCGCCGCGAACCCAGAGCTTGGCCGCCGGCCAGGGATACCACTGCACGATGGCGGTCAAGGCCTGCACCTTTTGCCGCGCGGCGCCCGAGCTCTGCCAGAGGTCGCCCCGCACGCCCAGCAGCACGTTCTGCGACGGAGCGCCACCCACCGTAATGGTGTACGCCGGGCCGGTCGCGGCCACGATGCTCGAGCAGCTGGCGCAGGTGAGGCGGAGGCGGCCGTAGGCGATCCCGGCGTCCATCCAGAAGCCGGGGCGCGACAGCTCCTGCGCGGCCGCGGGCGAGACGGCGAGCGCACCGAGCACCGACGCCGCGCCGAGGGCCCGGGGCACCGAGCGCGCCAAACACACCAGGGGGCTCGCGTTCATCGCGCCGGCTCACCTGACAGTGCGCCGCGGTGGGTATGGAGCACGAGGAAGACCCGATACTCCGGGGAGCTCGCCGACTCGCCAGGCAGCCCGATGTAGGAGCTGCGCCGGTGGTACCAGCCGGCGTAAGCGCCGATCCCGAACGACCCCGTCAGCGGCACTGCGGCCTCGATGCTGGGGAATTGGGTGTAGGTGTCGGCGGAAAGGCCGCTCACCGAATGCAGGTAGGCCCCGTGCCAGCGCCCGGTCAGAATCGGGAAGCCCCCTACGCGGAGCGAGGCGTTGACCGCGAAGCCGAGGCCGGGACCGAAGTCGTAGGTCCGGTCGGTGCCGGCGGCGCCGGAGCGCGGCGCGTCCACGGCCCCCAGCATGATCCCCTCGCCGTACACCGACGTCTGCAGATCCCAGCCGCCCCCCGCGATGAACTGGGAGACCAATCCGATGCTCAGGCTCTGCCCGCCGTACTTGAAGGCGGGGCTCGATTCGTACTCGAGCTTCTGCATCACGGTCAGGATGTGCCGGGTGCTCGCCGTCGTGTCGGTGAGCTCGTGCGCCCAGAGCCGCCCGGTGACCCGAAATTCCTTGACGTTGCCGCCGCTCCCCGTGCCGGCCCGCAGTCGCGCCTGGAAGACGTCGAACGGCTCCGAGTAGGGCGTCACGAACGGGTCGCCGTAGCTCATTTCGAGCAGGGCCTCAGCCGTCGTCCTGTGGTGGAGGGTGGCGCCCGAGTCCACGCCGCTCTGCATGCCGCCCTGGAACAGCCAGTCGAACGCTCCCGGGTAGCTGCCGCGCGGATTCGGATACGAACGCCAGGCCTCGCCGTTCAGCACGCGCCGGACGGCTCCGGTCGGATCGATGGGGAAGGCGACCAGCTCACGGACCAGGCGACCGATACCGCGGGCGCGATTGTCCCGGATCAGGGGCGCCAGACGCCACGTCATCTCGCCAAGGGTGATGCCGCCGAAGCCGGTGTTGTAGAAATCGTTCAACGATGGAAGCGTCTTCTCGCCGAAGAACTCCCATTCCAGTGAGCCCAGGAAGGTGAGCGGCGTCGATTCCCAGAAGTTGAGGCCGTTGACGCGTCCGGAGCGGAAGTAGGCGGCGCCCTGGAACGGGTGCATGAACATGTTCACCTGGAAGGCGTCGGTGTCCCACACCCAGCCGCTGCGGATGTTGGTGCCCCACGAGGCGACCGTGACGTTGCCGTAGTGGCCGACCGGCGCGGGGTCACTGACGTTCAAGACCCACGCGTCCATCCGGTTCACGAAGACGTTGACCGACGTCATCTGCACGAACGCCATCAAGGGGTGCTTCTTCGGAGAGCGGCCGCCGCGCATGGTGTCGGCGTGCGTCGTATCCCGGGCGCCCGGCACGGGAACCGCCGTCGTGTCTCTCTTGGGGACCGCCGTCGTGTCCTGCGCGGAGAGCGCGGCAGGGAGGGCCGCGAGAGCGGCGGTCGCCGCGAGGGCGAGGAGGAGGTGGCGCGCGCTCATCTAGCTCGCCGGCCCTCGGACGGATCGTTCAGGCCCTGCGCCAGGAGCGCCCCCGCCAGCAGCGGGAACAGCGCTCCGAGCACCAGGGGAAGGCGGGGCATCACTCCCACCGTCGTCACTCAGAAGCTGACGTTCAGCCGGAACACGTCAGCGACGCGGAAGCTCGCGTCCACCAGAACGACGTGGCCCCCGACTACCATGTATCGGTAGCCGCGGGGCGCGGGCGCGAAGCCTCGCGTGAGATCGCGCGGGGCCGCGTACGCCCGCCGGCGCATGTAGGGGTCGAACTGGTATCCAGGCTGGAGCCGGGCCTCGTACGCCTGCGGCAACCGGTCCGTGCGGCGGAAGCCGCGCGGCGGGTTGTTCTTGTGTTGGTTGTACCAGGTGTTCGCAGCTTGACGGTCGTGATCGTTGATCCGGGCCTGGGCTTGCTGCTGGTTCTGGGCCTGCTCCGCCTTCTTGGCCTGCCCGCGGTTCTGGCCCTGGCCGTTGCCGTTACCCTGCGCGACGGCCACACCGCTGCCCAAAGCCAGCAGTGCGATCGTGCCTGAAATGATCCAGCGTGCTTTCATTTGTGGGATCCGTTCGTCTGTGGGTGGGCGTGCTGCAACACCCAACCCTAGCCAGCCGTTCCCGGCGCCACCATCGGCAAAAGGGCTGTCATTCGAAGGAGGGATGGCGCCATCGTCCGAAAGGAGGATGGACAGACCATCTCTGACAAAGGAACCCGGCGTTGCCGGCCTGCCGGTCGGCGGCGGGTTCGGCTCGGCCGAAACAGGTCGCCGCCTGCTTCGGCCTACTCCTCGCGCAGCGGCATTCGGCGCGTCAGATGCCCGAAGGCAGCGGTTGGATGTCGACCACGAGCCCGTCGTACGCGGGCTCGATGCCCGGCGGAAGCTCCGCCAGGAGCGCCGCGTGAGCGGTCTCGTGCGTGAGATGGGTCAGAAAGGTCCGTCGCGCCCCGATGGCGCGCGCGGCCTCCACGGCCTCCGGGATCGAGAGGTGCGTCGGGTGCGAGCGATGGAAGAGCGCGTTGAGGACCAGGACGTCGAGGCCCTGCAGGGCGGCCCGCGCGGCCGCGGGCACGGCCTTCACGTCGGTGAGGTAGGCCAGCGGGCCGATCCGGTATCCGAAGACGTCCGTGGGGCCGTGGGAGAACCGGAGCGGCAGCACCCTGAGGCCCGCCACCGTCACCTCCACCCCCGGCTCGAGCGCGTGGAGCTGGACGTCGGGCCGCGACGACCCGGGGATCGGCCGCGCCATCGGATCGAAGATGTAATCGAACTTCAGCCGCATCCGCTCCAGGGCGTCGGCCGGGCCGTAGATCGGCACCGTCCCGCGGTGATGGCCGGAGAGGGCGCGCAGGTCGTCGATGCCGTGCGTGTGGTCCGCGTGGTCGTGGGTGTAGAGCACGGCGTCCACGGCGCCGATGCCGGCCTTGAGCAGCGCCAGGCGCAGCTCCGGCGGCGTGTCCACGAGGATGGTCTTGCCGTTCGCCTCGATCACGACGCCGGTGCGGTTGCGCCGGTCGCGCGGGTCCGCGGAGGTGCACACGGCGCAGCGGCACCCGATCTGCGGGATGCCGAACGACGTCCCGGTGCCGAGGAAGGTCAGCCGCACCCTACACCTCTTCCACCTTCACCAGATTGGTGGTGCCCGGCACGTCGAACGGGACGCCGGCGGTGACCACCACGCGGTCCCCCTTCTTGGCCAGCCCGCTGTCCAGAATCCGGCCGCGCGCGGCGTCGAGCATCGCGTCGTAGCTGGGCGGCCCCCCGGCCAGCATCGGCACCACGCCCCAGACCAGGGCGAGCTGGCGGTAGGTCTGCTCGCCGTCGGTCACGCCGAGGACGGGCATCGGCGGCCGGCTGGCCGCCACCACCCGTGCGCTGAAGCCACTCTTGGTGAAGGTCACGATGAGCGGCGCCTGCAGCATCCGGGCGGCGGCCACCGCCGCCGCCGCGACCGCGTGCTCGGCGCGGGCGGGCCGGCCGTCCCCGGCGGCCCGCGCCCCCGTCTCGAACCGCGCCACGCCGTCCTTGTCCGCCTCCACGGCGCGGATGATCCGGTCCATCGCCTCGACGGCCTCGCGCGGGTACTCCCCCGCCGCCGTCTCCGCCGAGAGCATCACCGCGTCCGTGCCGTCGAGGACGGCGTTGGCCACGTCGGAGGCTTCGGCGCGGGTGGGCCGCGGGCTGTGGATCATGGACTCGAGCATCTGGGTCGCGGTGATGACCGGGCGGCGGTGCTCGAGCGCGCAGCGGATGACGCGCTTCTGGGCCAGCGGCACCATCTCGAACGGGAGTTCCACGCCGAGGTCGCCGCGCGCGACCATGATCGCATCCGACGTCTCGGCGATGCGCTCGATGTCCTCGAGCGCGGTGTCCCGCTCGATCTTCGTGACGATCTTCACGCCCTTGGGCAGCAGGGCGCGGAGCGATGCCACGTCCTCGGCGCGGCGCACGAAAGAGAGCGCGACGTAATCGGCGCCCAGCTCCACCGCCCACGCCGCGTCCACCCGGTCCTTGCCGGTCAGGGGCGGGACCGAGACCGCCACGCCGGGCAGGTTCATCCCCTTGTGGCTCGTGAGCACGCCGCCGTAGCGCACCCGCCCCTCGACCTTCGGCGGCTTGACCGCCGTCACCTCCACCACGATCAGCCCGTCGTCGATGAGCACGGGCTTGCCCGCCCTGGCGTCCGCCGCCAGGTCGAAGGTCGTGGGGATCTCCCCCGGGCGTGCCAAGCCCTCCGGAGCGAAGACGACTGTCGCGCCCGGCTCCAGCTCGATCGGAGCCGGCAGATCACCGACGCGGATGCGCGGCCCCTGCAGATCCACGAGGACGGCGACGGGACGCGCGGCGCGCTCAGCCGCGGCGCGCAGCGTGGAGATCAGTGCGGCACGCTGCTCGGGCGTCCCGTGGCTCGCGTTGATGCGCGCCACGTCCACCCCCGCTCGCACCAGCGACTCGACGACGGCGGGCGTCGACGAGGCCGGCCCCAACGTCGCGACGATCTTGGTGTGACGAATGCTCAGGAGACTCCCCCGCCAGGCGTGAGGCACCAAAGATACGCTGCGCGGCCCCGCTCAGCAGGCGACCGGCGGTCAGCCGCCACGGGTCGGGAAGGTCTCCAGGAGCCACCGGCGCCACCGCTCGGCGCGCAGCATCGCCGCGGTGAACGGCCGCTCGCGCGGCGCCTCCTTGGCGCGGAGCAGCGCGAGGAGGGCCCACCGCTCGGCGCGCTCCCAGCGCGCGAGGTCGTCCACCAGCGCGGCGACGGGCGCGAGCCGCTCGGGCACGGCACGCAGCGGGGCGCGGAGGGCCAGCGCGACGCGCCGCACCGCCTCGCGCAGCGCCCGCGGCCGGTCGCCGGCGAAGCGCAGCCGGATCGCGCGCGTCACCGCCAGGCCCACGCGCTTGACGTCCACGTCGCGGAACGCCTCGGGCGCCGTCCCGTCGGTGGCGAGGAGCATGTCGCTCCGGGCCAGCGCGCGCAGGACGTCGGGGCCCGTCCGAGCGCCCCGGCGCTCCAGCCTCGCGCGCTCCTCCTCCGCGCGCCGCCGCACGGCGGCCGAGAGGGAGCGGAAGCCGAGCTTGTAGTAGAACCAGAACGATCCCGCCTCGATCCCCTCGGGGTTCTGGTACCCGATCTGGTAGCGCCGCATCACGAACTTCCGCGCCCCGAAGTGGTGGTGGAACACCGCGCAGAAGCGGTGGAAGACGTAGGCGGACTCGCCGCCGCGGTAGGTTGGGAAGATGTTGATCCCGATGTCGGCGCGGTCGAACAGCAGCACCGCGTACCCGTAGCCGATGGGCACGCCGTTCTTGACGAGCAGCGCGCCGTAGTCGCTCTCCAGCGTGAGGCGCAGCGCCGGCACGAGGCCGATCACGTAGATCTCGAGCCCGCGCCCGGCCTCCACGCGGTAGACCTCGCGCCGGTTCCCGTGCACGATCACGTGGAACTCGCGCTCCCGCTGCGAGAGCGCGGCCCGCGCGGCGTGGACGATGCGGTCGGCCCGCTCGGGGCTCAGCAGGCGGAGCGGGCCCGGCGCCCGCAGCACCTCCCGGCGGAAGTCGGCCGGGCGCTCCGTGAGGAGCTTCCGGTGGAAGAAGGGGCGCGCCGGGAGCCGCGCGTGGGTGACCGCGTCGCGGCAGCCGGCGAGGTCCCACCGGATCGGCAGGTTCAGCGATTCGAAGAGGTGCGCCTCGAGCTGCGGCGCGAGGCGCTGGGCGGCGAGGACGTCGAGGAGCCAGGCGAGGTCGGTCCGCCGGTCGTCCGCGCCCTTGGCCGTCCGGATCCAGTCCCACGACGGGACGTCGTCGTCGTCGAGCCCCTCGTTCTCCGCCCACGCCACCACGAGGGACAGCAGGGCCGCGACGTCGTCCCACGGCCGGCGCTTGTAGGCGGGCCAGTCGATCTCCACCGCGCGGCCGTACCGCTCGCGCAGCCACCGCACCATCGTGTGGTTGAAGGGATAGTGATACGTGGTGCCGGCGATGCCGCTGTTCCGGAGCTCGCTCGTGTGCCGGGCGACCAGGCGCTCGAACTGCGCCAGCTCGCGCTCGGACCGGTGCAGCTCCGCGGCGCTGCGCGGGAAGGCACGGCGGAAGCAGAGGCGCTCGTGGCGCGCCAGGAGCGCCTCCGCCGACGTCACGCTACGCGCACTCCCGCGCCACGATCTCCCGATACAGCTGCGCCAGGCGGGCCGTGACCGGCCGCTTCGCCGGCAGCTTCCTCCCGTCGAGGCAGTCGACCGCCACCACCTCGTACGGCGTGCTCGTCAGGAACATCTCGTCGGCGTCGGCCAGCTCCGTGGTGAAGACCGGCGTCTCCCGGCACTTGATGCCGTGCTCCCGGCACAGGTCGAGCACCACCGCGCGGGTGATCCCCGGGAGGATGTAGTTCGTCAGCGGCGCCGTACGCACCTCGCCGTCGAAGACCGCGAAGAAGTTGCTGAGCGAGCCCTCCTGCACCACGCCGTCGCGGACGAACAGCCCCTCGTGGGCGCCCAGGTCCTTGGCCCGCTGCGCGGAGAACGAGTTGGGGATGAGCGACGTGACCTTGATGTCGCAGCGCGACCAGCGAACGTCGGGCTCGAGGATGGCGATCGCGCCGGGCCCTGCGAACGCGGGGTTCGGCTTGAACGCCCATGCCATGGCGAACACCGTCGGCTTCGTGTCGGCCGGCGGGAAGACGTGGGAGCGCGGCGCGGTGCCGCGGGTGATCTGGATGTAGATCGCCGCGTCGCCCGTCAGGCCGTTCTCCTTGAGGAGGCGGACCGCGACGTCCTCGATCGGCATGAGGTGCACGCCGATCCGCATCTTGGCGCAGCTCGACGCCAGCCGCGCGAAGTGCTCGCCGAGGAGGAACGGCTTGCCGTTGTACGCGCGGATCCACTCGTACACGCCGTCGCCGTACGTGAACCCGCGGTCGAGCGGGCTGATGAGTGCTTTGTCGTCCGGCAGGAACTGCCCGTTGAGGTAGACGGTGGCCATGGGATTCAACCTAGCGCGCTGGTAGCCCGGCGCCAGGGTCGCGTGGCTATCGCGTGCGGCGGATCGGCCAGCGGTCCACGACCTCCTCGCCGCGGACCACCTGGTACTCGTCGAACATCGCGACGGTGAGGCACGAGTGGTTGGGGAGGATCCGGAGCCGGTCGCCGACGGCGAGGCGCGCGACCTCCTCCGCCCGCTCGCCCCCCACCATCCCGTGCTCCTGCGACATCCCCCGCACCGCCAGGGCCCGCTCCAGCTCGTGCCCCGCCAGGCCCCGCAGCACCGGCCCGAAGCCGCGCCGCAGCGCCGGGTCGTCGGGCCCCGGGTCCTTGGAGAGCGCCAGGGCGCCCGCGTCCACCACGACGTGGTCGGCGCCGGCCTGATGCGACACGACGCTCGTCAGCACCGTCACCGCGCAGTCGTCGCCCGCACATACGCCGGCGGCGAGCTGCATGTAGTCGTAGAAGGCGTAGTTGCCCGGGCGCACCTCGGTGACGCCCTCGAGGGAGCGGACGGCGGACATCGCCGGCGTGGAGCCCACGCTGACGCCGCGCACGCGCACGCCCGAGCGCTCGAGGCGCCCGGCGAAGGCGACCATCGCGGCCCGCTCGCGCTCGGCGACGGCGGCGCGCTCCTCGCGCGAGCGCGCGTGGTAGCTCTGGCCGGCGTGGGTGAGGAGGCCGTCGAACACCACCCCCCGCGCCTCCGCCAGGCGGCGCGCCAGGTCGAGCGCGGCCGGCGCCTCGGGGTCGACGCCGGAGCGGTGGTGGCCCGAGTCCACCTCGAGCCAGGCGTGCACCTCCACGCCGGAGCGGCGCGCCGCCGCGCCGAGCGCCTCGAGCGCCGCCGCCGACTCCACCGTGACGCGGAAGGTGATCCGGCGCGCGAGGGCGACGACCTCTTCCAGACGGGCGAGGACCAGGGGAAAGGCCCAGGTGACGTCGTCGAAGCCCGCGTCGGCGAACGCCGCAGCCTCCGCGAGCGTCGCGACCGTGATGCCGCGGGCGCCCGCGGCGAGCTGCAGGCGGCCGATCTCGGGGCACTTGTGGGTCTTGGCGTGGGGCCGGAGCGCGACGCCGAGCGCCCGCGCCTTCGCGGCCATCGCCGCGAGGTTGCGCTCGAGCACATCCCGGTCGAGCAGCAGGGCGGGTGTCGGGAGATCGCCCACGAAACGACGGTGCGGCATCAGCCGAAACTGACGCCGCACCGCGCAAAGCTCAATGGCCGGAGGCTACTTCGCGAAACCCGCCGGCATCTGGAGCAGGAAGAACTGGTTGCCGTCCGGGTCGCGGAAGTTGGCGAGGATGCCGCCCCAGGGCTCCTTGCGGGGCTTCAGCGTGAACTTCACGCCCTTCTTCTTCAGGTCCTTGTAGGTCTTCTGGATGTCGTCCACGTAGAAGCTCACGCCCGTCTTCACGCCCACCAGCTTCTTCGCCGCCTTGTTCCACGGCGTGGTGAGCGAGAGCGCGATGCGCCCGGCGTCGAAGCAGAGCCAGTCGTGCTTCTTGTCGTAGAAACTCAGCCGCAGGCCGAGCTTGTCGCGATAGTACTTGCGCGCCTTCGCGATGTCGGAGATGACGACCGTGACGTTGCCGATCTGTGTGATCAAGGGTCCACCCCGTCCCGACTAGAGGAGCTTCCGCTCGTGCGCCGCCCGCTCCAGCGTCTCGCGGAACTTCGGATGCGCGATGTCGATCAGCGCGCGGGCGCGCTGGCGCACGGTCTTGCCGAACAGGTACGCCGCGCCGTACTCGGTCACCACCCACCGCACGTCGGCGCGGGTCGTGACCACCCCCGCCCCCGGGGCGAGGACCGGACTGATCCGGGACAGCTCGCCGCCCTTGGCCGTCGCGGGCAGCGCGATGATCGGCTTGCCGCCCCGCGAGCGCGAGGCGCCGCGGATGAAGTCGGTCTGCCCGCCGAACCCGCTGAAGAACGTCGTGCCGATCGAGTCCGAGCAGACCTGCCCCGTGATGTCGATCTCGATGGCCGAGTTGATCGCCACCATGCTGTCGTTCTGCGCGATGACGAACGGGTCGTTGGTATAGGAAAGCGGATGCAACTCGACGACCGGATTGTCGTGCACGAATTCGAACAGCCGCTTGGTGCCGAGGAGGAAGCCCGCGATCACCTTGCCGCGGTGCAGCGTCTTCCGCTCACCGGTGATGACGCCCGCCTCGATCAGGTCCACCACCCCGTCGGCGAACATCTCGGTGTGGATCCCGAGGGCGCGACGGTCGGCGAGCATGTGCAGCACCGCATCGGGGATCCCGCCGATCCCCATCTGCATGCAGTCGCCGTCGTCGATCAGCTCGGAGACGTTCCGGGCGATGGCGCGGGTCACCTCGAGGTCCTTGCCGCCCTCGGCGGGCAGCTCGGTCAGCGGGCGCGACGTCTCCACCACCGCGTGCAGCTGGCGCACGTGCAGGAAGGCGTCCCCGTGGACCCGCGGCATCCGCTGGTTGACCTCGGCGATGACGTGCCGGGCGTGCCGCGCCGCGTCGAGGGTGTGGTCCACGCCGACGCCGAGCGAGCAGAAGCCATGGGCGTCCGGCGGCGAGACCTGGATCAGCGCGACGTCGATGGGGAGCGAACCGTCGCTGAAGAGGCGGGCGATCTCGCCAAGGAAGATCGGGGTGTAGTCCGCACGGCCGTCGTTCACCGCCTTGCGGGCGTTGGCCCCGATGAACACCGCGTTGTGCCGGAAGTGCCCTTCCATCTCCGGGGCGGTGTGCTGGGCCTTCCCGATGGTCAGGAGGTGCACGACCTCCACGTCGCGGAGCGTGGACGCCCGCGCGCTGAGGGCCTCGACCAGCGGCTCGGGGTTCGCGCACCCGGGGTGGATGTAGACGCGATCGCCGCTCCGCACGACCTTGAGCGCTTCCTCGGCCGTGCAGACGAGCGAGCGGTAGTATTCGGACCAGGGCGTGCGCATGAGCGGTGACGCGGGTGCGTGGGCTACAGCGGTCATACGAACGTCTCCCCTGACGAAAAATGCGGTTCCCTGAGCATCGGAACCGCAATTTCCGTGCGCGGGTCCGGTGCGAAGCGCGAGGCCTCGCACCGGAGCCCGAACGCATGTTCGAGGGGTTAGCTCGTCATTCGCCGCCGAAGCGCGGCCCCGCTAGCGCCACCCTCCGCTGAGGGCCGAGCTCTCGCTCGGCCGTACCACCTCGATGGGCTGCTTGTACTCCTTGCCGTCGAACCGGATGGTGACCAGGTACGTCCCCGGCTCTACGAACGGCCCCGAACCGCCCAGCAGGCCGCCGGCGCCGCGGAACCCGAAGCCGCCCAGCGCCTGCTGGATCGGGTTGAGGTACGTGCCCGGCTCCCCGGGATTGGGATCGCGCATCAACGCCATCAGGCCGGCGGGGCGGGCGCCCGCCACGGTATCGCCGGCGGCCCTGCGCAGGCTGTCGCGCACCTGCGCGATGCGGACGGTCGCCTTCGCACTGTCACGCAGCTCGGCCGGGCCGAGCGGCGCGCGATCGCGCCGCAGGTCCCAGGAGATGTACCGCAGGGCGGCCGGACGGGCGTTGGTGTACAGCACCCGCACGGTGTCCCCCGCCGCGTCGGTGATCACCACCGGCACGGTGTCGGCCGACGGTCGGCCGGTGGGGCCCATCAGGAGGGCCATCAAGCCGCCGCCCCGCCCGCCGCCGCCGCCCAAGCCGGCTTCCTGCATGTACTGGGCGGCCTGCTCCCCAAACATCGCCGCCATCGGGTTGAACTGCGTCGTGTCGCCGCCCGGACGGCCGGCGAGCTGCCGCGGCGCCTCCCCCTTGATGCGGATCGGGATCAGCGCGGCCGGCCGGGGACTCGGCACGCCGAACGGCCGGTTCCCGATCGAGCCGACGCCGCCGCCGCCCGAGCGCGCGTTGTACAGCAGGGCCGGCTCGACGGGGAAGACCGCCACCGGCGCGTCGAGGAGTGAATCGGTCGCCCGCTCGAGCGGCCCGATGTCGATCACGTAGATCGAGCGCCCGTGCGTCGCCGCCACCAGCTCCCGGTCACGCGGATGGATCTTCAGATCGTGGACCGGCGCCGGCGGCAGACCCTCGTTCAGGTGTTCCCAGCTCGCCCCGCCGTCCGTCGAGACGTAGGCGGTCACCTCCGTGCCCAGGAACAGCAGGCCCTTCCGCCGCGGATCCTCACGGATCACGTGGACGAACTCGGTGTCGGGGAGGTTCCCCCTGATCGACCGGAAGGTCTTCCCGAAGTCGTTGGATACGTAGACGTACGGATGAAAGTCGTCGCTGCGGTGCCCGTCGAACGTCACGTACACCGTCGCACTGTCGAATGGGGACGCTTCGACCCGGCTCACCCAGGTGGCGCGGGGCACCCCCTGAGCGCGGCCGGTGAGGTTCTCCCAGTTCACCCCGTCGTTCCGGCTGAGCCAGAGGTTGCCGTCATCGGTCCCCGCCCAGATGATCCCGGGCCGCACGGGCGACTCGGCGAGCGCCACGACCGTGCCGTGCGTTTCCGCGCTGGTCGCGTCCAGGGTGATGCCGCCGGTCAGCGCCAGGCTCATCTTGATCTTCGCGCTGTCGCGCGTGGACAGGTCCTCACTGATCGGATACCAGTGGTCGCCGCGGTCCACCGTCTTCCACACCCTCTGGCCGCCCATGTAGAGCGTGCTGGGATTGTGCGACGAGATGAAGAACGGCGTGGACCAGTTGAAGCGGTTGCGCGTCAAGGTCGCCGTATCGGCCGCGATGCGCGCCTCGAGCGAATCGAGGACGTGCTGCTGCGCGGGCGTGGCCGGCACGGTGGTGTCGCCGCGCGCCAGGACCACGGAGTCCTCCAGCATGCGGCCGATGGTCGTGCCGCCGCCGAAGAACCCGCCGCCGCCCCCCGGCGTCTGAATCGTGCCCGGGCGGATGCTGTGCCGCTCCCAGGTCCTCAGGTCGAGCCGCGCGATGGAGCCGCCCTGCGACTCGCTGTAGACGATGTTCGGGTTGGTCGGATCGATCGCGGCGTAGAAGCCGTCGCCGCCGTTCACGTTCGTCCAGTCGTCGTTCATGATGCGGCCGCGCGGCGACTGCGACGGCCCGCACCAGGCGCCGTTGTCCTGCAGCCCGCCGCACACCCAGAACGGACGCTGCATGTCGAGACCGATCGAGTAGAACTGCCCCACCGCCATCTGGAGCATCGCGTCCCAGGTACGGCCCCGGTCGTACGTCTGGGCGACGCCGCCGTCGTCACCGACGAGGTAATGGTCGGGATCGTTCGGATCGATCCACATCGCGTGGTTGTCGGTATGGAGCACCTGAGCCACCACGCGCTGGGTCTTGCCGCCGTCGTTCGAGAACCGGACCTGCTCCCACATGTAGTAGACGCGGTCGGCGTCCTTCGGGTCCACCCGCACCTGCGAGTAGTAGAAGGGCCGGCTGTCGTCGGACTCCATCCGCGTCCAGGTCTCCCCGCCGTCGGTCGAGCGGAACAGGCCGGACTGGAGCTTGGCACGCTTGGTCGTGTCGGGCACGAACCCCTTCTGCCGCGCGCTCCGCACGGATTCCGGGTTCGGCGTCGAATCCGCCTCCGCCATGACGTAAATGACAGACGGGTTGCTGGGCGCGATCGCCACGGAGGCCCGCCCCCACATGGTGGTGGGCAAGCCGTTGCCGGTGACGCGGGTCCAGTTCTCCCCGCCGTCGGTGCTCTTCCACAGGCCGGAGCCGGGGCCGCCGCTCTGGAGG
>Ga0187865_1002186_pt1 | contig 19529 bp, 18 predicted proteins | sample June2016WEW_11_1_2_FD_132989 | JGI IMG/M metagenome (GOLD analysis project Ga0187865, IMG submission 132989) | Peatland microbial communities from SPRUCE experiment site at the Marcell Experimental Forest, Minnesota, USA - June2016WEW_11_100 | ecosystem: Environmental > Terrestrial > Soil >...
CATCCCGGCTATCCGGACCTCATGGGATTCGGACGAAGGCGGATGGACCTCACCCTCAATGAAATTGAAAATTACCTGCTCTACCAGATGGGGGCTCTCTATGCCTTCGCCAAAGCTCACGGCTTGCCCTTGCAGCATGTCAAGGTCCACGGAGCCCTGGGGAACTTAGCCTTTATCGATCTGGAAGTGTCTAAGGCCATTGGGCGGGCAGTCCTCCGTTTCAGCAGGGATATCATCCTTGTGGTCTACTCTGGAACGATCATGGCCCAGGCTGCCAAGGAGGTCGGGGTCCGGTTCGTGGAAGAGGTTTATGCGGATCGGGTTTATAATCCGGACGGAACGTTGCAACCCCGGAAGATTCCCGGGTCGGTCATTCATGATGCCGAAAAGGCCGCCCGGCAAGCTTTGACCATGGTGCGGGAGGGGTACGTGGTGGCCCATGATGGAACTAAAGTCAGGGTAAAACCTGAATCCATCTGCGTTCATGGGGACACGCCCAGTGCCGTCGCGATCCTGCAAAAAATAAGGGAAGAACTCAGAAAAGCCTCCGTCCCGGTCAAACCCATGGGGCAGTGAGAGGATGGAAAAGGAATCCAGGATTCGGCCTGCTGGAGACCAGGCCCTCCTTGTGGAATTCGGGGCGGAGATCAGTCCCGGAATGAACCGCCGAGTTCATGAATTTGCCCGCAAGGCCGGCGTCCATAAGATCCCCGGTATCGGGGAGATGGTCTCTTCTTACTGCTCGGTCCTGGTTTACTTCGACCCTCTTCTTCTTTCTTTTTCTGAAACTGCCTCCTGGGTGAAAGGGTTTCTGAGCCCCGAGCCTGTGGAGGCCGACTCACCCTCAAAAATCAAGGAAGTCCCGGTTCTGTATGGAGGAGAGTTCGGGCCCGATATTTCCTTCGTTGCAAACCACAATCAGATTACCGTAGATGAAGTGATCCGGTTGCATACGGGGGAAACGTATCTGGTATACGTGGTCGGGTTCTCCCCGGGATTTGCCGCCATGGGAAGCGTACCCCTGAAAATTCAGGCCCCCCGTCTGGCAAGTCCCAGGACAAAAGTCCCTGCCGGGTCAGTCGGGATTGGAGGCCAGCAAACCGGAATCTATGCCGTAGAGTCTCCGGGGGGTTGGCAGTTGATCGGACAAACAGCCCTGACCTTATTTGACCTCCATAAAGATCCTCCATCGTTCTTCCAGGCTGGTGATTACGCTCGATTCTATGCGATTGACGAGAAGGAATTTTTGAAAATTACTAAAGATGGAATACAAAAGTCAGAATTCAGGAGCCTGAGTGGAACCCGCTAAAATTTTTTTATTCTGGATTCTGACTTCTCTTTCCTGAATTCCAATTTCTTATGATTGAGGTAATCAAACCCGGTCTTTTTACCACGATCCAGGACCAAGGACGGTGGGGCTATCAGAACTACGGCGTGGGTATCGCCGGGCCCCTGGACCCCTTTGCTCTTGCCGCGGCCAATCTTTTGGTAGGAAACCCGCAAGGCGCCGCCGGGCTGGAGATCACTCTTCTCGGGCCTACCTTGAAATTTCACCGGGAAACGATTTTTGCCCTGGCGGGAGCAGATTTAGACCCCCAGATCGACGGCCAATCTATCTCTGGCTGGACCTGCTACCTGGCTCCCTCCGGGTCAGTCCTGAGCTTCGGGGAAAGGAAAAGCGGGATTCGCGCTTATCTGGCAGTCTCTCGAGGCATCGATGTTCCCCCGGTTATGGGATCTCGATCAACCTATCTTCTGGGTCGATTCGGAGGTTTGGAGGGAAGGACCTTGAAAGCTCAGGATTTTCTCCCGATCCTTTCACTGGAGGAGAATTTTCGAAATCTAGTTGGAAAGGTTTTTTCTCCCACCCTCCGCCCCCCTTACCAGAAAAATCCTAATCTGAGAGTCGTCCTCGGCCCTTTCGACGAGTTCTTTTCCGAGGAAGGGGTGCGAGCTTTCCTCACCAGTCCCTATACGGTTACCCCTCAATCCGACCGCATGGGGTATCGCCTTCAGGGGATGCCCATCAAACGCCAAAAACCCGGAGAACTGATCACCTGCGGGCTGGCCAATGGAACCATTCAAGTTCCCCCTAACGGACAGCCCATTCTTCTCTTGGCCGACCGGCAGACGATCGGGGGCTACCCCATCATAGCCACCCTGATTCACGCTGACTTTCCCCTGATCGCCCAGTGTGCCCCCGGCGATCAATTGAGATTTAAAGCGATCTTGGTTGACGAAGCCCGGCAGGCTTATTTACAATTGTGGGGGAACCTGGGTAGATTTAAGCAATGAGCAGGCAGCCATCGGCACCAGCCACAAATTTTCCAGAACCAAATCTTTCCTTGGGCTGAACGCCGGGTGCTGAAAGCTGACCGCTTATTTTAAGGAGGGTTTATGAAACGGGACTACGCGCTATCGGCCATCGGGAAGGACCGCCCGGGGATTGTGGCTGAGGTGTCCGGACTGATCTACGAATGTGGAGGGAATTTAGAGGACTCCAGTATGACCCGGCTGGGCGAGCAGTTCGCCCTCCTCATTCTTTTATCCGGGAGTGGAGAGGAATTTCAGTACCGTCTTTCCACGGGATGCAAACGGCTGGAGTGGGAAAAACATCTCTCCATCTTCCTCACTCCGGTGGAGGATTTCGGAGGGAAACCCGGGAGCGGGGTGGCAACCGAACTTTTCGAACTCACCACCACCGGTATGGACCGCATGGGCATTGTCTATCAAGTCTCCCGGCTGCTTGCCGATCGGGGTATCAATATTGCCGACATGCACACCAAAGCGACCCCTTCGCCTGAAAGTGGAACCCCCATATTTACTATGAAGATCCTCCTGGAGGTCCCGGAAAAAATCTCCCCTCAAGATCTTCTCGAAAAACTCAACCGATTGGGAGAAGAGCTGGCCATTGATATTTCTTTAAGAAGAGTCACTGCCTAAAAACCTCATTCACCGCAGGGCACACAGAGATCGCTGAGGGGAATCAAAAAGGTAAAGGTTAAGGAAAATAGCCAAAGGGGATGCCTGTTCTTCCTTTCAAATTTCTATTTTTGAATTTTTTTTATTGATTCTCTTCGTTCTCCGCAACCTCTGCGGTTGGAATTTTTATGAAACCGATCATCGCCATCGTGGGCCGGCCCAATGTCGGCAAATCTACTCTCTTCAATCGGCTGGCGGGCAAACGTAAGGCCATCGTGGAAGATGAACCTGGCGTAACCCGGGACCGGAACTATGCCGAAGCTTCCTATGAGGACCACCCTTTCATCCTGATTGATACCGGAGGGTTCGAACCTTTGGCCAAAGACCGAATTCAGCAGCAAATCCGGGAGCAAGTGGAGGTCGCCATCCAGGAAGCCGACTTCATCCTCTTTGTCATGGATGGGAGAGAAGGTCTGAATCCTACCGATATGGATATTGCAGGACATCTTCGGCAAGTGACCAAGCCGGTCTTTTATGTCGTGAACAAGATCGATGGAGAGCGGCACGAGGGAGAAGTGCCCGATTTTTATCGCCTGGGAGTCCCTGTCCTATACTCCATTTCGGCGGAACATGGGCGGGGCATTGGCGACCTGATGGACGAAGTGGTGAAGGTCTTTCCCCCGACTCTTCCTGAGGAGGAAAGGGCGGAGCAGGGGATTCGGGTGGCCCTCGTGGGGCGGCCCAACGTTGGTAAATCCTCCCTCCTGAATAAACTTATCCGGCGCCAGCGGGCAATCGTTGATTCCACGCCCGGGACGACTCGGGATGCCCTTGATACTCCTTTCGTCCGGGAGGGCCGGGAGTATGTCTTCATCGATACGGCCGGGATGCGGCGCAAGGGCAAAGTCACCCAGCGGCTGGAAAAGTATTCCGCCATCAAAGCGCTGAAGAGCCTGGAACGGTGCGACGTGGCCCTGGTCCTTCTCGACGGTTTTGAGGGTCTAACCGAGCAGGACGCCCGCATCGCTGAATTCGCCGAAGAAAGCGGCCGGGCCATGATCCTGGTAGTCAATAAATGGGACTTGGTTCAAAAGGACTCTTCCACCCTGGAAGAATACCAGGAAAGGATCCGACGGCAGATGAAGACGCTGGACTACGTCCCCGTCCTTTTCATCTCCGCCTTAACCGGTCAGCGCGTAGCCAAGATTTTCGAGGCCATCGACCAGGTGATCGCCGAACACCGTAAGCGAATTTCTACGGCCGATTTGAACAAATGGCTCCAGGAAGCGACCGATGGCTATCCTCCCCCTCTTTACCGAAACCACCGAGTCAAACTCTATTACATCTCCGAGGTCACCGTAGCTCCCCCCACTTTCGTCCTCTTCACCAATGAACCCGGGGGCCTCGGTGAGTCCTACCAGCGCTACCTTCTACGCCGATTGCGGGAGAAATACGGTTTTACTGGAACCCCCCTCAGGCTCTTTTTGCGAACGAGAAGAAAGGTACAGGACTAACCCAAAATAAATAGATCTCTGGCTTTGGTCAGGATGCCATGACCTCGCACAGGATGACCGTGATGTTATCATACCCTCCGGCCGTTTTGGACCGTTCAATCAAGTGGTCCACTTTTTGGGATAGACCCAGGGGGCGAGAAAGGATCCCCTGGATGATCAGGTCATCTATCATACTGGTCAACCCGTCAGAACAGAGCAGGTAAAGATCACCGGGCATGCTCTTTCCCGATAAAAGGTCAACGACCAAAGAATTTTCCGTACCGACGGCGCGGAGGATGATGTTTCGAAGAGGGCTTCTTTGAGCTTCGGCTGGGGTCAGAAGGCCCTGATCAATCTGCGCCTGAACCCAAGAATGATCCCGGGTTATCTGTCTCAGTTCTCCCTGTCTGAAAAGGTAGGTGCGGCTGTCTCCCACATGCCCAATCACGTAGTCGGAGGCGTAGAAGGCCAATAACTCAGCCGTACACCCCATTTTCTCAACCCGATTCTTATTGGCCCAGTCCAGAATCCTTTCGTTGGCCAGGCCAAAAATCTTCTGGACCCGTTGCCTGACTTCCTCTTCAGATCGGCCGGAAAATCCCGAAAAAAGTTCCAAGGCTGTATCGACAAAGATCTGGCTGGCCACTTCCCCTCTCTCTTCCCCGCCCATTCCATCGGCCACTGCCCAAAAGCCCAGCTCTGGTTTCAGGATGAGAGCATCCTCATTATTTTTGCGTACCAGGCCGACATCCGTTTTCCCAAAAGAATTGATCTTGATCATAGGAACTCTAATATCCTTCGTTCCCTCTCGGATTTCGCGAACCTCCCCTAACCAGTCACCTGGCCACTTTAATTTCATTATATCTTATTTTGACCCAGGGTCATTAGAAGGGAGAGGAATAGACTGCAATGCAGACACTAGATTTCAGACTCCAGACTTTTTCTTTGATAATCTCTGGTCATTTTGCCCGTTCAGTCTGATGTCTGAAGTCTAAGATGTCTAGTTTCTGAATCGCAGAGGAGTAGATACTGCATTTTACGACCTAATTGGCTGGGTTCGAAATATAAAAAGACTTACCCTTGAAAAGGGGAGGGGGGATTCACAAAATTTCAAAATAGCCGGGGGATTATTTCTTGGGAGATTTTTTGGGGCCAACCAGGGTTAGCTCCTCCTCCTGTGTTTGAGTCAGCTGGGGTCGAGGCTTGGCTTGAGCCTCTTTCTTAGGCTTTGAGTAAAAGCGGTCCACAAAATCTTTGGGCATGGGTTCCCGGGTCTTCAATAAGGTTTTCGGTATAAGAATTTTATTGCCCGCTAAAATACGATTAGCTTTGATATTGGGATTGGCCTGGACTAAGGTTTTCCAGTTTTCGATATCCCCGGTATACCAGCCCGCGATGATCGAAATCGTTTCGCCATTCCACTTTACTGTATGAACATAGGAATCCTCGTGGGGCTTGGGTTTAGCTTCTAGCGTGGCTTTTGGGACAGGCTCGCGGCGGTCGGGTTTGGGGGGAGGGGGCACGGGTTCAAACCTAGCGGGAGGAATTTCCCGAGGAGCAGAAAGAGTCTGCGGGGGTGGAGGCATGGTTTCTGGGGAAGCAGGTACCGGTTCAAGGGTAGGTGCAGGGCCCTCCGGCTTGGGAGAAGGAGATGCACAACCAAGACAAATCATCCCAAAGGCTAGCCCGAAGACCCACAATCCAATTTTTTTCTGGAAGCTATTCTTCATATGCTCTCTCAAGAATCATGCTTTAGCCTTTCAAGGAATTTCTGGGCCATCTGATTTTTAGGATTGGCTTGGAGGGCCCTTTTAATGTTCTCCAGGCACTGCTCCCTTTTCCCCTGTTTCTCTTGAACCAGGCTAAGGTTGAAAAGTGCTTCATCTAGGTAGGGGGGAGCCAATTTCACTACCTGGGTGTACATCTGCTCGGCTTTGGAGTAATTCTTATCCGTCGCATAGATGTACCCAAGGTTAAAATAGGCATCCACAAACCTGGGGTCCAATTCCGTAACCTTTTGATAAGCCTCCATTGCCTTGGAAGAATTCTTCAGGGCCATGTAGGTTAGGCCCAGTTGAAAATGCCCCTGAACATTCTGGGGGTCCAACTCAATGACCTTGAGGAACAGAGATAGGGCCTCCTTGGGGTTCTTCTCTGCCAGGGGTACAGCCTTATCCTGTAAGGCCTTGGCCTCGGCATAACGGTCGCTAATCGTTTCTTGCTTTGGGGGCCCATTGGATAAGGTCGTCGTAACCGGAGCTGTCTCTTTGGATGGTTCCGATGAGGGGGCTGACTTAAGTGCTTCTCTGGAGGGTGAGCTCACGGGTTTCTCTTTAGGCCAAAAGGCCCAACCCAAAACTACGACACCAAGGAAAACCACCAGGGCAGATAAGTAAATCCAGCGGTTTCTCCGCTTAAGGGCGTCTTCTTCCTCTACTGTTTCTTTGGCCTTTCTCAGAATATCTTCAACAAACTTTAAGTCATCCCCCAGCGCTGTTTCCGGGTCAAGGTCAATCGGTTTTGGACCCGCCTCGTCAGGGCCGGCCGGATCAAGGAGTAACGATTTAGGGCTTACCCCGTAAATGCGATCCAGTTCAAGGTGCACCGGGTCTGAGTGCGGAGGATCGGGCCCTATCGGATGAGGATTTACCAGGTCTGAACTTGGGCTTACAGGGTTAGGGCTCGGCCACTTAGGACCGGCTGGGTCAAAGTGCACGGGGTCTGAGTGCGCAGGGTCAAGCCTCACCGGCTGAGGACTTACCGGGTCGGGGGCTGGGCCTACCGGGTCAGGGATCATCAACCGAGGGGTCATTGGTTTAGGGTCCACCTTCGCCGGCTTATTCGAATCCCCTTCAGCCTCCACTTTCCCCCCAAAAAGTTCCTTTATATATTCGGCAAGCCCCTGAGCGGTCGGTCTCGAGGGAAGCTCAGAGATGCACTCCTCAATGTCCGCCAGCATTTCTCCACAAGACTGGTAACGTTGATCTTTTTCTTTGGCCAGAGCTTTATCCAGAATCCTATAAAGTTTTGGGGGAAGACCACTCATGGCGGCTTCGGGCGGCTCAAATTCTGCCTTTCGCACCTTAGCCAAAACCTGCATGGTAGCACCGTTATACATTTTTTTATTCGTGACCATTTCATAGAGGAGGATCCCGGTACAAAAGATATCGGAGCAGGGATCGATCTTCTCTCCCAAAGCCTGTTCCGGAGACAAATAGGCCACCTTTTTTTTGAGCATCTCATGTTTGGTTACGGTGCACTTGCTGGCGGCCCGGACTATGCCGAAATCGACGATTTTTACCCTGCCTTCATGGGTTATCAGTATATTTTGCGGGCTGATATCCCGGTGGAGAATATGGAGAGGCTCTCCTTGCGAGTCTGTCAGCTTGTGGGCGTAATCGAGACCAGAACAGATTTGAGAAGTTATAAAGAGGGCGTCTTCGAAGCCGAAAGGCAACCCCTTTTCTCTCGACTCATCGAAGATCTGTTTAAGGTCTTTGCCCGAGAGATATTCCATGGCGATAAAATAGGAACTCTTAACCTGGCCAGAATCGTAAATCCGGACAATATTCTCGTGGTTCAATAAGGCGGTTAGTTTGGCTTCATCGAGGAACGCTTTGGCCAAATCCCTTTCACCGGAGAGGTGGGGGAGGATCCTCTTTATTGCCAGAATCTTCTCGGCTCCATGAACATCAGTGGTCGTGGCCCTGTGTAACTGGGCCATTACTCCTTCTCCGATCTTTTCCAGAAGTAGGTATTTTCCAAAGCCCCCGGGTTTTACTTCAGCATTAAGAGGAACTGCCTCGGTCGGTATCATGGTGATTGTTTTCCTTTATCCCGGCCCGGGTGAAAAAAGAAAAGGGCCGCTATTAAGCAGAAAGGAGAATAGGCCGGGTAAAAATTTTTTCTCCCTGGGCCATCAATTTTTTGTTTATCTTTAAAAAGTATCGGCATTTCTCTAATAATTTTGAAACAAATCCTATCCAAAAAGACAAGCGTGATAAAATATTGTAATTTCAATAGCTTATTAAATTAAGGGAATCCGGGATTCTATAAAAAGAAAAAATTCGTCCTTCTCCCTTCCCTCCAGAACGAAGATAGAATTTTTCAAAAGGAATTGATATTGTCTCTTTTTGGCAAGCAGAAGGGGATTCTTTTAAGTTTAGAGGTCTTTTAGGCAAGTACTTCGTTGCGAAAATTCGCGTTATACGGCCGAGAGAAGATTTTCATTCCCAGATTGAATCGGGTATCCGTAGAATGAGGCGGAGCGTTGTTTTTCCGCCCCCGCCATGGAAGGACAAGCGCCTCATGATGCCAAGCGAAAGCGTCCCGGTCCCCCGGCCTGGGAAGGCTATGAAGGTTACGCCAACTTTTGCAACTAAGCACTGGTGCCTTTTACTTTTTTTTGCTTTCCAGGCTGCGTAAATTCAAGCCTCTCTTCATTACGTCACGGCTTGGTCATCACATAAGGGTCAAGAACGGGTAGATTGAGAGTCTTTCCCGGTTTTACTCCGACTCCATTTCCCAGGTCATTAAAATACCCAATCAGGAAGTCCTTCTCCGGGTCTTTGTATATTTTTCTGGCAATTTTTTTTAAGGTATCCCCTTCTTTAGTCTCGTAAAGGATGTAATCGGAATCGGCTAATCCATGTTTCAAATGATCCAATGCCGCCGTGTGGCCGGGGTTGTAGGTAAGGGCCATCAAGAACTCCTTTTGCGCTTCGTGGATTGATTTCTTACGAAGGGAATCCAGGCCTTTTTGAAAATGCTCTTCTGCTTCCTTTCGCATCCATTTTTCTAACGCCTCTATTCTTTCTAAAGCCTCCCTGTCGTTGGGGAGGAAGCTGCGTACGACTTTCCAGCTGAAAAGGGCCTCGGGAAACTTCTGGCTTTTCTCATACTCAAGTGCTTTTTGGCGATATTTTTGAGGAAATATCTGGAAGGCGGAAACGGGGACTGGTTCCTTGCGGGAGATCGGTTGGCCAGCACAACCAATAAGTAACAGGAGGATAAGGCCTAGGTAATGTGGCTTAAAGAGCACGAAGGGATCACCTAAATTTTGGTTCGGTTTCCGACTAGATCCCAGAATTTTCATTGAAGCGCCCGATCGCTGAAATAGCTCAAATTCCTCTCGAAATCCGGCAAATTAAATTCGCCATAAATCATAGAACGGTTAATTCGGTATGGGTGGGCGAAAAATGGAGTGCTTCCCCTCTCTACCGTGAACGCCCCCCGGTAGCCGAGCTTCTTCAGGAGGGCAATGGTCAAGGGATTGGTATCACCGTATGGGTAGGCCAGATATTTTACTTCTTTGTTCAATTGCTTGTTGATGATTTGAGTGGCTTCGGTCAATTCTTTCTTGATGGCCTCAAAGTATTCCCTGAAGGGTTCATTCACCTTTCTCTTGATCAAATTACGATGGGTCTTTGCGTGACACTGGACATCTATGCCGCTTCGGGACATTTCTTTGATCAGGTCCCAACCCTTGGGGGTTATAAAATCCGTGTAGGCAAAAAAGGTAGCTGGATACCCGTACTTTTTCAGAACGGGGAAGGCGATTTCATAAGTGGAATGCCATTCCTCATCAATCGTAATGACCACCGATTTTTTAGGAATCTGCCGTTTAAAATCCAAAAAACTGAAAAAGTCTTCCAGCGGAATGACCCGGTACCCATTGTCTCGCAAAAATCTCATCTGGCTCTCGAAGGCGTTTTCCTTAACTGTCATCCGGTCTGCTCTATTCTTCGAAAATTTGTGGTAAACAATCACGGGAACGGTTTGATAACGTTGAAAGGTCAAACCCCCTTTCTCATAAGGCTGGAGGGGGATGATCAATTCCTGCCCGGGCTTTAGGGAAGTGATCTCGTTAAACCCCGAAATGAACCAATCGAGCGAGGGATCCTTTAAGTATTCCGAGGCCAGAGAAGAGAAGCTGTCTCCCGGCTGAACGATTACCGCGACAAAATCGGAAAATTTCCGGGCGTAGGGGTGTATCTCAGTCGATGGAGGGGTTGGAGTAGAAGAGGGTGGGGGCTTGAGCGCAGCGCAGCTTTCCACGAAAAGGACGGCCACGAGTCCAATGAGCAAGAAAGGCTTCCTAGCCACGGTTCCTTCTTTCTATGGGATTTGGGGAGATTATTTTTGAGGTTGCCGTTTGGGACCAAAAAGTTTGGGTTCTTCCTCTGCTGGAGGAGGCCCGGGTTTGTCAGACTGTACCCTTTCTTTCTTGGGTTTATAAAAACTGTCCACAAACTCTTTGGGCATCGGTTCCCGGGTCTTCAACAAATCTTCCGGAATGAGAATCTTATTGCCCACAAGGACACGCTTGGGATCGATATTGGGGTTGGCTTCGGCTAAAGCCTTCCAGTTTTCGATATCACCGGTATACCAGCCAGCTATGATCGACACCGTCTCCCCGCCAAATCTTATAGCATGGGTAAAATAGGTTTTCTCTGCCGGGGCCTCCCCCTTGGCGGCTGCAGCTGGTGTCGGTGGAGGTGAAATCTGATCAGGAAGGGAGGTGGGTTCGCGAGGAGATGAAGGAGGCGTCTCCGGTTTGGGAACTGGTACTTTTGCAGCGCAACTTATACAAAAGATCAACCCAACCAGTCCACAAGCCCACACTTGCACTTTTCTCTGGAAACTGTTTTTCATTATTGCTTTCCTCATCATATTTTTCTTACGATGAGGAATGCAAATTTTATGCCGGAAACCAGAGAATCCTAGATAGATAAACAAAGAAACTGAGGTGAAAACTCTTTCAAATTACCCGGTTTGTTGGAATGGAAGGCTGGTGGGAGGCGCAACTTTTTTAAAGAGCCGGCTGAAGGACAATGATTTCGGAGTTCTGCGGGAGGGTATCCTTCCTGACCTCCAATTCGCTTGTTTTCAGGACTTTAACGGCATGCTTTCCTGAGGTAAAATCTTCAACCTTGGCCAAAGGGAAGCCACACTTGGGGGTCTTATAGTGCATAGGGATAGTGATCCGGGGGTTCAACCTCTGAGCAGTCTGGGCCGCCTGCGCGGGATCAATCGTATACACTCCGCCGATGGGCATCAGCAGGATGTCAACCGGACCAATCTGCTTGGCCTCCTGCTCGGTCGGCACGTGCCCGAGGTCGCCCAGATGGCAGAGCCGCAGGCCATCCATCTGAAAACAGAATATAGTGTTCTGGCCCCTCTCGGAACCTTTGCTTCCATCGTGGTAGGCTGCGATTCCTTTAAATTCCAAACTCTTTACCCAGTGAGAGCCTGTTCCTTTAACCATCTGAGGCTTCCCCTTAAGGCCCTGGACATAATTGTGGTCGGCATGATCATGGCTGACCAGAACGATATCAGCCTCATCAGGGATTGGGCCGTAGCCAATAGCCCCGCCGAACCCCCCCGGCTCATACGGATCGGTAATCATCTTCACCCCTTGATCAGAGGTAATCAGGAAAGAGGCATGGCCATACCATTTCACCTTCATTGCCTTGACCTCGCTAAGCGGTGGTTAATTTTTTCTTCTCTTCTTCTTCAGCTTTGGTCTTGCATTGGATGCACAGGGTAGTTACCGGGCGGGCCTTCAGACGTTCCTCGGAGATTCCCTCCCCGCATTCTTCGCAAATCCCAAAAGTCCCGTCGTCGATCCTGGCCAGCGCCTCTTTGATCTTCAGGATCAGCTTTCTTTCTCGGTCACGGATGCGCAGTAAAAAATTTCGATCTGTCTCCAAGTTGGCACGGTCGGTCGGGTCGGGAAAGGTATCTTTATCGTTGGTCATCCCGCTGACCGTTTTCTCCGCTTCTTCAAGGAGAGTTTTCATGCGCTCATTTAAGAGCTCCCGGAAAAACTCGAGCCTCTCCTTCTCCATCTTTCCCCCTGCCCCTCTAAATAACCTAAATAATTTTGTTCATATACCATATTTTCCCTAAAAAAGAAAGGGTCTTCTCCCAAACGAGTGGGTAAAAATGAGCGTTTTAGATCGCCGGTAATATACAGGTTAGAACTTTTAGACGGAGATACTCTTCGTCTCGCAACCCATAGGCACGGCGCTGGATGACTCGGATCTTGTTATTCAAACCCTCCACAAAACCCAGTGAGACTTTGTCCTCGGACTGGATGAAGGTGGCAATCCCATCCCAATGGCTCTCGATCATCTCGGCAAACTCCTCATACGGTTTTAGCCGCTGCCACGTCAGGGACGCCCGCCAGTTCTCAAAAAACTTCCGCGCCCAGCCCTCCTTTTTATATTCCCACAACTGGCAAAAAGACTCTTTGAGAAGATACGCGATGTTTAACCGCTTGTTGGCTTTCAATAAGGTCCTTCGAACCGCCCCTCGCTGTCCAGGTTTCCTCGTCGAGAAAGCAGGGTGTACTTCTGGCCCTTGATGAATCGGCGGTCATTACCCGAAAGACGGGCATACTCACTCTTTCGGACTTTATCCAGAGCCTCGTTCAGATGACCGATCACATGAAACTTGTCAAACAGAATGGCCGCCTGGGGAGCATGCTGGCGCGTGGAGTTAGGGAACGCCTTCCACATATCCATGACGGCCAGATGGATCTTTTTACTCTTCTTCTCTCCCAAGCACTCATAGAACAGATCCATACTCTTCTCCGAACGGTCTTCCCCTCCGAACCAGATGGGCCGCTTCCGCTCCAGGTCGCTGACCACAATCCGGTAGGTATGCCCTTTGCGGATAGAAACCTCGTCGATACCGATCACTTTTGGCCCCGGGGTTCCCGCCCGCCGCAGCTGCTCCCGCATATACTGCTTCTCCAAGGCCTTGACCGTCTTCCAGTCCAGATGGAACTCTTTGGCCACATCCCGAATACTGGTATCCCGACGGCGACGGCCGATATAGAAGGCAAATCGCTTGGTGTAGAAGGGAGAGTCGGCCAACCAGTCCAGCTTTTCCTGCTTCACCTTCTGGCACCGGCGACAAAAGACGCGACGAATCTCCACGTCCAGGTAAACCCGCATATCCCCGCAGGACAGATCTCGAACCCTGCGGATCTTTCGGCCGTAGAAGATATGATGGATCGTTCCACAGGCTCCACAGACCTTTTTTCCCCTGCGCTTAAGCCGAATGACGAGGGCTCGGGGATCCCCAAAGATACCGGAGATCCTTCGCGAAGGCTAGAAACGAGGAAACCGGTAGATGTCCCAAAGTTGTTTATGTTTTGCCATGTATTTTTCATAGCACTTTGTCCAGGCTGCTTACAACGCCTGAACCCTTTGCTGGACATGGGCCTTTAAGAATTTCGAGCTCATTTTTACCCACTCGTTTGGGAGAAGACGCTTTTTTTAATTTCTAACCCTGAAATTCCATCTAATCTGGCTCTATTTTCTATCTCTTAGATGGGCAAAATTTCCCCTTTCCCAACATTTAAGTTCCCCTGATTTTAACTAACCAATGGAAAAAACAATATTATTTAAAACTGAGATTCGAAAGAAAAGCCAATTCAGTTTGGGTTCGTTTCGCAAAATTAACTTTCGTTGACGTTTACATTTAGGGGGGGGGCAGGGTGGGCTCCTATATCAATCCCACCTATCTAGCTTTCCCCCTGCTCCTTAGAACCAACTTCCCTGGCCACGCCCCCTTGGGGCACACCCGTCAGCGTGGGCTGCCAGCACCTCCTTCCACAACCCCTGACCGTAATAGGTCGACTTTTCCTAAATTAAATAATCTATTTCAGGCCTTCACGAAATTACAAGGCCTTGAAATAATTGATCTATTTTAGGTGACAAAACAGGTGTTTCTTAAACAGCAAAAAGCTATTGTATTTCAAATAGTTGTAAATAAAAGTGCGGTCACTTTCATGTTTTTTGGGCTCTTTTCCCGGCCTCAAAAAGGGCTGTTTAGGATGACCTATTTTCGTGAAACCCTCATGCCCAGAAACAGTAACTCCTCTCTTGTACAAATAAATCTCTTCCTAAATCTTGCAATCTGGTATCCTCTTTTCACGGCTATTCCCCCCAACCTTCAAAAAAATGAGGACACCATGAAACAAATAGGCCTACTTCCTCCGCATATGCTGCCGGCGAACATTCAATATGAACTCCTCTTCGAACCACTTCCCCCTCTTACCCTTGTTAAAGAAGGCGACCGGGGGCGCCCATCCTTTTGCCGAGACGCCTTGCTCAAAACGTTCATTTATAAAGCCCTACGCCGCCTCAAAACCCTCACCGACTTGACTTTTGAACTTCGAAATAATCCCCGGATCTGCCAAGCCGTAGGACTGGCTCTCTATAAAAACCCTCCCTCCATCGAAAGATTTTCTCAATTTCTCCGAGACACGCCTCATGCGGCTCTACAGAATATTCGAATTCAATTGGTGAAAACCATTCTGGAAGAAAGAGGGATTACTGGCCAGCATCTGGTCATGGACTCCTGTCCCATCCTGGCTAAAGTGCGGGAGAATAACCTGAAAACTTCCGCCTCCAAACGCTTTGAGAAAACCCGGATCCTCAAAGGAGACCCCGATGCCCGATTGGGCGTGTTGGCTGATTTCTCTTCCTCTTCCAAAAAACAAATCCGATATTTCTGGGGCTACCGCAACCACATCCTCGTGGATGCCCAAGAAGAACTGCCAGTCTGGGAAATCACCCACCCGGCCGACATCAACGAAATCCATCAGGCCATCCTCATGCTCCAGATAACCAAAAAAACTTTCTCTCTCCACATCGAAATTGTAAGCGGGGATGCCCTCTATGACTCCGAAAAAATCCTCCGTTTCATTATTGAAGACCTCCAAGCACAAGCCATCATTCCCCGTAATCTCAGAACCAAACGGTCAACCTACACCCTCAAAGGCACTGACCTCTACTGCCAAGCTGATCTTCCCATGCGCCGCAAGGGGAAGATGACCATTAAAAAAAGCAGGCATTACTTACCTTCAATACTGCTGCCCGATTCACTTTGGTCGAGAAAAAGCAACGTCACCTCTTCTGCCCGGCTAATCACCCCAAGTTTCTCTCTCAGAAAGGATGTAATATCCTGATTCGTCTGACCCCGAGTATCCGGGAACATATCGACTATGGATCGGAAGCCTTTAATGAACTTCACAAACAACGCACTTCGGTCGAGAGAGTTTTTTCAAGACTCCTCTCCATTGCCATGCAAGATCTACCAGGAATTGGAATACAGGCGACCCTAAATTAATGCACCATCGCTCATATTACAGTGCTTTTGGTAGCCCTAGCAGCAAAGCGCTCAGGGTATTCAGATAAAGGTCGTTTCGTAAGATCATTCGTTCCAAATTTTTTGTCCTGAACAATTGATTTTTGTGAAGGCCTATAATCTTTTTAGGGTGCCTCCTTTCCCATTGGGTCACTCTGCCGATCGAATATAAGTCCCACTTTTCCCCCCCGACTTTTTTAGGAGCATAATCTCGGAAATCTTCATTCCCCGGTCTATCGCTTTGCACATATCATAAATGGTCAGGGCGGAGGCAGCTGTGGCCACCAAAGCCTCCATCTCCACCCCCGTCTTACCCGTGGATTTTACCCTGGTCTCGATTCTCATTTCCGACCGCTCTACATTCGGCTGGAAAAAAATCTCCACACTGTCGATATTCAAAGGATGGCACAGAGGGATGACCTCTCCCGTCCGTTTGGCCGCCATGATTCCGGCTACTCGGGCAACACCCAGAACGTCACCTTTTTCAATCTCTTTATCCATGATTCTCCGCAACGTTTCGGCTTTCATGACCACCCGCCCAGAGGCGACGGCGATTCGTTGGGTCGGGGATTTCGAACCCACATCCACCATCCGTGCCCGTCCTTGCCGGTCGAAATGACTTAGCTTGCCCATATTTCCCTCTCTGACTTAAGAAAATAAAACAAATTTTCTTTCTCAAGCTGCAATCAATAAAATCTTGCCTTGCCCGGAGGCTTTTGTTATAAGTATAAAAAAAATTCTTACCACCATCAACGGTTAATTCGGCTCTTCGTTCCCACTCTGAGAAAGGAACCTGGATGGTGGCCAAAGTTCTGAGCGGTGCCATTTTAGGTATTGATGCCTATATCGTAGAGGTGGAAGTTGACATCGCCCAAGGCCTCCCCGTCTTCGCTACCGTTGGTCTCCCCGATGGCGCAGTAAAAGAATCCAAGGAACGGGTAAAATCAGCCTCAAGAACTCTGGCTGTCTATGACCTCCCGCCGAAGCGCATCACTGTAAATCTTGCCCCCGCCGATGTGAAAAAAGAAGGAGCCGGCTTTGATCTGCCCATAGCCATTGGTATTCTCTCCGCCCTGGAAGTTGTGTTTTCCAAGCTGTCAGATGACTATCTCCTTCTCGGGGAACTTTCCCTCGACGGCCGGATAAAACCCATCCGCGGCGCCCTCTCCCTAGCCATGGCAGCGAGGGAGAATGGGAAAGAAGGTGTTCTTCTTCCTAAAGAAAACGCAGAGGAGGCGGCTGTAGTTCGGGAAATCGAAGTTTTAGGGGTTGAGGTTCTTTCCGAGGTCGTGGATTTTCTCAACGGGCAAAAAGCCATTTCACCCACAGTTGTGGACCTTCAGGAAATCTTCCGACGGGAGAAACAATATTTAGAAGACTTTAACGAGGTAAAAGGGCAAGAGCACGTAAAACGGGCGCTGGAGATCGCCGCTGCTGGAGGTCACAACCTTATCATGATCGGCCCGCCGGGGGCGGGCAAGACCATGCTGGCCAAACGCATCCCTACCATCCTTCCTGACCTCTCCTTCGAAGAAGCCATAGAGGTGACCCGTATCAACAGCGTCTTGGGCTTGCTTCCGCCCCATAGTGCTCTGATGGCCACTCGTCCTTTCCGCTCCCCTCATCACACCATCTCCGATGCAGGCCTTGTCGGTGGAGGTCAAATTCCTAAGCCCGGAGAGGTAAGCCTCTCTCACAACGGGGTGCTCTTTTTGGATGAACTGCCTGAATTTAAGAAAAACTGTCAATGGGAAAGTAAAAGTGTACCAAATCTGGGAAAATAAAAGTGTACCACCCCTTCGGGAAAGAAACAGTTATGAGGGGGGAGAAGTCATAGGATCACCTCCTTGTTGGGGGAAAAGATGGTTGTTGAAGGCATGTTCTTTGAGTCGATAGCTGTGCCCCTTGATATTGATTACTTTGCAATGATGGAGGAGTCGGTCCAGGATGGCCGAGGCGATGACGGAATCTCCGAACAGTTCCTGCCAGTCGAGAAAGCTCTTGTTGGAGGTAAGGATCGTCGAGCTTTTTTCATACCGATAGGAAATAAACTGGAAAAAGAGGTAAGCTTCCTGGCTGTTCACCGGGAGATAGCCGACCTCATCGACAATCACCAGAGAGGAGTTTAAATAGGCCTTTCCTTTGCTCTGGGTTTCCTTCAGTTTGCTGATTAAGGTGTTCATGGTGGTGAAGTAGACCTTATATCCATGACCACAGGCCTTGATGGCCAGGGCGATGGCCAGGTGGGTTTTTCCCACACCGGGAGGACCCAGGAAAATGACATTTTCCTTTTTGGCCAGGAAGGTGAGGTCGAAGAGTTCCAGGACGGCCTTCTTGTCCAGCTGGGGGTGAAAGGAAAAGTCATACTCTTCGATGGTCTTCGCGGTAGGTAGACCGGCGATTTTCATAGCCGTATGGACTCTTCTCTTTTCCTTGGCGGCCACTTCTTCTTCCAACAGGTGGTCAAGAAAGGAGAGATAAGAACCCTCGGTTTTCTCCGCCTGGGCGGCGACGGTGTCTAAGATCTCTGCGGCTCGACTCAGCTTGAGGCGTTTGAGATTCTCCTGGAGGCGTTCATAGGTCAGTTGTTCCATTGGACACCTCCGGCTGCGTATCGCTCATACTCCGCAAGGGGTCGTAAGGCCACATCCGGGTATAGGCTGCCGTTGCTCAGCCCCCGGGTGGCTTGGCCTTTGTTCTGGCCATATTTCCGACCCAACTGGGCTTGATCCCGTTTGAGCTGTTCATAGATTCCGGGATCGCCGATGACCTGACCTTTGCCCGGTGGTTCCTGGTAGCTGGCCAGAAGATCCTGGTCGTGGTAGATTCGGATGAGCTGGCCCTTGACTTTGAGCATGACTTTTTTGCCGATCACCTGATAGGGAACCTTATAGCGGTTGCCGTTATAAGAGAGCTGGCAATCCTTGTACACTTTGCGGAAAACTTTGAGGGAGGTATCGTAATCCGCCAAAGGAAGCTTTCCCAGACAGGGGATCTCCTCTTTCCAGCGGCCCAGGATGGGTTGCCGATGGGTCCCATGGATTCTCTGGTTGGCAGTTTCTTCGAGCCAGGCAATCATATCCCGATTGGCTTGGGGGAGAGAGTAGAAAGGATATCCCCGCCAGAACCTCTCTCGGATATAGTCCATGGGACGTTCGACCTTTCCTTTCACCCAGGGACTATAGGGAGGACAGGCTTTGGGCTGAAACCCATAGTGATAGGCAAAGTGGAGAAATTCCACATTAAAAACTGTCTTCCCGTTCTCCCGACCCAGAACGACATTTTTCATGTTGTCGTAGAGAATCTCGGCCGGAACCCCTTGAAGAAAGTGGAAGGCATGGATATGGCAGTCCAGGAAGGTTTCCAGGGTGCAGTGTTCCACCAACTCGACATACATGGCCCGGGAATACCCCAGGAGCATGACAAAGGCATAAAGCGTGAGGGTCTTCCCATTCGGTTCTTGCACCTGGAAATCCCCCCAGTCCACTTGGGCTTGTAAACCTGGCTCGGTCTCAAAGCGGGCATAAGCCAGCCGGGTCTTTTGTTCTTTGATCGCCCGGACATAGGTCTTGGCCGTATCGTAACTTCCGGCATAGCCCATTCTTTTTAAGCGGTCGTAGATCCAGGTTGCCTGGTAATCATCCTGCTCCAGGTAGTCTCGGATGATCTGGGTGTAGGGTTCCAGAATGGAGAGCTTTCTCTTCTCTTTTTTGTACGCAGGAAATGAATTGCTTTCCAGATGTCTCTTAACCGTCCTGCGATGAATCCCGGTGAGCTTGGCGATTTTGCGAATACTATATCCATTGCGACGCATGGCAACAATGTCCATAAATACCTCCTTGGAGATCATTGGTACCCCCCTTCCTTTCTAAGATAGGAGGTACCACATTTCTACCAAGGTGGTACACTTTTCATTCCCATTTCTGGAACATTATTGCATTCCCGTTGACA
>Ga0187865_1002191_pt1 | contig 19480 bp, 13 predicted proteins | sample June2016WEW_11_1_2_FD_132989 | JGI IMG/M metagenome (GOLD analysis project Ga0187865, IMG submission 132989) | Peatland microbial communities from SPRUCE experiment site at the Marcell Experimental Forest, Minnesota, USA - June2016WEW_11_100 | ecosystem: Environmental > Terrestrial > Soil >...
GAATAGGGCCAGGGCTTTTTGAAAAAAGGCCAGGATGCAGAGGAAGACCCCGCACAGGGTTAGGGGGAAACGGCTCCCAACCCGGGTTACCAGTACGACCCCCGGACTCAGGCCAAAGCTAACGGTTCCGATGGTCCCCAAAGCCCCGGCCAGAAGGCCTCCCAGGCCAGTAAAACCAATTCCGCGGGCAACCCGCCCGCCCATTCGCTCCTTCCCGACGATCTCCCCTATCGTGTAGATACTTCCGACTCCATTGATGACCACTGCTACGTAAGCCACCAAAAAGGGAATGACCGCAAAAGCCGAAAACGAGGGAAGGTCAGGAAATAGGGGATGAGGGAACCGTAGCCAAGAGGCTTCTCGCATGGTGGCGGCCTCGAGCCGCCCCAACGCGCCCATCAGGGAGCTTCCCGCGAGGATTCCCAAGAGTAATGAGATCGTCTTAAGGAACCCGGGTAACCATTGGCTAAGAAGGACGATGAAGAGCATGGTGGAGACGGAAACGCCGAAAATGACCGGATCGCCCCAAGCGAGATCCTGACGTTGGCCAATGATCAGGGGGGCCAGAAAAGGGAGGAGGGTGATGGCGATGAGAATAACGGTTACGCTGATCACGTTATCCGTGAAGAGAGGTTCGACATATCTGGTCAAACGGAACACACCCAGCAATAGCAAGAAGATCCCGCCGGCAATCATCCCTCCCTGAATGGCGGGCATTCCCCCGGGGGCCAGAATCAGGATATTCAAGAGAAGAGCTGAGGAAGGTCCGTCCAGCAGGGGGTAACGATGTCCCCACAAAGTCTGAAGGATCATGATTCCCCCCGTGGTCAGGAGGAGCCTTTGAAAGAATAAAAGCTTATCTGCCTGCCGTAACCCCAGATACTCGGAAGAGATGGCCGAGAGAATCATGAGGATAGGCATGAATATAGCAACCCACTGCACCGCGTACATCAGGCTTTGAGGCCAGGGAGGAAACTGGTCCAGCCCGTATATCAGATCCTTATGAATCGGCATCCCGCAGGACTCTCCAGGGTCGGTCAAGCCACCGGTGCAACCCGGATGAGGAATCTACTCTTTGGCTCAGCTAACCGTTTCTCTGAAACGTCGATCCCTTGCCGGGTCGTCCCTCCGAGGCCATTTATTTTGGGAAATGACCGACCTGGCTTTGACGACGCGTTGGCTCATCCCGGGATGGGTGGTAAAAATCCCCCGACTGGATCCCCCGGCTTGCTCCTTGGCCAGTCTTTCCTGAAAATCGACAAGGGCATAGGGGTTATAACCCACGCGATAAAGGAAGGGGAGGGCGCTAAGGTCAGCTGCGCTTTCTTGTTCCCGGCTGTATCCATTGACCAGAAGAGTCTTCATCACATCATCGACCGACCCCTGGAAGAGAGAAACCAACTGGCCGAGCTGCGCTCCACCCAGCTTTGTGGCTGCTCCTGAACCCAGAATAGATACCACTTCCACCCAGCGGGACTTCTGAATGGCGGCCAGCCCATCTTTGTGATTCACATGGGCCACTTCATGGGCCAGGACGGCAGCCAACTCGTCTTCGCTCTTCGTTTTCTGCAGCATCCCCCGGGTGATGAAGATGATGCCGCCGGGACAGGAGAGAGCGTTGATCTCTTCCGTGTCCAGAATGGCAAAGTGATAACCTCCATAGGTGAAAGGGCGGTCTGAGGCCAGGGCTGCGGCCTGTCCTACTGTGTTGACATAGGAGGTCAAGCGATCGTTCGCGTAAAGGCGGTACTGACCGAGGATCGTAGCAGCCACCGCCCGGCCAACGTAATATTCTTCTTCGTCGGTCATAGGCCTTGCGGCCTTGGCGGTTTGCACGGCCGCCCGGTCAATAGATTCCTTGTCCTGGGGGGAGATTTTTCCCATTCCCTGGCCGATTGTGGTTCCCACCTGGACGACCTCGGCGCAGTTTGTGAGGAGGGCTAGAGATAGGAGAATCATTACCATCCCGAAAAAGAATCTTTTCATCATGATCCACCTCCCGGCTCTCTCAGATTTCCCGCCTGGAGAAAGGCTTGAATCTCTTGTTCGTCGACTTTATAAGACTGCACTTGGTTTACCAGATCGTAACGCATCTTCGGATTCTTTTCCCGAAAGGCCTTTTCTACTTCTGGAGTGAAACCTTTGCCGGCAAGAGCCACTTCCTCCTTCGAGGTCTCCTGGGCTTTCCCTCCGGTCAGAGAGGAAAGCTGGAATTTTTGCTCCTGCACGGCGCTGACGTGAATCCAGCCCTCCTTGCCCTGGTAACTGACCCGAAGCCAATCGCCCTCCCGCCCCGATTCCTGCATTTCCGTGCCATAAGGAACGCGGATGACGGCAGGTGCAAAGAAGCGCTTGTCTTTTCGGATCATCGCTTCCTGGGTTATGACTTTGACCGTAGCCGCCAGGGCCAAAGAGGTCATGAAGCACAATCCCAGAAGAAGAATCCAACCTTCTTTCTTCATGGCGAACCTCCTCCTTCAAAAAGAATTGGTAAACAAAATATGAAAAAATGGAATATTGGAATACTGGAGGTTGAGGAAATTATATCGTCAGGCAGGAAGGTCAACTGCTTTTTCCATCCTTCCATCATTCCACTTATCCATTCTTCCGTTTTTATTTAGTCGTCAGCCGGTAAACCCCATCCCACCCCGGTCCCGGAGGGGTATTCTGAAAGTACTGGCACCTCCGGATGAAGGTTTTGGAAGGTCCATCTTCAGGAACAAGGTCAAGGCCCCGCTGGAACCAGGACATGACTTCTGCCCATTGCTGTCTTCGGTACAGGGCTAGGCCATCGGAGAAAATTTTAAGCATTTGTTCCTTTTTTTCGTCGAGCTCCCCCTTCCTGCCGATCAGTTCATAGATACGGACCGCCCTTTCTTTGCCTTTGACTTGGAGGAGGTCGAGTTCCCGTACCTCCACCCGGTCCTGGGCCTGGCGATAGGTTTCTTCGCTGATGGTAATGGAGGTCCCGTATTCCTTCCCTGCGCCTTCCAGCCTGGAGGCCAGGTTCACACTGTCGCCGATCACCGTAAAGTCAAAACGCTGGGTGGACCCCATGTTCCCGATGATCATCTCCCCGGTATTGATACCGATGCGGGCATAGACCGGAGGCAGACCCATTCCAGTGAATTCCCGGCGCAACTCCGTGAGGCGTGATTGGTTGTCTAAGGCAGCCAGACAGGCCCGGTAGGCGTGGTCTTCCTGGAGAACCGGCGCTCCCCAGAAGGCCATGATGGCATCGCCCTCGTACTTGTCAATGAGCCCACCGCTGCCCAGGATAATATCGGTCATGGCCGTGAGGTAACGATTTAAAAGAGTTACCACCTCTTCAGGAGAAAGTTTCTCGGACAGGGTGGTGAAACCGGCAAGATCCGAAAAGAAAACCGAGAGTTTTCGTCTTTCCCCTCCTAGACGGAGTTTCTCCGGGTTCTTTAGCAGATCCTGGATCAGGAGGTCGGACATGTAATGGGAAAACATATGTTTGATCTGGCGTCGCTGGCGGCCCTCCGTGGCGTAGCTGAAAGCGGTACTCATGGCAAAGCTGAGCCATAAACTGGCGACCAACAAGATCGCATCTACCCAAATATTCTGCCAGAAGGAAAGAAGCACGAGAAGGATCACTCCCCCGGTGTAAGCCAAAGCGAGGAGGGCCAGCTGCCACAGACTGGGGATGAGCATCACCGTGATTCCCATAGCCGCGGCGAAGATAAAGGCGAAAACCAAAGCGACGAAGGGGGATACCCGTACTCGAAAATCACGGTGGAGGAGATTGGCCACAAAGGTAGCATGGATGGCCATGCCAGGGTTTACCGAACTAATCGGGGTAGGTTTCAGATCGTAAAGACCGGGGGCGGTGAAGCCGACGAAAACGATCTTATCGCGGAAGGACTCAGGCGGATAAATCGGCTTGCGCCCCTCCTGAAAGGCTAGAAAGGATTGAATGACATTATACGCGGAGAACCTTTGGAAATCAGGGGTACCGTAGAAGCTGAGTAAAAAATTCCTCTGATCGTCCAGCGGAATCCGTATACCCTTCACCTGGAGGCCATCCTTCTTTAAAACCGCTGGATCATTCCCCGAAAGATGCCGGTATACTGCCATCCCCAGGGAAGGAATCCAATGATCACGGTAAGAAAAAACCGGAGGAAGACGGCGGTAGATACCATCCAGATCCGGAGGAATAGCTACATTGCCAAGACCGTAGACACTCTCGGCAAGGATCTGAATCGGGGGCACCGAGGAGATGTAAGGAGAACCAGGCCGGCCAGATTGATCCTCCAAGGGCAGCGCGATTCGATCTAACAGCCCTTTTTCCCAAGAAGGCTGAGGATTGCCTTCGCGACTGAGAAAGATGGGCAGAAAGGCATGGCCGTTTGCCTTCAAAGCTTCAGCGAGCAGTTTGTCATCTTCCACACCGTAGACCGAAGGCTCGGTAAAGACGATATCAAAAGCTACAGCCCGGGCGCCAGATGAAGCACAAAACTCCAGAATCGGAGCGTACATCTGGCGCGGCCAGGGCCAGTTGACCCCCTGTTGCTCGGCGGCCTTTAGACTGCCCTGGTCGAGAACCACCAACACAATTTCCTTGGGAGGTGCCAAGTTCGCCGCTTTCAAACGGCAGAGCTGGTCGTAGGTTTTGAGTTCGTAGGTTTCGAGGAGATTGCTGTAGTAGAGAGAGATCATCAGGATCCAGGCCAAACATCCGATGATCGCACCGACCAGGACTTTCCCTCTCCGGCTGGAAAGGAGCAGGTATTGCAAATCTAATCCCTCGCGCAGCAGGGGGTTGCCAAAAACCCTGCTTAATCAAACTTGTCCTGAAAAAATTATATCCGATCCGTATCCCTTTTACCAGACGAAGAAATATTGCAGTATAGCGACGTGATCCTGAAAGATAAAAAGGTTTTATCTTGTTATCGATTATGTTATCGTACAGGCGTATTCATCGTTTGCGAGAGGAAAAAATGCCAGGTGCTGCTCTGGCGTGACTGGCCAGGAAAGAGGAAATGACCTCTGGAGGAAAGAGTCAATGCGTTCGATCCGGGAAATTTTAGAATCCAAAAGCGTGGCCGTGATCGGGGCATCACGGGATCCGGAGAAGCCTGGGGCCCAGCTTCTCAAAGTTTTAAAGAAAGTCGGATTTCAGGGGCAGGTGGCAGGTGTAAATCCACAGGGAGGGGAGGTTTTTGAAACCCCTTTGTATCGAAGTCTGGAAGAGGTTCCTTTTCCGGTTGACCTCGCGGTTTTGCTCATTCCCGCCCGGTTCATCCCAGAAGCTTTAAAGGAATGTGCTCGCAAGGGGGTTAAAGGGGTTGTAATCTCGGCCGAGGGCTTTGCGGAAACCGGAGCTGAGGGAGCTAGATACCAGGAAGAGGAAAAAAACATCCTCCGGTCTACGGGTATGAGAGGTTTCGGGCCCAATACCCTCGGGCTGGTGAACACGGCCACAGGACTCACCACCTCTTATTTTGCCAGCCGTCGCATGCTAAGGCCGGGATGCATTGGCTTTGCCGCCCAGTCCGGGATTTTTGTAGGAGCCCTTCTCCGGTATCTGAGTTCTTTCGAGGGTTTTGAGCTTTCCAAAGGGCTTGGCCTCGGCAACAAGGTGGACGTGAATGAATGCGATGCCCTCTCCTATCTCCTGGAGGACGAACAAACTCAGATCATCGGGATGTACCTGGAGGATGTCAAGGATGGGCGCCGGTTCTTAGAGGTAGCCAGAAAGGCGGTAGAGAAAAAACCTGTGCTTATCATAAAAGGGGGACGAACTCCGGAGGGAGCCCGGGCGACAGCGTCCCATACTGCCAGCATGGCAGTTGAAGATGTGGTGTTCGAAGGAGCCCTTCGCCAGGCAGGCGTCCTCCGGATGACCGGGGTCGATGATTTTGTCCGGACCCTGAAAGGGTTTTTAAACATGCCTCTTCCGCGAGGAGGACGCCTTGCTTTTGTGACCTACAGTGGGGCCCAAGCCATCATGAGCATTGATACGACGGTAGAACAGGGGCTGCAGGTGGCCCACTTGAACGAATCGACCCGAGAAAAAATTTCCCGGGTTATCGCCACCGACTCCAAGACTAAGAATCCGGTGGACCTTTTCCCAGATTGGCTGGCCCATGGATTTGAAAAGACGACCACAGAGATTCTGAAGGCCCTCCTGGAAGACGATGGAGTGGACGGAATTATTTTCATCTCCTTCGCCGAGGCAAGAGCTGAAATCTACCGACCTGCGGCAGAACTGCTCCGGGGGAATCGCCCCAAGCCAGTCTTTTTCTCGCTTTTAGGTGCTAAAAAGGACATAGATATTTGCCAGAGCCTTCTAGAAGAATACCAGCTACCCTCCTATGATTTTCCGGAATATGCCGTGCGAGTCTTTGCCCACATGTGGAATTATGCCCAAAAGAAGAATAGGGTCAGTGGATAGTGTCAGCATAATAATTATCATTAAAGAGATTCGGATCATCTCCAAATTAACGGATCGAATATTTTCCAAAGCCCTGACAAGGGCGCGGAAGGAAAGGCAGATTGCGCCGCAAGCATCGGCGGGATATCCGCTTCCCATAAACCCCCTGCCTGCCTTCCGCAAAGCGGAGCGGGGCGGGGAAAGAAAGCTTCAATGAAAGGGCTGAACACTCCCGCCACAGCTAAGGAGGGATATTTGCCTCATGATTGCAAGCAATATGGCTTTCCTTCCGCGACCCTGAAATCACTCGTCATTCAGGATATGTCAGTTCCTTGGCCCGCAACTATTTTGGCGATGATCCAAAGATTCCTTTATACTGACACTGGAACCAAACAGTCAAACTGTCTTTAAGGAGGAGGACTCTGTGACCCTGGAAGAGATGAGAGAGAAAGCGATTCAAATGATGATGAAAAGGTTCCATTGAAGCCAGGCTGTTCTTGCGGTCGGACAAGAGAAGCTGGAGAGAAAAAATGAGGAAGTCATTCGGGCCATGGGAGCTTTTGGTGGAGGACTGGGGGGAAACGGAGAAATCTGCGGGGCCGCGGTAGGAGCCCTGGCTCTCCTTGGGCTCAGGTTTAGTCGCGGGAGGGAAGAAGAAAAAGAAGACCCGCGGATGTGGACCTATACCCATGAGCTTCTGAAACGTTTCCGGGAAGAGATCGTCAATAACCATGGGAGCATTCTATGCGGAGAGATTGCCCGGGTGGACTGGAAAGACCGGGAGCAGGTGAAAAGCTTCTACAAGGGGGATAAAATTCTGGAGTGCGGCCGGATTGTAGGAGAGACCGCAAAGCTTATCGGTGAACTCCTGGAGCGTTGTTAGGGGGCACTTACCCTTGGGGCAAAAGTTGTAGAGGCGACCGGCCGGTCTCCCCCGCTTTTTTACCTTACAATCTGGTACCGAGGTGGGGATATAGACTCGCTCTTGCAGAGGGGACAGCGACTGGGGGTGTTCAGGCGTTCCCTTTTTTTAAAGGAAAAGCCGCATCGCTGACAAACCGCGGGCTCCATCCTGAGCCGGGCAGATCGGGCGATATGCTGGAGGTGATCGAGGGCTTCTTTCTCGCGAATGCGGAAGAGTTGCGAGATTTCCCTCAAATCAAGAGGCCCGCGGGTGAGCGCCTCCGCGATCTCCTGCCGTATCGTTAGTGGCTTTTCTGTTAGAAGGTTAATCTTTTTTTCCAGGAAATTGCTTTCTTTCCACTTTGCGCACTTTAGGTGCCTCCCCCTAGGCCGTAGCTCCCAGTTTCCGATTCTGCAAGGTTTCCATAAAAGCTTCAACCCGGGTCTTGATTTGGGCATCAGAATAGACCCGGGCATCGGTCATGTCTGCTTCCAGGACCAGACTGGGGATTCCGGTCTTTTCCAGAATGATCCTCCGGATGTCGTACTGGCCGAGAGAATAGGGTTTGCAGCTCCGGTTGGAATGGATGATCAATCCGTCCGCGGAAAACCTTTTGATCAAGTCGAGAATCCGGTCGGCCATGAGGTCAATACTAATATTTATGTATACGTGGGTATAGGCCCGAGACAGGCCCTCCAGAGGATCCTGGGTTTCAATCCCCTCGAAGACCCAGGCGTTCGTGTAGGTATCCGCCACCAGGCAGGCCCCGTACGAGGCGAAAAGTTCTGAAAGCTCGCGCATCTTGTACCAGATGGGGATGTTGTCCCAGAGGAGGCGGAATTTTTCCTCGGGGACCGCGCTTATCCCCAGGGCGATGCGTTCCTGAAGCTCGGCTTTCATATCCCGGTAAAAGTCCACCACTTCCTGGGTCCCCCGGAGGGTGACGATAGGAGCCATGTTAATGAAAGCGTCAAAGCAGCTCATGGGAGACGGGCGGTGAGCACACTGGTCCAGAGCTTCTTTCCACAGGATCGCGGATTGGGCGGAGTACCTGATTACTTCAAGGAACCGGTCGTGGTCAAACTTCTTCCCCGTTATGGATTCGAGAAAAGGGATGAATTCTTCAAACTGCCGGCGGACATAGAGAAGGCTTTCCGGCACCACCTTATGGTGGATGAAAGGGGTGTCGAGAAAGAAGAGAGGGACATGAAAGATCCGGCTCAGGGCCTGATACCATTTCATGACCGTTCCGCAGATATTATTACAGGCCAGAAGGAAATCGGGTTTGGGCAGGCCGCCCGGAATGGGGCTTTTTTTGGTCAGGGCGGATCCAATGTCTCCCCGGGCGTAAGAACATAGGTCCCGAGAATACCCGAGCCCCTCGGCCACTTCGCAGAGTTCCACCGACATGCGGGAGGCCCCCAGCATGGCTCCGTGGTTCTCCGGGTAGATGGGAATGATATCGGCGGCAATCAGGAACTCCACCGGACCCCCGCTGGTGATCCAGGCAATCTTCTTGTTTGACCCTTCGGCCATCTTGGCCCCCATGTAGTAGCGGGTCATCAACTCCTTCATCTTCTGGGTAGCACGCAGCCTGTTCTTGTCCTTACCCTTCTCTTCTACGGCCATTTAATACCCCCATGAAAAAAAAGCGTTAAGTACACTAAAATGCCTAAAATTTGGCCCATAAAGATTTTTAGATCATCTCCGAATTAGTTGAGGGTCAAAGAGTTGGTAAATGTAATATGTGAAGTTATCTCAAGGGCCCGGAAGAAAAGTCATCTTGCTTGCAATCACAAGGCACCTCTCTCTCCTTAGCTGAGGCAGGGGTGTTCTCTCTTCCTCCGAACCTTTCTTTTCACGCCCCCGCTGCGCTTTTCGGAAGGCAGCACGGGGATGCTGGAAAGCGATACCCGCCGATGCTTGCGCGCAATCTGCCTTTCCTTCCGGGCCCTTGCCGGGCTCTCATAAAATATTCGATGAACTAATTTGGAGATGATTCGATTTTTTTAATTTCCTACACAAGGGCTAAAATTCTAAATTCCAATGACCCCATGATTCAAACTCAAGAGTTTGGAATTTGGTGTTAATGCTTAAGCCTCCAATGTCTCGACAAATGCCCGTACCCTGGTTTCGAGAGCGCCCAGAGCTAATCCGCCCGGATCAATCTCCAGAAGCAGGCTGGGGATTTTTTCCTTTTCCAGCTTCTCTTTCAAGTAGGGGTAATCAAAGGCATGGGAATCGCAAAATTTAAGGAGCACGAAGACAATCCCTCGAGCGCCGGAATCTTTTACCCGTTGGATAAGGTTTTCTCCCCGGTCTATTTCCGGGTTATATTTGCAGGGACACGGTGCTTTCCGAATTAGACGATCGGCGAGCGCCTCGATAGGATCCCCTTGCAGGAAGACATCTTCCGAAAAATATCTCCAACCCGTGCAAAGATCGTCCCCCAGGACATAAGCCCCACTGGAATCCAGAAGATCATAGATCTGGCTATGATCACAGACGCTTCCAACAAGAAAAAGACCTACCCGGTCTAAACGGGGGAGTTGCCCCTTACCGAGTTGAGAGATGAATTGTTTTAGCCTGGAGTTGTGATCTTCCTTGGGCATAAACGTGGCAGTCTTTATGATGGCAAAAAAATCGGAAGCGGAGATCTGGTCGGGGTGCCGGGTTCGGAAAAGGTATATCTCCCTCAGGAGAGAACGGTTTTGGTTGAAAAGACCAATGGCTGCCCGGAGGTCACCGTCAGAGATGGGGTGGCCGATAAATTCTTCCAGACCCTGCTTGAACCGTCGGAGTTCATGGATCAGGTAGTCTCGGGCGCTTTCCGTATTCAATTTCACAGGCAGGACCAGATCCCAATGAAAAGGGAAATGCAGATTTTCTACCCAAATATCCGAGAGACGCTGAATGGAATCACAGGTATGGGGAAAGACCGTTCCGTCCAGGAAACTCAAATCTCCCCGAAGGGCGGCCTCCAGACTGCTCTGGACCAGTGAACAGCTGTAGCTCTGGAGATGTTTGGAAGCCAGAGAGATCGTGTCCCTGGAACTCAGAATCCGTACGGGCAAAAAGCCCGCAGCCTGGATCATCTCTTCCGGGGTATTGGTGCAGAAGTACCCCAGGATCCTTTTTCCCGTTTTCGCCTTCCAGTCACTAAGGTATACGAAGGGTGAGTCAGCCATATTCGTCATTTCATGTAAGATCGCTTTTTCGTCCATTTTTCTCCCTGGAAGTTTTTGGAAGTATTTTAACCAAAATGCCCTTAAACGTCTATGAGAAAGAGAGATAGAATTAGCTGAAAATTCAAAAGGCTAAGGTGATCTTTATCATGCCCATAAAGATTGAACTAGAGTACATTTTATGACGATAATATCTTTGGAGTTGCATAATTTTAAGGTAGAATTCTTTCATTTCCCATTGGGTAAAATATAAATCTCCTAGTAGATCGAAAGAGAGACCATATTTGAAATCAGGATTGTTCTTCGTTCCAGCGCTCTATTTTATCGGAAACTTTTATCTTTACTCCTGGGCCACCCGGCTGACTCAACCTTCGGTGAAACTTCGCAAAGGGGTCCTTTTAAGCCTCATTCTCTTTTTAGCCCTGTTCCCGATCACCAAGATTTGGGGGCGCCATGATTTCAATTCTTTTAATCAGCTCTTGACCCTTTTTTCCTCGGTATGGATGGGGTTGACATTATTATTTATCTTTTTGGCCCTGGGGAGTGATGTTTTCCATCTCTTGTGGCGCAGGTTAAGTTTCCCCTGGGCCATTTCCTGGCCGCGAAGCCTATCCTATCGCCGTTTACTGGTGGTGGGCATTGGTTTGGGAGGAATAACCCTGGGCGGATATGCTTTCTGGGAAGCCCGCAACATCGAAATAACCAGGATCGAAATTCCCCTACGCCATTTACCTCCCGATCTAGATGGCCTTTCCATCGTGCAAATTTCGGATGTCCATTACGGCATGTTGCAGGAAAACGGAAGGCTGTCAGACATCGTGAGTCAAGTGAACGGGTTACATCCAGACCTTGTGGTCATTACCGGTGACTTGGTCGATGAGGCTGTTTCTCACATGGAAGAGATGAAGGTCCCCCTGGCCAACTTGAAATCCCGTTTGGGAGTCATGGCGATTATGGGAAACCACGAGCTTTTTGCCGGAGTGGACCGGGCCGAGACGATCATGAGGCGGGCGGGGATTCAGGTTCTGCGCAACGAGATCAAGGTTCTCCCGGGGGGGTTACAGATTCTAGGGGTTGATGACCCGACCTTTTATCGAAGGATGGGATTAGCTCTGCCCGATTTTGACGGGCTCGTCAAAAGGCTCGATCCAGAAAAGCCTTCTATTTTGCTCTATCATCAGCCCCTTCACTTTGAAGAAGTGGCCGCTTCGGGAATGGGGCTGCAATTGAGCGGCCACGTTCACGGCCCACAGCTATTGCCCATGGTTCCTTTCGCTCGGCTTCTTTATTCGCACCTCCGGGGTCTTTCGCATGTGGGAGAGAGCTATCTTTATGTTAGCCGGGGTGTGGGTACGGGAGGACCACCGATGCGCCTGGGCTCCCCTCCGGAATTGGTATTTATTCGACTGCGCTCTCCAGAAAAGTGACGAGAAATAAGTTCGGAGTTCGGAGTAAAATTTCGCAGCTTGCCGGTCTTTACTCCGAACTCCGAACTGCGTTTATCCCCCCATCACCACATTCAAGAGTTCTTGGACCAGCGGCTTAGCCTTCTCTTCCGACAGGCAATACTGCATCTGCAAGAATCTGGAACGCAGACGCGTGACCTCCTCTTTCGCCGGACGGTTGCGCAGGATGATGTCCGCCATCATCTCGGCCAATTTCCCAAAGTCCCCTTCTTGCATCGCCAATCGCGTCATCTCCTGGACCCCCATCCGCAACCCACTGCTGGCCGTAAACCCTTCGTCATCGGGTAAAGCCTGATAGTTGACGATGACGTTATTCTCTTCCAACCGCCGCGCCATTTCCGGCCCCCGACTATAGCCTACCCGGAGGATCACCTGATGGGTCTCGGTGTGACCGATTCCCGGGTCTCCCTCCACCTGGAGACCGCAGGCCTTGAGAGCTTGGGCAAAGGCCTTGGCATTGGTGACGACCTGCCTCTGATATTCGTCCGCAAAAGTGTTCATCTCGTAGGCGGCGGCGAGGAGGCCTAATAAGGTCCCGAGGTGATGATTGCTGAGACTCCCGGGGAAAGTACGGCGGGTGATCGCCTTCCAGATATCATAAGATTCAGTGCTTTCATCCCAGTTACTCCCGATGATCCCTCGCTGGGTCCCGAAGAAGGTCTTATGGGTGGACCCCGTGACAATGTCCGCTCCCTCCTGGAAGGGTTGCTGGAAATAAGGCCCGATGAGTCCGAGCACATGGGCCATGTCGTACATGATCCAGGGTTTGATTTTCATCCCATTTACGATCCTGCGCAAGTCGGCCAGCGGCTCGCGGTACAAGACCATGCTCTTACCAAGGATGATCAGCTCGGGCTCGTGCCGGTGAAGATATTCCTCGGTGAGCTTTAGGTCGATTTGATAGGGGTTCTCTTCCAGGACTGGAAAATTAATGGCGGCCAACTTGTCGATTTGGGGATCGGCGGCCAGAAAGTCTCTCAGAGCGCCCATGGGCTGAGAGCTGAGATGTCCTCCTCTTCCGATATGGTGGTTCATGACCTTGCGAAAGCGCCGGGGCGTGGACTTACGATCGACCCGGTTTAAATAATCAATGAAGGCGCTGTATATCGCCGCATTGGCCATCTGGCCGCTGATGATCCGGGTCTCCACAACGGTGCAGCCCAAAAACCGGGCCATCTCTTCCTGAAGCTTAGCTTCGACCTCCTCAATGAAGCCCGTCCCCTGGTAGTAATAGACGTCCGCTTCTCCCAAAAATTTATAGTTCCGGTGTTCCGCGTACCTGGCACAGGGATCAGAGATGGATAAGAGTTTTACCAGGGGGGAGGGGGTTTGCTCCGAGGGGATGAGGTTGATGGTCTGCTTTTGACGCCAGAGGGTATTTTGTTGAGCTTTCTTCACCAGGGCCTCAAGGGATAGATGGAGCGGGACGCGGGGACCGGGCCGCTTGACGATGATTTCCTCAACCAGGATCGGCCGGGCATAAGGAGGAAGCTCGGCGGCCAAATGCCGTTTGACCAGTTGACCGGTAAGAAATTTCCCCCGGCTCAAGATCTTGACCTGCTGGTTTTCCTTGAAATCGGAGTTGATATAGGCCATCGCAACCGCTCTTCTTCCCTTTTCCTGTCCGATGGTGGAATAGAGTCCTTCCCCTTCGAATTTCCAATACGGGACCATGGTCCCGCTGGTCACCTGACCGACGAGCAAATCTCCCAGGTAGACGGGGAAATTCTGCCGGACCACCCCCTCGGACAAGATAGCCACCGGCCAAATTCGGCGGGGGACCAGGGGCCTCTCCGGGATGAGGTCCAGGCGGCCTTCCTCCCAGGCCTTGATCTCCTGAAACTGTCTCCAAAGAGCTTCTTTGCCGATGTAATCGCCCTTGACCTCAGAGAAACTAACCGCGATCTTTCCATGGGGAAAGGAAAGAATCGGAATCTCGCGGCCTTCAGAGTCAAGTCCCAACTCGTGTCCATGGAGAGGTAGGGCAGCTTCCAGGCGCAGGGTATCCCGTCCGCCCAGGCCAACGGGAACGATTCCCTGGTCGGCGCCGCGGTGAAGAATCTTTTCCCAGACCGCGAGCGCATGGTCTGCGGGAAAGAAAAGCTCAAAGCCCAAAGGCTCTCCAGTATAGCCGGTCCTGGCTATGATCACCGGGACACCCTCAATGGACGCCTTTCGTATATTGTTCCTGCCCGGATCCGGGAGCTTCGTTCGGGTTTCCCTTAAAATGCTTTCCAAGAGGGTTTTGGTCTTCGGCCCCTGAAAGGAAGCCATGGCCAGTTTCCGACTATGGTCTTCCATGACCACCGCCGGAAATTTTTTCAGGTGGTCCCGTAACCAAACCCAATCTTTGGGGGCATTGGAGGCGTTGACCACCAGGAGGTATTCGTTATCCTCGATCCGGGAGAGGTAAGCATCATCGATGGCTCCACCCGTCTGATTGGCCACCATCGTATATTGGGCCTGACCCGGGTCCAGGGCCGCAGCATTGTTGGTGAGGACGTATTGCAGAAAGGGCAGGGCTCCCTCCCCGTTGAGGATGAAACGCCCCATATGGGAGATATCAAACAGGCCCCCGTACCGCCGGGTGGCCAGATGTTCCTCTACAATTCCCGTTTTGTAGTTCAGGGGCATCTCCCAGCCTCCGAATTGAAACATCTGAGCTCCATGGCTCTTATGCCAGGCATTTAGAGGGGTCTTCTTGGCTTCTGAGTCCATATGGGCCTCCTGGGTAGAATGAAACGGGAAGATAGAGTTCTGATTTCGAAGCTAACACTGAAGGGGAGAGTTGTCAAGAAAGAGGCGTAAGACGTAAGGAATAGGGCGGCGTTCGGTTCAAGGTACAGGCCTCATGATTCGGGGCAACCCTGGTCGAACCCCCAGACCCAAGATGCTATACCCTGCACCCCATGTCTTATGCTAAGATATCATTCAAAATCATTTTGTGGCTTTTTCAGACCAGCGATAAGAGGAGAGAATATGGGAAAAATCCTTGTCATTTATCACAGCCAGCAGTTCGGAAACACCAAGGCCCTTGCGGAAGCGCTTGCAGAGGGGGCCCGGGAAACTGGGGCGGAAGTTGGACTTATTAATACCAACGAACGGCGGATAACCCTGGAAGAGTTCCTAGCCGCCGATGCGATTGCGCTGGGCACACCTGACTACTTCTCCTACCTTGCCGGCACGATCAAATCCTTCTTTGATGACCTCTATCTCTGGGACCAGGCAGGGCAGCCGGTCAAAGGAAAACGGGCTGCGCTTTTTTTCTCTCACGGTGGCGGCGGTAAAGTGAGGGAACCTTTCGAGTACTTGGCTCGACGCTTCTTCCAACCGGTGGGCGAAACGTTGGAAAGCAAGCGGCCCATCAAAGACGAAGCGAAAGGAAAGTGCTATGGCCTTGGCAAAGAACTGGCGCGAGGCCTGGGTAAAAGCGCCTCGAAATAGCTGTAGAGGTGGACCATGAAGCGGCGAAGATGGTACCATTATGGGGTATTTGGCTGCCCATTGATCCTCTTGCTCGTGGTTGTAGCCCTCGTAGGGCGGCCGATGGCTAAAGGAGAAATGAACCCGGTTCTAGCAGAAATGGCGGCCCTGGATTCAGCCTTTAAAATTATCATCGGGGCTGTGATCCTGGGAGATATAGAGGTGATCCATCCGGCTCTCTCGAAGGTCCGGGATTCCCGGGAAGCACTGGAAGGAGCGGTGAAAACTGGATACCAGATTTCGCTCCCCAAAAACCAAAACCGGCTCGGGGACTTTTTAAAACTGGACAGTCAATTTCATATTGGCCTTGAGGAATTATCCGCAGCGGCAGAGACGGGGCAGAAAAAAGTGGTTAGAAACCTAACCCATAAACTTCTCGATGAATGCGTAGGTTGTCATGAAAGATTCCGGAAATGAAAACGCACCTTAAGATCCCCATCTCTCGGTAAACCGGGAAACAAAGACCCACCCTACGCGTATTCGCCGGCTTTTTTTTTGACTCCTGGAGAATAAAGTAATATTGAGAATGGCCTAACGGGCCGTCGGTTGAAAAAGGTGAGAATATTTATGCAATACGATTTTGATAACGTGCGAGAGCGGAGAGGCAGCGACAGTGCAAAATGGAAGAAATACGGCCCAGAAGTTTTGCCGATGTGGGTGGCGGACATGGATTTTATTTCCGCCGAGCCGATCCTCCGAGCCCTTCATGAACGAGTGAATCATGGTTTTTTCGGGTATACTTTTCCCCTGGAGGAATTCTGCCAGACGATCCGTCTGCGGTTGAAGAACCTTTACGGATGGGAGGTCCGGGAAGAGGACCTTTTTTTTCTCCCCGGTTTGGTGACCGGACTGAACTTCGCCTTCCAGGCCTACGCAGCCCCTGGAGAAGGGGTCCTGGTTCAACCGCCGGTCTACCATCATTTTATAAAGGACCCGGTCAACCACGGGCGAGTAGTCCTCGACCCGCCGTTGGTTCCGAACGGAGATACCTACGAGATCGATTTTGAGGCCTTTGAAAAAGCCATTACAGGGGAGACCAAGATTTTCATTCTTTGTAACCCTCACAACCCGGTGGCCCGGGTATATATGCGAAAAGAACTAGAAAGAATGGCTGAGATCTGTCTCCGTCACCGGCTAGTCATCTGCTCCGATGAAATTCATTGCGACCTCCTCTATTCTGGCTACCGGCATATTCCCATTGCCACCCTTGGCGCCGAAGTGGCTGACCGAACTGTGACCCTCATGGCGCCCAGCAAAACCTACAACCTGGCCGGCCTTCGTTGCGGGTTGGCGATCATTCAGAATGAGGAGATGGGAAAAGCCTGGAAGAAAGCCACCCTGGGCTTGAACCCCGGCCTCAATATCCTGGGGCAGGTTGCGGCCGTCGCTGGATACCGCGAAGGGCAGGAATGGCTGGATCAGGTCCTGGACTATCTGACCCGCAACCGGGATTTTCTCTATCAGTATATTCCGGATAAACTCCCCGGAGTCCGCATGACCCGGATGGAAGCTACTTACCTGGCCTGGCTCGATTGTCGGCAGGCTGGGATCCAGGGCAACTTTTTTCAGTTTTTCCTGAAAGAGGCCAAGGTAGCCTTGAACGATGGGGCCGAGTTCGGGCGGGGAGGGGAGGGGTTTGTGCGATTGAATTTTGCCTGCCCCCAGAAAACCTTAACCGAAGCGTTGGACCGGATGTCCCTTGCTCTGCAGAAGCTATAGGAAAGAAGGAAAGACCAGCCTGAGTCAGCAGACCTTTCCGGTAAGGTTGGGGCAAGGTCCGGTAACCAAAAGGACAGCCAATTCATCGCTATCCAAACATTCCCGGAAAGCCGAAGCCAGAACCGCTTTCTCTCCGAAGGCATCCACAGACCGGAATACTTCGATCCCGGCTGATTTCAGCACGGATTCAATGGAGACCCTCTTTTGCTTTCTTCCCCCAAGGTTAAGATTTGTCCCGGGGTTTTCCTGGCAGCCGGTCATGGCGGTGCATCGGTTGTCCAGGACCACAATCATGATCCGGACCCCACTGGCCACGGCGTTTAAATAAGCAGGGAGGCCAGTGTGAAAGAAAGAAGAGTCTCCAATGAGCGCAATGATTTTTCTCTTCTCTCCGGCCAATGCCAATCCCGAAGCCATCCCGATCGCCGCCCCCATGCAAAATTTGCAATCCAGCAAAGAAAAGGGTTGGTTCATGAAACGGATCAAACAGCCGTCATCGCCCACAAAGATAGGGCGCCTTTCGGGATCTTTCGGGATGACGGTAGAAAAAGCTTCGAAAGCCTGATAGTAGGGACATTGAATGGGCAGGCTTTTGGTGACCCCGCTTTCCGGGAATCCCTCCTCGCCAGAGTCTGGCTCAAAAATCTCAACTTTGAACACCTCTTTGATGGCTTTTCGCAGGTGTCTTCGGAAGAGTTCACCATTTTGGGGAAGGTGGCCGGTGTCTTTTCCGTAGATGCGGACCCTTAAATTGTGTGATTGGGCAAGGGAGCGAAGATATTGTTCCACCATGGGCAAAAGTTCTTCAACCACCAGCACCTCTTCAAGGTAAGACAGGAACTCGATCAACTTCCCCTCCGGAGGCGGGCAAACCGTTCCCAGCTTGAAGAGGCTGAACTTTTGTCCCCCTTCTCCGCCGACCACCCGCGCGACTTTGGCGGCCATGTATCCTGAACCGACGATGCCCTGCGGGGATTTCATAGTCATCTGGTTGAAGGGAGATTTATTGAATTCAGAGATGATCCGGGGGGCTTTGGCATGGAGTTCCCCGTGTTTTTGGGGGACTCGTAAAGGGAGGAGCTTTAAGGATTTTAGCTCAGCAAACGTCCCCCGGGAGACTTGAATCCGCTCCGCCCCCACCTGAACCGGACCGCTTTCATAGGCGCTCGATCGGGTCTCCCGGATGAAAACGGGCAATTCATACCTCTCTGAGAGGGAAAAGGCGTATTTCACCATCTCATAGGCTTCTTGGGGAGAACTGAATTCCAATAGAGGAACCTCCGCGGCCCGGATAAGAAGCCTGCCGTCCTGTTCATTCTGGGAACCCCAGGCACCCGGGTCATCCCCGAGGATGGCCACCAATCCTCCGGCTACCCCGCCGAGGTTAGCGACCATCAGAGGGTCCATGGCTACATTAAGCCCGACACTCTTAAAAGAGACCGAGGCCCGTTTCCCAGCCATCGAGGCGCCTAGGGCTACTTCGAAAGCCACCTTTTCATTGGCTGACCATTCAGCGTAAACTTCTCCGGGATCGGAAATTTCAGCTAAGTGTTCCAGGAATCGGGTGGAAGGAGATCCGGGGTATCCCGTAGCTACCCGTACATCTGATTCCCAGGCCCCTTGAGCCAGCGCCTCTTCTCCGGTCAACTGATAGGTCATCATACCCTTCACCTCACCCTTTCTCGAACTTTTCCCCGGGAAATGCTATCCCCAATACGAGGCAACCGAAATGGATGGAGGTACCTAAATTCTACCCAATAATGCATCAACGGGGCGGGTAATTCCAGAAAAATTATATGGAAAGACACCCGTGGAGAAAAAAGAGGAAGGTTCCACCTGAACGCTTAACTTAATAGGCCGGTTGGATATCCAAATTTTTTCGAATTTCGGAAAGGTAGGCTTCGACGTGAATATTCCATTTCTGAGCATCGAGAGGCATGATGACGCTTCGCTTATAAGATTGGGATTGATCGGACCTCTCGGTTAGATCTGCGAGAAAAGGTTGAGCGTAAGGGGTTTTCGAATTTTGGTAGATGACGAGGACTTTGGGCCGGAGAAGAGTTTCCGGGTTGACCGCGCAAACAATCCCGATTTCTTCCGTATCTAATAGGACCAGAGTTCCAAAGGGATGAATCCCGATACATTGAATAAATCGTTCCACCACCCATTGATTGAACTCCGTGTGGGATCTTTCGTAGATCTGGCGAATTGCCTCATGGGGTTGAATCGCTTTCTGGTAATACCGATCAGCGGTAATGGCATCATAGAAGTCGACAATCCCGGCGATCTGGCCAAACAATCCAATGGAGTCCCCCTTGAGTCC
>Ga0187865_1002192_pt1 | contig 19472 bp, 18 predicted proteins | sample June2016WEW_11_1_2_FD_132989 | JGI IMG/M metagenome (GOLD analysis project Ga0187865, IMG submission 132989) | Peatland microbial communities from SPRUCE experiment site at the Marcell Experimental Forest, Minnesota, USA - June2016WEW_11_100 | ecosystem: Environmental > Terrestrial > Soil >...
AGGATCCTTTCGAACCGAGGCCGCCTCCGGCCGCAGTCTCAAACTCTTTGCAATAATTCGAAGACTGCTGAGGATGTCCGCATGAACAGCCGGACGATTGTCGGCTAAGGTGTGTCTAGATGCCGGCGCAATCGCAGGCGGTGCGCCCCGAAAAACAGGGCCGGCAGGGATTGGACCGAAAAAATGCGGCCCTCATGCCGTTCGATCTCTCGTCCAATCCCTGCCGGCCCTGTTTTTCGCTCCGATTCTTCCTGTTTCCTTCCTGATTCCTCCAGGATTTCTCAGATCTCCTCTTGCCCCTCAGAATAGAAATGCTTATAAATAACGATGTGCCGTTGTTAGCACCGCGATCTATCCTTTGGATGACCTTTCGGCGGGAAGAACAGCTATGAGTACACCTCGATACGAGACCGCCCCTGGCCGCCCACACCCGTTAGGTGCTGTCCCAGATATCAACGGGGTCAACTTCTCAGTCTTTTCCCGGAACGCCACCTCCGTCGAGCTTTTGCTCTTCGATGGGCACGACGATCGGGAACCGATCCAGATCATCAACCTGGACCCGGCAGTCAACAAAACCTTCTTCTTCTGGCACGTGTACGTCAGCGGACTGCGGGCGGGCGCTCACTATGCCTACCGGGCCGACGGCCCCACGGACCTTCACGGTCAGGGTTTCCGCTACAACCGCAACAAGGTCCTTATTGACCCGTACGCCTGCGGCAACACGGACACACTCTGGAACCGGGCCGATGCTTGCGGCCCGAACGACAACCTGACCAGCTCGATGCGCAGTGTAGTCGTAGACACGTCGGACTATGACTGGGAAGGCGATCGGCTTCTCAACCAACCGATGAATGAGCTGGTTATCTACGAGATGCACGTCGGCGGCTTCACCCGGCATCACTCGTCGGGAGTCAAACATCCAGGCACCTTTTCCGGGATCGTCGAGAAGATCCCCTACCTGAAGGAGCTGGGAATCACTGCCGTGGAGCTGCTGCCGGTGATGGAGTTCGACTGCAAGGAAGTGTTGCGGATGAAACCTGATGGCAGCGGCCCGCTCACCAATTACTGGGGCTACAGTACGGTTAGCTTCTTCGCTCCGGAATCCAGCTACTGCATCTCACCTGAGCAGGGAGCCCACGTCCGCGAGTTTCGGGACATGGTGAAGGCCCTTCACAGCGCTGGGATCGCAGTCATCCTCGACACGGTTTTCAACCACACAAACGAGGGAAACCACCTCGGGCCGACGATAAGCTTCAAAGGCTTCTGTAACGAGATCGCCTACCACCTTGTGCCATCAGACCGGCAGTACTATATGGACTACTCTGGTTGCGGCAACACGCTAAATTGCAACCATCCGATTATGCAGAAGTTCATCCTGGAGTGTCTGGAATTCTGGGTCACGCAAATGCACGTGGACGGCTTCCGCTTCGATGAAGGATCGATCCTGTCGCGGGGCGAGGACGGCGTCCCCTTGGTCCATCCGCCTGTAGTGTGGAGCATCGAGTTGTCCGAATCCCTGCTGGATGCCAAGATCATTGCCGAGGCGTGGGATGCGGCTGGACTGTACCAGATCGGCTATTTCCCCGGCTACCGCTGGGCGGAATGGAATGGCCGTTTTCGGGACGACATCCGCCGCTTTGTGCGGGGCGACCCGGGGCTGGTTGGGGCTGTAGCTTCGCGCATCGCGGGGAGTGCCGACATCTACCAGGCCAGCGGCCATCTGCCCCTCAACAGCATTAACTTTGTGACTTGCCACGACGGCTTCACCCTCAACGACCTGGTCTCCTACAACTTCAAACACAACGAGGCTAACGGAGAAGACAACCGGGATGGTATCAACGACAACTTGAGTTGGAACTTTGGTGTGGAAGGGGAATCCGATGACCCGGCCGTCGAGGCCCTCCGCAGCCGCCAAATCCGCAACTTTGCAGCCATCCTGCTGCTCGCCCAGGGCGTGCCCATGATCCTCTCTGGCGATGAGGTCCGTCGGACCCAGAAAGGCAACAACAACGCCTACTGCCAGGATAACGAGACAAGTTGGTGCGACTGGCGATTGGTGGAGAAGCACTGCGATCTGTTCAGGTTCTGGAAGCTGATGATCGACTTCCGCAGACGCCATCCGGCTGTTCACCGATCCCGCTTTTTCGACGGTAAAGTGAACGATCGCGGCCTTCCCGATGTCAGTTGGCATGGCTGTCGGCTTTTGTGCCCGGGCTGGGATGATCCCAACGCTCGAGCCCTGGCACTTACTTTGGCTGGCTTAGGCACGGAAGCCGACATCCACGTCATGCTCAACATGGACTCGGAAGGACTGGACTTCGAAATTCCTGCCGTGACGGGACGCCGATGGTACCTGGCTGTGGACACAGCCCAACCGTCCCCCCAAGATATTTTCGATCCGGGAAATGAGAGGGCGGTCTCTGGCCAGAGCATCCAGGTTCAGGGACGAAGCGTAGTCATCCTGCTATCCCGATAACTCTGCTGACTGGGAGCAAATCAAAAAACAGGCTTTGGGCTCCAACTTTTTTATGCAACAGGCTTCCCACCTTTGTTATGCTCGCACGCATGCGATTTTGCCAAACACTTTTTTTCTGCCTTGCGGCAGCCGGTCTTGTATTCACCCAGGACCTCAAACCGGTTGCTGACCGGCTGGCCGCGCAAAACGCCCTCTTCGACGAACAATATGAGTCGGACCTTAGCAATTTTCCGGAGCGCGCCACTGCATTTGGCGACTACCGCTACAATGACAAACTTGCCGATTATTCACTTGCTGCAATTGCCCATCGCAACGAGCTCGATCGTGCCTTTCTCCGCCGCCTGCAGGCCATATCGCCCGCGGGATTTGCCGACCAGGATCAACTCTCGCACGACCTCCTGGTTCGCGTTCTCCAGCAGCGCATCGCCGACTTCGAGCTGAAAGAATATGAGATGCCGATCAACCAGCAGAACGGCATCCACACCAGTCTCGCCGACTTGCCCTTGTCGGTCCCTTTCGATTCCGTGAAGCACTACGAAGACTACATCGCCCGGCTTCATCAGATCCCCCGCGTGCTTGCGCAGACAACGGAGGTCCTTAGCGCCGGCATTAAGGACCATCTCATGCCGGTGAAGTTCCTCCTCGAGAAACTCCCCGTTCAGTGCCAGGGCATCATCGATTCTGATCCATTCCTGATCCCGACTAAGAAATATCCCACCGGCATTTCTTCAAAGGAGCAGAAGCGACTCACGGAGCAAATCACTGCCGCCATCGAGACCGACGTCATACCGGCCTACAGGAATTTCGCTACGTTCCTTAGCACGGATTACGCGCCACATGGACGCACGACTCTCGCCGTTACCTCTTTGCCCGACGGCGAGAAACGCTATCAGAACGACATATACGGTCGGACAACGACCCATATGACAGCGGACGAGATTCACCAGCTCGGCTTACGCGAAATCGACCGCATCCAGGCTGAGATGACCGTAATCGCAAAAAGGGAAGGTTTTGCTGATCTTGCCGCATTTCGCGCGGCGCTGAAAACTAATCCAAAATACATTCCAACTTCCGCGGATCAGATTCTCGACGACTTTCGCCACTACATAGGACCGATGGAAACCAAACTGCCCGAGCTTTTCACCCTGCTCCCCAAGTCGCCTGTCACTGTCGAGGCGATTCCCTCCTTCCAATCTTCGGCGGCAACGCACTATGTCACGGGCACTCCAGACGGAAAGCGGCCGGGCCGCGTCGTCGTGGCGACATCTAACTTCGCGGAGCGCTCCCTGATCGACGACGAGGCAACTGCTTACCACGAAGGCGTTCCGGGTCACCACATGCAGCTATCCGTGCAGCAACAACTCACAGGCCTGCCAAAGTTCCGCCTCCACGGACTGGGTTTCAATGCCTATATCGAAGGCTGGGCCTTGTATGCCGAGCAACTCGGCAAAGAGGTTGGCTTTTATCAGGACCCGGTTTCGGATTACGGGCGACTGTCATCCGAGCTTTTTCGTGCCGTGCGGCTGGTGGTCGACACAGGCATACATTCCAAAGGGTGGACCCGTGATCAGGTCGTGGAGTTTATCCGCAAGTCCGGGGCCGTCGACGAGCCGACGACTCAAACCGAAACCGACCGCTATATCTCCTGGCCCGCGCAGGCCCTAAGCTACAAGCTTGGCCAGCTCAAGTTTCGAGAACTCCGCAAACGGGCGCAAAAAGAGTTAGGATCCAGGTTCGACATCCGCACTTTCCACGATGAAATGCTGAATGGCGGAACTCTACCAATCGATCTGCTCGAGGCCCGTACCGATAAGTGGATCGCCCGACAAAAATCAAAATAAGTTGGATTTATCCCGGATTCCCAAATTGGAATTAGCCGTTAGCCCGAATTTGAATTTGACCGCGGATTTACGCTGACTTACGCTGGCAAAATCGATGAGGAGCATCCGAAGCTCCTCATCGATTTTTGCACGCTGACATTCGATCCCGGTCAGTGAATCAGCGCCCGTCCGCGTTGATCAGCCGTCTCCTTCCCATGACTTCAACCTCAACTTCGGAATCGAAGTTTATAGCATGAGGGGCAAGGACTTTGTCTGCCGCAACTTATTGAATTTCCTGGCATACAGGCTTTTGGCGACCCACAGGATGATGCCTGGAGTTAAATCCATCCAGTCGGCCTGCGGTACTATGAGCACTTAATCTTGGTTGGGTGATTGAGTAAAAGAGCGTATAATAAAAGGGTCAATCGAGCCTCCCAGACAGCTTTCTCCGACTGTTCTCCGTGAGCTTCGATTAAGCTTTTCAAAAGCACCTTTGTGAAGGCGATGATTTAATGGCAATGAATAATACAATGCATCTCAGGTATATCGGTGTCATCCCTCAAACGGAATGTCTGGAATATGGCTTCCGGATCGAGGACAAAGACAAGGATCCCCGACTAGTGGTAATGATGATTGAGGCCGAATTTTTCAAAAGGTACGCATTGATGTTCCAGGAGGCTCCGGACCTTTGCTACCAAAAATTGCTGGCGGATATCAGAAACGAAACGGATGAGCTCCCTGTAAGCCCTCGTTTATCCGTAACAGCCTCTGATATCGCCCATTACCGCGAGCTGCATCCAACTCACAAGTCATCAAAGCATCGAAGCAGGAATCTGACACAATAGCCTGCATTATTCTGGAAGATGGGTAGGGATTGGTGCCTGTAATTGCGGCATCAACCGCGCGCGGCCTTCGGCGCTTTTTATTGCGTCATCTCCAATTTCGGAATCGGGGTTAAAACGAAAGCCAGGCGCGATCGCAGATTGGAAACGCACCGGGATCGTCGCCAGATCGTCTCCGCTTAGATTGTAAGCGGTAAGCCGGATGCATCTGGCGAGGGCATGGGCGCATAAGTAAGATGCGACCATGGAGCCAGAAAATATTTCTCGAAAACGAACGTTCAGAACCGCCGCGCAGCGAGCCGAGATGGTGGAGATGTTTCAGCGTAGTGGTCTTACTCGCATCGCATTTGCACAATCCCATAACATTCCAATGTCGACCCTGGGCAAGTGGCTCGCAACTGCCCGGCAGATGTCGAAGAATGACTCTCCGGTGTTATTCGGGGAACTGCGGCTTCCGGTAGTTCCATCCACGGCTCAACAGTGGGCGATGGAAGTTGTCCGGCCTGATGGTGTGATGGTTCGCTGCCGGGAACCACTTCCTGTTCAAGACTTGGCTTGGTTGCTGCGCAACCAGTAATGTTCAGCCTGTCACCAGCGACGCGTATATTCGTGGCGCTCAATCCCGTGGACATGCGCGCCGGCTTCAACACGCTATACTCATGCGTGCAGACCATCCTTGCGCAGGATCCTCTAAGCGGACATCTGTTTTGCTTTACCAATCGTACGCACAACCGCGTGAAACTGCTTTTCTGGGATGGGTCCGGGCTGTGGCTTTGTGCGAAGCGTCTCGAACGAGGAACCTTCGGATGGCCCTCCGGCGAGGGAGAAAGCTTGAGCCTTCGCCCGGAACAACTTCAGTTGCTGCTGCACGGGATCGAAGGCACTCCCCGCCGACACTGGTATCGTACATGAGAATGTTTCTTTCTCTGCATTTTAGGCTGGACTCCAGTTTCCGTTTTTGCCACAATGCTGCTGATGACAAGCGAGACTCTCGTACTGCAGGGACGGCAACTGGAATCGGCAGATATTGTCCGGATTCGCAAGCTGATCACCGACAATCCGAAGTGGAGTCGGCGGCGCCTTTCGAAAGCGTTGTGCGACGAGTGGGGATGGTGCAACGGAAAGGGCCAGATGAAGGATATGGCTGCCCGGAGCCTGCTCCTGAAACTCGATGCCCGCGCGTTGATCAAGTTGCCGGTTCGACGGCAAGTTGCCTCCAACCGGATGCTCTCCCGGGGAATATCCCCGCAATGTTGGGATACAACCCCGGTCATGGGAAAACTGCGCGATCTTGGGCCACTGACTGTGCAGGAAGTCAGCCAGGAATCTTCAGCTCGTCTTCGACTGGCTGCCGCCTTGTCAGAGTTCCATTACCTGGGGTATCGCGGGACAGTCGGCGAAAACCTTCAATACACGGTTACCGATGCCAAGGGCCGTCTTCTGGCCTGCCTGCTTTTCGGTTCGGCCGCCTGGAAGTGCAAGCCGCGGGACGAATATATCGGGTGGGACGCGGAACAGCGTGCGCGGAATCTGTACCTTGTGACCAACAATACCCGATATTTGATTATGCCCTGGATTCGAGTTCCGCACCTGTCGAGCTGGATTCTGGGCCAAGTATTGCTCCGGCTTTCCAGCGATTGGCAAAGGAAGTACGGTCACTCAATCTACCTGGTCGAGACTTTCGTTGAACGCAATCGGTTTGCGGGAACGTCGTACAAGGCCTCCAACTGGATTCGGCCTGGAACCACGACCGGACGAAGCCGGCAGGATCGCAGCCACAGCCTTCGGGTGCCCGTTAAAGATGTTTATCTCTATCGCCTGAATGCTAGATTCCGCAGGGAGCTTTTGGCATGAATCACGACGAACTCCTGGCGGAATACCAACGACTGAAAGAACAGGCGGCACAGCTCGAGGCAGAGAACTCCCAACTTCGCGAACAGTTAAAAGAAGCGCAACTGCTGATTGCACAGCTCAAGCGCGAGTTGTTTGGCCCCAAAGCAGACAAGCTCACCGCGGAACAGGAAGAACAACTGCGGGCGTTGACTAAGGACTTGCATGATGAGGCGCACCGCCCAGCTCCCGTAAGCGACCAGGTTCTGGAGCGGGAGGACCGAGCTGCCCGCCGGCGCCGTGACCGGGGACGCAATCCTTTGCCCGACCATCTGGAAACCGAAACGGTCACGATCGAACCGGAAGAATTAATATGCCCTTGCTGCGGCAAGCCATTGGAGCGGATTGGCGAAGAGGTCAGCGAAGAAATCGACCTGATCCCGGCAAAATTCATCCGGCGGAGAACCGTTCGTCCCAAGTATGCCTGCCGTTGCGGTGAGGCAGGTGTAAAGATCGCCCCGCTTCCTCCACGACTGATTCCACAAAGCAGATTGGGCCTTGGACTGGCCACGCAGATCCTATTGTCTCGTTTCGACGATCATCTATCCTTCTACCGACTGGAGCAGCAGTTTCGGGAACGGCACGGAGTCGTCATCCCGCGCCAGCAGATGGTGCAGTGGATGGAACAGATCGCTTTGTGGTTCCGGCCGGTGTACGACGCCATGTGGCAGAAGATGATTGCCGGCGGTTACCTTCAGGTCGATGAGACTCCTGTTCGGGTGCTGGATCCGGATGTGGAGGGCAAAGCCGCACGGGGCTACCTGTGGTTCTATGCCGTGCCTGGCGGCGATGTAATCCTGGACTTCGACCGCAGCAGGGCTTTGAAAGTAGTACAGGAACGACTGAAGGACTTTACCGGCACAATCCAGACTGATGCCTATGAAGTCTATCAGTCGCTCGAACGTAAAGAGTCGCGCATTGAACGCATCGGATGTCTCGCGCATTCGAGAAGACGGTTTTATGCGGCCCTGCAGCAGAACCTTCCTGATGCGGTTTGGTTCGTCAGTCAGATCCGTCTTCTGTATCAGATAGAGGATCAGGCCCGCGACATCGTTCCTTCCGAACGACACCTTCTCCGTCAGCAGCAGGCGCCGACAATCTGGGAGGCCCTCAAAACCAAAGCGATCGAGTTACAGCCAAAGTTCTTGCCGAAAAGCACAATCGGCAGCGCCATCCGCTACTTCCTTGACGAGTATGCTGCCTTGAAGGGATATCTCCGCGACGGACGATACGAAATCGACAATAATTTAATCGAGAACTCTATCCGGCCCAGTGCAGTCGGGAAAAAACGCTGGTTGTTCATTGGGCATCCGGATGCGGGTTGGCGCAGTGCAGTCATCTACTCCATTATCGTGAGTTGCCGAAGGCGCGGTATCAATCCTCAGGACTACGTGACCGACGTGCTCCGCCGATTGCCGACGGCTAAGATACGCGATATCCACGAACTCATGCCAGCCAACTGGAAAGCGCCCACGGTGGCCTCTGGTTGAGAGCCAGAAAAAGGGTTGCGGACACAAAGCGGCTCGCACATCTCGTTGAAAATAGCTCAGTCTTCTGCGAGACTCCTGCCATGCCGAAGGAAATATCTTTCTCATCCTATCTCTGTGACTGTGGCCGCCAGATAGACTTCTGTGAAAATACAGTGGACGAGGCCAAGCAGAAGAGCAAAAGAAAGCGCCATTGGCTGATGGAAACCTGCAATAACCCGGCCGAAGAACACATCGTTGTCTTTGATGATGGGAACATGGTTGACATCCTCTGCCCAATTGACGGCGGTCGGCAGAAGAAGATCCGCTTTACCAAGAAGCAGGGGCAGTATCTGACGTTCATCACTCAGTACACAAACGTGCATGGCGTTGCTCCTGCAGAACACGAAATGCAACGGCATTTTGGCGTCAGTCCTGCGTCAGTCCATCAGATGGTGATCAATCTGGAACAAAAGCGATTCATTGAGCGGACTCCGGGCGTTGCGCGGTCCATTAGGGTGTTGGTCCCTACCAGGGACTTGCCGCGATAGCCTCCGGCCGGGATGTACCTCGCTTACCGGATACCTTAGATTCAATCCTTTGTACATGCCCTTTAGACCCGCAGCAGTAATGGATTCATTGCCTATAGCCAGCGGGGCGCAATCACACCCACGCCAAAGGACACATCGCTTGGATTGACCTGGTGAACTCGCATAGAGGGCAATCCTTTTGGGCAATCAATGCCATAATGATTCAGCCTTAGTGGCTTTGAGTATCAAACGCGATGGATTGCGGCTCGATACTGTTAATCAACTATTCCAAAATAGCGGGCTGAATTTTGGAGTATGAGACGGGCGAATGGAAGAAGTTGTTCATTTGGCGAAATGACTGTGATATTCTGTGACGTGTCCGGTGGAAACTGCCTCTTTTTGTGCGGCGCGGAGAGTCACCTAAAAGCTAGACTGACTTGATTCCTCCCAATCATTTCTGCACCGAGCTACAATCCATCGCATTTGATCCGGATAGAGGGCATTGGGCATTGGGCCTGAAATGTGATTCTTCCGGTATGAATAAGGAGCGGTGTTATGGGTCGAAAACTATTTGTTGGAAATCTCGCATTCTCATTGGGAGAAGCAGAATTAAGGCAACTTTTCGAACAAAAAGGGGGCGTCGATTCGGTGACTGTCATGCGGGATTTGGCCACGGGGAGATCCCGGGGATTCGGATTCATAGAAATGAGTACGGATGAAGAAGCCCAAAAAGCCATCACAGAACTAAACGGGTATGCCGTAGAAGGGCGCAATCTTACAGTCAATGAAGCCCGGGCCAAACCGGAACGGCGCAGCGGCGGCGGCGGTGGAGGCGGTCGTGGCGGCAATCGTGGTGGCGGCGGCGGTCGGCATCGAGAGCCTCGGTGGTAATGAGGAATCATCGAAAATCATCCAACGATATCAAAGCACCAGGACAGGCAAAGCCATCCGCGGCTAAATGGCTTTGCCTTGGGGTGCCGATTACTTTTTCGGGTCTTTGTTGACTGATTTGTCAGTCCTGGAATCCTGCTCCTTGCTCCACTGTATTCCTCGCCTGCTAAACAGGACATCCGAATAATACGAAGCGAGAAATTGCCGATGACCAGATTGCTGCTAAGCGGGGTTTTCAAGCCCTTTGGAGTCCAGGACGATACGACCGAGTCACTCTGCACAATGGAGCTTCTCAACAACCAGGTTACACGCGAACAGGGGATCCATTCTCCGAGATCAAACAATCCAAGTTTCGCCCTCTATTTAATGGGCGAAAACATCCATGTTCCTGTGACCGTGTTGGATTTCCCATCGTGGGAGGAGTTTACCAAAGAGATTGACTCCGGGACATACACTCATGTGGGGATTTCATTCATAGGTCCCAATATTCTTAAAGCCGGCCGGATGGCTGCCTATGTAAGAAGCCGCTCTTCCCGAACGAAGATAATTCTTGGAGGCCACGGCACGGCCATTCCCGAACTGCGAACATTGGTGGACTGCGATGAAATCTGCCATGGCGAAGGGGTTTCGTGGTTGCGAAAATATTTTGGGGAAGATGCAGATCAGCCCATTATCCATCCTGTTGTTCCATCTGCCATCAATTCATTTATCTATGGCGCTCCCATCATGGGAAAAGCCGGCATCATCATTCCCGGCGTCGGCTGCCAGAATTCCTGTCGCTTTTGCGCCACCTCCCACAAATTTGACCGGCAATACACTCCATTCCTGCGCACCGGACGGGATATCTTTGCAGCCTGTCGCAAATCTGAGGAGAAAATCGGGGTCGATGATTTTGGACTGATGGATGAGAATTTCTGCAAGGACCCCTATCGCGCCCGGCAGCTGCTCGAAGAAATGGAAAAGCACGGCAAGGCGTACACTTTCAGCACTTTCTCTTCAGCCGAAACCATTACCAAGCTGGGCGCCGATTTTCTGCTGAGATTAGGAGTCAATTTCCTTTGGATCGGAGTTGAGTCCAAAGTGCATCTGTTTGAGAAAACCAAAGGAATCGATCTCCACGACCTGATCGCGGATCTGCAGGATCACGGGATTACGGTACTCGCCTCCGCGATCTTATTTTTAGAGCATCACGATAAAGAAACCATCCATGAGGATATCGACTGGGCGATCGGGCTGGAATCCGACTTACTTCAATTCATGGAACTGGGTCCCACTCCGGGAACGCGTCTCTATCAGGATTACGAGGCCTCAGGGAAAATAATCGCCGGCATACCGTGGCCGCGGAAACATGGACAAGATGAGATATGGTTCCATCACCCTCATTTCACATTGCCGGAAACCGCCAGCTACCTGCGAGACGCTTTTATTAAAAAATATCTCACTCACGGGCCGGGGGTACTGAACATGGCGATGACCGCCATCAAAGGCTATTTAAAGGTAAAGGCCGAGATCGCGGAAAGAGAGAAAGCAGGATTAACGTGGGATCCCAAGACTCTCCAATATGTCCCCGGCAACCATCCCGGTCCGGATGCGTTTATGCAACGGCGCCTGGATTCCATAAAAAGGAATGCCCTGCGCTTCCGGCCCGCGCTGAGCACTACTCTAAAATATGCCCCCAACGCTCAAGCTGCAGAGAAGTGCCGCAAGGTCATGGCGCTTTATCACGATGCATTCGGGCCGATGACTTTTCCGGAGCGCGCGAAATCCCTCGCGGTGCGTCTTCTCGCCGTACGCGAGAGTCTCCGGATGAGAAAAGAAGGCGTGGTCATGCGCCAGCCCCCTACCAACCGCATCACCTATCGCGATAAAACACTCAAGCTTGGTACGGGAGATTGCGCCGTGGCAATTCCTCCAATTGTCAGGCAATCCGAGATGGAAGCAACCATCCGGTCAGTGTGACATTGGATGCATCCGACATTCCTCTGAATGCCGCGCACAGGCTTTGCATCCCCGGATTGGGTGTGGAGCTTGAGGTGTTGTGAGACTTTTGCGGACAGAAGAAAACATCAATAAGCGAACGCAGGCTTAGTGGCGCTTGCGTCTGTGAAAGGCTCTCTTGGGTCGGGTGGGTGGCAGTGGATGTCGTTCGTTGTCTCCGGACAAGTTGACCGTAGCCAGCGGGATACGATTGCCACATCGGGAACAGTGATAGTTGTTGCGTTGCAGTGCCATTAGGGGTATGCGCGACTGGGAACCGCACTGGGGACAGGTCACAAATGCTTCACCTCTTGCCATACTCGCTTATCCTTCCTCTCACGAGCCTATGTGCGGCCCGAAAAGGTTTTTTCTTCCGAGACACATTCAGGAATCCGCTTAATTTCTCCTTGCTGTGTTCTCGAAAGAACGGATTGGACTTCAGAACACCTTGGCACGACGTTTGAATCGAGCTTTGCATAGCTCGACAAACTCCTCAGGAGAGGCGCACTGATTTATGAGAAGGTTGAGGCTCCAGTTATCTGGAGCCTCTGGTGGAGAATCGGTCGGCTTACAGCTTTACTACGTTTTGAGCCTGCAATCCCTTTGGGCCTTTGGTCACTTCGAATTCAATACTGTCGCCTTCGTTCAGCGACTTGAAACCTCCGCCTTGAATGGCGCTGTGATGTACAAAAACGTCATCGCCGGAATTACGGCTGATAAAACCATAGCCTTTTTCATTATTAAACCATTTTACGGTTCCTTGTTCTTTCATCTGTTTTCCTAACTTATTGGCCCTCTATTGAGGGCATTTCATTAATGTTCATGGTTTCGGCAATCATCCGTAATATCTCAGGCATAAAAAAAGCTGCTTCCCCCCTTCAGGGGTCTGCAGCGTCTTCAATCAACGAAATCTTGCAAAAACCCAACTGAGGTAATAAGTATACAGGATCCCGCATGAAAAGCCATAGCAAATTCTTAAACCTTACAAATAGTGATGCAGTTCTCTGGTTCTTGCTTTTCATGGGATTCCATACCGAAGCTTGCTGAGCGGTAGATACAAGGATACTTCCAGGCAGCATGGCTCGAAATACCGGATGCCGATGCCTTTTATTTCGACTCGGTACTTGTAGCTTGCGCTCCTTTGTTTTCCAGCGAAAGCCGTCGCCGCAACTCTCTGGTGTGTTTCTGCCGGAGAATCTTTTTCTTTCGTTCGCGATCGTACCTGGCCTTGTCGCCATTCCTTCCCGACATAATTGCCTCCTTTGTGAATTCAATACTTCCTATAGGACTGAAGAGAAGCCGGCCATATCTGCTACAGGTCTTTCAAGATTGCCCCAGGCGGTTTGATAATACAGATTCTGTTAAATTAGCGCGATGGACGCATCCGCCGCTTTCTGCCAGAAATACTGAGTCGAAATCTCCTGGAGCGTCCTTGGCGTTGAAAGGACTCCCCCAGTGGTGTACCGGAACCGGGCGAGATTACCGAATCCAACCCCTCAGGCGCAAAACCGGGCAGACGCCGGCGTTCAATCCGGGAACCCAGAATTTTTTCAATCTGCCGCACAATGGGTTCATCCGCTTGAGCGATAAACGTAAACGCTTCTCCGGTATTGCAGGCTCTGCCTGTTCGTCCGATGCGATGAGTATATGCATCGGCTGTGTCCGGCATGTCATAGTTGATGACATGCGAAATTTCGGACACATCTATACCGCGAGCTGCAATATCCGTGGCAACCAGGATGTCGCATTTGCCGCTGCGAAAACCATCAATAGCCGACTGCCTGCGATTCTGTTTCATATCTCCCTGCAGCACGGAAACCCGATAGCCGTTTTTAGCAAGGTTGGCAGTCAGCCTGCATGCGCGGTGTTTTGTTCTCGTAAACACCAGGACTCTTCCGGTTGGAGTCTGCTTCAGAACCGACAGCAGCAGTTGGGACTTCAGTGTTTCCGAGACCGGATAGAGCGCATGCGAGACAGTACTCACCGGTGCAGCCGGTCCCACCTGCACATGAACCGGATCTTTGAGAATATTGGCCGACAGCGCTCGAATATCCTCAGGCATGGTCGCCGAGAACAGAAGTGTTTGACGTTTGAGCGGCAGGTACAGGAGGATTCGGCGAATATCAGGAAGAAATCCCATGTCGCACAGGCGATCGGCTTCGTCCAGCACAAGGATTTCAGTGGATGAAGTGTCTATTTGTCCTGCATCCATCAAATCGAGCAGCCTTCCCGGGCAGGCAACAAAGATTTCGACACCCCGTCGCGCGTTCTTGATCTGTGCATCCTTGCTCACGCCTCCATAAATGGTTGCGCTTCGAGCTTTGCGGTTTCCATTCAGATCCGCAATCGACTGATGCACCTGTTCGGCAAGCTCTCTTGTGGGCTCTATTATCAGGACACGTAAGGCGCGAGACGGATTTTTGTCCAATTGCTGCAATATCGGCAGCACAAACGCCGCCGTTTTCCCCGTTCCGGTCTGCGCCAGGCCCAGGACATCGCGGCCTTGGAGAACCAGAGGTATCGCTTGCTTTTGTATCGGGGTCGGATGGGAATAGCCCGCTGCCCGGATGGCAGCATTAATATGAGGATTAAAAGAAAATTGGTCGAAATTCAACAGAAAAAAGCTCCTTGGCTATATGAGCCAAGTCGCACTCTCAGCCCAGTTGGATTGGAAACTCACATGCCGGCAGAAGTGCCGATGCGGTTTGCGAATCGGAGAGAGTATAGCATCAAATCATGCGCAAATCCAATTTCTGAGGCGTTTGCCGGATGACGTGCCAGCATTTTGCTGCTTTCCGCTTGAAGCGATCGAGGACGGGGTTGTAGAAGACAAATCACTCCCGGTCGAAAGAATCTTCAAGGTAGGCCGTCAATACGTGGCTGCGCGATGAATGCCTCAGTTTGCGCAGGGCCTTCGCCTCGATTTGACGGATTCGTTCGCGAGTGACGGAAAAACGCTGGCCAACTTGTTCGAGGGTATGTTCACCGTCGTACCCCAAACCGAAGCGCATCTTGAGAATCTGCTCCTCGCGAGGCGTTAGAGTTTTTAGAGCTGATTCCGTCCTCTCCCTCAAGTTGATGTTGAGCACGGATTCTATCGGAGAAACCGCGCTGCGATCCTCAAGGATATCGCCTAGATGGTTATCTCCTTCCTCCCCTATAGGGGAATCCAAGCTAATAGGCGACCGCGCAATTTCCAGAATCTTGCGAACTTTATTGATGGGAACATCCATGTTCTTGGCTATTTCCTCGCTGGTAGGCTCGCGGCCATACTCCTGAACGAGGCTTCGCGAGGCGCGAATCAGCTTATTGATAGCCTCGTTCATGTGAACAGGAATACGGATGGTTCGCGACTGATCGGCTATTGCACGGGTAACGGCTTGACGGATCCACCAGGTGGCGTATGTCCCGAATTTATAGCCTCTGCGGTACTCAAACTTATCCACTGCCTTCATGAGCCCGATGTTCCCTTCCTGGATTAAATCCAGAAATTGCACACCACGATTGTTGTACTTTTTGGCGATGGAAATAACCAGCCGTAGGTTTGCTTGAATCATCTCTTTCTTGGCAATATCCGATTCCAACTCTCCCGACTGAATGGTTGCGAGAGTGTGCTTCAGTTCCGGAAGCGATGCGAGGGCCTGGTGTTCCAACTGCTTTATCTCACTCTTAAGTTTCTTGATTCCCCTCCTGATCGCCTTGGCATCTTCAAGCCGGCGCGTTGTCTTCAGTCTGTTTGTGAGTTTGTGGATCTCATGTTCATATGCCATAGCTTTGCATACAACATCTTTGATAATTCCGACCAATCTCTCATGGTGAGCACTCCTGAGTTCTAAGTCGCGGACTTTCCAGGCAACCGGGATCCGATAGCGGGCCAGCATCGAAAGATGCTTTTTATAAAGCCGTGAACGCTTACGGCAACGGCTGATTTTCAGGCTGACCCTATGGGCCGCCTGTTCGTGTTTTCGAATGCTTTCGATAATACGAAGTACGGAAGCTGTCTTTTCTTCCAGCAGCTCGTCGGTCACCTCGTCATCGTTAAATGAGACGACATCGCGAATCGAAATTTGCTTATTCTTGAGCTGGTCCCCGATGTTGAGAATCTCGCGAACTACCAGTGGAGAACGTGAGAGCGCTTTCAGGATGACATTCTGTCCGTGCTCTATTCGCTTGGCGATCTCAATTTCGCCCTGTCGGCTGAGCAATGGGTAACTCGCCATTTCCCGTAAATAGCGGCGTTCCGGAGTAATGGTTTTGTCCAGGAAGTGAGGACTGAAATCAAACCCATCGCCCTTTTCATTGTTGTCATCCCTCTCGTCATCCTTTACGTCTTCGTTCTGGAACTCTTGTTCGGGATCGATCACTTCGATGCCGGCAGATCCAAAAAGCGAGAAGATGCTGTCCAACTCATCAGAGGAGCAAGTACCTTCGGGCAGCCAGTCGCTGATTTCATCGTAGAGAAGATATCCTCTCTGTTTTCCCATAACAATCAACTCTCTGACTGCCTCGTACCTGTCTTCAATGGACAAGACCCGTAGCTCCTTTCCAGATATCCCCGCAGCGGAATTAAAAAGCAGGGAATCCCCTGCTTTAGATACGCAACCGCGTTCTATTAACCACTGCATAATAACAGATCGCAATAACAGATCGGACACCGATTAATCGGTTTATCACAAGGAATTGAACGCACCACCCTCCGGAAGCCCTGTTCCCGGGATTTGTAGTGCTATTGATCAGTCACCTGGGACCTAAAGTCGGGAAAGGGGGGAAATGGGCCAAAATTGTCAGACATGATGCGAAACTGTTTGCCTGTTTTTGCCCTATCTTTCTCCAAACAAATACAAAATTACACAAACAAACCGGACTCCCGGTTATAGACGTTTGGGATACAAGGCGAATTGCGAGAATGACTTGGAAAAGAATAGCAGTCAGCTCCATGAGTAACGAAGATCGGATGTGCAGACCTTAAAATCGTGGACTACATAAGTAGTGTTTGGGTTCAAATCCCATCCTCGCATTTAAAATCAAGAACTTAGCGAAATCCAACAGCAGCCACTCTTCATCCAAAATCACAAAACTTACCGCGTTTTCATCAAGATTAAGCGGAAGAATCCGTGCACTATGAATACCCCCCCAAAAAAGATAAATCCGTCGAAATCCCAATATTTCCATGACTTGGCTGAAAATCACCAGGGCGATTCAAACCTATTATTTGCAAGACGCTCAGGATCTTTATTCCAGTGCCTCCATGGATCAAAGACAAACGGCAGACCGCGATGCTTGACTACATTCGTTAAACCGGATATATAGATGTAATCGAAATGGAGAAAACCATGAGGGAAGCAGCACGTTTTTTCAAGGCTCTTTCCGATGAATCACGGCTAAAGATGCTTTGGCTGCTGTTCAATCGTCAGGAGCTTTGTGTCTGTGATGTGATGGCTGTCCTGGAGATCACGCAATCCAAGGCTTCCAGACACCTTGCCGCTCTGCGCCATATCGGGATCGCCACTGACCGCAGGGAAGGGTTGTGGTCCTATTATTCCCTGTGTCCACCGCAGGATGAACTTGCCAGGAATCACCTGAAGCTGCTTCGTATAACCCTGGCAAAACTTCCCGATGCCAAACCGCTCCTCGAGAAGCTGAACACCTGGCTCAAGGAGAAAAGTCGCGGCGCCAGTTGCGTTCCGAGCCATGCTCCTCTGAAAACCAAGACAAAGAGCGGCTTGACCAAGGCTTCTTTGGCAGAAGAGACTCGATGAGCAAGCAATCCGCTTTTGCAGTTCCAGCGACAGCGAAACATACAGGTGTAGCCGAGAGGCTGTCGTTTCTTGACCGGTATCTGACACTCTGGATCTTTCTGGCCATGGCTGTCGGGGTCGGCGCGGGATATGTCTTTCCCGGCATCGTTCCCTTTCTCAACAGGTTCAATGTGGGGACGACATCAGTCCCGATTGCAATCGGGCTCATTCTGATGATGTATCCTCCGTTGGCAAAGGTGCGCTATGAGGAAATGGGGCCGGTGTTTCGCAACACCAAGGTTCTTGGGCTCTCCCTCGCACAGAACTGGGTTGTCGGCCCGATCCTGATGTTTGTTCTGGCCGTGATTTTCCTGCGCGATAAGCCTGAGTACATGGTAGGCCTTATCCTGATCGGACTGGCCCGGTGTATCGCGATGGTCATTGTCTGGAATGAACTGGCGAAAGGCGATACCGAATACTGTGCTGGTCTCGTGGCATTCAATTCGATTTTCCAGGTGCTCCTCTATTCGGTTTACGCGTATGTATTCATCACGGTTCTGCCGACCTGGCTGGGATTGAAGGGCGTAGCGGTCAATATCACGATCGGAGAGATGGCCAAGAGCGTCTTGATTTATCTTGGGATCCCGTTCTTTGCCGGTATGATCACGCATTTTACGCTTATTAAGGCAAAAGACAAGCGCTGGTATCACGAGAAATTCATTCCGAAGATCAGCCCGGTAACGCTCATCGCGCTTCTGTTCACGATCATCGTTATGTTCTCTCTCAAGGGCGAGATGATCGTGCAGCTTCCGTTTGACGTAATCCGCATCGCGATCCCTCTGCTCATCTATTTCGTGCTGATGTTTTTTGTTTCCTTCTTTATGAGCAAGAAGGTCGGAGCAACCTACGGCCAGTCGGCAACGTTGTCGTTCACTGCTGCGTCCAATAATTTCGAATTGGCAATTGCGGTTGCTGTTGCGACGTTCGGAATTCAGCATGGCGGCGCCTTCGCGGCGGTCATCGGGCCACTTGTGGAGGTGCCGGCACTGATCGGGCTTGTAAACGTGTCCCTATGGCTTGGGCGCAAATATTATGGAATGAAGGAAGCTTAAATGAGAGGCATTCTCTTTCTGTGTGTTGCGAACTCGGCCCGCAGTCAGATGGCTGAAGGGATAGCGCGCTCTCTTATCCTTCCGGGCGTTAAGATCTGGTCTGCCGGATCGCGTCCCACCTCAGTCCGCCCGGAGGCAATTGCAGTCTTTCAGGAGATCGGAATAGACATCTCCGGCCACAGGTCCAAATCAATAACTGAGATTCCGTCTTCCGAGGTTGACACCGTAATTACTCTCTGTGGCGAAGAGGAATGTCCGGTCTTCTTGGGAAATGCTCAACGGCTGCACTGGGGATTGTCGGACCCAGCTGCGGCCGCTGGCTCTGAGACAGACCGCTTATCTGCATTTAGAGAAACGCGTGATGAGCTGAGGCAACGAATCGTGGAATTATTCCGGGAAAACAAGGAAAACCACTTTTCATAGGCTTGTCTGTCGCCGAAAAGTCAATCGCTCCTGAATTGACGCCCTTGAAATGAAAAAATCGCCGGGTTGGGACACAGAATCGGGGATTAGACTTATGGGGAAGTGGATTCTCAGTTTCTGCCTTTGAATCCCAGCAGCAATTGACCATTGGTGGGTGAACGGCTTTCCTTTACACCCGTGCCAAACTAGTACTACAACGTTAAGTTTCTATGGACTTCTGGGGCCTCCAACTTTGCAGCCGCAGAATGCACAAGTGCCGGTCCATGTGAACAACAGGTATTGAATCTCACGGCGCGTCCGTGGCAGG
>Ga0187865_1002198_pt1 | contig 19450 bp, 19 predicted proteins | sample June2016WEW_11_1_2_FD_132989 | JGI IMG/M metagenome (GOLD analysis project Ga0187865, IMG submission 132989) | Peatland microbial communities from SPRUCE experiment site at the Marcell Experimental Forest, Minnesota, USA - June2016WEW_11_100 | ecosystem: Environmental > Terrestrial > Soil >...
CGGATAAAAGGATAAACTGGGCTTTTTTCATCAGCCGGGTGACGGCGTAGGCCTTATGGCCTCCAACGACGAAATTAGCCCGCACCTCCGCTTCAATCTTTTCCGGGGTCTTGTATTTCTTCATCCACTCCAGGTACAGGTCATCCCCCACTCCCTCAACACATTCGCCGAGTATGATGACCACTCCCCCTTCGCGCACAGCCAGCTGGGCATTGTCCATGGTCTTCTGTAGCTGGTAAACATTGATGTCCTTAGGATACCCTCCGCAGGTAGCAATCACCAGGTCGGCCAGGCCGTGAATGGGGGTGCCGTAAACGCTTTCCACGAACTTACAGGCCTCCAGATGGGCCTGAATGTAATCTCCGGCATAAACTTTCAGGAACTCTTTCTTTTCGTTGAGAACGACATTCAAGAGGAAAGAGGGCCTTAACATTTCGGTCCCTTCGACCTGGTCTTCGTACACTGGATTTCCTTTGAGCCTGCCCATGCCGGCTCTCGGGTCCAGCATCAGAGCGTGATTCCGGCAGATCGTCTCATAGGCCGCAACCCCTGGAAGGAGGGCTTTCCTCCCACCTCCAAAGCCGGAGAAGAAATGGTAGACGATACTGCCCGTACAGATAATATGGTCTGCTTCGGTGACGCGCTTATGAAAGTAGATATCATTCCCCCGGGAAGTCTTTCCCACGTGTTTAAATTGGGAAAGATCTCTGGCTTCACTGTTATACATCTTTACCCGTTTGGCCACCTCTGAGCCGACTAGTTGAGCCATCTCCTTCTCTGGCAGTGAGCGGTGCGCTCCGACGGCAAACATGATAAACGTGTCCTTATCCGGAACGCCGACAGAATTCAATTCATTCAGCAAGAGGGGCATGAAAACATGGCTGTTGGCCACCCGGGTTGGATCGTTTACCAGGAAAGCGACCGTTTGCCCCGGCTTTACAATTTCCTTAAGCGGTTTGGATTGAATGGGGTTCCGGATGGCCGAAAGAATGGCCCCCGCAGGATCTTGAATCGGCGGATACTCTTTCATCCTGAGCTCTCCCATTACCAGCTCTGGGTTTAAATTAAAACGAACTACAGTCTGTCCATACTTAAAGGTATACTCTCGTGTGGCCATCATTCACCTTCCTATTTTTCAATCGAATCTGCAAATTTTTCGGTTAGAGATTGTACTGATTTGAAAATCAGTAGAAATCTGTAACTATTCTATCATAATAATCTGGGAAATCACCTGCGGGAATCGTTGACCGGGGTACTCCATATGCCCAACGTTTAGGGCACCGTTGAAAATTCATTCAATAAGGGAGCGGAAGGGACGATCTAAAAGGCCGTCCGGTAAAGTTTAACCATGTCCGCCGCTGAACAGGGGCGGGGATTGAAGGGGTGGCACCAGTCCGCCATGGCGTCCTCGGCCATGCCCGGGATTTGTTCTTCTCTTACCCCCACATCCCTGAGGCGTTGGGGCAAACCAATATCCGAGGCGAGGCGGGAAACGGCCAAACAGGCCTGCTCCGCAGCCTCAGCCGCCGACTGGGAATCGGTTCTTTCTCCCAGAGCCCGGGCAACGAGAACTAATTCTTCCTGGGCATTGGGCAGGTTGAAGCGCATCACGTGGGGAAGCAGGATGGAGTTGGCCACTCCGTGGTGAACATCCGCTTCTGTAGAGAGCTGGTGGGCCAGAGAGTGGACTGCTCCCAGGCCTTTCTGAAAGGCCAGCGCTCCCGTCATCGAGGCTACAGCCATTTCATCCCGGGCGTCCAGGTCATCTCCCTTGCGAACGGCCTTCTTCAGGGATCTTCCCACCAGCCGGACCCCTTCCAGAGCCAGCGCCGTACATACAGGTTGGTATACGTTGGAGACGCAGGCTTCGATATGGTGGGAAAGCGCGTCCATTCCTGTGGCGGCAGTCAATTGCGGGGGCATCGTAAGCGTCATCTCCGGGTCGATGACTGCCAGGTTGGAGGGACCGGTCCGAATTACGCATTTGGTATTGGTTTTGGTATTGGTAATCACCGCTCCCCGGGATACTTCTGAGCCTGTTCCCGACGTTGTGGGAACCGCGATTAAATAAGGCCGGGGACGAACGATTTTGACGGCTGCGGCTGGGCCGAAATATTCATAGATCTCTCCCGGGTGAGCGACCATAACCTGAATGGCCTTGGAAGCATCCAGGGGACTTCCACCCCCGACCCCCAAAATGACATCACAACCCGTTCTTTTGAATAGCTGGACTCCTTCCATAACCGTCCGGTCTGAAGGATTGGGTTCGATCCGGTCGAATACCTCGTAGGGGATTTTGATCGCTTCGAGGGATTTTTTGATGGGACCAAGGAGCCCTGCCTTCACGACGCCCAAATCAGTAACGATCAAGACCTTCTTTCCTCCGACGGATTGGATGGCGGCCCCCACTTCCCGTACTGTTCCAGCACCCAGCCGGACCGATGCCCCTAACATTTGAAAGGAAATAGCCTGTTTGTTTCCACCCATCTCTTTTTCTCCTTGGGAAATGCTGAAAAATTGCAGAAATTTTAAAAGGATGAATCAGGAGCCTCTTGCAAAACTCGCTTGTTCCGTCATTCCCGCAAAGCATCGCCCAGCGAAAGCGGGGAGCGGGATCCAGAATTGCTTGAATCCCGCCGATGGCGGGACTGGATTCCGGGTCGCGCTTCGCTTGCCCGGAATGATGATTTCCTTCTAGGCCGAGCGTTTTACAGGAACTTCTTAGAATTCTCTTTTTCAGTTGAGTTTATGAATCTTTTTTACTTTTCTCCAGGTAGGTCTTGATCGTCTGCTCCATTTGCCCGGTTAAGGCCTGGATCCCTTTCTTTTCAACATTCCACCGGTAGGAAAAGTAAATTCCAGTGAGAAGAATCAGGGCAGATATAATGATGACGGTAATCTTTACAGGTTTAATTGATATGGAGAGCGAAAAGATGATCCCCAAAAGCCCGACGCTCATGAGAATGCCGACAATTAGAGCGAAGAATAGCCAGAAGATTTCGTAAAGCATAGAGCCTCCTCCCTGACCTTTATGGTTCTGCCCGGAAGAATCTCAATTTCTCCGAGAATCTATTCCTTCAAGGTAAACCATGCCTTACCATTCTGGGTTTCCTTTTTGACCCGCCCTCTTCCCTGGAGGTATTGAAGATGGGCCAGGGCCTCACCACCGGCAAACCATTGCTGGGGAAGGGGAAAATCCTCCCACCGTTCGCAGTCGATGTCCCAGGTCATGTGGGAAGCTACCTCATAGGCGGTTTGTTTTCCCTTTTTCAGGATGGAAAGGATTTCTTCATTCCTTATATCGTGGTGTTTCTTCAACTCGGCAATCCTTCTCCGGTGATGGGGAAAGATTTGGCGATGTCCCGGCAGGACCTGAGCGATGTCGTAGTCGTATATTTTATCCAGGCTTTGGAGGTAGGATTTAAGGGGATCGTCATCTTCAGACCAGAGGGAGATATTCGGAGTGATGCTCTCCAGAATGTGGTCGCCGGAGAAGAATATTTTTTTATTAGGTTCATAGAGACACATATGCCCCCGGGTATGGCCGGGGGTCTCTACGCACTGGAAGGTATAATCTCCAATTTCAATCTTATCTCCCTCCCGGAGAAGGGTCATCTCAAAGTTGGGCCGGGCATGATACCTGCGTCCCGGATGTTTACTGATCGCAGACTGGATGTCCGATTCCGGAAACCCATTGATTCGAGCCGTATCCGCCATTTCTTGCCAGTGGTTGGGATCGCGGATGATTTCGGCGTCGGGGTAATTGAAATAGACCTTCGATGAGCCCTGGACCAGCTCGGAGACCAGACCCAGATGGTCGGCATGGAGGTGAGTGATAAAGAAATCCGTGCGTTTCAGGTCTACCTGGAGAGCCTTCAAGTAGGCCTCCATGGCCTCCATGCATTCTGGGCGATTCATCCCCGTATCGATCATGAGGAATCGTCCGTTCCCTTTGATCACATAGGAATTGATAGCCTTAAGAGGGTTGGCAGGAAGGGGGATCTCCTCGCGGAATAGGTTCGGAAAAATTTCTTTAGCCATGATTGATATCCATCCTTCTGATTCGTTGTTTTCTAAATTTAACTGCTGTAGGATACATTACAAAGAATCTCCATGGGCCGCTCGATTCGCTTCCTCTTTTCTCCTCATTGAAAGGCTTTGAATTTGATGGTCTGATAATCATTCTGACAGGGGGGGCCGGGAGCAATATGGACTTCTTTCTGGGTCAGGTTCATGATGATGGAGGCCACCGTCTGGGCCTGCTCCAATTCCGGATCTCGTTCATCAGGATGGCGGCAGATGGAATTGGGATGGTTCAAGTGGTCCCGAAAGATTTCTTTGAAGTCCTCAATAGTAATCTTACCGACTCTTTCCATAATTTTCTGTCTGGCTCTTCCAAATCGCAGAAGGGTGTCCGGATATTGAGCCACATTGGTATCCAGAGGCTTCAGGCGCTCGGAAGTGAAATGATTGGTGTGAACAAGAACTCCCTTCTCCGGATAAATGAAATCCCACTGGTTCGGCGCCATTTCGAAATCCATGGCCGCCCCGTCCCGATGGGCAATCAGGCAATTATTGGTCGATCCCCGATCCTGAGAGACGATTTTTCGGATGGCATCCCCCAATCGTTCGCAGTTTAAGATTCCCCGGGTGAGCACATGAATGGGAACTCCCACCAGGCCGATCGGGGACTTCAAAATGTTGAGACAGGCTCCCAGCCCGCTGGCGTTCAGTCCGATCTTGCCCACAATTCCTGCTTCCGTAAGGGTGACTACGCTGGGCCTTCCCTCCTGTTCAATCTCCAGAAGTACGGTAGATTCTTTTACCTGAGGCTTCCAGTCCCAGTTTTGGCCGAGGAGCATTTCGCCCTTGGCCGTTGCTTCGGGGAGGGCAGCGAGCGCGGTACATTCGCCGCCCGTCGCCAACTGCTCTGGATACATGAGCTCAGTCCGGGTATTGATCGCCAGGATTTCTTCAAACTCCAGATTAGCCCCTTCGGCGATCCCTCTCATTTCTTCGAGAATTGCCGGATCAAAAGCCTGAATCACAGGGATAAATCGCTTGGCCAGGGAAATGGCCTGGTTGCGGTCAAGCTGGGCATAATGCTTAAAAAGGTGAAAATAGAGGTGAACGTTCTTTTGGATCATCTCCCGGCAGCGGGTTCCATGTTGATGCCCGATCTCCCCGGGGTTCCCTTTTAAGGAAATGACTGGCAGCATACTTCTCTCCCATCAGTACTCACGACCTCAGCTTCATCAACGTGTGTTAAAGATAATAGAAGTGTACAAGATGAGAGGGAGAGAATCAATAAAGAAAAGCTGCAGTTCAGACACTGGACATCCGACCTCAGACACCAGACACGAAACTTCAGCCTTCAGAGACTGAGAATGCCAATTCACCTGCTGACTGCCCCGCCATTTTCTTTAGGTGATCCCTGCCCATTCTCCCCCTTCAGCCTGACGTCTGATATCTGAAGTCTAAGGTCTGCTGTCTGAATCACCGAAAGGAAAGTCTTGACTGGACCAAAAGAGACAATTGCCTTTCACCAAAGGTTTTCATTTGACACCTCTTTTTCTATTGGCTACACTCACCCCCAAAAAGGAAAAAAGTAGGAGGAGGAACGGCCATGGCTCAGAGAGGTAAAACCCGCCAATTAAAGGCAACACCTGAAACAGTTCACACCGGCTTTTTTGACCCTACCCTTCCGCCTGTGTTGACCATTGATTCGGGGGATACGGTGAAATTTAACAGCATGATGCTTATGGATGGTCAACTTCGGGGCGGGATGACTCTGGAAGAGTTATTAGCCAAGAGGCAGACCTACACGGATCGCAAGATGGGTTCCCATACTCTTACCGGACCCATCTACGTCAAAGGAGCCGAACCGGGAGACGTGCTGGAAGTTCGCATGAAAAAATTGGTCCCCGTCGATTACGGGGTGAACTACCATTATCCGGGAGAAATGAATCTCGGGGGGCTGCCGGAAGACTTTCCAGAAGGACAGTTCAAGACTTTCCGGCTGGATGTTAAAAAGATGGAAACCACCTTTGCGCCGGGGATTGTTATTCCCCTTAAGCCATTCTTTGGAGTCATGGGGGTTGCCCCCAAACCGGGAGAAAAAATGCCTGCGGCGGTGCCGGGCTATTTCGGCGGAAACATCGACAATAAAGAACTGGTGGCGGGAACGATCCTCTACCTGCCGGTCAGCGTAGAGGGGGCTCTATTCTCGGCAGGAGACGCCCATGCGGTCCAGGGGGACGGGGAAGTCAACATTACCGCCATCGAAACTGCCATGGAGGAGGCTGTCCTGCAGTTTATCGTGCGCAAAGACATGAAGCTCAAACGTCCCATGGGCGAAACGGACACTCATTGGATTGCGATGGGTTTCCATAAAGACCTCAATGAAGCGGTGAAGATTACGCTACGGGATGCCATCCAGTTTATTTCCAAGACCAAAGGGTTGACCCCTGAAGATGCCTACTCCCTCTCCAGCCTAGCAGTAGATTTAAGGGTTACCCAGATTGTGGACGGAAATAAAGGAATCCACGCCATGATCCCCAAGGCCATTTTCAAGAAATAGGCCCCTGGCGACTCGATTTTCCAGAGTTCATTTATGAAAATAAATGATTGGGCAAATATTGCTATTTTATGTCACACATTTTAGGCATAAATCGGCAAATTTTGTTACCTAAAAAGTTTCTTTAGAAAAATTAATAAATAATATTATAGGTATTAGCAAGATATATCCTGAGGCACAATAATTGCAGAAGACCTATTAAAAAAATAAAAATACGGTATAAAAATTTTTTTCGGAGAACAGAAATGGGATATCAAGGCTCAGTATTAGTAGTAGATGATGAAATTGGTCCCAGAGAATCCTTGCGAATGATCCTTCATCCTCTCTACGAGGTTTATACGGCGGCAGATGCGGAAGAAGCCCTCGCCTGCATTCAGAAGCAGGATATAGATCTTGTCACCCTGGACATGAATATGCCCGGAGTTTCCGGGTTAGAGGTCCTCAGAGAAATAAGGAAAAGAAAGGTTGAAGTGGATGTAATTATAATAAGCGGTTATATCAATTCCCAAAGTACTCAGGAAGCCAAGAATTATGGGGCTGCGGATGTGATCAGTAAACCTTTCAACGTGACCGATATTATTGCCAGCGTGGGGAAATTAGTAGAACGGAAAAAATTTCACCAGGAAGTTAAAACTCTGCTTCAAACAGCGAAAGACCTTGGAGCGATCGACGATAACCAGGTTGAGAAGATCCTCTATAATTAGATTTTAGTTTCCGGGCTTTCTCTCTTCCCTTAAATCCCTTTGGCTTTCCAAGCACCTGACCCATTGGAAGGAACAACTTATTCCCCACCTATCCCCTTTCGATAAACCTCCGGAGGATTTCAGGGTTCCTACCTCGCGAAACTGATCGTTAATGGCTTGCCCGCCGCTTCCCTGGTGGCTCCGGCCGACTCCTTCTCCAGGACATAAACAAATTGCTCCAGAAATTCTATCCTTTTCCTGAGAAATTCCCGGAAGTCTTTGGTATCCGTATTGGCAATTTCCATTCGGAGTTCAGAAAGGTGGCTCCTTAAGATTTCCTGTAGTATCTCAACCTTTTCGCGGTTAAGCTCAATTTGAGCCATGGTAATCCTCCTTTCCTATATTATTCCCTTATTTTTTGATGATTTTCATCCCGATTTGATTCCCTAAATGACTTCATCGCGGAGATCGCAGAGGCCGCGGAGAAATCCGATTTTAGATCAAACCCAAGATGAAAATGTCTTAATGGATTTCTTGACTGGAAACTCCGATATTACTGGGCCGTTCTCTGCGAACTTTGGGTCCTCTGCGTTTGATATTTAGTCAGATGGCAAGGAGGGCGTTAGAAGGGGCGGGGACTCTTAATCGCTGTAACGTTCCTCCTTCCACGGGTCCCCATGCATATGATAGCCGTTCAATTCCCAGAAGCCAGGCCGGTCTTCAGCCGTGAACTCAATACCTACCGCCCATTTGGCACTTTTCCAGAAGTAAAGACGGGGAACCACCAGGCGTACAGGGTAGCCGTGAGCAGGACTCAATGGGTTATGATTGCGCCTCAACGCGAATAGAACATCGGGCTGGAAAAAATCCTCCAGTGGAAGGTTGGTGGTAAACCCCCGAGCCCCATGGACCATTAAAAATCTGGCCGGGGGAAGGATTTTTACCAGATCTTTGATTACACCGCTGCTCACCCCTTCCCATAGATTATTCAGCTTAGACCACCCGGTAACACAGTGAATATCAGAAAGGACCGTAACCCGGGGGAGGGCCATGAATTCTTGAAAATTCAATTGATATTGCTTTTCAACCAGCCCGGAAATGGTAAAAGTCCAATGGGCGATATCGATCTGAGGAATTTGTCCGTAATGAAGAATGGGAAAATCATCGGTTTCCCTTTGATTCGGGGGGATCCTGTCCTCCCTCAAAGTATCCGGGCTCTTGATGATGTCAGCCTCTTTCATAAGATCTCACCCTTCCTCTTACGCCTTGCGCCGCTCTTCTTGAAACTTTTTCAACTTCTGCCAGACCTCTCCTACTTGCCTTTTCGTCTCCTCCAGGGATCCAGAATTGTCCACGATAAAATCGGCGTAGCCCTTTTTTTCGTCGATGGGCAACTGGGCGGTGAGGATATTTTGGGCCATCTCCCGGGAAATCTTGTCTCTACCCATCAAACGCTCGATTTGCTTTTCCTGGGGGATATAGACCAAAAGGAGCTTGTGAAACAAGTATTGCAGGTTGGCCTCGATGAGGAGGGGAACGACCACCTGAATGATTACATCCGGATCTTCTTGAGTGTACTCCTTCACCAGCCGGCGGAAGTCCTCATAAATTCTGGGGTGAGTAAACCCCTCCAGCCTTTTTCTTTTCTCCGGGTCCCGGAAGACGATCTCGGAAATTTTTTTCCGGTCCAGGGTTTTGTCCTCCAGCAGAACCTGTTCTCCAAAGTAGGCCACGATGTCTTTCCAGGCAGGTTTCCCGGGTTCAACCACTGATCGGCTTAGGGCATCGAAATCGATGACCGGCGCCCCCAACTCCTCCAGCATCCTGGCCACTGTACTCTTCCCACTGGCAATTCCCCCGGTCACGCCTACCAGGAGCCGGTTGTCCTTTCCCCCGATTTCCTCTACTTGGTTCATGCCCCCATCTCCAGGTCTGGAAGGCGCACTTTCATGTGGATTTCGGCCTCGGTCAGGCTGTCCACCAGCCGCCAGGAGATGGACAAGGCCCCCTCTGCTAAAGGCTCTACCTCGACAACCTTGTTTCTGGTGAAGGCTAAAGTCATGAATGCTAACCTTTAAGTTCAGAATAATTTCGTTCGGAGTTTAGAGCAGAAAATCCCGAGCATTTAGTACGCAGGAAATACGGATTTTCAGGATCGATAAGCAAAAAATCTCTTATCCGTGCCTTCTGCGTTCATCTGCCTCCCAATAGGTACCTAGACGACTCTTCCCGCAGTTGATCCCGGAAATCGGGATGGGCAATGGCGATCAGGGTATCCGTCCGCTGCCGGTTCGATTTCCCGCGAAGCTGGGCGACCCCGTATTCGGTGACTACGATATCGGTCATATAACGGGGGATCGTGGCGATGGTCCGGCTGGACAGCCGGGGGACGATGCGGGAAATTTGCCCTTTTCCGGCGGAAGAGGTCAGGGCGGTGATAGATTTGCCTCCCCGGGAAAAATACGCCCCCTCCACGAAATCAAACTGTCCCCCCACTCCGCTGAGTTGAACCCCGTCGAGGGACTCCGCATTGATCTGCCCGGTGAGGTCGATTTCCAGAGCCGAATTGATGGCGATGAAATGATCGATCTGGCCGATCAGCTGGGCATTATGGCTGACGTCCGCGCCATGCATTTCCAGAACGGGGTTCTCGTGGCCGAAACGAAACAGCCTTTCCGTGCCGATAAGCTCTCCGGCGACGATTTTTCCCCGAAAGACGTTTTTGCGGCTGTTGGTAACGACCCCCTTTTCCACCAGGTTTGCGGCGCTGTCCGAAAGCATGCCGGAATGGAAGCCAAGGTCATTTTTCCCTTCCAGGACTTGGAGAATCGCGGCCGGGAGGTTCCCGATGCCGATCTGGATTGTGGCTCCATCCGGGATTAGCTTCGCGACGAACCCGGCGATCCTCCTCTCGGTCTCGCCAAATTTGATCTCCGGATAGGGGACCAAGGGGGCCGAGCATTCGACGAGGTAATCGATTTGCTCTCCGGAGAGAGAACAGGGACCGAAGGTCCGGGGAGCCTGTTCATTCACTTCCGCTACGATGGTCCTGGCTTCCAACGCCAACGGGTAGGCGTGGCTGGCAGAGACTCCCAGGCTGAACCTGCCCTGCTGATCGGGGGGAGACACTTGGATCAAGGCTACACCGAGTGGGGTCGGACCGTTGCGGGAAAAGATCCGAGGAACGTCTGAGTAACGGACCGGGAGAAAATCAATCCGGCCTTCCTCCCAGTCCCGGCGGAGAGAGGCGCTGTTCTGGAAGCTGATGCAGCGGAAGGATGACTCAAGACCTTTCTTGGCCAGGGGATGTTCGGCCAGCAGCACCCCGTTGATCACTTCCACATTTCGGTAATACTCAAAGTCCTCGGCCAGAGCTTGTAACAGGGTTTGAGGCTGGCCCGAGGCAATGGAAAAAAAGATTCGATCTCCGGGTTTTATCGCCTTTCGCAAAGCATCCCGGGGAGAATTCCATTTAGGGTTTTTCATAAACTCCTCCACATCTGACCGGTTCATAAATAGCATAATCAGTGGGCGAATACAATTCCCCGCTTATCAGGGTGGGTTCGCCTGGTCGGGGTGAAGTTGACAATCCCCATGGGTAAGTTATATAAAGTCCTCAGAGGATTAAGGGAAAGAACGGATAACTTGAACCCTTGGCCAGCGGTTCAGGGGAGGTCGCCGGTCGCAGCGGAGAATATGAATAGGAGGCAAAACCATGAGCGTCCCGGGAGGTTCGGAGAAAAAGGAGAAGGCTTCAGCAAAGGGAGGGGAGAAAAAGCCCAAGATACGGGAGGCCTACACCAGTTTTGGCCAACCGGTTAAAGTCCACTATGGCCCGGAGGACCTGGAGGGGTTCGATCCCCGGCGTGATTTGGGGGATCCCGGGAGTTTTCCTTTTACCCGGGGGATCTACCCGACGATGTACCGCAGCCAGCTCTGGACCATGCGCCCCTACGCCGGGATGGCTACGGCGGAGGAGACCAACGAGCGTTTCAAATTTCTGCTCAACAGCGGGCAGACCGGGCTGAGCCTGGCCTTCGACCTCCCTACCCAGTTGGGGCTCGATTCCGATGATCCGCTGGCCAGATACGACGTAGGAAAGCTGGGGGTTGCCGTGGATACCCTAGATGATATGGAGCGGCTGTTCGACGGGATCCCGCTGGATAAGATGAGCACGTCTTTCACCATTAACTCTACCGCGGCCATCATTCTGGCCATGTATGTTCTGGTCGGGAAGAAGCAGGGGGTCGCTCCGGCTCAACTACGGGGAACGGTGCAGAACGACATCCTAAAGGAGTACGTGGCCCGCGGGACCTGGATCTTCCCGCCCAAACCTTCCATGCGGCTGATCGCCGACACGATCGAGTACTGCATCAACCAAATTCCCCGGTTCAATCCCATCAGCGTTTCGGCCACCCATATTTGTGAATACGGGGCCAAAGCCGAGCAATCCGTCTCCCTTCCATTCCTTAACGCGCTGGCCTACATCGAGGAGGTTTTGAAGCGGGGCTATTCGGTGGACCAGGTCGCACCCCAAATCGTCTTCCATATGGCCGTAGGGGGAAGGAATTTCCATCTCTTCGAGGATGTGGCCAAGCTTCGTGCAGCCCGCCGGCTCTGGGCCCGGCTCATGAAAGAGCGGTATGGGGCGAAGAACCCGGAATCGATGCGGCTGAAATTTTCCACCGGCGCATTGGGAGGGGGCATGACCGCCGCCGAACCCTTGAACAACATCGCCCGGGGAGCCCTCTTTGGCCTGGCCGCGGTTCTGGCCGGGACTCGCTCCCTGAACGGGGGATGCTTCGACGAAGCCTACGCCATCCCCTCGGACCTGGCCATCCGCACGGCCCTCCGAGTCCAGCAGATTCTGGGATACGAGACCGGGGTGACGGACACGGTGGACCCCCTGGCCGGCTCCTACTACGTGGAATCCCTGACCAACCAGATGGAAGCCAAGATGCGCCAGACCATGGAAGAGATCGAAAACCGGGGAGGGATCATCAAGGCCATCGAAGAGGGAACCTTACAGCGGGAATTGGCCAGGCAGAGCTACGAGCACCAGGAGAAGATCTCCCGGGGAGAAAGAATCCTGGTGGGGGTCAATCGGTTTACCTCCAAGGAGGAGGAGAAACCCATCGAAGTCTACCGGGCCAACCCGAAGATTCGGGAAAACCAAACCGCCAGGTTGAAGGCGGTCAAGGACAGACGGGACCCGAAGAGAGTGCAGGAAACTTTGTCGGCTCTCCGGCAGGCCGCAGAAAAAGGAGAGAATATTTTTCCCGCTCTTTTCCCGGCCGTCGAAGCGCTGGCGACCGCGGGAGAAATCACTTCCGCGCTGAAACAGGTGTTCGGAGAATACCAGGAACCCAGGACGGTTTGAACTGAGGAGTCACCATGAACGAGAGGAGACCTATAAGGGTTTTAATTGCCAAACCGGGTTTGGACGGGCACGATGTGGGGGCCAAGGTGATCGTTAACCGGCTGCGCAACGCCGGGATGGAGGTCATCTATACCGGGTTGAGGCAAAGCACGGATAAGATTATCTCCGCGGCCATCCAGGAGGACGTGGACGTGCTCGGGCTTTCCATCCTATCCGGGTCGCACGTGGAACTATGCCAGGAATTGATGGAAAGATTCAGGGGAAAGGGGATCCGGGATATTCTGGTGATCGTGGGGGGCATCATCCCCCGGGAGGACATCCCCGTCCTCAAGAATTGCGGGGTGGACGGGGTCTTTCCGGTCCATTCCACGCTGGAAGGGGTGGAGAATTTTATCCGGGAGCAAGTCTCTAAAAAGAGAGGAGAGGGCCTCCGCGAGAAAGGACCGGAAATATGAGTTCGCCATTATCTGGCGTTCGAGTACTGGATTTATCCCAAATGCTGGCCGGGCCCTTTGGGTCCATGATTCTGGGGGACCTGGGGGCTGAGATCATAAAGATCGAAAAACCCGACGGAGGAGACATCGGGCGGGGAATGCCGCCCCATTTTTTCCACGGGGAGAGCGTCTATTTCCTCAGCGTAAACCGGAATAAAAAATCGATGACCCTGGATTTGAAGGACCCGCAAGGCCTGGAGATCTTTTATCGCCTGGTGAAAATTTCCGACGTGGTCTTCGATAATTTTCGCCCCGGGATCCTGGAGAAACTTCGCATCGACTATGAGAGCCTGAAGAAAATCAACCCCCGGATCATCTCCTGTTCGGTTTCCGGTTACGGTCAGACCGGTCCATCCAGGGACCAGCCCGCATTTGACCTGATCATCCAGGCGCGCGGAGGCATCATGAGCTATACGGGAGAGCCGGGGAGGATGCCTGTGCGTATGGGCGCGCCCATGGGCGATCTTGCGGGTGGACTCTATGCCGCCCACGGGGTCATGGCGGCTCTCTATCAGCGCGAAAAGACCGGAGAGGGCCAGCGTCTCGACATCAGCCTTCTGGACAGCCAGCTTTCTCTGCAGATTTACCGGGCGCTCTATTATCTTTATGCCGGGGAGATTGCAACTCCGGTAGGCTCCGGGCACGTTTCGGCCCATCCCATCGGGGCTTTCAAGACTAAGACCTTTGATATCGTCATTGACACAAATACGGACAAATTTTTCCAGGAACTCTGTGAACTTCTGGACTGCGGGGAACTCGCCTCCGAACCCCGGTTCCTCACCCGGGCCGATCGCCTGAAGAATAAGGAAGCCCTGTACGAGATTTTGGGGAACATCTTTCTCCAGAAAACGGGGGAAGAATGGCTGGAAAAGCTAGAGGGACGCCTCCCGGCAGGGCCGATCAACACGGTGGATATGGCCCTGAACGATCCTCAGATTCTGGCCCGGAACATGGTGGTGGAAACCAGCCACCGTTCCGGAGAGAAGATGAAGCTCCTGGGGAATCCGATTAAAATGTCTTCAGCCCCGGATGGAGCAGTAGCCCCACCCCCAGCCCTGGGGGAGAACACGGACCCAATTCTAACCAAACTCCTGAATTTCAGCCCGGGCGAGATCAAGATTCTGCGGGAGAAGAAAATTATTTAAGGAAAAAAGAATAGACATTCTGGATGGGCACATCCCGTGACTTTTGTATAACCCCTTTCGCCCTTTCGGCTTCCAGGGGGAAAGGCGCCCCAGCGATTCATCGTTTGAAATTTACAGCTCCATCCTGCTCTGCATCCACTCCTTGAACTTTTGCATCTGGCTATCACTCCAGGGCTCATCACAAGGCATTTCTTTGGCGGAAAGCCTGGCGTATATGTTCGGAGCGTGCTTTTTTACATCCTCATAGGAGGAAAGATCAATTCCCAACGGCTTCATGGACTCAATGTCACGGGGTCGGAATAGTGGCCGAATATCGGCGGAAAAACTCAAAGCACGAATCGGAATCTCCTTCTCTAATTCATCAGGCTGACCAGAAAGCCGAAAGGGAGTCTCCTTTTTCTTTTTCCGGTCCAAGAAGATCATAATACCCAAAGCCCCTTGCCCGGCAGTAGCCAGGCCTAGGATAGCCCGATAGATACTTCCTAAGGGATCCCAATCCGCATGGATGGAATACAGAACGCTGTACGGTTTGGAGGTATCAACGGAGGCCAACCTTCCTATGCTCATTAACATCCCGGCTATAGCCTGCACGAGTAAAAAACAAGCAATTGAGATTCCTAAACGCCGATGGATGGTTCGCACCTTTCCCCCATTCATCCTTTTCTCCCTGGCCAACTCAAAGCCTTGGTCCCTTCCTGATTCATAAAACGGCCCGGCTTGACGTCATAAGTCCGGATTTGCCACCCCTGCCGCGAGATTCCTCTCTCGTCGCCATGTTACTGACGTGAAAATTAAGCTTACTGGCCTGCGGTGAAACAAATGCTTATTCTGTAACCACAATTGTACCCCTCATTCCTTCATGGCCGCTTCCACAAAAATTGTCACAGTGAAAAGGAAACGTTCCCGCCCTGTCAGGGACAAAACGCAGTGGATTTACTTTTCCGGGATGAATATCCGTGCGAATTTTCAACCCCGGGCAATTGAATCCATGCAACCTGTCCAGTGAAGTGAATTCCAATACCACGGGGACTCCTTTCTTTACCATAATCTCTTTCGGTGAGTATTCAAACCTTTTTGCCGTAATCGGGATGACTTGCTCATTTTCAGCTGCGATTAAGTAGCCACCGATGGAAATCGTGAGGAAAACCGCCATTGCACCGCAGATCAGGAGTCTGGATTTCATTAATTTCATAGATTTTCTCCTTTCACGCTGAATTCAGAAATTGCGTAGCGAGCTTCTTTGACTTTTGCCTCCACGTTACGAAATCCCAGCCCCTTATAGGGCTGGTTGGCATTCCAAGGAATTGGACTCTTCACCGGGACCGAACCCGGAGCTGGCAATGGGAACATCAATCCCTTGGCGGCACGGTGGGCAATGTGTCCGGTGTTATGGTGGTGTTCCTGATGGATATGCCCATAAAAGACCGTCACTTTTGAATAGGGCATGAGCAACTCTATTCCTTGGGCTCCGTCGCGGGTATACCAATCCCAATCCGGATACAAGTCGAACAGTGGACGGTGGGTGAAAACCACAATGGGCGAATCTTTGTCCCGTTGCTTCAGGTCGGCACTTAACCACGCTAATTGGGTTTTTCCAACAGTGGACGTTGGGTCAGAAACATTATCCAGAACGACAAAGTGAACGCCTTTGTGGTCGAAGGTATAATGGGTTTCTCCAAAGAATTCCTTGAAGGCTTCTCCCTCATCCAGCCCGGCATCGTGTTCCCCGGGCATAAACTTGAGATTTTTTACCGTCAGGTCCTTGATAATATCCCGGAACCCGGCCAGACGTTTTCGTCGATCTTGGTCATCATCGGTAATGTGGGTCAAATCGCCTGTGAACATGATGAAGTCAGGCTGGTATTTCAGGCTGTTAACCGCTGCGACGGCTTTCTTGAGGGTTCCCGCGGAGTCCGGATTTACTGGCGGGCCGGTGAATCCCCAGTGTGAGTCAGATAATTGGACGAAAAAGAAATCCTCCTCTGCAGCCCGGGCCGTATTGGCCAAATTCCCCGACCGATCCAAGCCGGAAGCAAAAATTACACCGCCGATCCCCGCCAGTTTTAAAAAGTCTCGCCGGTCAATTTTCATGAATCCTCCCCTCCAGGTTGAATTTAACCCCTTCTCTCTTACTCAGAGCCTTCAAAGGATTCAGCCAAACTCTACCTTTAGGATATTACGGGGGCGAGGAGGATCAATGGGGTGAACTATGTATTTTTCGGTCTGAAATTCTGCATATTTCTACATTAGGTTCCTTAGGTCATCCCCACATACCCTGGTCTGAAGATGCTGGTCTTGTCGTTGACTTTTTCATTCTTGGGAGGAGGACGCGGTTGGTCTAGGGCTCAAATACCCTGGTTGTGAGTTTGGACGGGCTCCGTGATTCGGCGGCCGACTACTTCTTATCCAGGCCCAGCGCCTTGACCACCTTGCCGATATTCTCGAAGTCCTCCCGGACGAACTTTTCGTAGTCCCCGGCGTTCTGGTAGAGAATGGCCATATCCAGTCTTTTCAGAGCCTCCTTGAACTCCTGCTCATCAGCCGCCTTCTTTACGGCTTCCTCCACTTTTTGCACGACAGTCCTGGGCATGTTCTTCGGACCCATTATGGCCAGGAACCCCGGGCTGGCGATGCCATAAATCTCCTTCACCGTCGGCGCGTCCGGGTAGCGGGGGGAACGCTGGAAGCCCCAGTTGGCCAGCAGGCGAAACTTGCCCGCATCGACCAGGGGCGCCCACCCGGAGGAATCGGACAGGACGTCGATGTGACCCCCCAGGAGGGCGGTCATGGTCTCAGCCCCGCCCTTGAAGGGCATATGGGTCCATTGGAAGCCGACCGCGCTGGCCAGCTCCTCAACCGCAAGATGGGTCGGGGTGCCCACGCCCGGCGAGCCGTAGGTTATTTTGTTGGGATTCTTCTTCGAATATTCGACCAACTCCTGCAGGGTCTTCCAGGGGGCGTCCGCCCGCACGACCAGGCCGAAGAGAAACCCTCCCCAGCGCGCGATGTGGGTGACATCGTCCAGGGGATGGAAATTTAGCTTTCCCATGTGGTAGGCGATCGAGGAGCTGCCCGTGATGATCCCGAGAGTGTATCCGTCGGGGGCCTTGGTGACTACCAGGCTCGGCCCCACGGTCCCGCCCCCTCCCGGCTTGTTTTCGCAGATAACCGGCTGGCCCAAGTGCTTTTTCATCGAGTTGGCCAGGGCGCGGCTGCTGAGGTCGGTGGATCCCCCCGGGGGATAGGGAATGACGAGAGTGACGGCTTTCGCCGGGTATTCGGCCGCTCCGGCGGACGCAGACCCGGAAAGGATCAGCATTGCCGCAATTATGATTCTTATTCGAGTTCCCAGACCCATAGACCCTCCTGCACTTAAATATGAATGGTTGATGACAGAGGAGATGTTCATTTCCCCTCTTGGGCGTCCCGGTAAGCGCGGCGCAGGTGTGCCAGGGACAGGCTGGCGCATCGGTCGAGGTTAGCTTCGCTTCCCCCTCCCCGAATAGGGGTGCAGATTTCGTAGGCCATGTAAGCATCGTAGCCCACGCCCCTCAGGGCTCGGAAATATCTTCGGTAATCGATCTGGCCCTCCCCGGCGGGGACCGCCAGGGTACGCTTCAGGGTGTAATATCCGGTCATTTTGAATGTGCTCGGGGCATTGTGGAAGGCCACTTCGCGCTGGATGAAATCCGAGGCGGTCGAGTAGACGATCAGGGAGCCCAGCGCCGAAACGGCATTCTCATAGGGCTCTCCCGTTTTCAACACGTAAGGGGCGTCGAAGGCCACCTTCATGGCCGGGGAGCCGATCTCCTGGATCATCTGTAGCACATCCTCGTAATGAACGGTTATCTCGGAATGGTTCTGCAGGGCGAGGACGACGCCCTGATCCTCGGCGAACCGCGCCCCTTCCCGGATGTACTGGACGCACCAGGTCCATTGGTCCTCGTAAGGAATCTGGGGCCGGAGGAACCCGGAGTAAATGCGCACAATCCGGCAGTCCAGGTCCGAGGCGAGGCGCACCGTCTCGCGCAGGTACAGGAGCTCTTTCTCGAAATGGGCCATGTCGGGATGATCGAGCCCGGAAGAGAAATCCTGGTATCCGGCGATGCAGGCCAACTCCAAACCCTTAGACCGGATCGTCTCCTTCAGCCGCTTACGGTCATCGGCGCCGAGGTCCAGAGGGGAAGCATGGGGCCGCTTGGCAATGAACTCGACGCCGTCAAAGCCCAGCTGGGCCGCCTTGTCGATCACCTTGTCCAGGGGAAGGGTGGTTTGGCCCTTCCAGGCGGGTGAGTAGGAAACCGAATGCAGAATGAATTTCATGTTTTCTCCTTATCACCTTTTACTCCAAAATTCAGGAATCAGGACTCAGGACCCGGGATGCACCCCTCACCACTATTCTTTGGCCTCCATCCGGATCGCCTTTTTTGGGCAAAGGTTCACGCATATGGAGCAGCCGATACAAAGCCCGGGCTCGACACGCGCCTTCTTTCCCTTCAGGGATACGGCCAGGCAGTGGCCCGGTTTCAGGCATATCCCGCAGCCGTTGCATTTTTCCGGGGTTATCCTCGCCGCGCCTTCCTTGACCCGAATTTGGTCGGGGGGGAACAGGTAGGGAAGGGCGACTCCTCGGATTGCCTCCAGGGATTCGAGGTCTTGCTCTTCCAGGTAACGCCGTAGGCCTTCGAGCATCTTCGGGATCTCTTCGAAGCCGTACCACATGAGGTGGGTACACACCCCCACGGCGGAGGCTCCCCACATGATTGTTTCCACAATGTCTTCCCACCTGGCAATTCCCCCCGAAGCCAGGACCTGTAACCGCGTATTCTTCCGGACGATTGCGGTTTTTCCGAACCCCGCATGCTTGGAAAGGGGATTCCCGGAGACAACGCCGATGCTCGCCTGGTCGAGGAGCGAGATCCGAGGCCGGCCCCCGCCGTAGAGATCGGGCGAAGGCAGGCAGTTCGGCATCGTGGTGCTGATGCTGATCGCCTCCGCGCCGCCATCCTCGATTGCCTTTGCAGTCTCCAGAAAACGGGGATGATTAGAGTACGGTTTGGGAACGATGGGGATGCGCACGGCCTCCTTAAGACCACGGGTGATCAGAAAGCAGAGCTCCGGGACCTGGCCGATCTGCCCGCCGCTCCGCAGTTCCTCCCGGACCTTCTCCC
>Ga0187865_1002212_pt1 | contig 19296 bp, 22 predicted proteins | sample June2016WEW_11_1_2_FD_132989 | JGI IMG/M metagenome (GOLD analysis project Ga0187865, IMG submission 132989) | Peatland microbial communities from SPRUCE experiment site at the Marcell Experimental Forest, Minnesota, USA - June2016WEW_11_100 | ecosystem: Environmental > Terrestrial > Soil >...
ACCGACCCCCACTATGACATTTGTGGAACTACCACGCTCTACTATTACTTGCATGGTACCGAACGGGGATTCATCTACACGAATCTTACTCCGCAGCGATGGCTTGCCGCCCCGGCGTGGCGTCGGTCCATCTGGGAGAAAAACAAGTTCGAAAATCTTGTGCAGGGAGCCGATACCACTTTCATGCGAAAGATTCCCATGGACCGTTGGTGCGACCTCAATGACTTAACTTTGCTGGTATCTACTATCCACAAGACTAATGCCGCCGTCAAACGAGTGCCATCCCCCTCTTTCCCATCGGTGTCATGGGATAAAATAAAGGAAATTACAAAAGGAGCGTTATAATTATGGAAACCGAACTCTGTAAACTGGCAGCGAAGTGGGTGACCGACAAAACCCCGCTAATCAATCACGAGTATACTCCCTTCTACCACGAATTGCTCAGGGGAAGAAATATCAGGAAAGTCTTGGAAATCGGCATTGCACGGGGAGGCAGCCTGCGCATGTGGCAGGAGTACTTCCCGAAGGCAGAGATATATGGGCTGGACAACTTGGAGTATGGTGTGCTGGTGAATGAGGGGAGAATAAGGTCCTTCCTGTGCGACCAAGGAAGCGAGGGGTCCCTACGTGCCGCCGCCGCTCTGGTGGGAGGGAACTGCGACCTCATCATCGACGACGGCTCCCACAGGTCGGCACACCAAGTCCTTACGGCCAAGGTCCTGATTCCCCTGCTGCTAAGCCCGGACGGCATCTACATCATCGAGGACATATGGGCAAAGGAGGAGGTCCTGCCATATCTCCCCTATGAACACGAGCTAAGGGAGTTCAACACCAAGAAGGTCTGGGACGACCGGATAGTCATAATCCGTGGCGGAGCAAAGCTGCGGAGCGTATCATAACACACGAAGGGGTGCAGGTTCATTATGAAAAATCTCGATAGGCTTGAGACGCTCAAAAACACCACTGGAGCTTCCACTGGTTGTGGGTGGATGGTTGACGATGTCGCTTTCCTGCTGTACTCTTTGGTGAAGTTTTATAAACCGGAACTGGTCATACAGACGGGGCACCTGTGGGGCAAGTCGATGTTTATGGTTTTGGAGGCTCTCACCGATGGGTTCTTGGAAACACGCCTCATCGAATCTAGCCCGGTCAACGCTGACAAAGTCTTCAGTGCCTTCACCGCAGCCCACAGTCCAAAGTTTGGAGGAAAGCGGGCGATAAGTATGGACCCTGAGCCGATGGGTGTTCCACATCCGGTAGAAGGTATTGACTACCTGAAAAAGTGCTACCCCGGTGTGTTTGAGCATCACAAAATGAAGAGTGAGGAGTTCTTCGCACAGTATGGAAGTAGGCTAAAGGCGCAATACCAAGGGAAACGAATTTTCGGTATAGTAGACGGAGGGCACTCCGAGGAAGCCTGCCGACAGGACTTGACTGACCTTTCCACTTTGGGTGCTGGAATGATGGTGGTTGACGACACCCAATGGATTCCGGGTCTGGGGTATGTGAGTCGTTCATTCGCCGCCGAGCACGGCTACCAATTCCTAGAATTCCCTCAGTACAATGGGGTTGGAATCTTAGTGAAGACATCGGAGGAATCATTATGAGCCTTGATATGGGAGAACTGACCACCCCGTTCAGTGACCCCGGAAAGCACGCAGCGAGCAAGGCAGCCTTACTTCTCTTCAAGCAAGTCATGAACGGTCTGGGCATCCATTTCTGGCTCAGCAATGGAACCCTGTTGGGGGCGGTGCGGGAGAAGGATTTCATACCGCACGACAACGATATGGATGTTGGGGTGTGGGACGATGTTCCCGACCACGGCAGGATTAAGGACGCCATGCTGGCCGTAGGATTCACGGTTCACTGGGAGTTCGGCGAAGCGGGAAAGCCGGGGCACGAATACTCCCTCTTGGCACCGGGCGGGGTGCATCTGGACATCTTCTTCTATGTCAGGGAGGACGACTGCTGCTGGATGCCGCTCTGGGGGAACGGAGGTTACGGGAAGATGGTATTCCCTCCCATAACCAGCTTCTCCTCCATGGAGTTCTGCGGGGAGGAGTTCCTTGTCCCAACCAACTACTTGGAGGTGCTCAAGACCAACTACGGCGAGGAGTGGCAGACCCCTATCGCACCGGAGCAGTGCGGCGGAAAATGGAACGGCTGGCTGTCCCCGCTGAACCTCGAAGAGATAAACCGGGACTTCTGGAGGGAATTCTATGCCAGCCCGCACACGCTGGAGCCTTCCGCCTTCGCTGTATGGTCGGCCGAGCCGCTCCGGGGCAAGAGGGTCTTGGACTTCGGGTGCGGGAACGGGCGGGACGCCTTCTACCTCGCAAAGGGCAGCACGGTGCTCAGGGTTGACCGCTATGCCCCCGAGGGCGACCTGTTCGTGCGCTGCACGGTGCAGGAGTACATGAAGGCGCACCCCGTTTCCGACTTTGATGCCGTCTACTGTCGGTTCTTCTTCCACGCTATCACCTCAAAGGAGATGTGGAAGGTGGTGGACTGGGCATCCAGAAATGGGGTGGCCATATGGTCGGAGTCCCGCTCCATTATGGATACTCCCCCCTACGGTCATGAGCGCAGGCTGATAGACGGCAACCATATGCTCGCCGAGATGCTCCGCCGTGGGCTGCACGTGGTCCATTACCAAGAGGGCAGGGGGCTGGCAAGGTTCGGGGAGGAAGACCCCCATATCGTCCGGGTCGTTACAGGAGGGAAGCTATGATAACCATGAGGCTGCACGGAGGGATGGGAAACCAGATGTTCGAGTATGCCCTCGGACTAGCACTGGCCAAGCTGAACAACACGAGTCTGCGTCTCGACCTATCCACCTACCCCGACCATGCGGGACGGGACTATGACCTTACCGGCTTTCCCGTTGACGCCACGTTGGTAAAGCTTCCCGCCAACACCCCGTACACGAAGGAGAAGGACTTCACCTTCGACCCCGAGGTCCTCGCCATGAGGGGGGACATCTTCCTCGACGGGTACTGGCAGTCCGAGAAGTACTTCCTCGCCTACGAGGAGCTTGTCCGCCAGAGCCTCACCTTCACCCAGCCTGCGAAGAACCAAGGGCTGTTCAAGCACATGTCCTCGTCCCCCTCGGTAGCCGTGTCTATACGCCGTGGGGACTATGCCACCAACCCCCACACCACATGGTGGCATGGGCTTACGCCCCTAAGCTACTACCGGAAAGCTTATGAACTCATAAAGCAGCGAGAGCCGAAAGCCCAGTTCTTCATCTTCACAGACGAGCCGGACTGGGAGGGATTGAGGGACTTCGAGGGAGAGGTCGTCCGGGGCGACTCCCACGAGCACCTCAAGCTCATGTCCAGTTGCAAGCACCTCATCCTGTCGAATAGCACCTTTGCCTGGTGGGGAGCCTGGCTATCCCGGAGGGGAGGAACCAAGATAGTCCCCAAGAAGTGGTTTGCCGCCGCCCCGCTGGACACCAAGGACCTCTTTCCCGCTAGCTGGATAAAGCTGGACGGGGGAGAAGAAACGGAGCCTATAGTGAAGACCCAGATTAAACCTTTCGTGGCAGTGCATTCCTGCGTGAAGTTCGCCAATAACGGCGTGCATCAGGCAATCCGGGACACGTGGGGTAAGACCTGCCCATGGCCTGTGTTCTTTTTCATCGGCAAGCCGGGAAAGGTTCCGGTGGAAGGCATGACCCCGTCCTTCATCCAAGACTGCAAGAAGTGGAACTTCCTCGGCGGGGACAACCCCAAGCTCCGGGTATGGGATTCTCCCGAGGTACTGGACCATGAGCCGCTTCCCGATGAAATCGTGGTCGATTGCTACGATGCCTACATCACCATTCCTTGGAAGAAGAAGGAGATTACCAAGTTCCAGCTAAAGCACGGGTATACCCACTGCCTCCAGCTTGTGGGAGACAGCTACGTCCAAGATTGGGGCAAGGTGATGGACAGCGGGTTTGAGCAGTACAAGTACTGCGGGGTACACGCAGAGGACAAGGTATGCTGCTACGGGGCGACGGGCTACTGGCTGGAGGCGGAGGCTGCCAAGCTGCTCTTGGACGAACCCGTGGAGTTCTGGTCGGAGGACTACTGGGTGGGGGTGATAATGACGAAGAACGGGATGCCTCCTGTCATGTTGGCAAAGCAGGGGAACGGAATCATCGAGCTTTCCCCGTCAGGGCACGGAGGCGGGCTTGACCCGAAGCTGATTCACGACCATTGCAAGAAGGTCTCCCCCCACCTCCTCGACGGCACAAGCAAGGAGACGCTGCTCGCCATTATCACTTGCAATGACCCGAAGTATGCTTCCCGCCTAAACGCTCAAAAATCCACTTGGATTCCAATGGCCAAATTAGCCGGATATGATGTCAAGATATTTACCGGACCTGATTTGGGTGTACCGGATGACTACCTGTCTCTGCCACTAAAAACCAAGGCCCTTTGTCAATGGGCACTTGCTCATGGATATAAACGAGCGGCGAAAATAGACGATGACTGCTACGTCAACATGAATAACTTTGAGGTCATTAAAACGGATTATGCCGGGCTGCGATGTGGGCCGCACGATGCGGGATGCAAAGAACGGGGAGTTCCGGATTTCCCCAAGGGCACAATAAAGTTTGAATATGCCAGTGGAGGAGCCTATTGGCTCTCGGAACGTTCAATGAAACTACTAACCGAAGCCCCTATAGGTAAAGAATGGGCGGAGGACCGCTGGGTGGGACAAGTGCTGGGAGAAGCTGGCATTTCTCTTATGCAGCTTCCTAAGTATGAAGCGTGGACTATAAACGGATTTCGTTTTAACAAGAGTGCCATTATTTTAGCGCAACTCCCGAATGAAGGGGCGATATTGGAAGCTCATGAGGTACTCATTAACGGGAAAACTCCAGACCCTTTTTACAGTAAATTATCTAAAGCGATAAACAGGAGTCATACCCCGGTGGTAAAAGTTCCCTCCGTCACAATTCCTGATTCCATTGAAAAAAAGGTTAACCAAGTTATGACACCCATTGCGATACCAGCGGCTTGGGGAGGGGTGAGTCAAGACTGGCGGGGAACTTTGCTCGGAGCGAAGGTCGCTCGTGCTATAGCGAGAGGATTCAAGGTTGCAGCGGTGTGCCCTTTAGGTTCTTCCTACCACAAGCAGTTGAGCAAGGTGATACCGAAACACATTGAGGAAATTGTAGAGACACCCGAGGGAAAACGTGTGCTTTTTCTCGTTCATTAGTTAGTAAAGTAAAAAATAAACTTTCCACAGTATTTATATGTGGGGGTTTTATGTTCATTTATCTCATTGTTAACCACGATACCGGCAAATATTATGTCGGTCAGCATAAGGGAAACAACTTAAAAGCCTACTTGCAGAGAAAATTTTCAGCAGCGAAACACAATGAGGGAAGGGGGGGCTCTTATTTATTTGCCTCTATGAGAGCACACCCAGACCCAAAGGTATGGTCCATCCACGCCCTCCGCTCTGATATTCAAACACGAGAAGAACTTGACGAGACCGAGCGGGATTTCATCAAGTTCCTGCGGTCGCAGGAGCCCGAGTATGGGTACAATATATGCCGGGGTGGGGAGGGGAGAACAGGACCACAAACGAAAATAGAAAAAGCCAAACGAAGTCAGTCCCTACGGGAGATGTGGCTCAAGCCCGGTCACCGTGAGAATATCATTGCAAAAAATACTGGGAAAAAGCGGTCTCCAGAGGTTGTCGCTAAGCTCACCCATGTTTTGGAAAATGCCCGTAGATTTCTACCCACTGAACAGAGCGAGGAGTCTAATAGAAAAAGGAGTGCGGCATTATCAGGAAGAATCATACCCGATTCTGTGAGGAAAAAAATTAGCCAGAGGTTATTAGGAAGAACCTTAACCAAAACCGTAAGAGAAAAAATCAGCCAAACACTAAAAGAATCACTTAAGCATTTACCTGTGTCCTCCAAAGCTGCCGCTGCAAGAGTTGCCAATCTTAAAAAGGGTAGATTAAAAAAGAGGAGACTCCAAGCTGAACAAGCAAAAACACCAAAACCCCCCTGCTCCGTTAATGGATGCAAGAGAACCTATAAGGCGTGCGGTTTATGTGGTGCTCACTTACGCCGTATGTACAAATACGGAAGTCCGTTGGAGGAGAAACCAATCAGAAATGTTAGGACGGCGACAATAATCCCGGTCAGAGCCGCCGTCCCAGTTTCCACGGAGCGAGAACCCATTCAAGGGTCATCTCTGTGCCCGTGGTAGAGGGGGGCTAAAGTCCCCCTATGCATCGAATCCCGAACCTGACTCCACTCGGGAACCGACCGGGAAGCCTCTATTGAATGATACTGATATTCACCCGATTTATAAATAGATTATTTAAGTCTTATATAATAAAGGACTTACAGGACTATGTCGAGACTTGTCCAAACAAAAATGCAGTTGTCTTATCCGCCCCCACTCCCCCGGTCTTGTTCACCCGGATGTAGCTCCAAATCAGGCAGGAGGGCGACCACATGGCTTGCGTGCCATCGGAACTAAAAGAGATATCCTGCTCATCGCCGCTGTCCCCGGTGACGGGTGGAGAGTAGCTGGCGGGCCCGGCGAGGTTTCCCGTAATGGGCACACCCGCAATCGCCCAGCTTCCGCTGGGCGGGCTGATGACACTGGGATTGTACAAGGGGTCACACAGGGGGTTGTTGGATACTTCAATCCACGTGTCGCTCGCCGCCTCCAGATTGATGAGGTGGACGGACAGGGCGGAAAAATTCTCGATATTGTACCACTGCCCCATTAGCGCCGGGGCGGATTGAAAAATTGTAAGGTCTTTTGGCGTCATAATCTTCTCCCTAATAAGGGCGGGAAAGCCCAAATTTAGAGTGCGGGTTTACCGACCAAGGTGTGGAGTTTGGGCACTCGTATCCGCAACTTGGTCCTTAGCTTTGCCGCTCTGGTCATCACGCAGAGCTTCTCAAAAACACCGATGGTATGGTTGAGGGTCTCGAAAAGTGTGGCATTAACCACGGGAATTGCTACGGTCATCGGCTTCATAGGAGTAGCGACCGCCCCCATGGCAAGAGATTTCTCTTTTACAACGCCCTCCGGGGCAAGGTCCGTATTCAGTGATTTCATGACTACTCCTTTACGAGGGAGATAAGTTGTTCAACTACCCTCTGCATACCATTCGTGATGTTGGTCTGATTCGTGGCGAGGGCGGTCTGCTGGTCGAATATCCCCCGTAGCAATCTGAACTGCTCGGTATGAACTTCGGTCTGATGCTTAGCTTGCTCCATGAACTGCTGGACGCTAGCATTGAGGTCTTTAATGTCTCTCGTCTGGTCCGTAATCGTTTTGGAAACCGCAGCGAAAGCATCTTTGAAATCCTTGACCTCTTTGGCGTGAAGCTGCAAGTCGGAATGGCTGGCCTTGATGGTGTCAATCAAGTCCTGTCCTTGTTTCTCCAACTTATTTAACCACCCCCGACCCTTCCAGATGAGAACTACGATAACCGGCCAATGGAGGTTCTTGACTAGGGTTAGGAGCCAATCCAACGGGCTTAACTGAGCGGCTGTTGGGTCGATAAAAAACGTAGTAGTCCTTCAACGCACAGAGTGAGTTCATATATGGTTTGGGTAGTGGTGTGTTTCCACTTATCTCCTGCCCCGGCCCCCCATACGGGCATTTCCTCGCACGTTAAAGGGGTTTCTAACCACTGAAGTTCCGGGGGACATCATCAATGAACTCTGTAACTTACGCATTCTTTCTATGACCTTGATTTCCGTCATAGACACACTATCGAGGTTCATAATAGGAACAGGGGTTTTCATCAACTGTTCCTGCATTGCCAGACTGGTGCCTCCGGGGTCCTGTCGCAGCCCACCTTCTTCCATCAACCACTTCTGGGCTACCCAAGCGACCTCTTCCACGGCATCGCACATGTCATCCGTGGCTCCCTTCTCCTCGGGGGCCTGCACTCGAATCTGGTACTTGCCGACGTACTCTGCTTCTACCAGCCGGATTTCATCCATGAACTTGGGCACATAGGGGAACCGGCACCGCTTGTTATCCATGTAGCCTTTTAAGCTGAACGCCATCTGGCTATTGATAACCGTGGTGAGGTTGATAAGCTCCACGTTGTAGATTTGGTTTATCTCCAGCAATTGGACGAGTTGCTGACCGCCATGCTGGTCAGTGACTCCCCGGTAGCAGGGCATCACCCGGTTGAGCGCCCGGAGCCATAGGAGGATGTCCTCCAAGGGCAGGGCTTGATACTTGACATATTTCTCAATTCCGGGGAGCATCTCCACGCCGGGACCCTCGAATTTCTCCCCCACCATCATCCGGTCGATGTAGTCATAGACGAGGGTGATGGGGTTCTTGCCGCCCGTGTGCTCCAAATGACCGATGGCGACGGCTGTTGCATTTTTCATCATGCCAAGGTCAACTCCCCAGAAATATTGTCTGCCCACGCAGGAAGGGTGGAACCGAACGAGGTTCAGCCGGGCGGTGCTGGGGATGGGCTTGGGGAATTGTTCATCCGTGTATTGTACATCCGTACAAACCCGAATCTGGGCCTCAGTGACGTAGGTTTCGGAGGAGTCCAAGAACTGCCCGCCATACTCCGCCTTGAAGGTCAGGGAGTTGGTCTCGTACTCGTCGTGCAGGAACTTAGATAGAATCTCGGGGTTCATCTCAGCGGTGGAAACCCGCATGGTGAAGATGTTGGAATCTTTGCCCTTCTCCAGAGCTAACTTGTGTAGTTCGTACATCTTACCAACACGAGTCATGGGAGAAGAGATACTGAGAACGAGCGAGTCCTGAAACTCCCGGTACTCCTCGGGAGGGAGCAACTGCATGGTCTTTTTGCTTATCCACTCGCCAGTGGGAAGCTCGGCGTGGTGGAAGTTCGCCGTGGAGGGCTTAGCGGCTCCGTAGACCTCATCCGAGGTGGAACCTATTTCCGACCGGAAGTGAGCAAACTCGTCCAAGGCCAGAAACACGTTGGAAGGCGACCTAGTTGCATTAGTAGTACACGGCCTAGATTCTACTATTATTGTAGGAGTAACCTCGGGCTTACCCCGGTCCGATTCCGTCACGAACTTCAAAACACTCCCGCTGCTGCTCTTGAGGTAGGGTCCAAAAAACGGTGCTCGGTTGACGCCTTCCCGCAGCTTGTTGTAGAGGCGGTTGGACCCGGAGTCGTCTTGCGCCAAGAAGGTGAAATCAATCGGACTGCCAGGGACGAGACCAAAGTACTCCTGCGGACTTTTCTGGTTAAGAAGTTGGTATAAACGATAACCTCCAATAGCCGCCACTACTTCGGAATTATGGGTGACATTGAAGTTTTTTCCAAAAAGATAGAGTCCAGAAGGGTTATTCACGGTGATACAACGCATCTTCATTCTACCTGCTGGTTCTATGTTAACAATATAACGCCACCTTTGTGTAGATTTTAACTTTTTTGGGAGCCTCACCAACTTTCTGGGTAAGCGAAATACGGGAAGTGTAGCCGTCCATTTTACTATGTAAGCAGTTTTACACCGCTTGGGACCAGTTTTACTGTTTGTACAAATGGGAGACTTTTCCGACCAACGGGGTTTTATTCCTAAAGAGGCCGCTAAATGGTATACGCCCTCAGAGAGGTTTCTGTTAGTATTAGAAAACTCACATTGACCATCTATCATGCAAGAGCCGTCTGTATCCATTAAACCTTGAAGAAGACTAAGACGTTGTTTTTCAGATGACCAAAGATACTCTTGGGGGATGTGTTTATTGCCATATACCCCTAAACGCCTAAGATGGGGTATCAAACCGTATACTGACCACTCTTTTGGAGAAGTAACACTACGTTTAACGATGTACCCGGCTTTCGTAAATTCCCGAAGTATTTCCTCATCCAAACCTGTGATTCTTCCCGATACCTTACCTCCATCACCTAACCATGCCCCAAAACAATAAGGGTCAAGCGGGAGAATTTTATCGGGAAGACTGATAGATTTTGGTAAAGCTATGGCGTGGTTTACTTGTGGTGATTTGCTTGGATTACTCTTTTCCAATAGAGTATTGCGGATTTGCTCTGTAGTCCTGACATTGCCTATAATGGGGGAAGAAATGCGGGGCATACGAAGTTGATGTCCCCTGATGAAATCAAATACATGCCCCTTCTTTATACCTTGCTTAATGTAGTTACGATTTGAGATGGGAGCATTTTGATTACATCCACATCTACACTTTCCCTTTAGTATATCAGGCATCGCTTTCGGAGGAAGTCTTCTAAGAAGGTTCTTCCTCTCTTTTCTTGTAAATGTAGTCCATAAGTGCCCTCCATGAGCATATGTAAAAGTACCGTCATCGAAAGTAACTTTGAATGCTTCTTCCTCGACTATTGGATGAGCAATAACTATTTTATGAGGAAAACCATCCTCCCCTAAAACCTCATCTCCAGCCTTAAGGTCCCCATTATGTATAAACCCTGTAGGGGTTGGGATAAGTTCTTCAACAGAAAGCAGTTTCCCACCACGTCTTCCGGCGATGATGCAGGCTTCGTTGTATCCCCGCTCGGGGATGTCCCGCCAATCTCCAATATTACAATTATGTGTGACGTTGAAGTTTTTACCGAATAAAAACAACCCAGAGGGGTGCTTTACTGAAATACAACGCACCGTGGTTTTGCCAACGGGGGCAATGTTTGTAACATAACGAAAGTGCCTTTTTGACTTTGGTTTATCGTCAGTCAACAAGGCCAACTTTCGGCTAAGTCTAAACACTGACAGGGGAGATGTCCATCGCACCCGATATTGCCGCTTTTTTTGGTCATGGATGGAACGTCTCAAAGCCGGTGGAAGTTTTTCTTTCCATCCCGGTTTGAGACCCAAAGAGGCGGCTAAGACATAAACTCCCTCCGAGAGGTTTCTATTTGCATTAGAAAATTCAACTTGTCCACGCTTTGAAGAACCCCCATCGGAATCCAATAACCCCTGTAAAAGAGCTAATCTCTGACTGGCCGAAGCCCAAAGGTACATGTCAGGTATATGTTTATTGCCAATTAAATTCAAAGAACACATAATGTCCAATAAAGGGTTGTTTTCACGGGATGATAAATCCCCACCCCGTTTTCCTGTAGTGATGTAATAAACGGGGGCAGATTTTTCAATGCCCGCAGGGGACACTTGTAGTCCAAGCTGTTTGGCATATTGATATAGATATTCTACCGTTTCATTATCCGAAGTAGTTATTCCGGGTCTAAGCGCAATTCCATCCCCTAACCACAATCCTAAAAAGTAGGGGTCTATTGGAAGTTTTTGAGCGGGCATCTCAACGACATTAGACAACTTTACTGCGTGGTTAGAAAAGGTAAATTTACCATATTTCTTTTTTAAAGAAGACATCAATTCCTTGGTAGTCTTGAGGGAGAAGGAACGATAATATATTGGTCTATTCTTAGAACCATACAAATATCGAGTGTGCTTTTCTCGAAAAGATGAGGTTTCCCATAAGTGTTCCCCGTGCGCCAATACGGAGGTGTTGTCATCAAATGATACCTTATAGGTATCATCTATAAATGGTTCTTGTGCCCAAATTACCTCTGTGGGTGAACCATCTTGAGAAAAAACTATGTCTCCAACCTTCAAATCCCCCATTTTCACAAACCCGTTTGGAGTAGGTATAAGCTCATTAACCTCCAGTGCTCTGCCCTCTTCATGGAGAATGTGGAGGCATTCCTCTTCGGACACGATGCGGAGGAGCTTCTCCCGGAACACATCAAACATGGGGACGGGTTTGGGCTTGTAGTCGAAGGGAACGGCGAATATCGCCTTGACAATCATCCTCTGAATGGGGAACAACTCCACATTGAATCCCTGTATGGACTCAATAAAGTCTATGGCGTTAAGCAGTTGGGGAGCATTCGCTATCTGCTCCTGCACCAGCTTACCAATCATCCCGCCTTTTTTGAAACGACTGCCTCCAGCCATAATTCTCCTACATAAGGGTTCCATAGAAAAAATTAATGTAACTTTGGTGTATCTCGTGGTATACTGAGAGTGGGAGAACACATGACTCAAGGATACATGCTGGCTGACAAAAACTACGAGCACCGGGTACGTGAGGGAAAGAAACGTGAGTTGGTTATCACCGCCCGGCTGCGAGCGGCTGGTCATACGGTCAGCGATGTTACCGCCAAAGAAGATATGCACGACAAGATTGATGCCGTCGTGGACGGGCGCAAGGCGCAATACAAGTTCCGGAAGACCGGGACCGACATCCTGTTCGACTACGCCGAGCCGTTCAGCGGTCATTTCAACCTGCCCGGCACCCGGACCCCCGACCCCGAAACCAAGCTCGGACGTGACCTCGTGAGCAAGGCAGAATTATACGTGGTCATGGTCGGTCAGCGGCTCTGGCTGGCGGAGAAGAAAGCTATCGTGGAAGTCATCAACAAGCTGCTCGTCCTGTGGATTACTGAAAATCGCAAGCTCTCCAATCGTTACAAGCATGAATCTCTGCCCGGCGTAGAACTGAACTGGACCACCGACCACTCCAACGGTCGGCGTAAGCTCGTGTTCTTCGTTCACCCGCTGGCGGTGGATGCGGTGGAGGTCGCCTAATTATCATTGTTTTCTACGGATTCGTAGGATGAATGAAAATAGGTTTGGGTTTGTTTTTCCAAAAATTACGAAGACATTTTCCAACCTCTACCCATTCCTCATAGGAAAATTGCCGCCCCTTTCCAAAATTACAACGGGAACAGGATACTACCACATTATCTTTGGAGTATCCCTTATTATTATCTTTCCTATCAAGGTTATAGGAGAATCCGTTTTTGTTTGCATTATACATTGCCCAGTGTATCGGAGAGCCGCAATAATGGCACTCTGTTATGGTAGTAAACCCCACAAACTCCTCATAAGTTATCTCAAGCCTCAATCGGGCTAGCTGCCGAGAACATATTTTGACAAGATTATTGTATATGGATTCATAGGGCCTTTTACGGGAAAGAGCCGCTATCCGCTCACTATTGAAACAACCACAACTTTTAGTGTTTCCCGACCTTAACTTACTGACACCAGTAATCGGGATAACTTTACCACAATCGCACTCGCATTCCCATACTATGGGGTATCTCGAAAGAAGTCGCTTGACCGTTAACCTTTCAAACTTTTGCCCAATAATATCTTCCATTACCCTGCCTGAACCTCTTCCACCCATTGTCATTTCCTCCTACTAATGGGATGGATAATTGATTTACCTGTTAGGATAAAAAATATCGAGAGACTTTTCTATTTTTGTGGTATACTATAAGTGGAGGGAGTCTTGGAAACCCAATCACAACGGATAACGGTTAAGCCAGTAGGAAAACGCAACGTTGGACAGCCTTATTGTGCCCTATGTGGACATGTTCAAAAAACCAATGAGGTTGTATGTCCCAATGGCTGCTTTTGGAATCTAATGGGTTGGGTAGGATATCGAGGCACAAGTGGTTCCATTATATTCACCGACCATCGTGCTCTCTCACTCGCCAAGATGCACCGTTGGGACCCGGTTAAGAAATGCCGGTCCGCCAAGTCCTTCCCGAAGATTGTCGCTGCCGCCAGTGCTCTTGGGTGGTCGGGAAACACTTCTAGTCCTTCGCAGCCGACTTTTATTGATATGAAGGCATTCTGAGGTTCGTAAGAAGATTGAAGCGAGGCACTAATGGTTCTACCGATGCTCTTTAAGAAAACCAGCACTGGAGCCATCCAGTTTTGGGAAATATGGGTGGAGGGAAGCTCCATCATCACCCGCTACGGGCAGGTAGGCACCGAGAATCCGCAGACCACCACCGACACCATCACCAAAGGCAAGAACGCCGGGCGGGCAAACGCCACGACCTCCAGCCAGCAGGCGGAGCTTGAGGCGGAAGCCAAGTGGCGGAAACAGCTTAAGAAGGGCTACGTGAAGAGCGAAGCCGACGCCCAAAATGACGTGTTGGATGAAGTCATCGAAGGCGGCATCAATCCCATGCTCGCCCACAAGTACACCGAGCACGGTCACAAAATCAAGTTCCCCTGCTTGGGTCAGCCCAAACTGGACGGTATCCGCTGCACCATTCTGAAAGAGGGCGACAGCGTTACCATGTGGACCCGGACGAGGAAACCCATCCGGTCCATGCCCCACATTATCGCCGCCGTGCGCAAGCAATTTTCCGGCGATGTCAATCTGGACGGCGAGCTTTACAACCACGACTACAAGGACGACTTTGAGAACATCGTAGAACTGGTCCGCCCGGACGAGCCAGTTGCCGGGCACGAGGTTGTCCAATATCATATCTACGACAAGCCGGGCAAGGGCAACAACTTGGAACGGGACTTCTGGCTTAAGAACCACATCCCCGCCGACAGCACGACCCTCATCAAGGTCATGACGTTCGTCATCGAAAGCGCTGCCGACGTGGATATGTGGCACGACAGGATGGTGGAGCTAGGCTACGAAGGTCTTATGCTCCGCAACATGGACGGCGAATACGTCAACAAGCGGTCATATGACCTGCTCAAGTACAAGCATTTCGAGACGGATGAATTCCCAATTACCGGCATCGAAGAGGGCCGGGGCCGCTTGATGGGGCACGTCGGCAAATTCCTGTGCGTGACCAAAGACGGCTTGCCTTTCAAGGCGAAGCTCAAAGGCAGTCTTAAAAATCTCAAGAAACTCTACGAGCATCACGAACTATGGAAGGGCAAGATACTGACCGTACAATACCAGAACTGGACGCAGGATAAGCGTCCCCGGTTCCCGGTCGGTATTGCCATCAGGGATTACGAATGAGCAGCCAATATCCATGCCGGGGAGCGGACGACTGGTGCAGGGTGAGCCTACCTTGCCCCGAGGGGCGCAAGGGATGCGCCGTCCGCCACATGACGATGACCTGCCCCGTGTGCAAGGTCAGCCGAGCGGAACACCCCGAAGTTACGCAGGAAGAATGGTTCAAGGGCGTCACTCCCCTCTTGCACGATGTCCTGACCATCGGATGGGAAGGAATCAGACGCAAGCAGATGGAAGAAAAACGACTCAAGGAGAAAAGTCATGGGCATGTCAACCGTAGTGCAGGGCTTTCGACCCCCGGACGAAAAGTTCAAGAAGTTCGCCGCCATCTGGCATCAGTGCGCTGACGCCGGAATAGCTCCGCCCAAGGAAGTGGACAAGTTTTTCGAGGGTGTAGCCCCCGACCCGCAAGGTGTCGAAGTGAGGCTAGCTGAGGGCAAGGACGGTTGCCTCAGAGAGTGGAGGCATCCCTCCGGGGACGCTCAAGGCTACGAGGTTGCCTTGAAGAAGCTGCCCAAGGACGTAACCGTCCTGCGCTTCTACAACGGATGGTGAGGAGGCGGTATGCCTTGGTACAAATTCACGAGCCAGCATGGCCCCGGTCATATGGGTCACAGCGAGTGCTACCACTGGTTTGACAAGACGCCGGGTAAAGAGGAGCTACGGGAGGAGTGGGAGTATGCCTTCCGGGAGTACGACGACGTAGTGGGCAAAGCCACGCCCGTCCTCCGGCTCCCCAAGCGAGTCCTGAACTCCAAGAAGCTGAATCAGGTTTACCAGCTACAGGGAGCCGTCAGGACGCTCCGGGAGCTTTATGGCGTCCGAGTACGGGTTATCTTCCCCCAAGGCTTCATAAAGGTCGTTACAAGCGAAAGAACGGCCTATCTGGAGGCCGACAAGAGAGCGGCGGAGTGGCGGGAGAGGAAACGGCAGAGAGAGGCTCTGGCACGTGCCCGAGCGAGAGGATGGGTGAAATGAGAGTCTTTGTCAGCAAGTACGCCCTGAGTGAGGGTATTCAGGAGTTGGAGGCCGAGCCATACGTTCCTTGGGAAGTGGGGTCGGTGGGCAAGACCTTCGAGGATATCCCTGCCGGTCAGCGGATGGTCAGCGTCAAGCTGGACTACGGGAGCCAGAACTTCCACGGCGAGGGCAAAGAGTGGCACCGCACCTTGGCAGAGGCATAGGTCCGGGCGGACACCATGCGGGTGAAAAAGATTATCAGTCTCAGGAAGCAAATCAAGAAGTTGCAAGAGCTTAGCTTCTAAATATTCCGGCGTAACCGGCCCGTTTCGTGGTATACTGATAGTGGGAGAACTTATGGGTGGAAGTGAGAGACTCGTTGCCTCCGGGTGGTTTGAGGACACCGGAGCCAAGATACGGATTGATTGGGAAAAGTACGAAGGCGGCGGTGACCACATCCTTATGGCATTCAAGTCGAAGAAGCACGTTACCAGTGTCACCGACACCATGTCTCACACGTGGTGCAAGCTTTTTGAAACACCCCGAGGCAGAAAGTTTGTTTCAGTGTGGTCCATCCATGGGCAACTTCCCCCCGGAGAGACTTTGACAGTGGGGGTTAACGGAGGTTTCATAATTATTACACTAAACTAAACGGAGGCAGAACATGGCGACTGCATCTGCAAAGGAATGTCCGCATCCCGGCGAAGGGAAGTACTTGGTAGCCCGAGGGAAACCGGGAGCGTGGGAAGGTTTTCTGGCATGTAAAGAATGCCTGACGGAACAAGATTACGCCAAGCACCCCGGCTAGAAACAGCGGATGGCAAGTGGGGTCCGCAAGGCGGCTCAGCTTGACAAGAACCTCGGACACACCCGGCCCGAACCGGAATGGACGGGCAAACCCGAGACTCTGGAAGAGGCGGGCGAACCGCCTAAAGCGGCAGTAATGGAGGGGTAATGTACACACCAGTGCAGTTATTGGAAGCGGTCATCAGCAACCTGCCGCACGCCAAACATATCTCCGACCTTGACATCCGGGTAGCCTCCCTTCGGTTTACGTGGAAGGGCGACCGGTACAGCGTTTGCTCCAACGGGATGGTTGAAAGGGTAGGGGGAACAGACGGTGGAATACTAATCAGTGACGACAAGGCTCGGTTCGTTCACGACCATGTGGCTAAGGGCCTCGCCCGGCTGGAACGGAGGGAAGGCTGATGGCAGAATCAATGGCTGACCAAGGCGGTCCCCGGTATCAGGAATTGCAGGAGAGCGTCCGCAAGCTCCACCAACTGTTGGAGGACCCACAATTTGGGTGCTTCACATGGCATCAGTTCGTTGACGAACGTATCAAAGAGATTGACCATATCTACTTCGACAAAAACTTCGAGGAGGGCAAGATGCCGGACTACCCACCCGAGACCCGGAAAGCCATCAGCAACATGGAAAGGGAGTGGCACCAGAGCCGGGCACTTGCTTTGGAGAAGATGTCATGTCCAAGGAAATAAAAGATATCGACGCACGCAGGGAACTAGCGGAGTTCTTTCTGAGATGGACAAAGAAACACCACATTTCCTGCCTCGAACAAGCCAAAATACTTCTCGCTGAGGCACAGTAATTACTGACTCACGTTAACCGTTAGTTCGTGGTCGGCAAGCACCATAATATCCTCACCAAAGTACGGACCCTGACCTTTGACTTCGAGGCTGTGCTCCCCGACCGGGAGCCGGAAGCTCTTAAGGTCGCCCGTGTAGCCCGCTAGCGCCTTGTCGATGTAGATGGAATCACCCTTAACCTTATCCACAATCTTGACCGTTCCCGTTTCCTGTACGGACGCCTCGGTCAGCTTTATTTCGTCATTCGGATGCTCATCATCTTTGGCGTAGTAGCAACCGTCGTTCTCCACCACGATGTAGATGGGGTCGTCATAGCCCCACCAATAGGGTCCTACCTCGTAAGGCCAGAGAGAGAAGCCCCGATAAAACCCTCCGTACCAGAAATGGGGATGCCAGCCATACCCGGAGTAGCCAAGGTAGGGGTGGGAGTGCCACGGGCGGAAGGGATGCTCATGACCAAAGTAGGCGTTGTAATGCTCGGGAGCAATGTGCAGGGGTGGGCGACTGCGTTCCATCCCGGCTGCCCGCTGCCCGTTGGCCTCGGCCCGGCGTTCAGAGGAGCCGTGGTAGTTTCCCCGGACCTGATTACTGTGAACTGTGCTAGAATGCCCCGCAGGAGCGCTAGAATGGCTTCCTACGCTTCGACCGGCGCTGGGTGAGGCTGACCTACCCCCTCCGCCGTGCTGGGCAAAAACAGGGACACAAAGACTGAGGAACAGGACCACGATACCGCAAAGAAGCTTCTTCATGGCACACCTCCATATACCCCAATACCGGGGTTTCATGTGTTTGACGGATTTCGAGGGAAATGGGTTGCATATCACCTTAAACTATAGTACTTTCTTGAATGTACTTAACAATGGCCATATGTTCCTCGGCTGAACCATCATTTTTTATTTGGTTGGCTCGATAAGATATGACTCTCACATTTCCTGGGATATACCCAAGATTGGGGATAACACAATCCAAAGAGGGGGTGCTTATTTTAGGGGTGTTTCTTTCTCGTTTGAGAGGTATACCAAGAATAGGACAAACCTTGGGGATAATAATGTCTTTCAAGGTTATAGAAAAAGATTTTCCTAACCTTTTAGCCCGATATCTTGCAATTCTAAGCAGGCTACGTTCTGGGTTTTTATCCCTATTTTCTATGGAAATTACTGAACGACAAGTTTTACAATAGCTATCAGCACGTTTATCGTATTCCGGTATTTTCACGGTGCATCTACTACAAACCCGTTGCGGTTTTTTACACCCACAATGTTGACGTTTATACCGACTAAAACTACGAGTGCCGAATTGCAGTAATTTTCCACAACCACCTAGAGTAGAATCACAGATACAATCCCAAATTATACCTTTTTGGGAATCTCTTTTGTTACTATCTTGTAGAACCCGAATAAATCCGAATACTCTTCCGGTTAAATCTCCAACTCTTGTCCGTTTCATTATACTCTAATACCCAATTATTGAGTTATTCCCAACCAGCAATGCGTCGGGCGGACTGCTTAATAGCGGCTTCACCTTGAGATACCGGAATCTCTGCCTGTTCAACAGATTTTGGTTCAGCAGACTGGTCTCTATCCGTTACAAATCCGGCTCCGCCCGTGGCTTCCTTGCTCCTCACCTTCTCGGGAGGCTCGGGCTTGCCTTCTTCGTCCCTATCTGTCACAAATCCGGCTCCCCCGGATGCGTTTGCTTCCTTGGCAAGCTCCTCGTCCTGCTCTTCGTCAGCTTCGGTACCCTCGGTACCTGCGGCTTCCTCGGCGGCTTGCTCCTCGGGATTTTCAAGCTCCTCACCCTGTTCCTCCAACCCCTCGGGGGCGGCGGGAACTTCGGGAGACTCAGGGGCTTCGTTTCCGAATTCTTCCGGTCCTTCGATTCCGGCTTCATCGCCGGGTGCGGGCAACTCAATGCCCATATTCTCGGCAAAACTCTCGATAGCGGCGGCAATTTCGTCAATGTTGTGATAA
>Ga0187865_1002215_pt1 | contig 19271 bp, 13 predicted proteins | sample June2016WEW_11_1_2_FD_132989 | JGI IMG/M metagenome (GOLD analysis project Ga0187865, IMG submission 132989) | Peatland microbial communities from SPRUCE experiment site at the Marcell Experimental Forest, Minnesota, USA - June2016WEW_11_100 | ecosystem: Environmental > Terrestrial > Soil >...
ACGGAGCCAGTTTTCCCGATTTCGTTGTCGCTCGTCGCTCCAGTGGTCCACCACAGCACGCTCCTCGCTTCTAGAACTCGGAAAAACTGGCTTCCGTCGCCGCCATCCCAATAGTGTGAACAGACCCTAGCTACATTATGAGCCTAAAACGGCCCCGCGGGAATGTAACAATGTGTCACGGCAACGCGCCGCGGCGCCGCCCTGACGCTTCGCCGGCCTCATGCCGTATTCTGTCCGCAAGAGCTTTCTTATGTCCAACGAACCTCCCCTCCCTCCCTCCGCCCGGAACCAAACGGAAGTCATCGCCGTTCACGGCGCCGACCCCGAGGTCCTCGCCTTCGCCATGGCCAAGTACTCCCGCTCCGCGCTCTCGATGCGCGACTCGCTGGCCGAAATCAGCACCCAGCGCGCCGAGCAGTTCCTCAACACCTTCTACTTCCAGTACGGGCACCGTTCCATTGCCGATCTTGCCCACGTCGCCTTCGCCGTCGAGCGCCTCAGCCTCCTTGCCGCTATTGTCCTCGTCGACGAAGCCCGTTGGGACGGCCAGGAGCGCTCCACCCGCTACCAGAACTTCCTCGAGTCCGGCTGGTACTTCCCTGACTTTGCCTCCGACGCCGCTTCCGCCCAGCTCTACGCCGAAACCATCGGCAAGCTCTTCACTGCGTACCAGCGCACCAGCGCAGCCGTCCTCGATCTGCTCCACCGCCGCGTCCCGCGCCCTGAAAATATCAAGCCCGAAGCCTACGAGCGCACCCTCCGCGCGCGCGCCTTCGACGTCGCCCGCTACCTGCTTCCCCTGGCCACCAACACCTCTCTCGGCCAGATTGTCAGCGCCCGCACCCTCGAAACCCAGGTCTCGCGTCTGCTCTCCCACCCCGCAGCCGAAGTCCGTCTGCTCGGCGAAAAGCTCCGCGAAGCCGCCACCGGCCCAGCCTGGAACCTCAACGCCCGCGCCGCCCAGGCCTTCGTCGAAAAACTCGCCCTGCTCCGCGACGATTCCGACCCCACCCTCGCCGCCGAAGCCGCCGCGCTCTTCACGCGCGAGGTACACGCTGCGCCCACCCTCGTCAAATACGCCCAGCCCAGCGCCTACCTCATCCAGGCCCAGGCCGATCTCGCCCAGGCCGCCGCCGAGATCCTTAAGAACACCCCCCCCGCCGCAGCCCCGCTCGTCGACCTCGTCGAGCGCACTGAGGCCCTCGAAGTCGAGATCGCCGCCACCCTCCTCTACTCTGCCAGCCATCACCCCTACCGCCAGATCCGCGACTTCCTTGCCGCTCTTCCCGCCGCCCGCATCGCCGAAATCAACGAGCTCGGCCTCCGCCACCGCGGCCTCCACGACGAAACCCTACGCGCCTTCCAGGCCGGCGCCGCTCTCCGCTTCGACCTCCTCATGGACATTGGCGGCTTCCGCGACTTGCACCGCCATCGCCGCTGCACGCAGATCATCCAGGGCTTCACCGCGCAGCACGGCTACGAAACCCCCGGCTCCGGCGACCTGCCCTCCGGCGCTGAAATCCTTGCCGACGCGGGCGTCCTCGCCGATTACTGCGCCACGATCGAATCCGCTCACCATGCTTCAGCACAGATCGCCGCGTCGCGGCGGCGACCGCCCGAGGCTGCCCAGTCCGCCGCCTACCTGTACCCGCTCGCCACGCGCATCCGCGCCCTCTTCAAAATGGACTTCGCCGAAGCCCAGTACATCACCGAACTCCGCAGCGCCCCTGCCGGCCACTTCAGCTACCGCCGCGTCGCCTGGGAGATGTTCCTGAAGCTCCAGCGCCAGCACCCGTCGCTGGCCCGCCACATCCGCGTCACCGACTTCACCCAGCCCATCGACATCCTCCAGCGGTAAGAGCGCCAGCGGCCCAAAGTGTTCAGGTAGATGTGCGCGAAGAAGCATATCTTCGTGCTGGAGCAAGCACAATCCAGCGGGCATTGTATGCGGCTATGTGACTGCGGGCACAAGGTCAAAACTATCCAGACTGTAGACTTTCCTCAGCTTCATGCGCCGCATCGTTTCGATCGCGTTGCTGGCGGTCTTCAGCTGGCAGTTTGCCGCGCCGGCCTTCAGCCCGGACGCCGAGGCCAATCTGCCGCCCTGCTGCCGGCGGCATGGCAAGCACTATTGCATGATGCGCTGGATGCCCCGGCAGGAGAGCGGACAACTGGCGTTTACGACGGTGACCGAGAGGTGCCCGTATGGGCCGGCATCCGTAACCGCCTTGCACTCTTCCGCTTACCAGCCGCCGGCCGCGAGCTCGTTCTACACCGGTCCCGGCAGCCAGTCAGTCGTGGCTCCGCCAACCGCCCCGGCTGCAGGGAACACCTTCCTTCGCGGCCACCAGAAACGCGGCCCTCCTTTTCTCCTCGCCTGACCGCGCCCAGTTCAGCACGCTGACGAGCGACGCTCGTTCCACTGTGTTGCCGTGTGCCATTCCAGCAAGAGGAGAAATCATGAAGACCAAACTTCCGCTGGCCCTGCTGGCAGTCGTCTGCCTGGGATGGCCGCTGAATTTCATTTGTGCGCAGGAGGCGCCTGGCGCGAAACCGAGCGCCGAAACCACCGGCCGTCTCGCTGGAACGGTCAAAGACCCCACCGGGGCGATGGTAGGCGGAGCCACAATTCGGGCCCGGAACGCATCCACTCAGGCGGAATGGTCGGTGACCAGCAGCCGGGAAGGCCGTTTCCTCTTCGGCGCGCTTCCCGCGGGCGAGTATCAGATCACCGTCATTGTTCCTGGTTTCGAAATGGCGATCCTGCGCGGCGTGGTTGTCGCCGCCGGCCGCGAGACGACGGTCGAGATTACCCTGCGCATTGGCCCGGTGAAAACCGAGATCGAAGTGAATGCACCGGACACGAGCGGCGCAATCGTGCGCAAGGTCGCAGAGAATGAGCGCGCCACGGCCCGCAGCGCAGCCGGTCTGCTCGACGGCACACCGGGCGTGAGTCTGCGCGAAGATGGCCAGTTTGCCTCCGCTCCTTTCCTGCACGGCTTGGGCGACGAGCGCGCCAAACTCGTCGTGGATGGCATGACCGTCTCCTCGGCCTGCGCCAACCACATGAACCCTCCGCTCTCCTATGTTTCGCCCGCGAAGGTAGCACAGGTCACCGTGATGGCCGGCATCACTCCCGTGAGCATGGGCGGCGACAGCCTTGGGGGAACGGTGATTGTCGATTCCCCCGATCCCGTCTTTGCCGGTCCCGGCCAGCGCCTGCATCAGGAAGGCAGCTCCTCGGGCTTCTATCGCAGCAACGGCGAAAACTATGGCGGCTCCCTCTCCGGGTGGATCGGCGGGCGCAACCTGGCCATCGGCTACAACGGCTGGTGGACAACCAGCGGCGATACCACCGACGGCAGCGGCCACAAGGTCACCTCCACTTACGCCCAGACCACGGATCACACCGTCACACTGGCGGCGCAGGGCGCAGGCAATCTTTTCGTCCTCCAAGCCGGCCTGCATCACACGCCTTACGAGGGCTTTGTGAACGCGCAGATGGACCTGGTGCGCAACTTTGCCGAGTCGCTCAACCTGCATTACCGCCGCTCGCTCGGGCCTGCGGCGCTGGATGCCCGCGTCTTCTGGCAAAACACCTGGCACGACATGAACATCGGCCACGACAAACAAACCTTTCCCATGCCCATGTGGATGCCCATGCACACGCATGGCCGCGATCTGGGCTATTCCATCAAGTGGGAGCTGCCCCTTGGCGCGCGCCACACCCTGCGCGTGGGCAACGAGATGCACCGCTTTGTTCTCGATGACGCCTGGCCCGCGGTGGCGGGTACTGCGCCATCCATGGGCCCCAACACCTTCGTCAGCATCGACCATGGCCGCCGCCTGCGCGTTGGCACATTTGTTGAAGCGGCCAGCAGGTGGAATCCGCAATGGTCCACGCTCGTGGGCTTGCGCAACGATACGGTGTGGACCAACGCCGGCTCGGTGCAGGGCTACTCCGATCTCTATGCCGCCGACGCCAGCGCCTTCAACGCGGCCAACCGCGCGCACACCGACCCAGATTTCGATCTGACCGCCATGGCGCGCTACCAACGCGGCCCGGCAAGCGCCTTCGAATTCGGCTACGCGCGCAAGAGCCGCGTTCCCAACCTCTACGAGCGCTACGCCTGGTCTACCAACATGATGGCCAGCGGCATGATCGGCTGGTTCGGCGACGGCAACTACTACGCCGGCAACATCGCCCTCCAGCCGGAGACCGCCAACACCGTGAGCGGAACGGCAAGCTGGCATGAGGCAACGCACGGCGAGTGGGAGTTGAAGACCACGCCTTACCTCACCCTCATCCGGAACTTCGTGGATGTGGATACGATGATGACCACGATGTACGGCATGAGCACCTTTGCCCAGTTACAGTTCGCCAACCACAGCGCGCGCATCGCCGGCGCCGATCTTTCCGGTAGCGGCGCGTTGTGGAAGAGCGACGGCCTGGGCGTTGGCCGTCTCAGCGGCGTGGGCGGCTGGCTGCACGGCGAGCGCACCGATAGCAACACGCCTCTCTACCAGATGATGCCGGTACACGCGCGCGTCGCGCTGGATGAGGAGTGGAAGGACCTCACGGCGGGCGTGGGCCTGGAAGCCGTCGACCGCAAGCGCCATCTCGATCCCCACCGCTACGAGCAGGCCACGCCCGGATATGCGCTCTTCAATGTCCACGCCAGTTACCGGCGCGGAGCCTTTGCCGCCAGCGCGCAAGCCGATAATCTCTTCAATCGCGCCTACGAGATGCCTTTGGGAGGCGTGAATTTCGACGACTTCATGGCCGGAATGTGGATGGGCCAGATCAAGCCGCTCACCGGCCGCGGCCGCACGGCTTCCCTCAGTTTGACGGCGCGGTTTTGAAAGGGCGTGACCGCTGCGCCGGAGCACCCTCGGGTTGGGCTGGATTGGGCTGGGCCTGGGAGCATCGCGCCGTGCCGTGCTGCGTCCCGCGCTCAAGCGCTGCCGCTCGCCCCACAGTTTCACGGTTCCGTTTTTAATCCTTCGGTGCTGTGCGAAAATCATTCTTTGCACACGCAATCCAACTTCCGTCTGCTCGTGGTCCGTTTGGGCGCCATGGGCGACATTCTGCACGCGCTGCCCGCGGTCACGGCGCTGCGCCTCGCCCATCCCGATTGGACCATCGGCTGGGTTGTGGAACCGCGCTGGCAACCGCTGTTAAAAGCAGGGAACAGGGATCGGGGATCAGGGACCAGGGAAGACCGCGGAAGCGAAATGCCGGTGGTTGACCGGTTGCACTTCGCAGCCAGCCGCGAGTGGAAACGCCATCCGCTGAACGCCAGAACCGCGGCCGGAATCCTGGCTCTGCGCCACGAGCTCCGCGCGGCAAACTACAACGCCGTCCTCGATCTTCAGGGAGCCATCCGCTCCGCTGCCATCGCCCGCATGAGCGGCTGCCTGCGCCGCATCGGCGAGGCCGCGCCGCGCGAGTGGCCCGCTCACTGGCTCTTCACGGAGCGCGTGGCCACGCACGGCGCGCATGTGATCGAGCAGGACGTGGAACTCGCGTCGGCCGTCGCCGGCGATGCGCTCGCTGCTGCCTGCCCGCTGCTTCCCGTGGACCCCAAAGCCGAAACCTGGTGCGCAGACTGGCTCGCCGCGACCTTCCCCGGCGATGTCCGGCCCATCGCTTTCATCGCCCCCGGCGCCGGCTGGGGCGCCAAGCGCTGGCCGCCCGAGCGCTACGCTGCCGTCGCGCTGGGGCTCGCAGAGCGCGGCCTGCGCGTCCTCGTGAATGCCGGCCCCGGCGAGGAGGCGCTCGCCGAAGCGATCGCCGCTAGCGGCGCCGCGGTTCCCGTAACCGCGACGCTCCCGGAGTTGATTGCGCTCACCCGCCGCATCGCCTTGTGCATCGGCGGAGACACCGGCCCGCTGCATCTGGCCTGCGCGCTCGGCCGGCCCGTCGTCGGCATCTACGGTCCCACCGATCCCAGCCGCAACGGCCCTTACGGCACCCGCGCCCTGGTTTTACGCAGCCCCGATAGCCGCCGCGACCACTCCCGCCGCGCCGCCCCCGACCCCGGCCTGCTCACCATCGCGCCGGACGACGTCCTCAACGCCGCCGCCGAACTTCTTGCGGAGGAGAATGCCGTATGAACCAGTTTCCCGCTGAACCGGCGACCCACCCCGCGCAGTGGTCGTGGCAGAGAGTCGCACGCCGCATTCGCGTGCCGCTGGGCTTTCTCGCCGCGGCCATCTATCTGGTTGAGGCCGCACGGAGCGCACCGCACTCTGCCGCGATCGCTTGGAGCCTGGCGCTGGTTCTGCCCGGACTGGCCCTGCGCGCCGCCGCAGCAGGCACGGTGAAGAAGAATCGCGAGCTCACCGTCACCGGCCCCTATGCCTATACCCGCAACCCGCTCTATCTTGGATCCGCGCTGATCGCATCCGGCTTTGCGCTGGCGCTACTCAGTTGGCCGGTGGCGGCGCTGCTGGCCACCGGATTTGCTGCAATCTACGTCCCTGTCATTGCCGCAGAGGAGAAATTCCTGCGTGCAACGTTCCCCGAGTTCGACAGCTATTGCCGTCAGACTCCCCGTTTCCTCCCCCGTCTGACCCCTGCCCGATACTACGAGAAGAAAGGCGGCGCGCCCCGCAGCGGATTCTCTTTCGGCCTCTATCTCAAGCATCGCGAGTACAATGCATTACTAGGAGCCGCACTACTTTACCTAAGCCTGCTCTATCTGAGCCTGCTGCTGGAAACCATCCTGCACCTGGCCCGGTGAGCATTTTTCGTATCCATGAAGTCAAACCAACAGGATCAGATCGAACCATAAGGAGCCGTGCCGAACATTGAAGACACGCGCCAACGTAGCTATTTTCTTTTGCGCTCTGTTTTTTGCAGGCGCCTCGCACGGCCAGCAGGACGTCACCCTCCTGCCGCCACGCCCCGGTTACAGCTTTCCGCAGCGGCAAACCCTTACCTATTCCGTCGATTGGCGTGTCTTTCCCGCCGGCTCGGCCGTCGTCCGTTTTGAGGCGGCGGGCGACCGCGAGCGCATACTGGCCTCCGCCGATACCAGCGGCGCCATCAATCTTCTTTTTCACGTCGCCGACAACTTTCAGTCCGACTACGACCGCGAGAAGGGTTGCACGTACGATTTCGACAAGCAGACGGTGGAGGGCCGCCGCCAGATCAATTCCACGCTCCACCTCGACTACGCCGCCGCCAAATCCATCCTCGACGAGAAGAACATGGTCAATGGCCAGACCAAGCACCTGGAGTCGCCCGTGCACGGCTGCCTGACCGATCTCCTCAGCGGGGTCTTTTACGCCTCCTCGCAACCCATGGCTATTGGGCACAACTTCGTCATCCCTGTGGTCGACGCCGCGCGCACGGTCCTGGTCACCATGAAGGTGGAAGGCCGCGAAGAAATCAAGACAAGCCTCGGCGCCTTCAAAACCCTCCGCGTTCAACCCACGGCCGACGCCGGCGTAGTGAAGAACCGCGGGAACATCTGGATCTGGTACACCGACGACGACCGTCATCTGCCCGTGCAGATGCGCGCTCGGCTGTTCTGGGGCACTATCACGTTCCGGCTGATTGGCGACGAGTACAAGTGAGCTGAAGGCAGTTCTTAGTTCGCAGTCCTGCGTGCCCGCATCGCCCCGAAAACTCCGCACCGTGAACTTCGAACTGCGCACTATGAACTGACCACTGAAAACTGACAACTGTCTTTCAGGTGTACACTTTCTCTTCGCGCGGAGGGATCGTTCGCGCCGCGCGGTGAGGTATTCCATGCGCAGAGTTTGCCTTTTTCTGCCTGCCGTATTCGCCTTCGTCCTTCCGGCACTTTCCGTCGCGCAGTCCGCTCAAACCGCTCAGCCGGGACAATCCGCGCTGCCCAAGCGCCCCATGACCTTCGAGGACATGATGCAGATGAAGCGCCTGGGCGAAACGGCGGTTTCGCCCGACGGAAAGTGGCTGGCGTATTCGGTGACGACGGTGAACCTGGCCCAGAACACCAAAACACCGGAGCTTTGGTTGCAGGCGATCGCCGGCGGCGAGCCGATGAAGCTGGCCGTGGGGCAGCCGGGGGACAGCGATCCGCAATTTGCGCCGGACGGCAAGCGGGTTCTGTTTTTGAGCGGCCGCGAGGGCGGGCAGCAGGTTTGGGTTGCGGACTTCGATCCGGCGACGGGAGCCGCGAGCAATGCGAAGAAACTGACGGCGATTGCGACCGGGGCCGACAACGCGAAGTGGTCGCCGGACGGGAAGTCGATCGTGTTCACGTCGTTCGTGTATCCGGATTGCCCGGCGATTACGGCGGCGGGCTCCAAGACGGGCGACACGTGCAATGCGGATCGCGATAAGGCGGCGGCCGTGAGCAAAGTGAAGGCGCAGATTTGGACGCATCTGCTTTATCGCCACTGGGACCACTACACGGGCGACAAGCGGTCGCACCTGTTTCTGGTTTCAGTGGACGGAAGTGGGGTGCGAGACCTGACGCCAAATGACGCGCACGGTGTGCCGCCCGATTATGCCTCGATCGAGCAAGGCTGCGGATGCGACTTCTCACCCGACTCGAAGGAACTGGCGTTTACAGAAAACCTCGATCCTGTGCCGGCGATTTCGACGCATGCGGACATCTTTACGCTGGACCTGACAGACCCGGCGGCGAAGCCGGTGAAGGTTTCCACGTCGGCCGGCGGCAATTTCAATCCGGCGTACTCGCCGGATGGGAAGTATTTGGCGTGGCGGAGCCAGGCGCGGGCGGGATACGAGAGCGATAAGTTCCGGCTGGCTCTTTACGACCGCGCAGCGAAGACGATCAAAGATTTGCTGCCGAAGTTTGATAACTGGGTGGACGAGTTTGCGTGGGATCCGCGCTCCTTTGCGATCTTCGCTGCGAGCAGCTACCAGGGTGGGACACAGCTCCTCATGGTGGATATTCCGGAGGGCAGCTATAACGTGATGGGCGCGACGGAAGGGGAGTTCAGCGATCTTAGGCCCACGGCAGGCGGGTTGATGCTGATTGCCACCGCGATGCATGCGACAGCTCCTCCGGAGGTGGTGCTCTTCGACCTTCGAAGCGTTCATATGAACACCAGCCGAACTGCCACATTCGGATCCCTGGGGCATCCGATCAACCCGGAGAGACAATACACGAGCGCCATCGTCTTCAACGAATACGCAGTGACGCATCTGAATGACGCGCTGCTGGCGCAGCTTGATCTGCCGAAGATGGAGTCGTTCTGGTTTACGGCGAAGGATGGGACGAAGCTCGAAGGCTTTCTGATCCGGCCGCCGGGGTTCGATGCGACGAAGAAGTACACGGTGAAGTTTCTGATTCACGGAGGGCCGCAGGGGAACTGGGGCGACGACTGGAGCTACCGCTGGAACGCGGAGCTGTTTGCCGCCAACGGCTACGTCGTCGTCATGATCAATCCACGCGGGTCGACCGGATATGGGCAGGCGATTGTGGAGGCCGTGAGCGGTGACTGGGGCGGCAAGCCGTTTACCGACCTGATGACGGGGTTCGACTACGCGGAGCAGCACTACAACTTCATCGACAAGGACCGCGAGTGCGCGCTGGGCGCGAGCTACGGCGGGTACATGGCGAACTGGGTGCTGGGGCACACGGACCGGTTCAAGTGCATCGTGAGCCACGACGGGATGTTCAACGCGGAATCGGCGTTTGGATCGACGGAGGAGGACTGGTTCAACATCTGGGAGTTCAAGGGGCATCCGTGGGACTACTATGGAAAGCCCGACTCAGAGAATCAATACCGCAAGTGGTCGCCGTCGCTGTACGCGACCCACTTCAAGACGCCGACGCTGGTGATTCACGGGCAGCTCGATTACCGGCTCGATTTGAGTGAGGGATTGCAACTGTTCGACACGCTGCAGATGCTGGACGTGCCGAGCAAGATGCTTTACTTTCCCGATGAGGGGCATTGGGTGCTGAAGCCGCAGAACTCCCAGCTGTGGTACAAAACGGTGAATGACTGGGTGGATCAATGGACGAAGAGCAGCCACTAGCCGCTAGCTTCTAGCTGCTAGCTCGTCTGCCGGTATATCAAATAGCCTCATGCTCAGCGCGATCAGCTAGAGGCTAGAAGCTAGGAGCTAGAAGCTTGTGTTGAGGAACAAATCTCGTAAGCCCCGCGCCTTCCTCGACGAAGCCGCCCTTTACGACTATGCGGTGAAGGCGCTGGGGCGGCAGATGCGCACGGAGGCGGAGCTGTGGCGGCTGATGGCCTCGCGGGCCGAGCAGGGCGAGCGCGGCGAAGCAGCGATCCGAGCGGTGATTGCGCGGCTGAAGGATCACGGCTATTTGAACGATGCGGCGTATGCCGAGACCTTCGTGCGGTTGCGGCAGGAGAACGAGAAGCTGGGCGCGCGGCGCGTGCGGCAGAAGCTGGCCGAGCGAGGCATTCCCGCGCGCGTGGCGGAAGCCGCGGTAGAAGCGCGGTATGGCGGGGCGAGCGAGGAGGCGCTGGCGCGGGAGCACCTGGAGAGAAAGCGGATTGCAAAGCCAACGAACGAGAAGGAAACGGCGCGCGTGGTGCGGAGGCTGGCGGCGGCGGGATTCTCGACGGGGACGATCTACAAGGTGCTGCGGCGGTGGGAGGTGCCGGAGGAGGAGCTGGCGGCGCTGGAGCAGATGGACACAGAGACACACGAAGATTGAGGGGCGCGGTTGCGCGTTCAAGCCCGCAAAAAGTCCTCAAAAAATGGCCGAATTCGACTGCAAATACGCGTAATTTTCGCGATTTTTCGACACGATCTTGGAATCGATAAGCTGATTCCGAAGGAGTTACGCGGAGAAATATACCCCGGTGGGGTATTCGGGAAAAATAGTTAATTGATTTCGGTTCCGGCAGCACGGTTAAACACCTCCCGCGCACGGACGAGCAGCCATCCGGGACCGAAGACTGATTCTGAAGACCACACGATTCGATTGTGCGACAAAGGCACGAAATTATCTGCAAAGTTCCCGAACTTTATTTTTGGCGGCGGCCGATGGGCCGGAGCCATGCGCCGACGGGATGTCCCCGCGGGCCGTTACACTGAAAGAGCCATGCAATTCCGCAAGGGAAACGAGATACGCGAGCTGTTTTTGCGCTACTTTGAGACGAGGGAGCTCCCGCACCGCCGCGTGCACTCATCCTCGCTGGTGCCCGCAAACGATCCCACGCTGCTGTTCACCAACGCGGGGATGAACCAGTTCAAGGACCTTTTTCTGGGGGCGGAGAAGCGCGACTACACGCGGGCGACGACCTCGCAGAAGTGCGTGCGGGCCGGGGGCAAGCACAACGACCTCGAAAACGTGGGCTTTACGCGGCGGCATCATACCTTTTTTGAGATGCTGGGGAACTTCTCGTTCGGCGACTACTTCAAGCGCGATGCGATCCGGTTCGCGTGGGAGCTGGTGACGAGCGAGGAGTGGTTTGGAATTCCCAAAGACCGGCTGTACGTGACGATCTTCGAAGGGACGGCGGACGTTCCGCGGGACGACGAGGCGGAGAAGTACTGGCTGGAAGTGGGCGTCGAGAAGGAGCGGATCGGCGAGAACGGGTTGAAGGACAACTTCTGGCAGATGGGCGAGACGGGGCCTTGCGGGCCGTGCTCGGAGATTTTTTACGACATGGGGATCGAGGCCGCGGAGACGCCGGGCGTGGATTTGCCATTTGGCCAGGACGAGGCGCGGTACGTCGAGATCTGGAATCTCGTCTTTATGCAATTCGATCGTTCGGCTGTGGTGGATGGGGCGGGAAAGACGACCTACAAGTTGGCTCCGCTGCCGAAGCCTTCGATTGATACGGGGATGGGGCTGGAGCGGGTGGCGGCGGTAGTGCAGAGGAAGGTGAGCAACTTTGAGACGGATTTGTTTGTCCCGCTAATTGAAAAGGCAGCTGAATTCACCGAGTTGGCACTTTCACCACGTGAGCGCAAGGCGTGGGACATCCCGGAGGATGGATCGGAATTAGATCGCCTCGGAAAACGAGGTTTGGTTGGCAACGCCAGCCTCCGCATCATTGCCGATCACGCCCGCGCCGCGACGTTCTTGATCTCGGATGGCGTGCTGCCGTCGAACGAGGGGCGCGGGTATGTGCTGCGCAAGATTATGCGGCGTGCGATCCGGCATGGCCGGCTACTGGGGCAGGAGAAGCCGTTTCTTTACGAGATGGTGTTTGCGGTGCGGGATCTGATGAAGGTCGCGTATCCGGAGCTGGTGGACTCGGCGGAGCGCGTGGCGAAGGTCGTTGAGGCGGAGGAGAAGCAGTTCGATCGGGTGCTGAAGGTGGGGCTGAACAAACTTGTTGAAGCGATCTCAGAAGACCCCGATTCATTGCGGTTCTACCTAAATCACTTCAAGGATGAGGAGCAGGCACGATTGGCTTTTGAGTCCGCCAAAGCTGTGCTTTCGGATGTCCGCAATTTATCCAGGAGCGATTTGCGAAGCCTTTTGATATCGTCCGCTGCCAAGGCTAACGCGCCCATCGGACCCGCCGCTGCGATGATGATCGAGGACGCGTTAAAAGAGTCGAAGTTCACTGGCGAGCGGGCGTTCCACCTATACGAAACGTTCGGGCTGCCCGCGGACTTCATTGCTGACGTATGCAGAGATGAGGGTATTCAATTTGACATTGCGGGTTTCGAGGCCGCACGTGCTGAGGAGCAGGCGCGCGCGCGGGCGAGCTGGAAGGGCGGAAGTCAGAAGACGGCGAGTCCGGCGTTTCGCGACTTGCCTAAGACCGTGTTCGAGGGATACCGGCAACTGACGTCGACGAACTGCGAAGTGTTGGCGATTGTGAAAGGCGGCGTTGGTGTTCCGGCGGCAAAGGCTGGCGATGAGGTTGAAGTTGTACTCGATCACACGAGTTTCTATGGAGACTCGGGCGGGCAGGTTGGCGATACAGGATTTTTCCTGAGTGTGGACGGGAACAGTACAGTTGCCGAAATCACTGGCTGCGTGCAGCCCGTTCAAGGAGTCCGGGCGCACAAGGCGATTCTGAAGCAGCCGCTGGCGGTGGGCGACCACGTGAACACGGTGGTGGACGGCGCGCGGCGCGATGCGATCAAGAGGAACCACACAGGCACGCATCTGCTGCACGCGGCCTTGAGACGGGTTTTGGGCACGCACGTGAAGCAGGCGGGTTCGGCGGTGCATCCGGATCGGCTGCGGTTCGATTTTTCGCACTTTGCGCAGGTGGCAGACGAGGAGTTGCAGGAGATTGAGGACATTGTGAACCGCGAGGTGCTGGCCAACGCGAAGGTGGAGACGCTGGAAGACGTACCGATCGACGTGGCGGTGAACGAGTACCACGCGATGGCGCTGTTCGGCGAGAAGTATGGGGACAAGGTGCGGGTGGTGAAGCTGTCGGACGGCTTCTCGACGGAGCTGTGCGGCGGCACGCACACTGGGGCGACGGGCGAGATCGGGCTGGTGAAGCTGACCAGCGAGGAGTCGGTGTCGAGCGGCGTGCGGAGGATTGAGGCGATCAGCGGGATGGGATCGCTGGATACGTTTCGGCGGGACTTTGAGCTGGCTCAGTTCACGTCGCAGATTGCCCCTCCGGGGGGGAGCCTTTTGGACGGGCTCCGTGGCAGGTTAACTGCGCAAGAGGACGAGCTGAAGCGGCTGAAGCGCGAACTGGAAGAACTGCGGATGAAGTCGGCTGCCGGAGGGCTGGACGAAGCGGTGGCGCGCGCGGTGGAGGTTGGCGGCGTGAAGGTGGCGACACACCGCGCCGACGCGCTCGACCGCGGGCAACTGCGGACGCTGGTGGACAACCTGAAGGGCAAGCTGGGCGAGGGCGTGGTGGTGCTGGGGTCGGCGCAGCCGGAGGGCAAGGTGGCGATCATCGCCGGGGTGACGCCGGGGCTTGTGAAGCGCATTCAGGCGGGCAAGCTGGTGGGCGCGGTGGCCAAACTGGTCGGCGGATCGGGCGGCGGAAAGCCGGAGATTGCAGAGGCCGGCGGCAAGGACCAGACGCAGATCGACGCGGCGCTGAAGGCCGCGCCAAACATCGTCAAGGAAATTCTTGGCTAAAACCGGCGGCCGCTTCCGCCACATGCCGTAATCTGAGCGCATGGTGAATCTGGACGAGGACTCGGAGAAGATCGCGGCGCTGCGCAAGCGATTGCTCGGCTGGTACGCGAGCAACCGCCGCGACTTGCCGTGGCGCCGCAGCGCCGATCCCTACGCGATCTGGGTTGCGGAGACCATGCTGCAGCAAACGCGCGTGGCCGCCGTGGTAGAGCGTTATCAGGCGTTTCACGATAGATTTCCCACCCTCGTTTCGCTAGCCCTGGCGCCGGAAGAGGAGGTGCTCGCTCTATGGAGCGGGCTGGGTTACTATCGCCGAGCGTACATGCTGCACAAGGCGGCGCAGTTTGTGGCCGAGCATCTTGGGGGAAATCTGCCGTCGCGGGCCGAGCAACTGCGCGTTCTGCCCGGTATCGGCGCATATACGGCGGCGGCGGTGGCCAGCATCGCGCACGGCGAACCCGTGGCGGTGGTGGATGGCAATGTGGAACGCGTGCTTTGCCGCGTAGCGGGTTGGGAGGCGGGCAGCCGCAAAGGCGGCGGCGCCGCGCTGCGGCACAAAATTGAAGATCTCGCCGGGCGGCTTCTGGATCCCGCGCGGCCCGGCGATTTCAACCAGGCGATTATGGAACTGGGAGCGACCGTTTGCGCGCCGCGCAATCCGCAATGCCTTGTGTGCCCGCTGAATGCAGACTGCATTACGCGCGGCGAACACAAGACGCCGCCGCGCTCCTTGATGACCAGCCGCGCGGTGGCCTATGGCATCTCAGTGCGCACCAGGCTCGTGCCCGGCAAACGGCGCGGTCGAAGCAGACGCGAAGTGCTGCTGGAGCGGCGGCCGGCGGATGTGACGGTGATGCCTGGGATGTGGGAGCTGCCCATGCTGCTCGATCCCGATGTTCCCACAAAGGAGCTGCGCATGGCGCTCCGCCACTCCATCATGCGCGTGAACTACTACGTGAACATCCGCACCGTATTTGAGGACGACGTGGAGGCGATGACGGTGACCGGCGGGGAGCGCCGCTGGGTTCCACTGCGCGAAGCAGCGGCCATGGCGCTCACGGGCCTCACGCGCAAGGTTCTGGTGCGCGCGCACTTGCTGGCCTTTCCAGCGGCGGATGCCATTGCGCGGCGGCGCGGGCGAGCCGTAGTCTGAGAGATCCGGTGAACTGTGCATTTACACGCGTCTCGCGCGACACGTGCAGTCAATCGGAGGTTCGGGCGCCTTCGATAGCGACAAGGGCGGCGCGCGGCCGCCACGCTTCAGTAGTAGTCGGCGCAACTGAGGTAGTAGCCGCAGTGGGCGCAAACCAGCTTGCAGCGGTGGCCGATGAGGCGATGGCCGCAGGTGGGGCAGACCTGGCAATGGTGCTCGATGGGCGTGGTTTCCTCAATGGGGACGGGCGCACTACTTTGTGAGATTTCGGCCGCGGAATCGGCATCAAAGTCCGAATTCAGGGCGCGGGGGCGTTCCGGCAACATGCCCGACAGATTAGCATGGAAGTGTGGCCGCCTGCTCCACGGTATTTCCGCAGGCGCCCCAGGCATCGACAGAAAAACGGCGCAAAGATTCTTCCCCGAAGCGCAGCGCCGGCAACCCACCGATAACCACAGGATTTCGCATCCCCAAGGAGGGACTATGGCAAGTAAAGCAAGTGCGATTTGGACAGGGTCATTGAAGGAAGGCAAGGGCACCATCTCCACGGCGACAGGCGTGCTCAGCAACGCCAACTACTCGTTCGCCACGCGGTTTGAGGGCGCTGCCAGCGGCACCACCCCCGAAGAGTTGATTGCGGCGGCTCACGCCAGTTGTTTCTCCATGGCGCTGGGCGCGCAGTTGGGCGGAGCAGGATTGACCCCCAGCAAGATCGAAACCCACGCGGCGGTCACGCTGGCCAAGGTGGGCGAGGGATTCGCGGTTACTCGCATCGCGCTGACCACCACAGCCAGCGTTCCGGGAGCGAGCAAAGAGGTCTTCGACAAGGCCGCGGCCGACGCCAAGGCCGGTTGCCCGATCTCGAAGCTCTTTGCCAACAACACGGAGATCACGCTGGACGCGAAGCTGGTGTAGGCGCAAAAACGGATGCCGCGGCCGGGGTGCAACGCCTCGGCCTGTGTTCGCAAGCGGAATTTGACACCATCCCCCGCATTTGCGAGACTCAGAATTGCTGCCTGCTCGGCGCGAGCCGCCTGAGCATTTCATCCGTGCCGAAGTGGCGGAATTGGCAGACGCGCATGGTTCAGGTCCATGTACTCGCAAGGGTGTGGGGGTTCGAGTCCCTTCTTCGGCACCAGTATGTCAAGCAGAATCTTTAGAATCTTGCAATTCCTTCAAAATACAGCCCTTATAGGAGCCTTGAGAAAGCCTCTATAGTCTCCCTGGTATCCCTCATTCGCTCGAATACTCCCAATTTTTCGAGCTATAGCGGGTCTCCTGCAGGTGTAGACCAAGGCACAATCGCTAAGTGGCTTTTTCATTAAGAAAAAGCCACCTTGAATACTGTCAGAAATGGCTCATAGCTGCAGGAGAACCGCCGTAAATGGCATTTTTCAAGATGAGGCTGGGACCAGATCGGGCAACTACGCCGCGAGGGTGGGGCGCCCGGTAACTCGCTCCCTTGCTGCCTTAGTCCCTGGCTCCCTGTCTTCTTGTTCCTTTGGTTCTCGTTCCCTGTTCTGCTCACTTCTCTTCCCCCTTTGGGTCGCATGCTCTTTATGGCCAGTCGCTTAGAATCTAGGCATGTGCGGAATCGTCGGTTACGTAGGCGAGAAGAAGGTCGTTCCAGTGATCATCGAGGGGCTAAGGCGCCTCGAATATCGGGGCTACGACTCGGCGGGGATTGCCGTGGGCCATCCCGGGAGCGAGAAGCTTGAGCTACGGCGCGCGGCAGGCAAGCTGTCGAATTTAGAAGAGGTTCTGCACGAGCATCCGCTGGACGGCACGTTCGGAATCGGGCACACGCGGTGGGCGACGCATGGGCGGCCCACGGAGGAGAACGCGCATCCGCACCGCGACTGCACCGGGCGGATCGTGGTGGTGCACAACGGGATCGTCGAGAACTATCTGGAGCTGAAGCGGGAGCTGACGGCGCAGGGCCACAAGTTTGTGACCGAGACCGACACCGAGGTTATTGCCCACCTCATCGAGCAACTGCAGAAGGAAGCTGAAGAGGCAGGCAAGCCGATTCCGCTCGAAGAGGCGCTGCGGCGCGCGGCGAAGCGGCTGACGGGGGCGTTTGCGCTGGGCGTGCTGAGCGCGGCCGAGCCGGACAAGATTGTGGCGGCGCGGATGGGGCCTCCGGTGATTATCGGAGTGGGCGAGGGCGAGGCGTTTGTGGCCAGCGACGTGCCGGGGATTTTGCACCACACGCGGAACATGTACTTTTTGGCCGACGGCGACATGGCGGTGCTGACGAAGGCGGGCGTGCAGCTGACCGACTTCGAGGGGCGGCCGATCCGGCGCGAGCTGACGCGCATCCAGTGGGATCCGGTCCAGGCGGAAAAGGGCGGCTACAAGCACTTCATGCTGAAGGAGATTTGGGAGCAGCCGCGGGCGGTGACCGATACCACGCTGGGGCGGGTAAGCCTGGACTCGGGGCGCGTGTTCCTGGGCGAGATGGAGATTGCAGACGAGGAGCTGGCCAGGGCGGAGAGCATCAACATCGCCGCCTGCGGCACGAGCTGGCACGCGGCGCTGACCGGAAAATACATGATTGAGCGGCTGGCGCGGCTGCCGGTGGACGTGGACTATGCAAGCGAGTACCGGTACCGGGATCCGATGGGCGGGCCGGAGGCGCTGGGACTGCTGATTACACAATCGGGCGAGACCGCCGACACGCTGGCGGCGCAGCGGGAGATGAAGGCTCTGGGCTCGAAGACTGTCGCCATTTGCAACGTGGTGGGAGCGATGGTGGCGCGAGAGGCGCATGGCGCGATTTATACGCACGCGGGGCCGGAGATTGGCGTGGCGTCAACAAAGGCATTTACGGCACAACTGACGGCGCTGTTTTTGCTGGCGATGAAGCTGGGGCAACTGCGCGGGAGGCTGGACAAGGCGCGGTCGGTCGAGTTGATGGAGGAGCTGGGGCGCGTGCCGGCGAAGATCGAGGAGGTGCTGAAGGGTCGGTCGGCCCAGTTGGAGGCGCTGGCAAAGGAATTCTCGACGGCGCGGGACTTTTTGTACCTGGGGCGGGGGATTCATTTTCCAATTGCTCTGGAGGGCGCGCTGAAACTGAAGGAGATTTCGTATATCCACGCGGAGGGGTACCCGGCGGGAGAGATGAAGCACGGACCGAACGCGCTGATCGACGAGACGCTTCCGGTGGTGGTGCTGGCCACGCGGGACGAGGCGGACCCGGCGTCGAAGCTGCGCTATGAGAAGACGCTGTCGAATATCCAGGAGGTGACGGCGCGCAGCGGGCGGGTGATTGCCGTGGCGACGGAGGGAGATACGACGATCGGCGGCCTGGTGGAGCACGTCATCGCGATACCTCCGGCCCCTGAGCTGCTGGTGCCGCTAATTGAGATCGTCCCGCTGCAGTTGCTTGCGTATTACATTGCCGAGCGCCGCGGGTGCGACGTGGACCAGCCGCGAAACCTGGCGAAGAGCGTGACGGTGGAGTAGGGGAGGCCAGCGGACAAGAACGCAAAGGATGGGGAGGAAACAAAAAGCCCATCCCCTTCGGGATGGGCTTTTTGCTGTATTAATGCCGGCGATCACCTAATCTCCCACACGGTCGCCCGTGCAGTACCATCGGCCCAGCGAGGCTTAACTTCCGTGTTCGGGATGGGAACGGGTGATCCCTCGCAGTATGGTCACCGGCAAGTTGAGGCGTTTTCAGGGCGTGAGGCGCACTGCGCCGGGAGCCCCGAGCCGAAATCCTGAGCCCGCCGTGGCGGGCTTGGGATCTGCGGTTCGCCTTTGATCGTGGATGGCGCTTGGCGGGTGGTTCCCCGCAGCGGGCCGCGACATCTGATTTGTCCCGGATGGTTTCTCCCGGGCCGCTCAGGAACACGGACAGCAAGCTGGCGCCAACAAACTTTGCCGACGCGCGTTTGGTTTTGAAACACGCGCCGGGAACGAAATCGATTGGGGTACAAGGCTTGGCTAGAAGAGCATCCGCGTTTGTTACTGCGCGGAGTTAATTCTATGGTAAAGCCGAACGGGCGATTAGTACTGGTAAGCTACGCGCATCACTGCGCTTCCACCTCCAGCCTATCAACCAGATGGTCTTTCTGGGCCCTTCAGGGAGA
>Ga0187865_1002229_pt1 | contig 19184 bp, 14 predicted proteins | sample June2016WEW_11_1_2_FD_132989 | JGI IMG/M metagenome (GOLD analysis project Ga0187865, IMG submission 132989) | Peatland microbial communities from SPRUCE experiment site at the Marcell Experimental Forest, Minnesota, USA - June2016WEW_11_100 | ecosystem: Environmental > Terrestrial > Soil >...
CAGAGCCTGGAGCCGGAGAATGAACCGTGATCGGGTCACTATCGACTGGCGGTTTACCCGCAGAAAGGCACGCCAGAAGTTCGGCTACAAAAGAAACCACATCACGCGGTCAGAGACCTAGTGTTCTTCAAGATCGCGAAAGTAGTTGCGAAAGGATTCCTTGGATGCGGTCCGGCGAGCTGAGCACGTCCTCGACCACGTTCTTTTGTGCCCGGTTAAGATGCGGATGCCGGTCGGCAACGGCGATGGCCTGCGGACGCGAAAGAACCGGCTCCACATCGTTTTGTCCCTCACGCATCTGGCGGACAATTTCACGTTCCGCTTCGATGGTTTTGGCGGTCGTGAACTGACGGCCCGGAACGGTCGTGCTGAGTGGCCGCTCGACGATTTGAAATTCCCCGGAAGCCAAGCGGGCGTCAAGATGGGCGCGGACCTGGGCAAGGGTGATCTCGCCCATGCCGCGACGGAGCCCGTCGCGGATCAGCGCACGTTCATCCACAACCGCCTCGCGCTCGAAGTTTTTGTCGCGGGAAAAGGTGAGAGATTCTCGAACACGGTCAAAGGAGTTGACGAGCTTCTCCCGATGTTGAGACTCCTGATGTTGAGACCGTTCACGCGCTGCGCGTACAACCGTCTCGGCTTGGTGTCCAAAGTCTGCCGCCAGCTTGCGGTGTGCGGCCATCACCTCTGGCGGCGAATGAATCTCCTTGCGGTCCCGCGTCGAGTGCGCAGCGATCTCGGCAGCTTCCTTTCCGGAACGGCCTGTGCGTTCGAGGTACTTGCGAATCTGTTGGCTGCGTGGACTCGATGCATCGAGGTATTCCTGCGTGTAGCCCTTGATCTCCGGGGCGCCACTTCGGCCAACGGTGATCTCGTATCCAAGTTGGCGCAGTCGGTAGGTCAACTCGGATTGATAGATGGCCGTGGCAAATTGCTGCGAGGCGAAGAGGCTCTGCGGCTGGATGGCGCGAGGCTGGCCGCTGTCGCGCTCGGTGACGTTGAAAACGACCGCGAGTGTGTGCAGTTGCGGCGCGACATAGCCATCGACCGGGCGAGCGGTATCGTGCTCAAACTTGGCGGCGATGAACCTGCCCGTAGTTTCCGGCGGATGATTGCCGCCGATGCGGGCTTGCGTGTAGTGTTCGATCTGGTCGAGGGCAACGCGGACGCTCTCCTGGTGCGCTGCGCGGACACGCTCATCGCCGCCGACAAGCGCGGTGAGCGAGACAGATTTGGGTGCGGAAAAAGTCGCATCCCACCCGGCTCGGTGCTCCATCGTCTTGATCGTCTTGCCGTTGGCATCCTGATATTCATACGACGCTCGTTGTCGCACAAGCTGCTCGCCAGACTGTGGATGCTGGCCCTGGCTGAGTTTCGCGAAGTCCTCGGCAGAGACCATCCCGGCAAGACCGAACTGCCCGGCGAGGCGGCCTTGCCATTCGCCCGCGATGACGCCGCGTTGCGACCAGTAGTTCTGCTCCTTGGCGGTGAACTCCTTCTGGTGGTAGGTCTGTGCCTGGCCTGCGGAAAGTGGCTTTGAAATCGTCAGCATGGCTCAAATCCTCGGACCAATTGTGGGTTCCGCTTTGCGCTCTTCTTGAGCCTCATCGGCGGGCGTCGTCACAGCACTTTGCCTACTCTGTCCATCGGTTATGGGCTTCGATTCGGTGCGTGTCCGAGATTCTGAATGCGCCTCGCTCTTTGGAGCTTCTGGTTGCTCCAGGCGCGGTTCCCGCACGATGTAGTCGTCCTCCAGGCGCTCGATGAACTTCGGCTTCGACGGAGGAATCTCCAGCACCGGGAAGGAGAACCGCGCTACGTAGTTGTGGCTCGAGGGATTTTTCGCGCCCAGCTCTTCCATGCCATGCAAGAAGCATAGCAGCCGGTGATTGGTTATCAAGCACTTAGTAGCCGGAACATCGGGCAGAAACGGGGTATTCGGCGCTATTTCCGGCCAATTTCCGGCCAAACTGAATGCTACAACAAACGAGCTGCATGGGGGTTCAGCAGCGCTGCATTAGTATCACGAGCGGATGACGCGGGCTTCCCAGGAACGCAACTTTCGGGCAACTTCGCGTGGAGTCGTTCAGCACACTGTGGGCTCACGTGCGCAATCTGGTGAGCCGGGCTCACTGCCGCCTAATTGCTTTGCGTTGTATACCAAATTGCAACTGATGCAAATCCCCGACGATGTAAACAATGTTGCCACCGTTTTCTTTGGCCTTTTTGTATTCCTTTGACTGAATCGGCTTCGTTAGGTTTTGTATCCATTCGTATATTTCGTTTTTCTCTAGTCCGCCCCCGGTGCGTTGCGCGAGTTCTTTATGGTATGCAAGCGCATTTTCCGCACAACAATCCCTAAAACGCTCTCCTGCTTTTTCCTCGGCCTCAGCATGTGCCTTTAACCACTTGGAGTCTTTGTCACCGACTCCCACCAACGCACCAAGCCAATTGCCGCCCTTAATATCGTCTAGCTTTTTCAGGTCGGCCATGTAGTCGTCTTCGATGGATTCGGCATTCGCTACAAGTGGCTTTCCCCATTCCAGAAGTTGGTCGTCACTGCATTCTTGCAGCGCGTCTCCACGACAGGGTTTTGGTGTCTGCGGTGCAGATGGGCTTGGGAGTGCTTGCGGTGGCGGCTGCTGCATCACAACTTGAGGCTTAACCTTGTCTGCGACCGCTGCCGCGATCTCATCCTTCAATTTGAGTGCGTCTATCTTTATGCTCTCTAGATTGGGGTCGCATCAACAGTTTGTTTATTTGCCCTTGGAGGTCAAGCAGCTTGTCTCCGTTAATTCTTTCGGATGCGCCCAACTCTGCCTGAGCCTGTTGAGCGTGCTGTTCTGCCTCAGAGGTTCGCCTGCTGCGCACACCCTCCGCCCGACCGTATCGGTACTGAGAAAGCGCTGCGATCACGATGCCGAGAAGGCACAGCGTCCAAAACCAGCCCTGGGCCTTACGCCTAGCATTTGTATCGGGAATGTTCCCAGCGGCCAAATGCCCGCCGTATGCAGCCAGTGCAAAGGGGACAATGGCCAGTACCACCACACTCAGCCCGAAGTCTATCCAGTTCACGACTGCGATTATTCATCGCAACCATTGGCGAATGCAACGCGAATATTCTGGACTGCTTTTCGGGGGAACGCCCAAGGATATCCACAGCTTGTTGCGGCACTCGCGGCTAGCGACCACCACTGACGTTTACATGCAGGAGATTCCCGAGAGCGTGAAGGCGACAGTGGAGGCCATCAACAGGGAACTGAGGCTGAAGCCACAGACGGCAGAAGCTTCTTGAAATTTCCGGCCAATTTCCGGCCAAGGGCGACCAGTTCGAAGCGCCGGCGCAGCTCAATTGGCCGACATGGGCTTTCTTCTATCTGAAGTCGGCGACGATGCTCGTGGCTCACGGCTGTTACGTTATCCCCTTCCTGATTTCAAAGTTAGCCTCGTGAGCGCGACCGGGCTTACAACTCCGGAGGCTGGCCCACGCCTTCGCGAGAAGCGCGAAAAGGGAGGGGCACCGGCCTGAAGCAAGAGGGGGCATACCGTGCCAACATCGAAGGACACCCTCGAAGAACGCCTATCCCGATACAGGCAGATCAAAATCAGCGTGATCGGGAGGAAGTCCGGGCGGACAATCTCTATCCCCGTCTGGTTCGCCTTAGAGGGCGACAAGCTCCACCTTCTACCCGTGAAGGGCTCGGACACGCAGTGGTACAGGAACGTGCTCAAGAACCCGTCGATTCGGATTGATGCGCGAGGCGTGGAGGCAGAGTTTCGGGCCATTCCCCTGACGGATGTTAAGGCTGTGAAGTCGGTGGTCGAGAAGTTCCGCGACAAGTACGGGGCGAAGGACGTAAAGAAGTACTATTCGAAATTCGATGTGGCGGTTTTGGCTCAACTGACCTGAACTGGATTGCCACTGGGCGTTGACCTTCCCCTCGCCCACACCTAACATGTGTACCCAGTGTCCACGCCGTCCCACCGCAAGAAACTCCGATTCGTCAAAGTTCAGCCTGACTACGACAGTCTCCGCTCCGACCCGCGCTACGCCGACCTGCTGCGCAGGATGGGATTGCCGCAGTGAGGACTGACTCTGTTCCCAGCACTCCGAACCATCCTGGTGGCCAGACACACATCTGGCCCACATTTGGTTTGACGGGAATTGTCGGGCACCTAATCCCATGAATTGGGTTCGTCAGAAGACGACAAGCAGCTACACGGCAGTGATCATGAATCCACGGCAGGCGTTCGACATTCTGCTGAACATCCCAGAGCCACGGCGCACTCTGGTTCTTACAGACGCGGCGACAGCTCTGCGAGTATCGGAGATTCTCGGTCTGATGTGGATGGATCTGGACTTTGCAGATCAGGTGATCGAAGTGAAGCGCGCGTACGTCTGGGCCCAGTTCAAAGTGCCCAAGTCAAAGGCCTCGAAGGCACCCGTACCCATGCACCCGGTGCTCGCCGGTTTTCTGCTGGCGTGGAGGGAGAGAACTCCTTATGCGAAGGATGACGATTACGTCTTCCCGAGCTTCCGGCTTAAGGGCAAGAAGCCGTTGTCGGCTTCAATCATGGTGCGGAAGTATCTGCGCCCTGCTGCCATCAAGGCCGGCGTCATCAAAGAAGACGAGCGAGTTCGCTTCGGCTTCCACAACTTCCGGCATTCGCTGGCTTCTTCTCTGGTGAAGCTGAAGTGTGATCCGAAGACGGTACAGGGCATTCTGCGTCACGAAGACGTCAGGACGACAATGCAACTGTATGCGCAGTCCGACCAAGAATCGAAGCTCGAAGCACAGGGCAAGTTCTTGGCACTACTGCTGGGAGACAAGGCTCACCTGCTCAGGGAGACGGTTCAGTGACGTATCTTGGGCTGAACCTTGGACTGAAGAAAGCGGGCGAAAGCGCCCAAGTCCTTTGGAATGATGGTGGCCAGGGACGGAGTTGAACCGCCGACGCCAGCCTTTTCAGGGCTGCGCTCTACCACCTGAGCTACCTGGCCACTTCCTCTCCGCACAGCTCTGCCCACAAAACGACTGGCGGCCAATTTGGCCGTGCACCGTGCGCTCTCACTGGGCGGGATGCCGCGAAGCAAAACAGCCGATGCGCTGGGACCGTGCGGAACCTTCGAATTATAACAACGGTGTGCCGTTCGCTCAAAATGGGTGCCGGCGATTTTCGCTGTGCCTTTTCTTGCTCGTGTTTTTCTCGCGTACTCTCCTACAGCTTTCTCACGAAGAGAGATGGCCGCTCGGTACGCCATTCATGATCGTCAGCGCACAGCGATTTGCGCCAAACCAGTACGGGATCTCGCGATAATCGCTCACGTCAAACACCGCCAGGTCGGCGTCTTTTCCCGGTTCCACGCTGCCCTTGCGGCCGGCCAACCGCAGCGCCCAGGCTCCGTTGATCGTCGCCGCCGCAATTGCCTCCGCGGGTGACATCTTCATGTGCGTGCAGGCCAGCGACATCGCCATCGGCATGCTGAGCGTTGGGGAAGAGCCCGGGTTGTAGTCCGTGGCCAGCGCGACCGCCACACCAGATGCAATGAACCGGCGCGCATCGGGATACTTCGATAAGCCGAGAAAATAATTTGCCCCCGGGACGAAAGTTGCAATCGTGTCACTCTGGGCGAGGGCCGGCAGGTCGGCATCGTTCACGTGGTCCATGTGGTCGAGCGATGCTGGCTGGTATCGAAGAATTGGCTCGAGCCGCGTTTCGCTGAGTTGCCCCATATGTGCGCGGACGGCGAGACCGTGTTCCTCCGCAGCCGTGAAAATCCGCGCGGCCTCCCCGGTGCTGAAGGCTCCACGATCGCAGAACACATCCACGAACTGGGCGAGTTTGCGCTTCGCGACTGCCGGCATCATTTCGTTGCAGACGAGGTCAACATATTCATGGGAACGTCCGCGATACTCGGGCGGAACCACGTGCGCGCCGAGAAAAGTGGGGACCACGGTCCCCTGCCACTCGCGCGCGGCCGCGCGGATGGCTTCGAGCGACTTCAATTCAGATTCCGGGTTGAGACCGTAGCCGGACTTGGCCTCGACGGTTGTGGTTCCGTGACGAGCCATGTCTGCCAGCGCTGCGAAAAGTTTTTGTGTCAGAGTGGTTTTGCTGGCGTTCCGCACGCCGTCGATGCTGGAGCGGATTCCTCCGCCAGCCTCGGCGATCTCTTCGTAGTTGGCGCCAGAAATCCGCTTCTCAAAATCCACCAGCCTCGGCTGCGTGAATACCGGATGAGTATGGGAATCGACGAAACCGGGCAAGACCACGCGTCCGACGCAGTCGATTTCCGTGACATTCTTGCGATTTTTCCTGAGCCACGGGTCGCGAAGAGCGTCTTTCGTGGTGCCCACCGAGACGATCTTCCCGGCAAGGCAGAGCACGGCAGCGGATTCGACGATACCCAGATCTGAGAGTGCGGGACCTCGCCGTGGTCCGGAAGCCGCTGAACGCATCGTCAGAAGCTGGCGGATGTTGAGCAACAGCAGTGGCTTGGACTTCACGCAATCACCATACCGCATTCACCATGTGGACGTTGTAATTTCAAATGAGAAATCCGCAGCAGTGAAAGCTGCCGAGCTGGCGCTCAGCCTGGACGGGCGAGGGCGCCCGTCCGTACACGAGCTGTCCCGCCGCACTTCGCGAACGACCAACGACGAACGACTAACGACTTCCCATCGGCACCCTCACGCCTGTCTTCTTCGCGAACTCCTTCGCCTCGTCATATCCCGCGTCCACGTGCCGAATTACGCCCATGCCCGGATCGGTTGTCAGCACGCGCTCGATGCGCTTGGCCATCATGTCGGTGCCGTCGGCGACCGTGACCTGCCCGGCATGCAGCGAGTAGCCAATGCCCACGCCGCCGCCGTTGTGGATCGAAACCCATGACGCTCCCGCCGCCGTATTCACCAGCGCATTCAGCAGCGGCCAGTCGGCCACGGCGTCCGAGCCGTCTTTCATGCTCTCGGTTTCGCGAAACGGAGAAGCCACCGACCCGCAATCCAGGTGATCGCGTCCAATCACAATGGGAGCTTTGATCTTGCCTTTCTTGACGAGCTCATTGATGGCCAGCCCGAACCGCACGCGCTCACCGTAACCAAGCCAGCAGATGCGCGCCGGGAGTCCTTGAAACTTGATCCGCTTGCGGGCAAGTTCGATCCAGCGACGCAGGCTGCGATTCTCTGGAAAAAGTTCGAGCACGAGATCATCGGTTACGGCGATGTCCGAAGCTTCGCCCGAAAGCGCCGCCCAACGGAACGGCCCGCGCCCTTCGCAAAACAGCGGACGGATATAGGCGGGAACGAACCCCGGAAAATCGTAAGCATTCTTCACGCCGCGCTGGAAGGCAAACGTACGAATATTGTTGCCGTAGTCGAAAGTGACTGCGCCCATCTTCTGCAGACGCAGCATGCCTTCCACGTGCTTCGCCATGGCGTCGAGCGACCGCTCCTGATAAGTCTGCGGATCGCGCTTGCGCAGTTCCAGCGCCGCTTCGAACGTCATGCCGTTGGGCACATATCCGTTCAGCGGATCGTGCGCCGAGGTCTGATCGGTGAGAATGTCCGGCACCACGCCGCGTTCGGCGAGTTCCGGAATGATGTCCGCGCAATTGCCGACCAGCCCGACCGAAATGTTTTCCTTTTTGCGGACCGCATTTTTCAGAATGCGCAGCGCCTCATCGAGTGTGGTCACAAGGAAGTCGCAGTAGCCGGTCTTAATGCGCTTCTTGATCCGTTCGGGATCGACGTCAATCCCCAGGAACGCCGCGCCGGTCATGGTAGCCGCCAGCGGTTGCGCGCCACCCATCCCGCCCATGCCGCCGGAGACGATCAGCTTCCCGCTAAGATCGCCGCCGAAATGTTTGTCGCCCGCCGCGTTGAACGTCTCGTAGGTGCCCTGCACAATCCCCTGCGAGCCGATGTAGATCCACGACCCGGCCGTCATCTGCCCATACATCATCAGCCCGGCGCGCTCCAGTTCGTTGAACTTCTCCCAGTTGGAAAAATGCCCGACCAGATTCGAGTTCGCGATGAGCACGCGCGGAGCATACTCGTGCGTCTTGAAAACGCCCACCGGCTTCCCCGACTGCACCAGCAGCGTCTCGTCGTTCTCAAGATTCTTCAGCGACTGGACGATGGCGTGGTAGCAATCCCAGTTGCGAGCCGCCTTGCCCGTGCCGCCATAAACGACTAAATCCTGAGGCCGCTCGGCAACTTCCTCGTCAAGATTGTTCATGAGCATGCGCATAGCTGCTTCCTGCTGCCAACCCTTGCAGGAAAGCGTAGTGCCGCGGGGGGCGCGGATGCGGGCGTAAGAGGACGTCGGTGATACGGTGTCAACGGGCATGTGGGATATCGTAGTTCTTCGGTTGCGGAATCATCAATCGGCAGCGAACCAGCTCCGCGATCCGGTGCCGACCCATGCCGCTGGTTGCTGCTTTGGGGTACCCCCCCCTTTTTTTACTAGATACCTCATTCTAAAGGGTTTGTTCTACATAATACAAAACAAAGGAGTTAAGGGCTGACCGAACTTACGGGCCTTTAGAATCAAGGAGCTACGGTTTCTAAGTCGCGCAAAATCCAGATTTCAAATAACTTAGCTCAGATAGCCTGCTGTCACGCTGGACTGTGGCCTATCTTTAAATTATAGGCCCTGATGTCAACTGATTAATGTAGGTGTCCCGCATTGCTGGGACGCCGCGGGAATTACACATCGGCCCTGGGACGTTGCCGAACTTCTGGCGTAGAATTGGAGCGAGAGGACATTCCAATCCTGTTGCTGCCACTTTAGTGGAACGGCTGGCACCGTTTCATTGAAGGTTAAACGCGGCACAATTGGAGTGGACATGAATCGGGCGGAAGGCTAAAAGCTTCGATGCTGGACTGGGCAAAGGCGATTCATCAAGCAGTAGGAATCGAATCACCACGCCTGTTCATCCTCATTTTTGCCTGTCTTGGTTTCTTTCTGTTTGGTTCAGTGGCGTGGATCATAGACCACGGCTATCGCGTTAAGCTAAGAGAGGAACATGCAGCACTATCGGTGAATCCTGCCCCATCCGTTGCCGCTACGTCGTCGGCTACCGAAAAGGTTAAACCGCTGAATGCAACCCCTACCCAAAGGCCCAAAAAGAAGACCTCACCTCGTCCGCAAATTGGTAACGACAATACGCTGGTGAATGTTCCAATTCCGCCAAGTATGGGGGATGGAAACACGTTTGTCGGCCCGACGGATGCTAACGGGAATACGATTTACAACAAAGGCGGAACTGCCATCGGAAAAGACGCGTGCGCTGATTCCAGTTCTGTAGCGATAGGCGCTGGTGCCAATGCTGGATCGTGTCCCGCGCATGGAAAGCAACCAGACCATCCAATCGGTCAAATCACACCCGATCCTCAAGAAAAGCAAAAGCCGAATTAGTCGCGGCGTCCCAGCAACGGAGAATTAGGACACTACCTCAGTTATCAGCGACCTTCACTCCCACTCAATCGTCCCCGGCGGCTTCGATGTAATGTCATACACTACCCGATTCACGCCGCGGACTTCATTCACAATCCGATTCGAAATCGTCTTCAGCACTTCGTACGGCAGCGGCACCCAATCAGCGGTCATGCCGTCTTCCGAATGCACGGCGCGGACGGCGCAGGTGTATGCATACGTCCGCTGGTCGCCCATCACGCCCACCGACATCACCGGCAAGAGCACGGCAAACGACTGCCAGATTTTCTGGTACAGCCCAGCCTTCTTGATCTCTCCCACCACGATCTCATCGCACTCGCGGAGCAAGTCGGCGCGTTCTTTCGTTACTTCGCCCAAGATGCGTACCGCCAGGCCCGGCCCGGGAAACGGCTGCCGCTGCAAAATGTCCTCGGGCATGCCGAGATCGCGCCCAATCCGCCGCACCTCATCTTTAAACAAATCTTTCAGCGGCTCAATGAGCTTGAGCTTCATCGTTTCGGGCAACCCGCCCACGTTGTGATGCGACTTGATGACCTGCGAAGGGCCGCGCACCGAGCGCGATTCGATCACGTCGGGATAGAGCGTCCCCTGCACCAGCCACTCGACTTCGCCTTCCTCTTTCAGGATGCGATGCGCTTCGGCGTCGAAGACCTCGATGAACTCGTTGCCGATGATCTTGCGCTTCGTCTCCGGATCGGTCACTCCCGCCAACTTCTGCATGAAGCGCTCGGTGGCATCGACCGCAACCAGGTGCAGGCCAAGATTGTCACGCAGATTTTTCTGAACTTTCTCGAACTCGTTTTTGCGCAGCACGCCATTGTTGACGAACACGCACGTCAGCCGTGACTTGCCCGAAGCATCCCGCATGGCGCGATCCACCAGCACCGCCGCGACGGAAGAATCCACCCCGCCGGAAAGCGCGCAGATCGCGCGCCCGTTGCCGACCTGCTGTTTCACCTGGGCCACGGTCGCATCAATAAAATGCTGCGGCGTCCACGAAGGCTTCGCTCCACAGATGCCAAGCGCGAAGTTGCGCAGGATGTCGGAGCCGAGCGGCGTGTGGTGCACCTCGGGATGGAATTGCACCGCCCACATCTTTCGTTCAGCGTTTTCGATGGCGGCAACCGCATGGGGAGTTTTCGCCGTCAGCCGGAAACCGGGAGGCAACTCTTCGGCCGAGTCGCCATGCGACATCCAGACGGCGATTTCGTGCGGCAGTCCCTGAAAAAGTTGCGAATCGGCTTGCTGGATCTCCACTTGCGCGTGCCCATACTCGCGTTTCGCGGCGGGGCGCACTTTCCCGCCCAGCGCGTACACCATGAACTGCAATCCGTAGCAGATGCCAAGCACGGGGATGCCGAGATCGAAAACACTCTTGTCGGCCAGCGGCGCGTCTTTGTCGTACACCGACGACGGCCCGCCCGACAGAATAATCCCCATCGGAGAGTAGCTGCGAATTTCTTCCAGGCTGGCGTTGAACGGCAGGACGACCGAGAAAATCTTCTGTTCGCGGATGCGGCGCGCAATCAGTTGCGAATACTGCGCCCCGAAGTCGAGGACAACGATGGATTGGGTTTCCACGGATGAGTGTCTCAGATTGATGCCTCGGTTGCAACAAATCGGGTCGTCGGGTGATCGGGCCATCGGGTGATCCGTCTGTTTTCGATGGCCCGATGATCCGATGATGAGATGACCCGATCTTGCCCGACAGTTACTTGACCACGATATTCACAAGCTTTCCTGGCACCACGATCTTCTTCACGATCTGCTTGCCTGCGATTGCCGCCTGCACTTTTGCGTCCGCTAGTGCAGCTTGCTCGACCTGATCGTTGGTCGCGCCCGCCGGCACCACCACCAAGCCGCGCAGCTTCCCGTTAACCTGCACGGGAATCTCGATCTCATCCTCCGCCGCCAGCGCCGGATCGTACTTCGGCCATGGAGCTTTCAGCAGATTGCTCTTTTCGCCAGCCATCTCCCACAATTCGTGCGCCAGATAAGGCGCCATGGGCGCGAGCAGCAGTGCGATGTTGCGCTGCACGTCCGCGATCAACGAAGCCGGGATTCCACCAGCGGCGCGCGTCTCCTCGGCGCCATAAATCTCGTTCACCAGTTCCATGATGGCCGCAATGCAAGTGTTAAAGTGCCAGCGCCCCTGGAAATCGTCGCTAACCCGCTTGATCGTCTGGTGCAGTTTGCGCTGAATCCCGCGAGCCGGGGGTGACAACGACTCACCCTGTAGAGACGGGGCTTGCCCCGTCTCAGACGCGGGAGACGCGGCAAGCCGCGTCTCTACGGGATTTCTGAGATAGAACCGGTACACGCGCCCCAGAAACCGCTGAATGCCTTCGATCCCCGAATCCTGCCAGTCCAGATCGCGATCCGGAGGCGCCGCGAACAAACTGTACAAACGTGCCGCATCCGCCCCGTAGCGCGCCACCATCTCATCCGGCGACACCACGTTGCCCAGGTTCTTCGACATCTTCGCGCCGTCTTTGATCACCATCCCCTGTGTGAACAATCGCGCGGCCGGTTCGTCGTTTTTCACCAGCCCCATGTCGCGCATGAACTTCGTCCAGAAGCGCGAATAAATAAGGTGGAGAATGGCATGTTCCACGCCGCCAATGTACTGATCAATCGGAAACCAATACGCGATCGTCGCGCTGTCGAACGGCGCCTTGTCATTCTGCGCGTCGGCGTAGCGGTAGAAGTACCACGACGAATCGACGAACGTATCCATGGTGTCGGTCTCGCGCCGCGCCGGGCCGCCACATTTCGGACAAGTCGTGTTCAGGAACTCCGGCACATTCATCAACGGCGATCCGCCCGACAGCGTGATCGGCACCTTGTCCGGCAAAATCACCGGCAGGTCTTTTTCCGCCACCGGCACTACGCCGTCTTTATCGCAATACACCATCGGAATCGGCGTGCCCCAATAGCGCTGCCGCGAGATGCCCCAATCCTTCAGCCGGAACGTAACCGTCGCCTTGCCAAAGCCTTTTTCTTCGGCGCGCGCCGACATCTTAGTAATCGCGTCCTCACAGCTCAGCCCGTTGAACTCGCCCGAGTTCACCAGAATCCCCTCCGTCGGCGTGAAGGGAAGCGGCGGCGCGGTCATCGTTTCTTCCTCATTCGTGCTTGCCGGCAAAATCACCAGCCGGATCTCCAGCTTGTACTTCTGGGCGAATTCATAATCGCGCTCATCGTGCGCCGGCACGCTCATGATGGCGCCCGTGCCGTAGTCCATCAGGATGTAATTCGCCACCCACACCGGCACCGCTTCTCCGTTATAAGGATTCTTCGCGTAGCGCCCGGTGAACACGCCATGCTTCTCGATCGCACCGATATCGCCCGCCTCTTTCGCCCGGCGCTGCTCGGCAATCAACTCTTCCACCCTGGCGCGCAGTTCCGCATCGCGGGCAATCATGTCCGCGACAATCGGATGCTCGGGCGCCAACTGCACCGAGGTCGCGCCATAGATCGTATCCACGCGAGTAGTGAACACTGTGATGGTCGATCCCGCCGGCCCCACCGTTCCGCCCAGGTCGAAGTCCACCAGCGTGCCTTCGCTGCGTCCGATCCAGTTCTCCTGCATGATGCGGACTTTTTCCGGCCAGCCTTGCAGCTTTTCAAGATCGCGCAGCAACTCGTCCGCGTACTTCGTGATCCGCAAAAACCACTGTTCCAGTTCGCGCTGCTCCACGGGAGTGTCCTCATGCCGCCAGCACATCCCGCCCACGACCTGCTCGTTCGCCAGCACGGTAGCGCACTGCGGACACCAGTTCACCCGGCTCTTCTTGCGATAGGCGAGTCCCGACTCGTAGAGCTTAAGAAAGAACCACTGATTCCAGCGGTAGTAATCCGGCAGGCAGGTCGTAACCTCGCGCGACCAGTCATAAGCGAACCCAAGGCGCTTCATCTGCACCTTCATGGCCGCGATATTCGAAAGCGTCCACTCCTTCGGCGGAGTGTTGTTCTTGATGGCGGCATTCTCCGCCGGCAGCCCGAACGAATCCCAGCCCATGGGATGAAGCACGTTGTAGCCGTTCATCCACATGTAGCGCGCCAGCGCATCGCCAATCGAATAGTTGCGCACGTGTCCCATGTGCAGCGCGCCCGAAGGGTAGGGAAGCATCTCCAAAACGTAATATTTCGGTTTCGTCGAGTGGGCCTCGGCGGCATAGAGCGACGGATCGCTCTGCCAGCGCTCAGCCCATTTCTGCTCAATGCGCTGCGCGTCGTAACGCTCATCGCGCGCGGTGGTGATAGGTTTGTCTTCCTGTGGCATAGATAAGGATAGTGCAGTAATGAGTAATCCTCAATTTTACAACGGGCAGACTGTCAAAGAGCTTAGCGCCAGTGGCGAAAGTGAAGAGCCCGCTCTTCATTTCTCAATTCACAAGATTTTGTCATCCTGAGCGAAGCGAAGGACCTGCTTTTCGCCCGCGTCACCCAATTCATGAAAGGGGTCGCTAGTGCGCGGCCCCGACGCGACTTTCACCACGGGCTCTCAGTACTTGTGTGAGATCAAATAGGATCCAAGCGACCAAGCGAACAACCACACGCCAGCTCGATGGCCTCACCGATACACATCCTTGCGATGCCCGACCCTGACCACGACCCGGTCAATGAGCGCAATGGCGATTTCTCGCCAAATGACCCGGGTCATGAAAGCGGCACGCGGTGTTCCGAGTATCATTTGTAGGGAAGGCCGCCGTGGATAAACCAAAGTGGTCACAGAGAGTGAAGTGGATGTTGCTGGGGACGGATAGTCTTCTGGTTGCTCCACACGCTCAGGCACGCGCTCTGAGGCTGCGAGTTCAGTGCTGGGGACGCGGAAATCATAACCGTGGTGATGCCTCTGACTCCGTTGGCTACATTGTTCGCCGCAAAGCGCATGGATATAGATAAGGGCTCTTTGCCAAAACGGATTGCGTTGCTGATACTCGCTGGCGTCTGGATTCTCGGCGGTTTTTCAATCTTTGGGCAAGCGAAAGGAGGGGCTATGTCTTTCCAGATTTCGAACACCGCTTTTTCCAACGGCGAAACGATTCCGAAGAAGTTCACATGCGACGGACCTGACGTTTCCCCGCCGCTGAGCTGGCAGGAGGCGCCCGCGGCGACACAGAGCTTTGCGCTCATCATGGACGATCCGGATGCGCCAGCAGGTACCTGGGTGCACTGGGTGTTATACAACCTCCCTGCCAACACGAGAGAACTGCCCGAGGGAATGGAAAAACAGGAACAGCTTGCCAGCGGAGCGCGGCAAGGACGCAACGACTTTCGCAAGATCGGCTATGGAGGTCCATGTCCCCCGCCGGGCAAGCCACACCGCTATTATTTCAAGCTGTATGCCCTCGACACAAAGCTCAACCTGAAGGCCGGAGCCACCAAACCAGACCTAGAACGTGCCATGAAGGGCCATATCCTGGGCGAAACGGAACTCATGGGGCGCTATGGCCGTTGAGTCGGCGGGCGGCGCACATCTCCGCGTGACCTGAACTCAAAACGTGCAGTCAACCTGCATCTCAGGGTGCCCCACGTTTGCCGGGTTTGCAAACAGCCTGCCCTGAGCGCCAGCCGAAGGGTGGGATCCGGCCCGAAGCCGCGAACCTTGCGGCACGCGCTCAAAGCCGAGGTAGCCGTTTCTGCTTTCGTCCATGGCAACCCGAAAGACCAGAGGCCCAGCCAGGACCCACGTCTCGAACATCTCGCGAGACGCGGGGCACCCGCTTTGCCTCACCCTTCTAGCTACCAGCTTCGGACATTGCCGCCTTTGGTTCTGAAGTTGAGTTCTCAATCAGCGCGATTTCCTGATCCGTAAGTCCGTAGAGTTGATAGACAAGCTGATCGATTTGGCGGTCGGTGGCCTCGATCTGACGCTGCATAATGCCCTTCTGCGCGGCAGACTTCGCGGCGGCAAGTTGCTTGTGCAGCCCGAGCATTGACTCGACCAGCATTGCCATGCGGCCATGGGCCGCCTTCTCGGACGTGCGCGAAAAGTCGATTGTTCGTATCGGAAGTGTTTCCACGTACTGTTTGGTGCAAGTGACCCAGCCTCCGCGGAAAATGTTGCTGATGGAGCGCAACCGCCAGAAAAGAAGTTTTGAGTTCACGAGCCCCAGCACATAGTTAGGAGAAAGTCCGCAGGATGGGCTTACCGTGATACTGAAACCGCCGCTTGCCATCAAACAGAATCCCCGCTGTGTTTCTGGCAAACGGCAATACAAGCCTTTGTTAGCTAATAGGGGAACAAAGAAGTGCGCCGAATCGTGGACATCAAGATTACGTGGAGCGCTGAATCCATACCAAGCCTTGAACTGCTTGCGCTCCTCAAGCTCTCTCTTGCGCTCAAACAGATAACTGTATGCCTTCGGGAAATCGCGTTTCATGACAGCTTCGGGTTTAAGCGTGTACCCCGAGGAAGAAACATCGTAGGGGAAAATAATCATCTCGCCGGAACCTGGGGCAAATCTATACCGCCCAAAGTCACTGGCATAAATCGGGATTCTCAGGATCTCGCGCTCGACGTCAACCAATTGCCCTTTCCGTGTGAATAACTTTCTCCCCCGTTGGCTGAGGACGAACACATCATCATTCCCCGAACTTGTACCGCGCGCGATCTTCGCTGGTAGCTGCCCCAAAGGAACCGACCTTTGGCAGATTGTCGCTGCAATTGATCTATCTTGCTTTCCTGCGAACGACCACGGTGCAGAGGTGATGCTTTCGCTCTCAACCGATGTGTTCTCCACATCTCCGGTTAACAGCGTGCTTGGCGAATCGACTCTCGCGTACATTCCCTCTAACACGGGTGAACGGGAAAGAAACAGAAGGCACGTGTAGTTGCTGGCGCCATCGAATACTTGGGCGTGTCCGAAATCCACGACTTTGCGAAGCGACCGCTCTTGACCGATGATGCCGCGCAAGGCAGCCCCATAGTCTGTTGCAAAAAATTTGCTGGGCAGGATGAAACCGAGTTGTCCCCTCGGGTTTAGGAGTTGCAACCCCTGCTCCACAAAGACAACGTAGATGTCATAGTTGCCCGTCCTACCGGCGCGAAATAACTCCTTGTAAATTTCGACTTCCAGTGGTGCCCATTCCTTCAGCGTCTGAATCCGAATGTAAGGCGGGTTGCCGATGATGCAGTCAAAGCCCCCGGCCTTCATCGCATCGGAGAAGCCTTGCTTCCAGTCGAATGGGTTGACTCGCTTCATTTCTTTAGGTTCGGGAAACATTTTGCCAGTGAAATAGTCCGAGCCGATCAGGGAATTCCCGCACTTGATGTTGGCTGCTAGATTAGGCAGCGCGCGGTCACCGAAGGCAAGCTGGCTTAGGGAAAGGCTCTGGTCGGTCTCGCCTTCCAGCACCTTTAATAGCAGAGAGAGCTTGGTCACTTCAACGGCCTGGGGGTCAATGTCCACGCCGAAGATATGCGTTGTGAGGATTCGTTTTCTTTCTTCAATCGTCAGCCGCCAGTGACCGTTGCGGGAGTCCTTGTAAACGGCCTTCTTAAAGTTCTCCGGCTTGTGTTCAGAGTACCAATTCAAGCAGTAGTCCAGAAGGCATCGGTATGCGCCCAACAGAAACGATCCACTTCCACAAGCCATGTCGAGGACGCGGAAAGGTGGCCGATCTTTGGAGCCAGCCAATTGTGCTGGACTCCGCCCTTCAATCTGCCGAGCGACAGTTTGCCTGACGATGTACTCAACGATGTAGGCCGGGGTGTAGTAGACGCCTCCGGCTTTGCGTACTTCGGGTTTCTCCTCAATCTTGGCCTGATGTCCGGCCGTGAGCCGAATCACCTTGCCCAAGAACCGCTCGTAAACGGTTCCAAGGATTTCGACTGGCATAACGCCAAACTGATAGGGCGAACCGTGAGCGAAGTAGAGGCTTTGCAGGATCGGTTTGAAGACCTTGTCGTCCACCGCCAGCTTCGGTGTGATCCGGTCAGGCTCCTCGGATACGCCGCTTTCCTTCTGGAAATGGAACAGCCCGGAGTTGTATTTCTGGTCGGCCCGTCGGGACAGGTCGTGCATGAAGCGGGAATAAATGTCGGCCCGTTCGCACAGCTTCAGAAGTTGCTCGTAAGGCTCCAACCCCCGGTCTTCCGCCATGCGAAGGAACACCACGCGGTCAATCGTCAGTTGGACGGCCGCGTTTAGGTCATCCAAAGATAGGTCTTTATTCCGAAGGGCGATGTTCCCGGCCAGCGCGAGCCGCCAGCCCTCCATTTCCTTCAGAAACTCCACGTCTACTTCAGACGTTCCGCGCTTTCGCTTGGACGCAGCGTATTGGTCAAATGCCCCCGACCATACGGCTTCGCGCGAAAACACGTCCCATAACTCGCGCCAACGGTCGGCGTATTCCTCGAAGTGGAAATACTGAATACGCGCATGGCTCGCCTTCTCGCTCGGGCGGGGCCGCATGGTGCAATCGTAAACGCCAAGTTCCTCAAAGTCGGTGAGGATGGACAACGCGAGTTTGGCGCTCCATCCGTACCGGCGAAGCTGGAAGGCGGGGGCAGGGTCCGCGCCGATGTTCACACCGCACTTCTTGGCCTCAGCGTAAAACTTCGGCAGGGAGCCGACGCGAAAGGTGTAATCCGGAGCTTTCTGTTGCCCTTCAACATCTAGACTGTCTTCGGGAATGACTTCCCTGTACTGGGGCGCAGTCATTGCCTTGTTGCCGACGTCCCAGCCTAGGGCTTCAAAGAGGGGGTCTATTAGCGATTGGCGGACGTGGGCTTCCTTGACGCCGGGTGCGAGAAACGCTTGGCGGTTGGTAGTGAAATACCGGCAGAGCTTCGTGACTTCTTCTTTGCCTTGGTCAAATGTCTTAGCCGGAGGTGCGTCCATGTGACGATGATTCTACCCGGTATTGCCCAAAATTAGGCTCGGGATTTTCAATCTCGATCCGACAATCTTGGTCCGCTTTGTTTGCCCTTCGCCCGACCGGACGCTAAACTTAATAGCTCGGGGTATTCACTATGCTCGTAGTCATGCAAGCGCAGGCCACAGAAGAGCAGGTCCGCGCCGTCTGCCAGAAAATCGAAGCGCTCGGATACCGCGCCCACTCCATGCCCGGCGCGCAACGCACCGCCATCGGCATCACCGGCAACCAGGGCGAGGTCGAATCCGGCGCGCTCGATGAAATGCCCGGAGTGCAGGAAGTCATCCGCGTCTCCAAGCCCTACAAGCTGGTCAGCCGCGACACCAAGCCCGACAACACAGTGATCAAGTTCCCCGGCTCCAGCGTTACCATCGGAGGCCCCGACCTCGCCATCATCGCCGGCCCCTGCGGCATTGAGAGCCGCGATCAGGCCTTCACCATCGCCGAGCGCGTGGCCCGTGCTGGAGCCCAGTTCTTCCGCGGCGGCGCATACAAACCTCGCACTTCTCCTTATTCTTTTCAGGGCCTGGGCGAAGAAGGACTGAAGATCATGGCCGAAATCCGCGACCGCTTCGGCCTGCTCATCGTGACCGAAGCTGTCGATTACGAATCGCTCGACCTGGTGGACAAATACGCCGATGTCATCCAGATCGGCGCCCGCAATATGCAGAACTTCTCTCTGCTCAAGCGCGCCGGACGCGCCCGCAAGCCCGTCCTGCTGAAGCGCGGCATTTCGGCGACGCTCGAAGAATTTCTCATGGCCGCCGAGTACATCATGAGCGAGGGCAACTACAACATCGTCCTGTGCGAGCGCGGAGTGCGCACCTTCGCCGATC
>Ga0187865_1002231_pt1 | contig 19176 bp, 18 predicted proteins | sample June2016WEW_11_1_2_FD_132989 | JGI IMG/M metagenome (GOLD analysis project Ga0187865, IMG submission 132989) | Peatland microbial communities from SPRUCE experiment site at the Marcell Experimental Forest, Minnesota, USA - June2016WEW_11_100 | ecosystem: Environmental > Terrestrial > Soil >...
CGGCGGTGGTTTATCTGGACGAGTTGGTATTTGTCGTTCCTCCGGGCCATCCGCTGGCCTCGGCGGGCGAAGTCAGCGTTCGGCAACTGGGCGCGGAGTCGTTCGTGGCCCACATCGTCACGTCTCCTTATCGCGATAAAGTGATCGAAGCGTTCCGCCACCACAAGACTCCATTACACATGGACGTGGAATTGCCCACGCTGCAAGCCATCAAGCGTTTCGTGTGCATGGGGAACGGGGTCGCGCTGGTGCCCGAGATCAGCGTGGAAAGCGAGATCAGCCGTGGAGATCTGGTGCGGGTTCCGGTGCGCGATCTGCATTTTCAGCGCAAGCTGCGCCTGGTGTATCGGGAGGAATCCACGCTGTCCCACGCGGGAAGAGCGTTTTTGAAAGTGGCGGAGCAGGTGGCAAAAGACAGAGGCGGACGTTATCGCTTCCAGCGAGAGAAGTAGCGCCTTGAGATCTGGAAGAGGACGCTGGCCTCGCTAAAATCGTCTCACTTGTTCCATGCCCGTATCCGCGGTACCCATCGGCGGACATTCCTGCAGTATTCTTCATACTCCGCGCCGAAAATCTTTCGCAGGGTTGGTTCCTCGTACAACAACACAAACAAAACCACGCCCAGCACAACCACGAACGCCACCGCGATCGCAACCAGGTTCGCCCGTCCGAAAACCACCCACAGCCCCACCCAGCCCGCGAAGAACCCCAAGTACATGGGGTTCCGCACGTATCGATAGAACCCCACCACAACCAGTCTCTTCGGCGGAGCAATCGGCGCCGGCGTTCCGTGCCCCGTCCATCCGAAGTCCCACACGCACCGCAGTGCCACCGCGAAACCAAGCACCGAGGGCACGGCCGCAATCCAGCGCCATCGCGCCGCACCCGCCGCGTCAACGCGAAAGCCCAGCCAGGAGGGCAGCAACCAGAACCACAGAGCGAAGAATGCAGCGCCCACGGCCAGGGAAGCGACGGTTGTCGGCCAATGCTGGCCACGATAACGTTCGCCACGATAACGTTCGCCGCGATCTGGACTTCCGCCAGTTCCAGTCTGTCCGCGCGTCATGAACGCCTCCATCCGCACCGAAGTATAAGCCCTGCGCGCGCGCTTGCGGTCACGCATCCCCACACAACAGCGGAGCTACTTTGACGAGTCTTTTCGGCGGGATGAATCCACGGCGGGGACCAGGGGTCGCCTTAGCGGCACGATCGCGCCTTTGGACGGATCGGCAGCAGCTGAGGCCCGAGCGAGTACTTCGTGCTGGATGTACTGCACGAACTCCTGGATCTGGCGCTGCATTTCTTCCATGCGTTCGCGCATTTGAAGAATGATGGCAATGCCGCTGATGTTGACGCCCAGATCGCGCGCGAGCGACAGGATGAACTCAAGCCGCTGCAAATCTTCATCGGTGTAGAGCCGGGTGTTGCCTTCGGTGCGGCTCGGCTTCAGCAGCCCTTCGCGCTCGTAGAGGCGCAAGGTCTGGGGATGAATCTCATACATCTCGGCCACCGCCGAGATCATGTACGCGCCCTTGGATTTGCGTTTGGTCATCGCGTGATCGCCGTACCCATCATCGCATTGTGCAGCCGCAAAAGAAAAGAGACGGGGCCAGCCCCGTCTCTACAGTAAAGGTTGATTCGCGGAAAAAGCTACGCTGCCATCTCTGGTTTCGGCGTGGCGGCTGTCCAGCCTGCCGGCTTCAGCGCATGGTTGATCAGGTAGGCGACGACGCCGGCGCCGATCACGATCAAGCCGAACAAGAGCGAGCTTATGCCGAGCACAACTTCATGTTCGCTGCGGATGATGGCAAATCCCAGCAGCAGAATTGGAGGAATGCCAACGGCAATCGCTCCAAACAGGCCACCCGGCACGCGGAACGGGCGCTTCAACTCCGGTTCGCGAATGCGCAGGCAGATCAACGCCACAAATTCGAGCGCCAGGCTCGCGCCGTAAATCATGATGTCGAGCGTGACCAACCGTTCGAAGCCGAGATTCAGAGCGAGGCCCCAACCGATTGCGAGCGCCAGAATCGCGACCCACGGCGCGCGCGATTTCCGATGCAGCTTGCCAAAAACTTTCGGCAGCATGCCATCCTGAGCCATGGCCAGCGGCAGCCGCGAGTAGCTCATGACGAGCGCATTGAACATGCCAAAGCCGCTCATCATGCCGCCCGCCACCAGCGCGATCCGAAGCACCGGCCCGCCCATCAATTGGGCGACGTCGGCCCACGCGCCGGTTTCCCAAGCGCTGGCCGGAAGACCGGTGATCCACATGGCGGCAAAGGGAAGAACGTAAGTAATGCAGACGATGACTACCGCCCACAGCATCGCGCGAGGATAGGTCCGCTGCGGACGCTCCACTTCGGTGGCGATGGTGGAGGCGTTGTCCCATCCCATGTAGTTCCACATGCAGATGAGCAGGCCGCCAAGAATGTCGACGTTTGAGGTGGTCGGCTTGGTAACCGCATTCGCCAGCGCGTGAATCTTGAACGGCGCCAGCACAAAAATGGCCGCGAAGGGCGCCGACAGGGCGAAGAACAGCCAGAGCGAAGTCGTCGAGACGACCTTCACGCCCATGATATTAAGGATCGCGCAGACGATCACCACGCCCAGCGCGACGGCCACCCCGCGATGGTTCTCCTGAAACCAGGGGAACATGCGCGTGAGGTAGGCGACAAACAGCGTGGGGTAAATCGCCATATCGAAAATGGACGCTACCAGCGACAGCCATGCTTCCTGAAATCCCCAGAAATTTCCCATAGCGCGGCGCACCCAGGCGTAGTAGCCGCCTTCAAAGGGCAGCGCGCTCGAAAGCTCGCCGATCATGAACGCGGTTGGCAGGCTCCAGAGCAGCGGGGTCAGAAGCAGAATGAGGATCGCTTTGCCGTATCCGGCGCCGTGCACGATGTCTTCGGTGCCATAGGTTCCGCCCGAGACCATAAAGAAGGTCGCGGCGACCAAGGGCCAAAGGGTGAGGCGGATAGATTTCTTCCGGGGAGCGACAGCAGGAATAAAGCTAGGCTGCGAAAGGTTAGTGGTTGCGGTAGCTGTTGCCAATTTCTATGGCTTCCTCCTCAGGCGACTCACTCTCACCACCGCGTCTCCCTCGACTTGCTTTCCGCGGCTCCCAGGGTAACAGCGATTCCCGGGCATTTTCGGTGAAGTTAGTTCGCAATTGTGAGATTACGGCAAATTCCCACAGATGCAAGAATATTTTTAAGAAATAGCGAAAATTTTTGTCAGGGAGGACAGGTACGGAGGTAACGGCGTCAAAAGCTCTTCACCGCCGAGACGCCGAGGGCGCGGAGGACGGAAGGGAATGCGGAGGTGAGAATTAGACCTTACTCCAAAGTTCTTCCCGCGGGTCCTCTGGGTTCAGCTTGGCCAACTCGCGCAGCAGTTCTTTCGTCCTCTCGTCGCGGGGCATCGGGACTGTAATTTTTACTTCTACGATCTCGTCGCCGCGGACTCCGTCTTTGGTCGCCGAGGGCACGCCTTTTTCGCGCAGCCTCAGCTTCTGGTCGGACTGCGTCCCGGGAGGGATCTTCAGCATGCTCCGGCCATCGATGGTGGGCACTTCGATTTTCGACCCCAGCGCCGCTTCTACCGCGGTCACCGGCACGGTGATATGGATGTCGTCGCCTTCGCGCCGGAACAGTGGGTGCTCGCCGATGCGGATGATGACGTAAAGATCGCCTACCCCGCCGCCCCGCAGGCCGGCATTGCCTTTGCCCGCGATGCGAATGCGCTGCCCGTCGCGGGTTCCAGCCTTGATGCGGATCTCGAGCGGATCGGTGCGCTCGACGCTGCCTTCGCCATGGCAGACCGCGCAGGTCGAAATATTCTTGCCCGTTCCATGGCAGCGCGGGCAGGTGACGTTGAACCTCATGCGGCCGCCTGTCTGTTCGATCGTCCCCTTGCCATGACACTGCGGACATTGTCCCGGAGCTTCCATGAAGCCATTGCCGTGGCAGTTCCCGCAAACATCGCGCCGGGCGATATTCAGCTTCATCACCCCGCCGCGGATCGCGGTCCAGAAGGGCACGTTGACCTGGTACTCAAGATCGCCGCCGGGTTCCGGTCCCGCTTCGGCTGCCTCACCGCGACCGCCGCCAGCGAAGATGCTGGAGAAGATATCGCGGAAGCCGCCGCCCGCGCCGCTCGAAGCCTTCCGGCCGCCCGCGCGGGCGCCTTCGAAGAGATCGGAAAAGTCGAAGCCGCCGAAATCGACGTTGCTTGGTCCGCCGGGGTGACGGCCTCCCGGGAAGCCTCCGCCAAAATCGCCGGTCCCGGGTTGGCCTCCGCCGCGTGCGTAGGCCTCCGCCGTGGCCGCATCGATGTTGTCGGAGTAGAACCCGACCTGGTCGTAAATCTTTCGCTTCTTGGGATCGCTGAGGACGTCGTTGGCCTCGGAAAGCGTCTTGAACTTCTCTTCCGCGGCTTTGTCGCCAGGATTGACGTCGGGATGATATTTGCGCGCAAGCTTGCGGAACGCCTTGCGGATGTCGTCGGTGGAGGCGGACTTCTTCACGCCGAGAACGCCGTAATAGTCTTTGCTTGGGGTGGCCATGGTCTAGCCGTCAGTTCTCAGCTGTCGGCTCTCAGCCTTGCGAGCCAACTGACTCCTTGATTCTCCTGCTACACGAGTGTCGCACATCCGTGATGTCGAACTGAAAACTGATAACTGAAAGCTGATAGCTGCTTTTCTCAGTTCACTACTTCCTTCGCTTGCTCATCCACCGACACGGCAAACTCCTCAAATGGCGAGGCATCCATCGACACGGGGATCCGCTGCACTCCCGTCGCGGTGGGCGCGAAGCAATACCAGCGCCCCTCTTCGGGGATGAAATTCACGAAAAACATCTCTCCATTGACTTCAAATCTCAATTCGCGTCCTCTTTCATGGGCCGACTGCGGATCCCTCGCTTCGCTCGGGATGACAACTACTAATTATTCAGATGCAGCTTGGGGGCGCTCAACGCGCCCCCAAGCCAGAAGCCAGTAGCCAGAAGCGGCTTACTTCTTGTCCTCGACATCCACGTACTCGGCGTCGATTACGCCTTCGTCTTTCTTCTTAGCCTCGCCATTGCCGCCCGAAGCCGCTCCCGCTTCCGGCGTCGGCCCGGCGCCCGGCGCGCTCTGGGCCTGCGTTGCCTTATACATCTGCTCCGCCAGCTTGTGCGACGCTGTGGTTAGCCGTTCGCGCGCCGAATCCATCTGCGACTTGTCGCCGCTTTCGATGGCCTTCTTCGCGTCCGCCAACGCGTTCTCCACGTCTCCGCGCTCGGTGCCCGAGATCTTGTCGCCATGTTCTTTCAGCATTTTCTCGATGTTATAGACCATCGAGTCGAGCTGATTCTTGGCCTCGATCTCGTCGCGCCGGGCCTTGTCTTCAGCCGAGTGCGCGTCGGCTTCCTTCGCCATGCGCTCGACTTCTTCCTTCGACAAGCCCGAAGACGACGTGATCGTGATCTTCTGATCCTTGCTCGTGGCCATATCTTTCGCGGTCACGTTCAGGATGCCGTTCGCGTCAATGTCAAACGTCACTTCGATCTGCGGTATGCCCCGAGGCGCCGGCGGCAGACCGGTCAAATGGAACTTGCCCAGAGTGCGGTTCTGCGCCGCCAGAGGACGCTCGCCCTGCAGCACATGTACCTCAACCGAAGTCTGACTGTCGGCGGCGGTCGAAAACGTCTCCGTCTTCTTCGTCGGAATCGTAGTGTTGCGTGGGATCATTCCCGTCGCCACCCCGCCCAGGGTTTCGATCGACAGCGTCAACGGAGTGACGTCAAGCAGCAGCAGGTCTTTTACTTCGCCCTTGAGCACGCCGCCCTGAATCCCCGCGCCGACTGCCACGACTTCATCCGGGTTGACGCCCTTGTGGCCTTCGCGCCCAAACAGTTCTTTTACGATCTGCTGGATGCGCGGCATGCGCGTCTGTCCGCCGACCAGCACCACTTCGTTCATTTTGCTGGCATCGATGCCCGCGTCCTTCATGCACTGCTTGCACGGGCCAACCGAGCGCTGCAAAATGTCTTCGATCATGGTTTCGAGTTTCGCCCGCGTCAGCTTCTTCACCAGGTGTTTCGGCCCGGCAGCATCGGCCGTGATGAAGGGCAGATTGATCTCGGTCTCCATGGTGGTCGAAAGCTCGATCTTGGCGCGCTCCGCCGCGTCCCGCAGACGCTGCAAAGCCATCTCGTTGCCCTTGCCGCGCAGGTCGAGGCCTTCATCTTTCTTGAACTCGTCAATCAGCCAATCCACCAGGCGCTGGTCGATGTTGTCGCCGCCCAGGTGCGTGTCGCCATTGGTGGCTTTCACTTCGATCACGCCTTCGCCGACTTCGAGAATCGAAATATCGAACGTGCCGCCGCCGAAGTCATAGACGGCAATGGTCTCGTCCTTACCTTTGTCGAGCCCGTAGGCCAGCGCGGCCGCGGTTGGCTCGTTGATGATTCGCTTCACTTCGAGCCCGGCAATTCGCCCGGCATCTTTGGTCGCCTGCCGCTGCGCGTCGTTAAAATACGCCGGCACGGTGATAACCGCCTCGGTGACTTTCTCGCCGAGATAGTCTTCCGCCGCCTTCTTCAGCTTTTGCAGGATCATCGCCGAGACCTCGGGCGGGGTGAACTCCTTCCCCTGCGCCACGACGCACACGTGATCGCCCTGCCGCTCCACCTTGTAGGGGACCATCTTCATCTCTTCGTTCACTTCGTCGAAGCGGCGTCCCATGAACCGCTTGATCGAGTAAACGGTGTTCTCAGGATTGGTGATGGCCTGCCGCTTGGCGACCTGCCCTACCAGCCGTTCCCCGGTTTTTGTGAATCCGACGACCGAAGGCGTGGTCCGCCCACCTTCTTCATTAGCGATAACCTTCGGCTCTCCGCCCTCCATAATAGCTACGCAGGAGTTGGTAGTCCCAAGGTCAATTCCAATAATCTTGCTCATAGCGCATCCTCCGAAATAGATAAGTGCTTTACAATCAATCTGATGATGATTACGTTCTGGACTATGCTATAACCTGAGCGTATCATTGTCAAGGTTTAGATGAGAACTCTTTGTCTTTCGGTGCAAGCAAACCTTCCGGTTCCCGTGGGGGCTCGCGTGCACCGTTTCGTGCGTCTAGGGAGAATGTGATCGACCACGGCCTGAGCTGCAGCCCAGCTTGCACGTTGTCCTTGCTGCGGAGCGCCATGAAAACCAGCGTTAGAAGCGCCCCAACGACAAGTACCGCAGCCACTAGGATGGGCAAACTGAGTGGAACCGAGTACGGCGCACCCACGAGGGTGGCGATGGACGCTGATCGAATTAACATCGACTTCTCCTTTGCGGATGGTCTGGTTAATGCCGGTCAGCGGCCCAGAAGCCTGTCCACACCGCCCGTGAGGCACTGTGAGCCAGGATTACAACAATTTTCTTTCATCGACGAGCCATTACAGCATTAGATGGCGAGTCAATCAATAGCCTCGGCACACGCAAAAGTCACATTTTCTGTGGGAAAGTCTAGGCTTATAGGCTATCTGTGCCGCCGTCGCTTCTCTGACTCGTTGCGGCAGGCTTCCCTTGTTAAACCAATTTTCGCATTCTATTTCGTCACATCCCCAATGTTCATCGGTCATCGACAAACGGAAGCCACGACTGCCATGCTCACCGAATGTCGATCCACTCGTTTCTCTATGGTTACGTCGGCGGCTGGTTGCGTGGCCGCCGCCAGCGCTGGGTTGAGGAAAATTTCAGCGATTGCACGCGCGTGCTTGACATCGGCGGGGTGCCTGGCACTTGGATTAACTCGCGCTTCGCGGAAGACGTCACCCTACTCAATGTTCTTCCGAAGCCCGCGATTTGCCTGCTTCCATTCGTGCAGGCGGACGCACGCGCCGCCCCTTTCGCCGATCTCACCTTCGATCTCGCATTCTCCAATTCCGCAATCGAGCACGTAGGCGGACTGGCCGATCAGCAGCGATTTGCCAGCGAAATGCTGCGCATTGGCGGACATATTTATTGCCAGACGCCGAATCGCTGGTTTCCGGCCGAACCGCACCATCTGGCCCTGTTCCTACACTGGTTGCCGGAAGCATGGTTTACAGCGGGCATGCATCGCTGGTTGACGATCAACGGGGTGCGAGGCAAGCCCTGCGAGACCATCCGCTTTTTGACCCGTCGCGAGCTGCAGGCGTTATTCCCCGGTTGCCAAATTCGCGTCGAGCGCTTCCTGTGCTGGCCGAAGTCCTTCGCCGTGTGGCGTTGATTTCGCTTTGATCCTTTTCATCACAACCAGCCGGTCACGGACATAAGGATCCATCATTCAACTTGCCACAAGCGAGGTTTTTTCGTACCCTGAAGGCGATGGAAGTACACTTCACGCCCGAGCAGCAAGCACAGATTGCGCAGGTCGCCACTAAAGCGGGGACCGTCCCCGAGCGATTGGTGACGAATGTTGTTGTCCGTTATCTCGGCGAAGAAGCCCGCTTCCTGGCTGCTGTGGAAAAAGGATTAGTGGCAGCCGAGCGCGGCGAGTTTATCGAAGAAGAGGAAATGGACGCCCGCCTTGAAGCCATGTTCAAGGTCTGAGGCGCGTCCGCCCGATGCGCATAAGATGGACCGTCCCCGCCGCCGACGATCTACAGAGCATCAAGAACTATCTGCAACAGAACTACCCGCATTTCGCGGAACCGACTGTGCGGGCAATCTACCAGCGTATCCGCCTTCTGAAAACTTCACCGAACCGAGGCAGGCCCGGCCACCGGGGCGGCACCAAGGAACTGGCGCTGACGCCGCTCCCCTACGTCGTGGTCTATTCCGTGAAAGCTGAAGCTGTCGAAATCCTGCATATCTATCACGGTGCGCAGGACTGGCGCTGATATTTTGCGTCCCGAGCAGGGCGCGGGAGACCGCGAAAAATTCTAGCGCCCGTTCGCATTTCGCTGGCATGGAATTCGAGGAACGCGCCGGCCGTGGGGAAGTTGCGTACTTGAATTTCGTTCAGTTGCTTGGTCATTGTCCGCCACTGGCCTTCGTGCATGGCCACGCCGCAGAGCACCAAGTGACGGGAACTGCCGGGCACAGACCCGCCGTCGCCAGACTCGTCGACGTAAAGAATGTGCATAAAAAAGGCGGCTGAGCGGAAACGAGTTCCGACGAGCTACAAGAAGGGCAGCTCTCCCAGTCGCAACTCACAGTATAACACGCTTCGCTTCACATTCCCGGAAGACTGAAACTTCATCCCCGCCATGCGCCGGATTCCCAACACGTTCGCGTTTTTTGCGAATGTGCGGGGGTGGCGGGTGGCCCACATCTCCGGCGCGAGTATAACGCGAGTTGTCCTTAGATGTTGACAGAGGAAAACCGGGGGTGCCCCAGGTCTCGCGCTTTTCGAGACCTGGGATTCCACGGTCGTGTCAATCTTGGGACTTTGTTTGACCGGCTACCGAGCGACCAGGATTTTTCATCACAATCAGCCGGTGACCGCCATCACAGACTTCCAGTGCGCCCAGTGCGACAATGTTCCCTGATTGGGGCAGTGCCGGGGTGCGACCGTCTCCCAAGACGGACCTCGAAGCTGCCCCAAAGCCATTTTCAGCGCTCTTTGACAACCTAAGTCCTTATTCCGGAATATTTTACGTATAAGTCCTTTAAACTCAAAGATTTTGCGGGATTTTTTGCCTAACTCTATGATTCCAAAAGATCGAGGGAGAGAGTTTTTTCGTAAGCCCGGTTAGTAACTAAAGAGTAAATAGGCAAGAATCCAGAATCCTGCGATAGGTAGGGGAAACGCCGGGTCTTTCCCAGGGCGTGGAGCCTTCTGAAGGTCACGCCCCAGTTTCGTAACAGTCCGGAGAGGGACGCCCTTTTTTGTGTCTACGTGCTGAACTATTGTCCCAGCGGCCCGCTGACGGTGCCGATGAAGCCAGTTTTGTTATCGAGCACGGCCAGGCGAAGTTGCTTGCCACCGGCAGGGATCTCCATGTCAATCGGTACCATCATGCCGTGATCGAGGATTTGCTGATAGGTGGCAGCGTCGAAGGCTTTGTCCACCTTAATGCTGTGGGTCCCCAGATTCTTGCCGTTCGAGCCCCAGACGCTGGCATAGAGGATCACATTCATCTTCTTGCTGCCGCCGGAGTCTTCTGCCGTCAGGGTGTGGGCATCCACCAGGAAAACGACCCGAATTTTGCCTGGGTCGGTGGGCTTCGCCTGCGCCATGAACGAGACCTGGGTGGCGGGAGCATCCACCTCAAGAGCGGCGGCCACGTCCTGCTCGAAGTTGTGGTCCTTGGTCGGACCGGGCTCAATCGCAAAGTACCCCTTGCGGTAGCGAATCTGAGTGTCGCCCTGAGCCACTTTTACCTTGATGTTGCGCAATTTTCCGTCCCACTTCTTATTCTCAGGATAGTAACCCAGGGAGTAGGAGGCTTTTTCGTCGGATGCCGCGAGCGCTACGCCGTCCTTGATTTCGTTTTGATTGATGTAGGCCTTGCCGCCGGTCTGTGCGGCCACTTCTCTCATCGTGCCCTGACTGGCTTGGAGGCTCCCGGCCTGAGAGATCGCCACGTTAGCGAGCCCGGCTCCATTGATATCGTTCATGTGGGCAGTCGAGATAGCTGCTGTTCCCTCCATACCGCCGATGAGGCCGTTCAGGTCCACAGGATAGATCGCGATGTCGGCGCTCGCCAACTGCGCCTCGGCCTCACGAATCTTCGGTCCGTGCATTTCCCGTTGCTGGGCCGCCAGAGATCCAGTTGCATTGGTTCCCAGAGATTTCTGGCGGCGGCTCGGGAGGTCTGCCATGAGTTCCTCATCACTGATCGCGCGGTCTTCCGGAATCAGGTCAAAAGGCAAGTTCGCTGTAAGCCAGACCACGTTCTTGCGGCCTGGCAGACCGCCTAGCATCCGTGCCAGGGACCGCATGGCCTCAATGGTGATCAGGGTGCGCCGCTCGATGTTGTAGCCGATCTGTAGGTTCGCGAAGGCGGCAACCTCCGCTTGGGTCGTATTGGCTAACAACGCGACCCGAGAGCCGGGTCCGTTCATATCCGCTGGAATAGAGGGCGTTGCCGGCCCGGCTCCAGGCTGCAGGATCTGCTCCTCGGGCTTGAAGTTCTTGATCGCCGTCATCAGAATCTGCGGGTCGCTCGTGAACTGCTGGAGCACATGTAACCGCTCGCCCAGAGTCACCACCGCCATGGGGCGGCCCGATTGCTCCTGCTCCAGCACATACTTCAACATCTGAGAACGCGCGTAAGCCTGCTCCTTGAAAGGAGAGTTCGTCGCATCCAGGAGAAGAACGGTCGGAATCCCCGCGGGGCTGACATTCTCGGGGTGATTAGAAAGGATCCCGGGCGGCGGTGGTGTGGAAGCAGCCTTGTTAGCAACCGCCGGCGGAACAAAAATCGAGACCTTTTGCTTCTTGCCGTTCTCTTCGAGCGTGAAGTCTTCGGGCTTCAAGGCGGTCACCGGTTGGCCCTTCTTGTCGGTCACGACCACATCCACAACGACGAGCCGGGTATTGACGCGGATTGTGATGGCTGGAACATCGGCCGGCGCTTGCTGCGCACTTAGAATCGTTGGGCCGGTGGCGAGATTCAGGACCAGGGCTGAAGCGAGTGTGATCCGAAAGGGCAGGTTACGCAACATAGAGCCTCCACGGGTGCGTCGGAACTCGGAGAATTACTCGGAATGTACCGTGTTTCGGACCCTTTTGGCAAACCACTAAACCGGCGGCGGAAAAATTCGGATGTCGATGCCCAGTTTCAAAAGGGCATCTGATTTCCCGTAGAGACGCGGCTTGCCGCGTCTCCGGAGACGGAGCAAGCCCCGTCTCTACAGGCGAGAAACTTGCGGCACCGCACGAAACCGCGGTTTTAAGTTATGCTGCCTTGGCCAGGTTGACTGCATTTGCCTGATGGGTGGGCGCTCCCTACAATAGAAGTTCAAGCCAAAATCCTATGATCCATTTTCCCGTCCCCGAGGCCCTCACATTCGACGACGTGTTACTGCTGCCGGCGCATTCCGAAATTGTGCCCGCCAACACCAACACGCAGACCCAGATCTCGCGCAACATCCGGCTGAACATTCCCATCATCAGCGCCGCCATGGACACGGTGACCGAGTCGCACATGGCGATTGCCCTGGCGCAGCAGGGTGGGCTGGGGATTATTCATCGCAACCTGACGATTGAGCAACAGGCCAATGAAGTGGACAAGGTGAAACGGTCGGAGAGTGGCATGATCGTGGATCCGGTCACCATGTCGCCGGATGCGAAGGTTTCCGACGCGCTCGAGGTCATGCAGAAATTCAAGATTTCAGGTGTGCCGATCACGCTGAAAGATGGAAAACTGGTCGGCATTCTGACCAATCGCGATCTGCGTTTCGAGACGCGCTTCGATATTCCGATCAGCAAGGTGATGACCAGGGAGAACCTGATCACGGTGCCGGTGGGAACGACACTGGAGCAGGCGGAAGAGATTCTGCACGAGCACCGCGTGGAAAAGCTGCTGGTGGTGGACGACAAGTACATCCTGAAGGGCCTGATCACGGTTAAGGACATCCAGAAGAAACTGAAATATCCCGGCGCGGCCAAGGACGATAAGGGGCGGTTGCGGGTGAGTGCGGCGATCGGGGCGACGGGTGATTTCCTGGAGCGTGCCCAGGAACTGGCGAAGGCGAAAGTCGACGTGCTGGCAATTGACAGCGCGCATGGGCATTCCGCGCTCGTGATCGAGGCGGTCAAGAAGGTCAAAGCGAAGTTGCCGGGAGTAGAACTGATTGCCGGTAACGTGGCGACATTCGATGGCGCCTGCGACCTGGTGCGCGCGGGCGTGGACGGGGTTAAAGTCGGCATTGGGCCGGGCTCGATCTGCACCACGCGCATCGTAACCGGCGTGGGGGTTCCGCAGATTACGGCGATTGCGGAGGCGGCGCGGGCGACGCGCGACTCGGGCGTCCCGGTGATTGCCGACGGCGGCATCAAGTATTCCGGCGATATCAGCAAGGCCCTGGCGGCGGGCGCTTCCGCGGTGATGATCGGATCGATGTTTGCGGGAACGGATGAAAGCCCGGGGGAACAGATTCTGTATCAGGGTCGCACCTTCAAGGCGTATCGCGGCATGGGCTCACTGGGAGCGATGGCGGCGGGTTCGAGCGAGCGCTACTTTCAGAGCTCGGATGGCGATGCGTCAACGGCATCGCCGGTGCTGGGCGAAGACCCGAACCGCTTGGGTAAGTTGGTACCGGAAGGAATTGAAGGGCGCGTGCCCTATCGCGGTTCGGTGGCGATGATCGTGTACCAGATGGTGGGCGGGCTGAAGTCGGGCATGGGCTATTGCGGATGCCAGACGGTGGCTGAACTGCAACAGAAGGCGCGATTCGTGCGCATCAGCGCCGCTGGCCTGCGTGAAAGCCACGTGCACGATGTCATGATTACGCGCGAAGCTCCGAATTACGCGGCGGAGTGAGGGAAGAGATCGATTTGACTGCGTCTCGTCCCAATCTTGTGCGCGCCTGGTGGCCAGCGGTCGTCTGGGTCGTTCTCATTGCGTTTGAGTCCACCGATTTCTTTTCGTCAGAGCACACCGGCAGCATGCTGTACACGCTGTTGACGCACCTGTTCGGCAACATCGATTTCTACCAATTCCTCGTCTTCCATCACTATCTACGCAAGACTGGGCACGTCATCGGGTATGGCACGTTGACCCTTCTGCTGTTGCGTGGTTGGCGGGCTACGCTCGATCGAGATCACGCCCAGTTGGGGCGCACGGCGCTGCTGTCCTGGTTGGGGACTGTCTTCGTTGCGTCGATGGATGAATGGCACCAGAGCTTTATTCCATCGCGAACGGGCACGTGGCGGGATGCTGTGCTCGACAGCGTGGCGGGTGCGGCGTTTCTGCTGATCGCGTATTTCTGGTTGCGCCGGTCGGATGAAGTTGCGGCCGATTACCCGTAGCGACGCGGCTTGCCGCGTCTCCGGCTGCGGACAAACTCTGATGCACGCAGGTTTTGGGAAGGGCACGACTTCACAGGTTGCGAAAAAAATCAGGTCTTGATTTTGTTTTGAAGGGGCGCGGCTTCAGCCGCGCCGTAAGTGCCGCTCAGTAAAGCCGCCTTCAGGCGCTGAGGGCGACTGTCGGCTCGCAGCAGCGAGTGTGTCGGCAATCTGAGACGGGGCAAGCCCCGTCTCTACAGATCAGTCTCGCGCGCGCGAACGGTGGGCGAGCAGGGCGAACGCCGAGACGGTAGCGATCCCCGCCGAAAAATAAAACGGGACTGCTGGGCCATACACCTTCCACAGTGCTCCGGTGATGACGCTTGAGAGCAGCGTGGTCACGCTGGTAAGAAACGAATAAATTCCAAGAGCGCGGCCACGGACGTCCCCGGCCACGCTTTCGACGACCAGTGCCTTGAGCACGGGATTGGTCAGCGCATAGAAGAGTCCGTAGAAGGCCATGGTCAGCCAGATGGCCAGTTGGGAAGGCGCGAGCGCGAAGACAAAATAGACGATGGCGAAAACGAAATATCCGGCGGCGGCGATGGCCGAGCGTGAGAAGCGGTCGCTGAACTTGCCGGCCGGCCAAGACAGCAACGTGTACATGATGTTGAAGACCAGTCCCAGCAGTGGCGCGCGCGACGCCGGGATGCCGATGTTTCCGGCCCGCATGACGAGGAACATGTCACTGGAATTTCCCAGCGAAAACAGCGTGACCACGGCCAGCACGTAGTAGAAACCGACGGGCAACTTCGGGAGCCACCCGGATTTGCTCGTGGAGGGACGGGCGCCCTCGCCCGTCCAAGCCGAGCGCAGCTCGGCAGCCGCCTGCGGCCGCGGCAACTCTGGATTCGCTCCAGCTTCCGTAAGCGGGTTGCCGGCGCGGTGAACCTCGCGGATTCCTACCCACGCGACGAGTACGCACAGAGCTCCCGGGATCGCAGCCGACGCGAACACGCCGCGCATGCCGAAGTGCCCGATCACCGCCAGCGCCAGCAGCGGGCCGGCGATGGCGCCGGCGGAATCCATGGCTTGAATCAGGCCGTAGGCGGAGCCGATGTTTGACTGGTCCACCGACTCGGCAACCATCACGTCGCGGGCGGTTCCACGGACGCCTTTGGCAAGGCGATCGGAAAAGCGAATTCCCAGAATTTGCCACCACGAAGAAACCAGCGCCAGCAGCGGCTTCACCGCGTTGGCCACGAAGTATCCGCCAACCACGATGGGCTTGCGGTGCGAAACTTTGTCGGCCAGGTAGCCCGAAAAAAGCTTGGCAAAGGAAGCCACACTCTCGGCGATGCCTTCGATGATCCCAAGTTGCGCGGGTCCGGCGCCGAGCGATGCGAGAAAGGCGGGCAGGACCCAGTACGCCATTTCGCTGGCCGTGTCGTTGAGGAACGAAGTCAGGCCGAAAGCGTATACATTTCGGGGAGTAGATCGGGAAAGTGGTGGGGGCGGTGTGTCCATGTCCGTCCATTGAAAATAGCATGGGCGCGGAGGCCCCGATGGCGGATGCAAGATCCCGACCTTTAGCAGGCGAGAAAACTCAACACTTCACTGCGAAAAGGGAAGGGCACGAGTTTACTCATGCCGCCAGGTCGCCGAGAATGTGCTCGCGCTTTAGCGCCTGAGGCGCGCCTTTTCAGAGGCCTGCTAATGCGAGTCAACAAGAGCGGCGGACTCGGAGGGAGTTGCGGGCGGCGTCGCTTCCGGCGCTGGTGGCGTTGCTGTCGCCGCGCGCGTTCCGATTCCAATCTGCATGGCGGTATTTTTCGGGAATTCCACTTCGCGTCCTCGCGCCATGAAGTGCGAGTAAACCGACACCGCGGCTCCGTAGGCTCCCATGGTGGTGCCGAAGGCGCGGGAGCGCGCGAGCGCACCCACTACCATCCCAACTAACTTGAATCCGCCGAGGCCGCCCGTGGCGCCGCTGTGGCTTGCTCCGTCGCTGTCGTGATCCTCGCCGGCCCTCGTTGCCATCATAGCCAGTCCGAGCGACACGGCTGTTCCAAGGTAACGCGACTTCGAAGTGGTCGCTTCCGCGCCACCTTCGGAATCCAGTTTCACGTTGGCATCTTTGCCGGCTTGCACGCCTTCGAGGGTAGCCGCGACCTTCTGCTCAATGCCGTCGGGCGGAACAAGTTCCGAGAACGCGATACGCAGCTGTCCGTTCTTTTTCATGCGACGCGCCGGTTGTGCCTGCTTGACCGTGCCCTTCAGGCGGCTGCCCTGAGGAAGGATCAGGCGTTCACCATCCATCAGCGGTTGCGAGAGGACTGCTTCCACGTTCTGACCCTTATGGGCAGTTGCGGACGATAGCGGTGTGACCAGCCGAGCGTGAACCACGCTGCCCTCGGGAAGTACGCTGCCGATCGAGGAGGCCATCGGGGCGGTCATCACCTCGCTCCCGAAATCCAGCGCGTCCTCCAATTCGGCGAAGTACACGGTGCCGGCCGGGATGTACTGGCGGTGAACCGGCAATTGCGCTTCCCCGTAGCGTTCCAGGCGGCGGACTTTCCCGGGCGTCTTCAGTTGTTTCATGGCGTTGTCCCATTCCTGGTGGGCTTGCTGCTTCGCCTCCTTGGTTTTTTCGGACGCCGTATCCTGCACGCGATTTTTCTTTTCTTTCGCATCCGCCGCCGTGACCAGTTCGATGACCTGGCCGGAGCCGGGAGTGACGCTGGTATGCAGCGGGAAACGTCTCCCGTCGGCCAACACCAATTCATGGAAGCCGACTTCAACCTTGCGCCGGGGCGTGAAGTCCGCATTCAGCGCCGCTAAAGTACGCTTGCCGCCTGAGATCTCCTCGATCTTCGTGACTTCGCCGATGATCTCAGATCCCGCGGGCACGACAATGTGGTCAAACGCATATACCGGCTCCACGATGCGCGCGTGGACCGGCTGTCCCACCTTCTTCACTCGTACTTCCTCATCGAGAGCTATCTGCAGAGGTGCGCCTTTCGCTACGGTCAGAGCAACCGTCTGCGGCGGCGCGGGCTGGGCTGCGTTACTGGAGGCGGATGCAGGTTTGCGCTCGGAACCCGGAGTGAGTTGGGGGATGGGAACTTCCTGAGCTTCGATGGCGCAGGCCCAGGTAAGAAAAAGCAGAATCGTGCATAAAGCGCGAGGCAGTGCCATGTCGGTTTCTCCGTGGGATCCCAAGGCTGACAACTCTGTTTGACCACTATTCTAGAACAATTGACGACGCCACAGGATTTACAGTCTTGGATGCAAATGTCGGTTCGCAAGAAAGCCAAAATCGGCTTGGTCCACCCAGTCAAGATCCAGTCCGGGGCCTGACACCTGAGACCTGAGACCCGAGACCTACGTCTCTTGCTGCATTCCAGTAGAATAAAAGTACATGTCCGACCGCGCCTTTACCCTCGATGAAGCGCAGATGCTGCTGCCGATTCTGGAATCGCTGCTCCGGCAGGCAATCCACGGCAAGAAGCTGATTGAAGACGTGGACGCCGAGTTGCAGGAGACGGCGCACCGGGTTTTTCTCAACGGCGGCATGATGCTGAATGTGGTCCATCTGGCGCGGCGCAAGGCGGAGCGCGAGAAGGCGATTCGGCACATCAAGGATGCCCTCGCCGAAATTGACGCGACCGGCGTGCAGGTGAAAGATCTCGACATCGGATTGCTCGATTTCCCCTGCAAGGTCGAGGGGGAGACCCTCCTGTTGTGCTGGAAACTGGGCGAGCCAGCGATCGCGCATTGGCACGGGACAAACGAGGGCTTCGCCGCACGCAAGCCGATCGACGAGCGGATCGCGAACGCGGGGAAGAAGCGGCCGAAATAGAGGAAAGCTGTCAGCTCTCAGCTCTCAGAAAACCCTCGGTCGAGGGCGCCGCTAAATTTGTCACCCTTTCTTAAAATTGTCATCCTGAGCGAAGCGAAGGACCTGCTTTTCGCTCGCGCCACCGCCGCTGATCCCGGCATCGGAAATCTACGTTTCCGCAGTGGAGAGCCGGGCGTCCCCGCCCGGCTGGACCCTTCGACTTCGCTCAGGGCAGGCTCGTGAGACGCCCGTCCCTCCACCGTATGACCCATCACGCGGTCACGGTATTAGAAAACACTGTGCAAGTTCACGCTCGCGCCCCGTTCCTTATATTCGAGAACGCTTCGAGCATGCGATGAGCAGGGTGGGCGAAGGTACGACCCAAGCCATGCACTATCGGTGATCGGGCAATGGCCGGGCGTTCTGCTAAAATCACGCTATCTGAGGCGATCACTTATGTTTAAAGGGCGCAAACTGGCGTTGACGCTTGCTTTTACGGTTCTGGTTGCACTAGCCTTTGGGGTCAGTTGCCGGGGGTTCTTCGTTAAGCCCACGCTGACCTCGATCGCCATTAATCCGACGGCGCCACAAGTTGACGTTGGCAGCACCGAGACTTTGACTGTGTACGGGACCTACGACGACGGCTCGCGGAGTGTGGTCACGAGCGGCGTAGCTTGGTCAAGCGACACGACAAGCGTGGCCACGATTGGCACCAGTACCGGCGTCCTCACAGGCGTATCGCCGGGAAGCACAGGCATAACTGCGAGCGCCCAGGCCCTTAGCGCTAGCGCAACCGCCTCCGTGATCCTCGCAGGCGTTTCCTCAATCACGGTCAGTCCCACATCCTACAGCATCCACGAGGGGGGTAGCGAACCTTTCCTCTTTACGGCGACGGCCGGCAGCACAACGATTGATATCACGACCAACAACGGCGGCACATTGACGATCACACCGACCACGTCTGATATTACGTGCAGCGTCAGTGGCAGTTATGAGGAATGTTCGGCGGACTCGGCCTCAACTGCACCCGGCACATACTCGATCACAATGACCTATCCGGGCAGCAGCGCATCCGCAACGGCCACACTGACCGTGACTCCGTGAATTAGCTGGTTTGTTGACTTCTCGCGATAGGGTGATTCTTCGTTCAACATTTGGTGGTGCAGTTTTCTTTCAACTGCCCCACCACCCAATCCTGCGTTCTCTTCCCCGCGCCATCATCCCCGCGCCATAGTAAAAGTTCGATCCAGTGAAGTTCATCCCTACATTTCTGCCGGGTGCCATCATTCGCCGTTCTTTGCGAATGAGTGGGCGGCTCATGCCCCTTCCGTCACCAAACGTTTCTGGCGGGCCCCGGGTTAGCGGCCCGTTTCCCCAGCCATCGAGGGTGCGCCGCTCAAGCTCCCGCTCGGGC
>Ga0187865_1002238_pt1 | contig 19095 bp, 15 predicted proteins | sample June2016WEW_11_1_2_FD_132989 | JGI IMG/M metagenome (GOLD analysis project Ga0187865, IMG submission 132989) | Peatland microbial communities from SPRUCE experiment site at the Marcell Experimental Forest, Minnesota, USA - June2016WEW_11_100 | ecosystem: Environmental > Terrestrial > Soil >...
AGCCGGGCTGAAATACCTCATCCTGGGCGCCGTGGCCTCCGCCATACTGCTTTACGGCATGGCCTTGACCTTCGGCTTGACGGGAAGCACCGGCCTGACCGCTATTGCGGACTATTTCAGGACTTCGCCCGTGGTGGGCGCCGTTTCCTCGCCTCTGCTGTTGACCGGCCTGGTCCTGATCATTGCCGGGTTCGGCTTTAAGATCGCCAGCGTGCCTTTCCAGTTGTGGGTGCCCGATGTTTACGAGGGTGCTCCCACTCCTATTACCGCTTACCTGTCGGTGGCCAGCAAGGCGGCCGGCTTTGCGGTCATCACACGCATCCTCATGACGGCATTCGGCCAGCCGGACTGGCTGCATGCCGAGTGGGCCATTATCATTGCGGTGCTGGCGGCGCTTACCATGACCGTCGGCAACGTGACGGCCCTGGTGCAGACCAATATCAAAAGGCTCTTCGGGTATTCCAGCATTGCCCAGGCGGGCTACCTCATGGTGGGCCTGGCGGCCATGGGCATGGCTATGGAGGGGAACGCCGATATCCGCAGCGGCATTATCTTCTTCCTCTTCAGCTACGCGCTTACCAACCTGGGCGCCTTCATCGCCATCATCGCCATCTCCAATAAGATCAACAGCGACCAGATCGCTGACTATACCGGCATGGGCAAGCGCTCGCCCCTGCTGGCCGGCGCCCTGACCCTCTTCCTGGTGTCGCTCACGGGGCTGCCTCCCACGGCCGGGCTTATCGCCAAGATCTACATCTTCAACGGCGCTGTAGACCAGGGGCTGCTCTGGCTGGTGGTCATCGCGGTTATCAACAGCGTTATCTCCGCCTTCTACTATTTCAGGGTGGTCAAGATCATGTGGATGGGCGAGCCTGCCTCGCAGGATAAAGTCACTTCCTCCTGGCCGGAATGGACGGCGCTGGCCGTCTGCTGCGTGATGGTAGTGGTCATCGGCGTGGCGCCGGGCGCATTCGTGGGCCTGACCCAGGCCGCCGTCAAAATGTTCGGCATCTAGTCTTTGCCCGTGGGGGCAAAGAAAGCTCTAAACACTAAACCCTAAATCCTAAACAAATTCTAATATCCAAATTCCAAAGGCTCTTTCGTTTTAATCTTTTGAACTTCGTCATTGCTAAGGGCGATTCTGTAGGGGCGTACCTTCAGGTGCGCCCGCGTATATAACCACGTCATTGCGAGGAGCCCGCAGGCGACGTGGCAATCCCTAAAATCGAAGGCCTGGAGCCCCTAGCCATTGAGATTGCTTCGCTTTGCTCGCAATGACCTGTGAATAAAGTCGTCATTGTGAGTATTCCCTGTTGCACGTAACTGCTATATAAGTTGTGATAGAATTGTCACATTGATTGGCTATTCATCCACGGGAATTAGTAGGGTAGAAGGAGGTTGTTGAAATGCCGGATAAATCTGAATACATAAAACTATTTGAGCCGGGGTCGATCGGAAGGCTGAAAATCAGGAACCGCATCGTAATGCCGCCCATGGCGACGAACTATGCTGCTGCTGACGGAAAAGTAACCGATTTGATGATTGCTCACTATGAGCAACGGGCCGCGGGCGGGGTGGGGTTGATCATCACCGAGGGGACGTGCCCTGATTTCCCCGTGGGCAAAGGTTGGCCCAATGAAGCAGGTATTGACGATGACAAATATATCCCCGGCTTCAAACGCCTGGTAGACGCTGTTCACAAGCACGGGGCCAAAATAGCCATGCAGTTGCACCACGCGGGCAGGGAGGCCAGGCAGCAGTTCACCGGGAAACAGCCGGTGGCTCCGTCATCAATCCCGGCGTCCGGGACTGCTGACGTCCCCAGGGAATTAACTGTGGATGAGATTAAGGCTTTGGTCAACTGCTTTGCAATGGCAGCGGCGCGGGCCAGGAAGTGTGGCTTTGACGGCGTGGAGATCCACGGCGCTCATGGCTACCTCATACATCAGTTTTTATCTCTGCGATCTAATAAACGGACCGACAGCTATGGAGGCGACCTGGCAAACAGGTCCCGTTTCCTGCTGGAGGTTATCAGGGCAGTCCGGAGCAAGGTGGGCGCTGATTACCCCGTATGGTGCAGGATTAACGCGGAAGAGATGGGACCGAAAAGCATATCTTCGGAAGATCTCCCGGCCATCGCCAAAATGGCGGAAAAGGCGGGGTGCGACGCTGTGCATGTATCCGTCTATGGGCTGCGGACGATGACTGATGTGGCGGGAGAGCTGTTGCCTTACGCCGAGTCGGTTAAAAAAGCAGTTGGCGTCCCTGTCATTGCGGTCGGCTTTATGTCCCCCGAGGTCGGCAATATGGCGCTGCTGGAAGGCAAGGCCGACTTCATAGCTATGGGGCGCAGATTGCTGTGCGATGCCGAAATTCCTAATAAATTGATGGAAGGCAGGCCGGAGGACATTGTGCCCTGTATCCAGTGCTTGCAATGCGAGTGGAAGGTACATACTGCTGAAGGGATACAGTGCAGCGTCAATGTCACCCTGGGCAGTGAGTACAAATACCCGCTTGCAAGGGCGTCGAAGGCTAAGAAGATTCTTGTGGTAGGCGGAGGACCGGCCGGCATGGAAGCAGCACGTGTGGCCGCTCTTCGAGGCCATGATGTAACATTATATGATTCCGGGTCGAAGCTCGGCGGACAGTTGCTGCTGGCCGGTATGCCTCCTGATAAACAGCAAATTAAGCATTTGGTGGACTATCTGAGCACGCAGATGCGTAAGCTGAATATCAAGGTGGAGCAGAAGGCCGCCACTGCGGAATTGATTCAAAAGATGGATCCTGATGCTGTTATAGTGGCAACCGGGGCTGCGTCACCCCTCATACCGGATATCCCGGGCCTGGATAAAATCAAATCTTTGTCTGTCGCGGAGGTACTATCGGGCCACAGTCAAATAGGTAAACGCGTGGTCGTTATCGGCGGCGGTATGGTCGGGTGTGAAACAGCCGAGTTTTTAGCTGCACAGGGCAAAGAGGTAACCATTATCGAGGTACTGCCTCAAATATTGGCGAACAAGCCGCCTTTGCTTCAAATCAAGACGTTACTCTCAATCACCGGGAGGGGGATTATCATCAAGACCGGCGCAACCTGCGAGAAAGTGTCCACGGAAGGAGTGACGATATGCACTCCGGATGGTACGAGCCAGACCATTCCCGCCGACACCGTAGTTATTGCCACGGGCAGCAAGACGGATAGACGCCTTTACGATGCCCTTCAGGGCAAAGTGGGCCGGATCATTCTTGCGGGCGACGCTGTTGAGCCAAGGTCCATATTTGAGGCGGTTGCCGACGGCTTTAAAGCCGCTATATCTTTATAGCCTGTCTTTGAAAAGAGCTTCGCTCGCAATGACCCGGTTTTCTGACTCGTCATTGCGGAGGGTAGGGGCGTACCTTCAGGTGCGCCCGCGTATATAACCACGTCATTGCGAGCGACTTAACCACGTCATTGCGAGGCACGCATTGCCGTCAAGCCACAAAACCACCTCATTGCGAGGAGCCCGTAGGGCTGCCAAGCCTTAAAACACGTCATTGCGAGGAGCCGCAGGCGACGTGGCAATCCTTTGATCGAAGGTTTCGTAACTAACGACGTGGGACATATATTCCAACGCAAATGACATCCGGGCAGGGGGCGTTGACGAGCGAATTCCCGTAGCCAACGACACGAGGAAACGTCTTCCAATGGTAAGCTGTCCGGTCAAGGGGCGTTGAAGAGGGGCTTTAGCCCCTCTTAGAAAAAAAGTTCCCTCTCCCTTGTGGGAGGGTTCTGTTATATCTCTATTGATAGGCATAATTCTTATTATCTACGTTTTGAAGCTAGTAGTTTTTCTACTTCTTCCATCATATTATCCAAACTCACTGGTCTATAATTCCAAACATCTGTTCCAACATTAATAACAGGTACTTCCCGTTGTCCCATCTTGTGTACTCGATATTTCCATGTGTCATGTACATGACCACACAAAATGAGATCAACGTCATCTGGTATATTGACTAAATGTCTAAACCTAAGCGGATGTTCCCACGGAGGCCAATGCCTCATAAACACTTTCATCCCTTCAATCCTACGCCAAATATAATAATTGGCGTGTTGCAGTCCCTTATCATGGTTTCCTCTTAAAAATATCGTTTGTCCATGAACCTTGCGCATCATTTCACTATAATCACGAATGTCATTTGTAAGGCAGAAGTCGCCTAGATGATAAACCTTGTCAGAATTTGTAACCACACTATTCCAGTTTGCTACTAATCCCTTGTCCATTTCATTGATATTACTAAAGGGTGGATTCCTCTGGATATGAACAAATTTCCAACGAAGCTCTTCTTTGAAGATATTACTGTGGTGTAAATGTAAATCTGATGTAAAATATATAGTCATTGTTTATCAGATTGTTTCTTCTCTAAAACTTCCACCCTTTTCTCTAGATCACTGCTACCAAAAATACTTGGACTTTGTTTCTTTATTGCCTTGCATACGGTAAATATCGTTACCCAAAATATCCCTGCAAGCAATATGCTAAAAAAGGCAATAAAGGTTGCTTGAGGCCAAAATATATTCATGGCGGGAACAACACTCACATTTTGCATCATACTAAATAAAACCAATCCTGCCTAGTTTTTTCGCATTTATTCAATGCTAACTCTTTATCCCTTATCCCTTATCCCTTTTTCTACCCTTTGAAAATATTCAAGGTAGGCTACAAATTGTCCCTCCGTTTCGCCTTTGTTCCTTATTATCCATTTATGCCATTTTTCTGGGTCTCTTCCTCGCATTGGCTCTAATGGCTGCACAACTATCCACGCATGTTTAGAATTGGGTAAGGGATTCCCTTTATCAGTCATATCAGGTTTCTTATCAAATATCGTAAATGTATAGGCTAATGGCTCAGTATGGAATAGGACTTCCGACCCTGTTGAACGTGCCAATTTTCTCATGGTATTGATTTCAGCTATTTGCTCACTAATCCCATCTGGATCACCCCTGCCTGCCAAACTTGTAATGAACTGGAAGGACGGTTCATGAATGTCAGGTTTGAGAAGTAGCAACTTTTTTAGACTTGATGGTTTGTTTTCTTTAAGTACGTTCTTCATTTTCGCAACACCACCAGCCTGCCAAAATCCCCAAACAACTTTGGATTCTTTTATTGCAAGACTTAATTTTAAGGGCTTAGATTGCATATAATTGCGCAAAGTATCAGCGAACAGCAGGGCTGCACCTATAGCAAGACCCCCTATAAATAATACAGCCCCATTTTCTTGAGACCACCCATTTAACATAGCCCCACCCAATCCTGCTGCGGCCCACGATAGGGCAAAAACGATATTGTACCCAAGTTTGAACCATGCGTATCTATCCATACTGACAACCTCCACATTGTAATTTTAGCATGGTCATATATAGGTATACACTCCTTATCGCCAACCACCTTTGGGGATAATCCCATCAATAGAGTTATAACAGAACCTGTGGGAGAGGGCAGGGTGAGGGCATAAATTTCCTCGCAATGACCCCTAATAAACACGTCATTGCGAGCGGAGCGACTTAAACCCGTCATTGCGAAGCCGATCGCAATCGGCTGAAGCAATCCTTTGATCGGAGGTTGCAGTCTTCGAATACAAGGATTGCCACGTCGCCTGCGGGCTCCTCGCAATGCCCCGGTTAAGTTGACACTCCATATTACGGGTGTTAGACTGCTGATTCGTGAAACGCATAGGCATTTTATACCATCCCAAAATCGGTAAATCCGAGCAATTTGCCGCTGATGTTGAGCAGTTTTTGAAGCGCAAAGGCGTGCAATGCTGGCTGCATTCGTCCTGGGACGAGGCAGGCGCTAAAAAACAGCTCGATGGTACCGACCTGGCGGTCAGCGTGGGCGGCGACGGCACCATTCTTCGCGTGGCCAGGATCATCTTTCCGCTTGAGATACCCATCGTGGGCATAAATTTCGGCAACCTGGGATTTATGACCGAGCTGCGGGCTGAAGAAGCCCTGGATAAGCTGCTGGTCATTATAGAAGGGGGTGGCTGGACGGAGGAAAGGACCATGCTGCAGGCTGCGGTCACACGCACCAGGAATAAATACCACGCCCTCAACGACGTGGTTGTGGGCCGGGGTAAATTCCTCAGGCTGGTCAACATCCAGGTTCATATCGATGGGGAAGCCTTCACCAAGTACAGGGCCGATGCCGTCATCGTAGCGACCTCTACCGGCAGTACCGGCTATTCCCTGGCTGCCAACGGCCCGATACTTCACCCGGAATCGCGTGATATTATCCTGAAGGCCGTTTGCCCTCATTTGAGCATGGACAAGGCGGTGATATTGGCCCCGGAAACGGCTGTAAGGTTAAAGATCTTCACTAATCACGGGGCGGTAGTCAGCATGGACGGCCAGGTGGAGGAGCCGCTCAACACCGAGGATGAGATCGAAGTATCCCTCAGCCCGCATGTGACGAAGTTCATCCGATTAAGGCCCAAGAGCGAATTTTATTCTACGCTGGTATCCAAACTGAAAGGGAAGTCATTATAAATGTTAACCCGTCATTGCGAGGCCGAAGGCCGTGGCAATCCTTTGATCGAAGGAGGTAACACGTCATTGTGACTCACTTAACACGTCATTGCGAGGCACACAGTGCCGTGGCAATCCTTTGATCGGAGGAAGTGACACATCATGGCGACTCACTTAACACGTCATTGCGAGCGAAGCGAAGCAATCCTTACATTCGAAGACGAAAAGGATTATTAAAATGAAAGTTGAAAAAGCCACTATAGACGATGTCAAGCAGATGCACGAGCTTGTGAACAAGTTTGCAGGCAAGGGCGAGATGCTGCCGCGTGCTTTAAGCGAGATATATGAAAATCTGAGGGACTACCTGGTGATACGCAACCGGGCCGGGAAGGTGTCCGCCTGCGTGGCGCTGCATATAAGCTGGGCCGACCTGGCCGAGGTCAAGGCGCTGGCGGTGGTCGGGGCGCGGCAGAAGAAGGGAGTGGGGGCGGCGCTGATCAGGGCCTGCGTCGAGGAATCGAAGGCGCTGGGCATACCGCGTATATTCTGCCTGACCTACAAACCCGGCTTTTTCAAGAAGCAGGGCTTCAAGGAAGTGGAGAAGGCGGAGCTGCCGCGCAAGATCTGGGCGGAGTGCTATAGCTGTCCCAAGTTCCCCGACTGCGACGAGGTAGCGCTGGTTTACGACGTAACGGCGGCCGACTGATGCAGGAAAAGCTTGTTTCCAGCAAGACCGTATTTGATGGTAGGGCTGTGCGCCTGCGCATCGACACTATCCAGAAGGCATCCGGCGAGGTAACCACCCGGGAGATCGTCTGGCATGCCGACTGCATTGCCGTAGTCGTCCTCGACGATCAAAAGAATCTAATACTGGAGAGGCAGTACAGGCGAGCGGCGGGCAAGGTTTTACTGGAGATACCGGCCGGCGGCATAGAGGAGAGCGAGACGCCCGAGGAGGCGGTCAAGAGGGAGCTGCAGGAGGAGATCGGCTACCTGCCCGGCAAGGTGACCAGGCTGGGCGGTTTCTACTCTGCTCCGGGCTACTGCACGGAGTACCTGCATCTCTTCCTGGCTACGGATTTAAAGCCATCACATTTAACCGCCGAAGATACGGATGAGATCGAGATCGTGCGGGTGCCTGTTTCCGAGATCAAAGGCCTGATCGAAAGCGGAAAGATTTGCGATGCCAAGAGCGTGGCCGGGTTGTTGCAGTTTTTGGGGGGATATAGGGAGAAGGATTAAGACGGCAATTTACCCTATTATTTTTTATTTAAAATACCTTCATATATATTGCGTGCGAGTATAGGGAATATAGTCTCGCGAAATTCGCGGTCATCCATATACCGAGTGACGATACCATCATTCTCTAACATACGTTGCATCATCAGGGATTCAATTATTTTGCGTATACCTAATTCGAATTTATCAAGAGGGTTAGCTTTGGCGGTTTGAATGACTCGCTCATCTTTGCAGGCTTTTTCCTTTATTTGCTCAAAGAATAGGCGATCTACTTCGGAAAAATCAGTTGCAAACCGTTCATTTAATACTTGAATGATTTCAGAAAGCGGCTTATCTTCGTCCTTGGCTTTGCGTGTACCAACTGCTGTCGGGCTTTTCACGCTGTAGGGGTCACCCTTTTCCATCATAATAGCACCGGACATAACTTTTTCAATACGATAATATTGTAACCCAACTTCTTTTTCAGGATGGGGATTAGCAACATCCTCATCCAATGAAAGGTGTGGTATAAGATAACGCCCAAAGCTATAAAGCATCTCTAGCTCTGAGTCGGAATAGGGAACTATCTGGCTTATGAAAGCATAGAATCGCACGTAGGCGGTCAGCTTCTCATAAAATGATTCCTGCTTATCCCTACTTAGGGCTTTGAAGCGATCTACTGCTGGTTGGATATTCTTCTCCATCCGCGCGTGGTCAGATGGATTCTGCTTAGTTTGTGGTAGATAAAAAATACGTGCAAAGGCCTCTACCTCAGACCAGTGATATACTTGCATGGCGTTTAATTCATGTTTAAGAGTCTCCAGATGGCCAGGGTCTGAGGGCTCCTGTAAAGTGGTAGCATCATAATAGGGTTTGAAAGCCAGATAAATATCACCGGCGTCATTGACGAAATCCAATACGAACGGAGGCTCTTTACCTGGACTGGTCCTGTTTAAGCGAGAGAGAGTTTGTACAGCCTGCACCCCATCGATCCGCTTATCAACATACATGGCACAGAGAAGGGGCTGATCAAAACCTGTCTGATATTTATTGGCCACAAGTAAAATCTGGTAATCTGAAGAATCGAACTTATCGGGTAACTGCATTTCAGAGATATTCTTTCCTGTGACTACATCGATATTCATTGAGGGCTCTGTATATTCGAGGCCGGAATCCGGGTCAGTTACCGTGCTACTGAAAGCAACCAGGGGACGAATATCGGTATATTTATTTTCAGCAATGTATTTTTGGAAAGATAGCATGTAGCGTACAGCGTGCAGGCGAGAACTGGTCACCACCATTGCTTTAGCCCTTCCACCCAATTTCTGGCGCACATGAGAGCGGAAATGTTCCACGATAATCTCAGTTTTTTGCTCAATATTATGCGGGTGAAGCGTCATGAACTTGGCAAGCTTCTTGATAGCTTTCTTTCTAGGCATGTGCGGATCATCTTCAACTGACTTAATTAATTTGTAATAGGTTTTATACGTGGTATACCTTTGCAACACATCGAGGATAAAGCCCTCCTGAATAGCCTGTTTCATGGAATAGGTATGAAAGGCCTCAGGCTTGCCGCTGTTTCCTACACGGCCAAAAAGTTCCAGTGTCTTGCCTTTGGGTGTAGCAGTAAAGGCAAAGAAGCTCAGGTTCTTCTGCCTGCCTCGTGATTCCATGACTCTATTCAGGCCGTCTTCCCAGTCAATCTCTGATTCCTCAGTACCCTGCGCGGTACCGGCGCCAAGAATTTGTTTGAGATCACGGGCGGTCTCTCCCGTCTGGCTGGAATGGGCTTCGTCCACAATTACAGCATATTTTCTCGCGGCTATTTTATTTTGCCAGTCCTTCGCCTTTTCCACAGATAGAGCATCCGGGGCATCAAGATTCTCTGCCCCGGCAATATGAAGAAGGCCTCGCAGGACAAAAGGAAATTTTTGCAGTGTAGTGACAACAATTTTAGTTCCATCAACCAGCGCTTCAGCGAGCTGGCTGGAATCAGCATCTATAGCCTTTACCACACCCTGAGCATGCTCAATTTGATAAATTGCATCCTGTAACTGCTTATCTAGAACACGGCGATCTGTTATTACAACTACACAATCAAAAATCTTTATATCGGCCGCTGTATGCAAGCTGGAAAGACGATGAGAGAGCCACGATATGCTGTTGGTCTTTCCACTGCCGGCAGAATGCTGTATCAGGTAATTATTTCCCGTTTGATCACCCCTTGCAGCGATAATCAGTTTGCGAACGGCGTCAAGCTGATGGAAACGCGGGAAAATCATGGTTTCCCTGGTTCTTTTCATACGGCCGCCCCTGCCATCATCTACAGTTTCTTCTCTCGTCTCAAGAAAGATGAAGCTACCAACAATATCGATGAAGCTCTCACTTTCAAGTACATCCTCCCAGAAATAGCCAGTTCGATGACCGGAGGGATGCGGTGGATTACCGGCACCACACTGAATTTCCCCTGGGTTGCTGCCGCGATTAAAGGGAAGGAAATACGTATTATCCTTATTCAACATGGTCGACATATACACTTCTTCAGTATCCACTGCAAAGTGAACAACGGCACCTTTTATAAATTGGAAAAGTGGAGCACGTGGGTCACGATCTTTCTTATATTGGGCCACTGCCTGCCTCCACGTCTGACCGGTCGCCGGATTCTTAATTTCCATAGTGGCGAGAGGTATACCATTAAGGGATAAGACCATATCGACGGTGCTATTATCCAGCAAATGACAGGGCACCTGCCTGGTGACATGTAACAAATTCTTATCAAATAGTGCAAGTGTCTCCTGGTTTAAACCATGCGCAGGTTTAAAATACGCCAACCGGAATGTCTTACCATAGAACTTAAAGCCATGACGAAGTATAAATAACGTACCTTTGGTATCGCGCTCCTTGACGATGGTCTCCAGCATTTTTGACGGCAGTTCAGTGCCGTGCAGCTTTTCCATCTGCAACCAGAGTTCAGCTTGAGTGGATTTAATGAAATCGATTAAATATTCAGGAAATAGCGCCTGAGTCCTATTCCATAATTGGTTTGAACCGTTGGTCCAGCCGCGGGCCGCCATAGTTTCCTGAATATAAGCTTCAAAAGCTTTTTCAGTGGTGGCCTTCATACAGCCTCCCGCACATCAATTTTACCTGTTACTGCTGCGCTAATAAGAGAAGAGCGGTATTTCTGGAGCTTTTCGATGGCTGTTTCCACTTGAGCCATGAGGGGATCGATTTTACCAGTTTCGCGGTCAAGGAATGCAGCGATGGCTTGCTGCTCAGCAAAGTTAGGAAGTGCAATTAAAAATAATGAATACTTTTCAGCACTTACGTTTTGTATTGTCGCTTGAATTAGAACCGAATTAATCCATTGCTTATAATATATTGACTTTGTAATATAATTAATAAAACTTGGATAAGCATTTAATTGATTCAATCGTGCTCTAATCAAATATCCCGCATAAGCTGATTTACCCCAGGACTTTTTGTAGAAAAAGCTCTTTCCAACCGTGGCACCACTTCGTGCAAACAAGATATCCCCCTCTTCCAGAATAAATGGTTTAGCAATCTCCGCGGGCAAAGACCTAAAAGTTTCATCCCTTAAATTGCCATCCTCATCCACATCTGTGATACGAACAAATCTTGGCAACTCAGGATCATCTAATTCTGCGGCTTCATTTGCGCCATACTGCAAAGGGATTTTAAGCAAGTATTTCAATTTCTTCACTTCCCAGTGCGCCGGAACCTCACCGAGCCATTCCACGCCTGAATGTTTGCGCTTTACCGATGAATTCAGCCCCTTGGTGACTACTTGGGAAATTAGGGCTAAGCGTTTTTCCTTGAGGAGTTCAATTAATCGCTTCTTCTTCTCAACAAGTGTATCGATCCTGCCAGTCTCGCCGTCGAGAAAGGCGGCGATGGCTTGCTGTTCAGGAAAAGGTGGAATAAAAAATTGCAGGTTTGAAAAGAATTCCCAGCTTGCGCGAGGCATTTTTGCACCAAAGGTAGAACCGTCAACTATATCTATGAAATCCCGTGAAAGCATATAATAGAATGCAAACATGCTATGCATATGCTCCACCGGATGTAATACAAAGAAATCGCCTATGGCCGCCCCTGGATAATCTGCAATTAGTACCTTTGCCAAATATGGACGCAACTTTCCGAACAGAATATCTCCTGTATCAAATGCAATACCGTCCCCTTCGAACTCTGCATCAGTGGGGATATGTCGACCTGTCCAACTCTCGATATTCTCCAATGCGATAGGATTCTCTCGCTGTTCTATCTTTTGTGTCAATTGGCTAAGTGAATATTTCAGTCGCCTGACTTCCCAATGATCCGGCACAGCACCCAGCCATTCCACCCCGGATGGTTTGTATTTAGGATAAGGCTTCACATTCATGAAAGACCCTCTGCGCTACCTGTAACTTCTGCCAACAACTTCACGATTTCTGATTCAAGGCTTTTGATATCCGATTCTATGGTTGTAAGGGGTCGTGGCAATTCATAACAGTAAAATAGGCGATTAAGAGGAATTTCATAGCCCACTTTAGTTTTACTATGGTCTATCCAAGCGTCGGGCACATGGGGCAACACTTCACGTTTAAAATAATCTTCGATGTTTTCTTTCAATGGCACATTCTCAGTATCACGTAAATCACTGTCAGCTTCGGGATTACCTTTGGAGTCACGGCAAATTTCGGCTGTTTCGTCTTTTTCCCCTAAAGCCTCCATAACTGCCTTCAATTCAGGCGCCGACAGGTGTACACCAGATTTCTGGTCAGCCATTTTGAGTTCCTTGAGAAAATCAAGGCGGTCTTTAATAACCTTTTCGCCAGTCCTTTTGGCAAATTCAACCAGCAAGCTTCCAATTGCTTCCTGCCTTTGCTTACCTGCTTCTATCTCCTGCTGACGGATGGTCTCATTCTTTTTATCACTCTCAGCTATTTTGATAAAAGCTCTAATCGAATCAAGACGGGCAATACGCTCCGTAGTCACCTGGAAGTTCAGGCGAAGCGGGCGTTCAACGGTGATCTTGTTGTAGCCGAAATCATTATTGTCAAATATCTTTGAGACTACGATGGTCTTCTGAATTCCATCAACATCCATGGTCCGCGTTTCATCATGTCTGAAATTGCCATAGATTTTAGTAATCTCGGCGATCTGATCAGGACGGCCTTCAACACCATCACCAATCTGGTTACGTTTGTTACCAAGGCTCTTGCCCATCTTAACGTAAAACCTCCGAACATCTATAAGCTGAATTTTACCTTTACGGCGGGTTTCTTTGCGGTTGGTTACTATCCAGACATAAGTGGAAATGCCTGTATTGTAAAAAAGCTGATCTGGCAGGGCTACAATCGCTTCCAGCCAGTCATTTTCGATGATCCAGCGACGGATATTGGATTCCCCGCTTTCAGCATCACCGGTAAAGAGAGGTGAGCCGTTGAACACGATGGCAATGCGGCTGCCGCCCTGTGCCGGGGGGCGCATCTTGGAGATCATATGTTGAAGAAACAGAAATGCTCCATTATCAATGCGCGGAAGCCCAGCCCCAAAACGGCCGTCATAGCCGAGCTTATCATGTTCACCCTCAATTGTTTTCTTCTGCTGTTTCCATTCCACCCCGAATGGCGGATTGGCAAGCATATAATCGTACTTCTCTTTGGGAAAACCATCCTTTTCAAAGCTACAGCCCAACTTGATGTTAGCGGCATCCTCTCCTTTAATCAGCATATCGGAAGCACAAACTGCCCATGATTCATCGTTCCAATCCTGGCCATAAAGCTGGGGCAATGCCTCCTGGTTTAAATCGCGAATATACTGCTCTGATACAGAAAGCATTCCGCCGGTCCCGCAGGCAGGATCAAGAATTGTTTTTACCACATGGCTTTTTCGAAGGTCCTCATCGGGCGAAAGCAACAGATTAACTATTAGCCTGATAACCTCCCTGGGCGTGAAATGATCTCCGGCTTCCTCATTAGATTGCTCTGCGCCGATCCTTATTAACTCTTCAAAAACATAACCCATCTGCAAATTGTCAACATTGGCTGGGGACAAATCCAATTCTGATGAAGCGAATTTTTTAACTACCTCATAAAGCAGATTTTTTTCATTCATTTTGTTTATTTGAACGCCGAAATCAAAACGCTCAAAAATTTGGCGGACGTTGGGAGAGAACGCATTGATATAACTATTCAGGTTAGGGGCAAGCTGATTGGGATCATCAAGAAGGCTCTCAAAGCTGAGCTTTGATAAATTGGGGATTATATACTTGACACGGATTTAGATTCATGATATACTATCCTTGTAATGAAGAATTTGAATCTGTTTTCGGCTTTTTCTCTTGAGAAAATTCATCAATTTTTTCTCTTAGTTTTTGATGTAATTTCGGGTGGAAAACAGCCTCCGCTATTTCCTTGGTGGTCATATCCTTCGGGTGTTTCTTATTACTTTTCGGCATAGGAGTTCTCCAATGACAAAGATTGTGAAGAAAGACGTAAAGAAAGATATCGACATGATGCGGCTGATGGCAAAGTATAACAACGATGATGCCTGCCGTGAAATGCTGACCAAGCTGCGCTGGCCCGATGGCCTGACTTGTCCCAGGTGCAATAGCAAATCAATTCGCAACTCCCATACTCGGCATCAATATGATTGCGCTGATTGTGGATATCAGTTCTCGGTAACGTCCAATACCATCTTCAACGACAGCCATCTGCCGCTGCAAAAATGGTTCATCGCCATTTATTTGATGATCGAATCCAAGAAAGGAATCTCTGCTAACCAAATGAAGCGCACTCTTGACGTGTCCTATAAGACAGCTTGGTATCTGTGTCATCGCATCCGCTTTGCCATGATTGAGCAGAATCCTGACCTGCTCAAGAACATAGTTGAGGTTGATGAGACTTGGGTGGGCGGCAAGCGAGAGAATGTTGGGCATGGCTATACTGGCAACAAGACACTTGCCATCGGTGCGGTTGAGCGCAATGGGGATGCAAGGCTGCAACAAATCAACAATCGGACCCACGAGACACTTCATGACTTTATCAAGGCTACTGTAGCACCGGATGCAAAGGCAATCTATACTGATGATTTCCCTGCGTACAAGGGGATTGAAGATGCTGATACCAAGCATGAGACTGTCAACCATAGTGCCGATGAATGGGTTCGTGGCAGCGTGAGCACGAACAATATCGAGAGCATCTTCAGCCTCTTCAAGAGGTCGGTTATGGGTTCCTATCATAAGATTTCCAAAAAGCATCTTGATGCTTACCTCGATGAGCTAGAGTGGAGATTCAACAATCGTGAGAATCCGTACTTGTTTAGAGATACACTCCTGAAACTCATAAACTCCACTAATCTTGAATACAAACACCTTACAGCGTCTTGTACCCAGAAATAACCAACGGGCATTCGTCACAGTAGTCGTATCGAAATGCCCTAACTTGCAAGGCTCTCTCAATTGCCTCTAATATGGGTACTCTACTGTCATTCAGGATCTTGCAGAGGGATTTCAATTTGGAACACCCACCCTCAGCCTTATAGTAATCCACAAGATTCCTATGCTCTTTCTCTGATTCAATTCCTACGGAGATTACCATATTACCAAATAGTTGAGCATGGGTAGCCTCAATCCACTCATATTTAGGTGGCAACAAAAACTCGTCAGCACAAGCAGCAATAACGGTTTGCGTAAAGCTTCCTGTGGTATGAATCTCCCGAAATGGGTCTCTAGGGGCTATCCTAGATACTTTCGATTCGATCTCATTGTAAAGCTGTTTATATAGTGAATGTGCCCGCTTTCTGTTCTCTTCATACATATCTACGTTCTGCCAGAATACTACATCCTTCTTCAGGTGGCTTCGCAGTTGGTTTTCACCTTTAATATCCGACAAGTGTACTCCCCATGTAGCTGTGACTTCGGGGAAATGGCCCCTTAGTCTTTCTAGATATGTTTCCACAGCTGCTAGATGTTCTTTTTGGTCACCAATTATTATTTCTTCGGGAAATTTGTGGTTGGTTGATGATTGTTCTGATGGAGGTGCACTTTCTGGGACAGCTTGTGAGGCTGATTTATCTGTGGTCGATTCGCCCTCTTGGATAGCCTCTTTTTTGACTGCATCATATGATGGCTCACCAAGTTGCTTCCAATCTCTTATCCTCCCCTTATCCCACAGTGAATTAAAATAACGCAATGCTACCTCAAACATATATGGTTCTTGAAGTTTATTTATTACGAAACTAGGACGCTCTTGTGACTTCACAGCCAAATCAAATTCTTCTACTTGAATATGACCATCTGTGTTGTAAGGGTCAGATATGGTCATTAAGAACGTGGGCGTATCATATAGTGCTCTTAGGTCAATATTCGCAGCTTTAATATCAGGGATAGTTTTAAACACCTTGTCTGCCCAAGACTCCCCATCATTCCCGATGAAACTCCTCTTTATGCACGAGTTATATGCCTTTTCAAGATTTTTCTCAGGTGCAACAAGCAGTAACTTCTTGATTTTGCCGCTCTTATATAGCCCCGCAGCATCCCCCCTCGATACCCCATGCCATAGGCAAAACACTTCATGAGCACCTTCCAAATAGGTCTCCAGATTAGGCAGTGTAGCCCGATTGGGATAATAGTCAACTGCCTTGCCGATATCTTTTTCACGTCCATCCTTCATCTTCTTGCGAAGTCCCTTCTTATACAACTCCACTGAGCAGAAGGAGATAAGCAGACCGATAACAAGAACAATGAAGAAAACGCACACAGGATTCCATTTTGAGACATCGCTGATACTGTCAAAATAGGAACTAGCCCAAGCTGGGTAGTAATGACTTTGGAGCGATGCCTGGAAACCGTATAATACGAAAACTATGAGCACAGCAAGCACCGCCACAGGCCAAATTGCGTGCTTGTGCTCTCTAAGCCACGCCTTAGCTTCGTCCCAAGTGAGGGGCATGTGTTTATTCTATCATACTGGGCGTTTGCGTCAAGTATACAATACCGGATAAATTATAGAATGTGAAGCCGGTAATTTCTTTTAGCTTAGCATTTATGACATTTTCAGATTTACCTTTGAGTTGATTGTATTCAGCAAGTACTTTTGCTTTGGTTGGCGCAAGAATGCAATCAAAACGGCGCAACACCGTCAATGGCAGAATTACTTTCTTGTACTCATTTCGGTGGTACGGTCCGCGAAGTAAATTGCAGATGCTCCAGATAAAAGTGACCATTTGACTGTGAGTCTGACCATTCATAATAGAGTCTCCCTGCCCCCTAATTAATAACGCAGATGAATTTGAGGATTTTGTGCCCGAATAATACGATGTCGGATATGAAGTGTCAAGATATAGAACTGTAGAGGGAAATAAATGAGATATAAATTATTTCATCGCCTGGATTACCGCATCAGCAACTTGTGACGTCCCCACGCTGGACTCATTGCGGTCTTTGCGCAGGTCGTAGGTCACGTTTTTGCCATCTCTTCGTCCAACGGATTGCTTCGCTTCGCTCGCAATGACTTCTCTACTTTCAAGTAGCGATGATCTTGTTCATGCCGGTATACTTGGGGGCGCTGCCGTGCGTGGGCTCGAAAAGGGCCACGCCGTCCCCTATATTGGCGCCGACCGTCAGGCCCTCAGTTGCTCAGCTAATCACACGGCAGAATATGATAGAATAGCGCCATAAAAATGCCCCTTGATCAGGTGGCAGGATAAATTAATGATTAGACGACTTCTTTTTATATTGACGCTGGCTATTTTGAGCCTTTCGCTTTTAATCGGCTGCAGCGGTTCCAGTCCGACTGGTGCTCCTTCCGGAGCTGCAGACCAGGCAACAGCAAACCCCATTGCCGACCAGTTTAAGGCGCAGGGCATGTCCCTGGTCCAGCAGGGCAATTACAAAGACGCTATTACGGCTTTTAACCAGGCTATCCCACTGCAACCCCAAAACTCTGAGCTGTACCTCGACCGCGGGGTAGCCTATGATCTGTCCGGAGATATAGATACAGCCATAGGCGATTACACCAAAGCCATAGCCTTTAACAGCCAGGATTTCACGCCATACTATTTGCGCGGCCGTGATTATATCCTTAAAGGAACGTTTGACCCGGCCATGGCCGATTTAAACAAGGCTATTGAGCTCAATCCCAACTATGCCCAGGCCTACCAGTATCGTGGAGTGATCTATTCAGCACTGAAACAGTATGACAAGGCGATTGCCGATTATACCAAGTCGATCGACCTGCAGCCGGCGGCGGTGACCTATTACAACCGGGCCAATTCTCATTATTTGAATAAGGATTCCGATGCGGCCATTGCGGATTTAACTAAGGCCATCGAATTAGACCCCAAATATACTCACGCCTATTACAACCGTGGCGCAATCTATTGGGCTGATGATAATTACACGATGGCGCTGGCTGATCTGAATAAGGCCATAGATCTGGACTCCACATATGCCGTAGCCTACTTTACACGCGGCCAGGTCAATGAGGCGCTGGGTAAAAAAGCGGAGGCCATTGCAGACTTTAATTCAGCCGTCGCCCGCACGACGAATCAAATGATTATCGACAATGCCAGAAGCGAGCTGAAAAGTCTGGGACAGTAGGCACTTATATATGCCCTCACCCTGGCCCTCTCCCACAAGGAGAGGGCATCTTTTTTTTAAGAGGGGCTAGAGCCCCTCTTAAACGCCCCCTACCCGGATTCATTTGTGTTGGAATACATGTCCCACGTCGTTACTTACGGAGCCTTCGTACAAAGGATTGCCGCAGGGCTACGCCCTTCGCAATGACGTGGTTCTATTTCTGCCCTCACCCCGGCCCTCTCCCACAGGGAGAGGGAGTCTTTTTTTCTAAGAGGGGCTAAAGCCCCTCTTCAACGCCCCCTACCCGGATGTCATTTGTGTTGGAATACATGTCCCACGTCGTTACTTACGGAGCCTTCGTACAAAGAATTGCCACGGCACGTTGTGCCTCGCAATGACGTGTTTTCGAGCCCTTCACAATGACGGGGTTTCCTTCGTACAAAGGATTGCCACAGGGCTACGCCCTTCGCAATGACGTATTTAAATTGCTCGCAATGACCTGATCACCGCATCCGCCACCTGTGAGGTGCCCACGCTGGGCTCGTTGCGGTCCTTGCGCAGGTCATAGGTCACGTTCTTGCCTTCGGCGATCACGGCGGCGATGGCGTTTTCCATCCTGTTGGCGGCCTTCTCTTCACCTAGATAGCGCAGCATTAACACAGCCGAGAGCATCTCTGCCATGGGGCTGACCTTGTTCATGCCGGTATACTTGGGGGCGCTGCCGTGCGTGGGCTCGAAGAGGGCCACGCCGTCACCGATGTTGGCGCCGGGCGCCAGGCCCAGGCCG
>Ga0187865_1002258_pt1 | contig 18929 bp, 12 predicted proteins | sample June2016WEW_11_1_2_FD_132989 | JGI IMG/M metagenome (GOLD analysis project Ga0187865, IMG submission 132989) | Peatland microbial communities from SPRUCE experiment site at the Marcell Experimental Forest, Minnesota, USA - June2016WEW_11_100 | ecosystem: Environmental > Terrestrial > Soil >...
CCTGTAGTTGAATTGGTTCTTTGGTGGAACCCAATCCAGCGTATCAGGGGGCTCAGCCTCTTACCGGCGGCGACACCCTCCGCTTCGGCCAGCAGTTAGCCCGCCAATTTGGACAGCAATGAATAGGTAGGGCGCAATAAGTAGGCTAGTAATAACTACAGGGGATACTAACGCGGGGTGTACTAACGTAGAGCATGCGTTGGCTCAGCATATGTCAGGGCGGACACTCCTCCCCGCCCTGGCATTATTTGTTCAGATGATCGCTCAGCGCGCGGAGGTCTTCGGGCGCCACGTCGCCGATCGCGAAATGTTGCAGGCGGTTCTGGCGGCGGTGGCAATGACTGGGCATCCGGGAGGGTCTCTTAGCGGCGTGAATCACCCGTAGCGCTATCCCTCCCGCTTTTTCTGCAAACTTCCCTAACCAAAGCTCCGAACTCACGTTTCACTGTCTGGGTCGACTGCCTGGACGTCTGCACACTAGCGACGGGTCGGTGGCGCTGGATAAGTTTTGAACGACGCGATAGTCTCAGAGAGCAATTTCGCGTCCTAGAATCCTATGAACTGGGAAATCTCCGCTCTCTTTTTGGCGGCGTTTTCGGCCGCTGTGTCCGCCTGTGCCTGTGCCCAACACTCCTCCTCCGAGCCGGTGCTCGATGTTTCCGCCATGGATAGAACTGTCGACCCGTGCGTGGACTTTTACACGTACTCCTGCGGCGGGTGGATCAGAAAGAATCCGATTCCCCCGGACCAGTCAAGCTGGAGCACGTACGGCAAGCTCGAGGACGAGAACCGTGCGCAGTTGAGGATAATTCTGGAAGAAGCGGCGAAAGCGGCCGGCGCGCGGGATGCGGTGGCGCACGACGTGACACACGATGTGACACAAAAGATCGGCGATTACTACGCGTCGTGCATGGATGAGGCGGCCATCGAGAAGCTCGGAGCCAAGCCTCTGTTGCCGGAACTGGAGCGCATCGCGGGTCTGAAGTCGAAGCAGGAGCTGGCGGAATATGCCGCGACCGCACAGTTTCCGCCTTCGCTCTACGGCGGGGGGATGCTGTTCACGTTCCGCTCGAATCAGGACTTCAAGGACTCGACGCAGGTGATCGCCGAGGCCGATCAGGGCGGCCTCGGCCTGCCGGATCGTGATTACTATTTGAAGGACGATCCCAAGTCCGAAGAACTGCGCAAGGCTTACCTGGCGCACGTCGCAAAGATGTTCGAGTTGCTGGGAGACAAGCCGGCCGACGCGGCAGCGGAAGCAGCGACGGTGATGCGTATCGAGACGGCGCTCGCCAAGGGCCAGATGACCCGCGTCGAACGGCGCGATCCGGCCAAGCTCTATCACAAGATGAGCGTCGAGGAACTACAAAAGCTGGCGCCGGCTTTCGGCTGGAACACGTATTTCACAAAAACCGGCGTGGGATCGCTGGGGTCGCTGAACGTGGTGACGCCGGACTATTTCAAGATCATGAGTGAAGAAATCGACAAAGAAAGTCTGGCGGATTGGAAAACGTATCTGCGGTGGCACGCTACGCACAATGCGGCCAGCGACCTTTCCGCTGCGTTCGTGAAAGAGGATTTTAGTTTCTACGGCAAAACTCTGCGAGGGCGCGAGGAACTGCCGCCGCGCTGGAAGCGCTGCACGAATGACGTGGATAACGACCTGGGAGAAGCGTTGGGAGAGGCGTATGTGGCGAAATACTTCAGTCCGGAGGCGAAACAGGCAGCGCTGAAAATTGTGAAAGAAGTCGAAGCGGCCATGCAGAGCGAGATCCAGGCGTTGCCGTGGATGGGAGCGGCGACCAAGGAGCAGGCGCTCACCAAGCTGCACACGATCGCGAACAAGATCGGTTATCCCAACACGTGGCGCGACTACAGCGCACTGGAAATCGTACGCGGAGACGAAATTGGGAACTCGGAACGGGCGTCCTGGTTCGAATTTCGTCGCTGGCTCGCGAAAATCGGCAAGCCGGTGGACCGCAAGGAGTGGGGCATGACGCCGCCCACTGTCAATGCGTATTACGATCCGCAGAAAAACGACATCAACTTTCCGGCAGGAGTGCTGCAGCCGCCGCTGTTCAGCGCGCTGTCCGACGCTGCGCCCAACTATGGCGACACCGGCGCCACCATGGGCCACGAACTCACCCACGCCTTTGACGATGAGGGCAGCCAGTTCGACGCCCAGGGAAATTTGCGCAACTGGTGGACCGAGGCCGACCGCAAGGAATTTGAGCAGCGCGCCCAATGCGTGGTTGACCAATATTCCGGATACACCATCGTCGACGACATCAAGCTCAACGGCAAACTGACGAACGGCGAGGATCTGGCGGATCTGGGCGGGACACTGCTGGCGTATCTGGCGTGGAAGGAAGACACGAAAGATCAAAAGCTGCAGCCGCTGGATGGGTTGACGCCGGAGCAGCGCTTCTTCGTCGCCTACGGCCAGAGCTGGTGCACGAACGAGCGCGAGGAGAATAAGCGCCTGCGGGCAACCGTGGATCCGCACTCGCCCGAGAAGTATCGAACCAATGGCGTGGTCGCAAACATGCCGGAGTTTCGCGCCGCGTTCCACTGCAAGCCGGGTCAGCCGATGGTGCGGGAGAACGCTTGCCGCGTATGGTAGCTAGCCACCGGAGTATCTGCACGGAGCTCATTGGCCATTAGATTGCGATGTACTTCAGGCTATGACCGAGCCTGCTACTTATATCGTTGACCATGCCAACATGCCCGAACTGCGCGACGCCGTTTCGAAGCTTGCTGGTGTCGGATACTCCGAGAGTTTCGTAAGAGAGCGTCTCGGTTTGGAGGATCTTGGCGACCTCCAGTGGCGTCCCGTGCCGATATACCGCTCGGAGCGTTTGGCCGGCCGCGATCCGCTCGCGCTGGCGATCGATCTGTTTCTGTTGCAAGGGGCTCTTCCGGCGGACGAACTCGACCGATTGTTCGCTCGGTCCGAACGCGATGTGCTTATCCGAGCCGGGCTGCTCGCAATCGATGAGACGGGCCTGGCCCGGGCTCGCGCGTCGCTGTTTCCCGTCGGTGATCGCCTGATCTTTTCGGATCACGCCTGGCCCGAACTTCCGCATCCGGGGTACGCAACGGTTCCGTACGATCACGTCATGGCGATCGGCTCCGATAGCCGCCGTCTTGCGCGCTGTGCCACACGCCGGCCGTTTCGCGCCGCCCTCGACCTTTGTACAGGCTCGGGCATTCATGCGCTGCTCGCTTCCGCCCACACCGAGCATGTGCTCGCCGTCGATATCAATCCGCGTGCGGCCCGTTGCACGCGCTTCAACGCCCAAGCCTCGGGTGCCACCAATCTAGAAGTTGTGGTTGGCGATCTCTTCGAAGCCGTGCGCGGCGAATGTTTCGACCTGATTACGGCGAATCCCCCGTTTGTGCCCTCGCCCCTGGATACCCTCCGATTTCGTGACGGCGGCCGGTCAGGAGAAGATATCCAGAAACGGCTTGTCGCCGGCTTGCCGCATCACCTCGCGCCGGGCGGCATTGCCCAGGTTGTCACTGAACTCGGCGAGCGTGACCAGGAGCCGCTCGTCTATCGATTGCGCGAATGGCTCAATGGCGCCCCGATGGACATCCATATCCTCCGCTTGGGCGAACACACCGCTATGAAGTACGCTATCGGACATGCCAAAGGCGACAACTACCAGGCAGTTCTAGACTCGACCCACGAGTGGGCAAGCAATCTTCGAGCACAGGGCTATATCCGGGTCGTCTCCCTGGTTATTTCTTTCCAGTGGAGTGACGCGACATTCGGCCCGCCTTGGGAGCGCGTCGACGAATCGCCATCACCACATCGCGCCGCAGGTGCGGAGATCGATGCAGCTTTTCTCGCGGAACGCATGACACGACACCTCGATTGGCAGCAGATCCTCAAGCGTAGTCGGCTGTGCCGCGCCGGACCCATAGCGCTTTTCGACGCGCGAGTGCTAGGCACTGACATACCTGCAAAAGCCAAGGCAACTTTGCTGGGACAGGCCTTGAGGATTGAACATCAGATTGATCCGGTCGAGCGAAAGATTCTGGATCGCTTGGATGGCGAAGGGCGCGTCCCTGTGCCGGATTTGATCGGGATCTTTCGCGATCTCGATGTTGACGAGCCAACCGTCATCGCGGCGACACGCTCGCTGCTGCGATGCCAGTTGGTCCGTATTGACGGGTAGTTTGGCGAGTCTGCCGCAAGCGGGATCGGGCCGCCGTCCCGAAATCGGAGGGTATCCAGGCTGCGGACAAAACTCGGATTTCGTATCTAGGGTTCGTATCAGGGCATCGCTTTAGCGATGCCAATAGTTTTTCGAAATCAGACGCCCCTTTAGGGCCGAGCATCCTAACCTTACCCGCGCTCGAATGCGTGTTTTTCCTCCAACTGCTGAAGGGCTGCGGCCATCTCAGATTCGAAGCGATCCTTTTGATCCATCAGGGCGGGAAGCGCGGTGGCGTAGCGCCGGGCCATGGTGAAGAGTCCCTGCTGCGCGAGTCCAGCAGCCATTTCGGCGATGTGATCGGTGGTGGTATCGAGGTAGAGGGCCTCGGTCGGGTCGCCCAGCCACACATCCCCGCCGACCAGACGCGTTTGCCAGTACACTTTGCGCTCGATCATGCGGACGATTTCTTCGTCGGTGGCCTTGCCGAAAACCCACTGCTTGAGTTTGAAACTGTAGTGGCGGCTGGAGAAGGGCAGCGGCACCAGCTTGCCGGATTTCGCGAACTCCGTCTGCTTGTGGTCGACCTCCTTGCGCAGAGCATTGATGATGGGAGCTTCCGTGTCTTTCGGATCGAGCGAAGGCAGGACTTCCCGCAGCGTGACGGAAAGATTCACGGCCACGAGCGCGCGCAGGCCGTCGGAATGTTCCAGCGTGATCACCGTGTGCAGGACGTCAAAGTCCGCGCCGGACGTGGCGTGGCGGAAAGGCCATTCGAGCTTGAAACTGAGCGGCAGGCCAGTGCGCGTTACATAGATGGTCTTCGATATTGGAGTCTGGGTCGGAGTGCTCATAGTTGATCCTTGCTGAGTTAATCCTTGCCAATGTTGTAAGCAGTTATTTTAACCTGCGGAATTTGTAGAGACGGGGCTTGCCCCGTCTCCCCGCCACCAGAGACGCGGCAAGCCGCGTCTCTACGGGAAATTAAGCTCGCCACAGCCGCAGCAGGTTCCAGATGGCGGATGCGCTCAACAATCCGCACAGGCCAGCCGTCACGAGCAGGCTCTGCTGAGTCTCCAGCAGATCGGCGAACACGCCACTGACGAAGACGAAGAGGAACACGAGCATCGTCAGATGGAATCCTTGTCCCGGAAAATTGGGAGCGCCCAGGGCCAGGATAAGCAACAGTGCTGCGATCAGAAGCGGCGCGGTGTTGCCGAAATAGCGGGTGCGCTTCCATCCGATGTATGCGATCAGCGCCACGGGCAGGACGAGCATCAGCGGCGGGCTGTTGACGAAGATCGTTTGCACAGCGGTGTGATAGGAGACCGACATCCCAAACGCAGCAGGTTCGAAGTTCATCCAGCGTGCGTGCAGCATTCCTTGCCAAAACAACGCAGGCTCGAAAAAGTAGGCGGCTAGCAACAGCACCGCGGCGACTGCAATTGCGGTGGTCCAGATCGCGAGCACGGCGCGCGGCCGGACTGGCGCCACCCAGAACATGAGTGGCAAAATCACCAGCGCCAGCACCGCCAGCGAAAACTGGTTGCCCGCTGCCAGTTCCAGAGACAACCCCAGAAGCAGAATGCGTCGCCAGTTCCAGAGCACAACTTCGCGGGGAGCGTAGAGCGTGTGCGCTACGGCGATGGCGGTGAAGACGGTTCCGAACGCTCCCCACACGGCGCCCATTTCACCCAGACTCTGCGCGCCGGCCACGTTCACAATCATGGCCGGCGAAAAGCAGTAGAGTGCGAGCGCGATGTATCCGCCAGCGTTGCCGTAGAGACGGCGCGCGACATACCAGAGCGAGGCTCCGAGCATGACGCCGAAGAACAGGTACGGGGTCGCGGCCAGCAACGGCTGGAGTGACTCCGGCAGCCACGAACCGGGGCGCACCAGAAGCGGTGCAGCGGCGACGAGGTAGTAGAGAGGCGAGCGGTCCTGATCGTAACCGTCGCGAACGCGGAGATGGCCAGCCCGTCCCGCGGAAGGCACGCCGGTAGCAGCTTCGGAACGCAACGATTCCGGGGTTCCCGCGATGGCGCCGCCCTTCCATTGTTCGAATCCCTGGTAGATGCACAGAGCCTGATCGGAGGCCGGGATCCAGTCATGCCGCGTTCCCACGCGGACCAGCCAGACGCACTGCAGCAGATAGACCAGCAGCAGCGCGGCTGCGGCAAATTGCGGGGCGCGGAAAGCATCGGAATGAAGAAATCGGCGCAACATTTGCGTAACAGGGGAGACCGAGTGTTTTACCATGTCCGGGACGATGATGGATAACAAACGGTTGTCCCCTTCTTCCGCGGAGCCCGAGCCGCCAGTGGCGGCGGATGACACAAAGCCGGCTGCGACTGCGTCTTCACCGTCGTCTTTGCTAACGAAGAGCGGTGGCCGCGAGTCTCCGCTGCGCGATGTTTTTCTCGGCCCGGAGGGAATTTACCCGGGCTCGCGCTTCTTGATTTACCTGGCGATGGCGTGGATCGTTTACCAGGTGGAAGGCTGGCTGGCAGTGTCGCTCCGCTCGCATGTGAGCGTCCTCTGGTGGCGCATGATGATCGAAGCCGGCATGATGCTGGCCGCGATCTTCCCCGGCTTCGTGATGGCTCGCATTGAAGGTCGACCATTCGGCGACTTCGGTCTGCCCTTGCGGCGCGCCTTCGGACGAAATTTCTGGGTGGGGACGCTGTGGGGGATCGCGTCGCTGAGCGTCCTGATGCTGGCGTTGCGCGTGGCGGGCGCATTTGAGTTCGGCTCGCTGGCCTTGCACGGTGCGCGCATCTGGAAATTCGCCGCGTATTACGCCGTGCTTTTTCTGCTCACGGGATTCTTTGAAGACTTCCTGATGCGCGGCTACTCGCAGTGGGTGCTCTCGCAGGGAATGAATTTCTGGCCGGCGGCGGCGCTTCTGTCGGTTGCGTTCGGCTACATCCACGGCGCGAATCCGGGCGAAGCGAAGACAGGCCTCGTGGCGGCGGGATTGATTGGCTTCTTCCTATGTCTCACGCTGCGGCGGACGGGCGATTTGTGGTGGGCCGTTGGCTTTCACATGGCGTGGGATTGGGGCGAGAGCTATCTGTACTCCGTTCCCGACAGCGGCGCGGTTCTGCCTGGTCACCTCCTCAACTCCAGCTTTCACGGTCCCGTATGGCTGACAGGCGGCTCGGTTGGGCCGGAGGGAAGCTACCTGGTATTCGCGGTGATCGCAGCGCTGTGGGTCTTGTTTGACCGCGCGTATCCGGAGGTGAAGTACGGCGCGGGACAGTGAATCGTGGATCGTGCAGCGCAGGTCAAAATCGCTGACCGTGGTGTGCTCAGCCTCGTTGGTTCTCGCGCTGTTTACTCTTGAGTTATTAACCCCTGTTTACCACTACCCCCCCTCCCCCCGGTCTTTTGGAATCATGGGGTTAAGCGGTGCGATCCCGCCAAAATCTAGAGCGCAAAGGACTTATTTTCAAAATATTCCGGAATAAGGACTTAGCTGGATTCGGCCCGCTTTTCTCCGGAATTTGGTAGAAATCAGGCCCGCTATCGACTCTACTTACGATTGTCAAAGAGCGTCTACGAGACGGGCACACCTCGGAGCTGACCCATCAGGGGACCATTCTCGCATCGTGTGGGTTGGAAGTCTGTGACGGTGGACACCGGCTGATTGTGATGAAAAATGAAAAGGCTCTACTCCCACGGACGGGTTGTGCCTACCTGAAGAATAGTGCGGCTCCCCAAGCGGGGCTAGATTTTCGAGATGAAAAGCGGCATCGAATAGCTACCGGACGAAGCAGCGAAAGTCGGCGAGCCATCCCGCAGCCTGGGTGCAAAGCTTTTGAGGCCATCTTCAAACGACGCGTGCTTGAACGCGGCAGGCAAGCCTTCCCCAACTTTCAGAAGCTCACTCCTCATCGCCTCGCAGGCCTTCAATTCCAGCAAACTATTGTGAAAACAGAAAGCGAGCAGGTCAAAACTGCGCGGTACCGGCGTGGGCAAGGTCAGAAAATTGGCCTCTAAAGTTTTGATCGCGTTGAAGTCGTTGCTTAGCGCGGGCATCTCCAGAGTCACGGCGGCGGCGAAGGAGTATGCCTCGCCACGATGAATACGACCCTCATACTGCGCACCCAAGCTCTGAAACCCCGCCCATGAAGCGCCAACTGGTGCGGCGGCCAGGAGTGATTGAAAGTGTGCCGGATCAAGGATCTGAAGAATGTTCGATTTCAACGCCTTGTCTAGTTGCGGAACAAACCTGTCTCTGTACTTGCGCAGCCATCGCATTTCTAGATCCACTTCCTGTACGACGGCCGGCTGGACACCGTAGGCATCCTTTAACTGTTTGAGTGGGCGGATTTCGTTGGCAAGAAAAAATTGAATCAGCGCGTCGGAATCGCAAACAACCAGGGCAGGGTTCGGCATACCCGCGCGCGCCTATTCCTCAACTCCCTGGTAGATATCCCCAAACCGTCCCGCGAACTCGGAGTCATCAATCATCAGGTACTCGGCCCCTTTGCCCAGACTGATTTGACAGTCGCGGTAAGCGTCAACGACCGTCGTGACATAACCAACGGGCAGACGAAGAGGCCTGGGGGTCAAGGTAGTGCTCCTTTTTCCAATCCATTCGTGCGCGTTCTTTGCGCCGATCAATTCCAAGTATTCTTCCGTTGAAAGGGCATGATTAGAGAACTCATGCAGATCACTGATGATGTCAATACGCTTCAATTCCTCTGTCGCGTCTGCTGCAATCAGGCCCGCTTCCGCAGCCGCGGCGACCACGGTTCGCTGCTCAACGTGGGTGTCGGCGACAATCCGGGCTAATGAACGCCCTGACAGATTGGCCCACTTTATTCCGTGAGACTGGGCGACATGAACAAGGACCGACTTTGGAACAAGACATTCCTGCGCGAACGCCTGTGCACGCAGTTCCAACGGCTCTGCCATGTCTTCCCGATTTAAGAAATCCAGCGACGCGCCCACCAAGGCCGACTCAAATATCGAGTGTCCAACTTCGTGCATCAGCACCATGTTGCGCCTGAACCAAGTCACGTGATGCGTATTCGCAAAAACGCATGGGCGGGACGCGGACTGAGTGCCCACGTAAAAACTGCAACCTTCTAAACGCGACTCCTGGAGCGGCGTTTCAAAGACCAAAACCCCTAAAGAACGCAACGCGCCGCGCAGCACCTCTCCGCTACCCTTTGCGCCGTGACTAAGGCTTGTTGCTTCTCTAAACATCCGTGCCGCAGAACGCCCCTGCTCGCGAGGGGCAGCCTGTAAATCAGTTGAGTTGCGAATGGATTCAAACAGCGTTTTCCACTGCACAGACCGGTTGCGCGTTACCGCTTCCAGTTCATTTAGATAGTGCCCGAGCTGACGAATCAAGACAACGCATTCCCGATCAGCATTGACAAGCTCCGGGCCGCGAAACTTGTACCAGATCGCCGGCGTTATGTCCTCTTCCCGCAGATTCCTCGCTGCCTTGGCCGGCGCGCGCAGGACGGAAGGGGGAACGCTGAATACCGCCGAGAGCAGCGGCAGCACAGACTCAGGGATGGGGCGCTGTCCTGCGGACCACTCAGCAAAGACGGCTGGGTTGAACCCCAGCAGGCCCGCACAGGTTTGGGAATCCAAGCCCACCGACTCAAGGACGTTTTGCAGCATTGTTGAGAACTCCGTTCGCTTTGGTTGAAGTCGAACGCGACAGTCGTGCGGAATCGCGCAACCGAGACGCTGTGTTCACTGTCATCCGACAGGCCGGATAAAGCGGCAACGGCAAAGCATACATCAATGTGACCGTCCGTCCAAGTCCTTGCCAGCTAAATCGTCAGCTGGCGACTCAACTTGCAGTCTAAACCTTTCCAGGCAGAGACCCCATAATTACGCTGGTAACCTCTACTACATTAGAGGAACATAAGACCGCAAAAGTTGCATTGGGGGCCTGTTCCCGGTCGCCAGACCTTCAAACTGCGGACGACGATCCGGTGGCGGGCGGCCCGCCCTAATCACGATTATCCTAACTCTGAGCGGTTTTGGTCGGGTGGCTGCACTCGCGCTGTCGGAAGGACTCCCGCGCCCTGCGTTGCGCGGTTTGGGCCGAGCTTCGCTCGGCTTGGGCGGGCGAGGGCGCCCGTCCCCACACAAGCACACGAGCAACGGCGGCGGACAGGAGTGTCCGCCCCACACAAGCTAGATGTCCAGGTTCTTCACATCCAGCGCGTTGTCTTCTATGAATTTTCTGCGGGCTTCTACGTCTTCGCCCATCAGGGTGGTGAAGATGGTTTCGCACTCGGCTATGTCTTCGAGCCTGACTTGCAGGAGGGTGCGGCGCTCGGGATCCATGGTGGTTTCCCAGAGCTGCTCGGCGGTCATTTCTCCGAGGCCTTTGTAGCGCTGGACAATGTACTCTTTGCGGCCTTCGTTCAGGACGTAGTCGAAGAGTTCGCGGGCAGTATTTTTCTCGACGATCTCGGGCTCTTTCGCGCGGCGCGCCGGGGGCTTGCCGGTTTTCTTCTGCGTCCGCTCGGCTTCCTCTTTTTCGGCGGCGCTCAGATTCTCGTCTTCGTTATTGCTTTCGCCTTCGTCTTCATTCTTGTCTTCATCTTTACCTGCGGCGCTGGCCGCCGTCTTTGGCGGCTTCACCACGCTCTCGACCATGAAGGGGGGCTCGAGATACTGCTCGATCTGCTTGAACTTGGCGATGAGCTGCCGGCATTCCGGGGTTGAAGCCAGTTCCCAGTTGACGATGTGCTCGGCGCCCTGGGCGTTCACGAAGATCAATGCCCAAAGATTATGTTCTTCGTCGAAGCGCGTTTCCACGCTCTTGAGCTTCAAATCTTTTTGCAGGCGCTTTAGTTCTCTTTCCAGTTTCTCGATCTTCTTTGGCGGAGTGTTCTTGTCGCCTTCGAAATCGGCTCGCTTGGCGAGGTCGAGCTTGGGCAGCAGGGCCGTGATCTGCTCCTCGCGGATGCGCTTGTTTAGCTTGTCTAGGAACCCTAGATACTCGTTCAGAACGGTGATGAACTTAGTCAATGCCGCGCCTTCTAACTTAGCTGCGCCTTCGCCGTAGCGGATGGTTAGGCCTTCGGAAGCGCGCTTCACCATGACCTTGACGAATTCGCGCTCGTCCTTGATGTACTGGTGCGACTTGCCCTTCTTGATGCCGAACAGCGGCGGCTGCGCGATGTAAACGTTGCTGCGCTTGATCAGCTCCTGCATGTGGCGGAAGAAGAACGTGAGGAGCAGCGTGCGGATGTGCGAACCGTCAACGTCGGCGTCGGTCATCAGAATGATTTTGCCGTAGCGCACTTTGGTTGGATCGAAGTCTTCTTTCGAGATGCCGGTGCCGAGCGCGGTGATCATGGCGCGAATTTCTTCGTGCGCCAGCATCTTGTCGTAACGCGCTTTTTCCACGTTCAGAATTTTTCCCTTGAGCGGGAGGATGGCCTGGAAGCGGCGGTCGCGGCCTTGTTTGGCGGTGCCGCCTGCGGATTCGCCCTCGACCAGGAACAGTTCGCAGCGGTTGGGATCGCGCTCGGAGCAGTCGGCTAGTTTGCCGGGGAGTCCGCCGCCATCGAGCGCGCCTTTGCGGCGCGTCAGGTCGCGGGCTTTGCGGGCGGCTTCACGGGCGCGAGCGGCGTCGATGGCTTTGTTGATAATCTTGCGGGCGACGGCGGTGTTCTGCTCAAAAAATGCGCCCAGCTTTTCGTTGACCACGGCCTGCACGATGCCTGCGATGTCGGAATTCAGCTTGCCCTTGGTCTGGCCTTCGAACTGCGGCTGCGACAACTTGACGCTGATCACGGCCACCAGGCCTTCGCGGACGTCGTCGCCGGTGAGATTTTCTTTCACGTCCTTGAACAGGCCCATCTGCTGCCCGGCCGAGTTGATGGTGCGGGTCAGCGAGGTGCGGAAGCCGGAGAGATGCGTGCCGCCATCGACGGTGTTGATGTTATTGGCAAAACTGAAAACCGATTCCGAGTAGGCGTCGTTATACTGGAGGCCGATTTCCATGGCCACGCCGTCGCGCTCGGCTTCCATGTAGATGGGCTTTTCGTGCAGAACGGACTTGCCGCGATTCAGATGCTTGATGAACTCGGCAATGCCGCCGGTGTACTTGAAATCGGTGCGCTTGGCTTCGCCGGACTTCGAGTCGGTCTGGCGCTCGTCGGTGAGCGTGATGAGCAGGCCTTTGTTGAGGAACGCGAGTTCGCGCAGGCGCTGCGAGAGCGTATCGAAATTGTATTCGGCGGCGGTGGTGAAGATAGTTTTGTCGGGCAGGAAGTGAACGCGGGTTCCGCGCTTCTTGCTGGCGCCGGCTTTTTTCAGTTTGCTGGTGGGCTCGCCCTTCGAGTAGGTCTGCTCCCAGGTGAAACCGTCGCGCCAGATTTCGAGATCGAGTTCTTCGCTAAGCGCGTTGACGCAGCTTACGCCTACGCCGTGCAGTCCTCCGGAAACTTTGTAGGAGTTGCTGTCGAACTTGCCGCCCGCGTGCAGCGTGGTCATCACGACCTGCGCGGCTGGAATTTTTTCGCCGTCGATGTCCATGTTGTCCACGGGAATACCGCGCCCGTTGTCGATTACGGTGATGGAGTTGTCGAGGTGAATGGTGACTTCGATCTTGTCGGCGTAACCGGCTAGGGCCTCGTCCACCGAGTTGTCCACGACTTCGTACACCAGGTGATGCAGACCAAGTTCGCCGGTCGAGCCGATGTACATGGCGGGACGTTTGCGCACCGCTTCCATGCCGCCGAGGACTTTGATCGAGTCGGCGGTGTAATCTCCGTTGGTGGTTTTGCCGTTCTTGTTCTTCGCGTCGTTTTTCGCGTCGAGGAGTTCGGCTTGCAATTCTTTGGTGGCCATTCTGCTCCGTGGAGAATGCCGGATCGGACGCCTGACTGGAGGGACGATTCCGGGACTGCTCGGGTGAGCTCAACTTATTGAATTTTCTGCTATTTAGCTATCACCAGAACTTGATGTATTTTAACACAAAAGGCGGTCATTTTGAGGCTGGAATCGAGAGCATAAACTGCGCTTTTTGTTGCTCTTAGGGACGTGGTTTGGCGTGTGGCGCGGCATACGGCGGCGGGGGAATTCTACAGCGAAGGGCGCCCGAGTCGCAGCTAGCGTGCCGTCCCTTGCGGGACTCGGGCTTTCCCACTCTCGCCTACCCGGCACTCACGTGCCGGGCTTTCCCGTTTCGCCGCTTCGCGGCTGGAGCGATAGCGTGTTCCACCTTTTTGCAGCGCTCGGAGTTGTGACTCGCCCGTCCCTACACGACGACCTCTAGTGTGCGGATGATTTTGCGGCGCCGAAATGGAGGCCGTCCATCAGGTCGTCGAGTTCATCTTCGCTGCCGGCGATGAAGGTAAACGAGACGATCTGACCCTTCGCGAGCAGGACGAGCGTGCACTGGCGCATGGTGAGTTTGTCGCTGAGCGGCTTGATGAAATCCGCGCGCAGCAGGTGACGCGACTCAACCTCCAGCGCATACGGTTCGCCTTCGACCTTGAAACCTTTGGAGGTCGCGAGTTCCGTGAGCGGGCCGAGGTAGTCTTCGGCTTTCTTGAGGCCGGGATAGGACGCTGCGCTCTCGGAGGCGATCACGACCGCGGAGTTGACGGTGTCTCCGGTGGCCTGGGGAGGACGCTCGAAAGTCGCGAGCAGGAGTTCGGCTTTGGCGGCGTCGTTTCCCTTTTGCATCTCCTTGGTTCGATACACCCAGCCGTAGGGGATCTGATAGCGGAATCCGAAGGTGGGGTTGCGGTAGAGCTGCGCGTCTTGGTTGCGCGTGGCGGGCTTAGCAGTTTGCTTGGCAACGGGTGCAGTCTTGCTTTGCGCCTGCGCTGGGAGGGTTAGGCCCAGAGCAACGGCTGCAATCGCAACGAGCAGCCAGTGGCGAACGTGAAGACTCGGCGTTCGACGCTCAGTTCGCCTTACTTTGTCATCCCGAGCGACCGGGGCCCACAGCCAGCCGCTCTTGCTGGCTGGGGTGGGGGAGCGAGGGATCTGCAGTTCGCCGCTAAAGGCAGGTCCTTCGCTTCGCTCAGGATGACAATTCATGAAAGGTGCTGTTCGCGTACCGCTCCAGACCAGATTTTCATCACGGACTCCTCGGCGGCAATGCATGAGTGGCTGGACGCGCTTCTCTGGACGAACGTAGAACAAGTTTACATAGGTTTCGGATTGCGCGGCTGGTGTTTGGCGAGTGCTACTCGCTACTCCTCACTCTATGAACATGCAGTCCCCATAGGAGTAGAACCGATACCCTGCTTCGACCGCGTGCCGGTAAGCGCTCATCACGAGATCCTTCCCGCCGAGCGCGCACACCAGCATCAGCAGGGTCGATTGCGGCAGATGAAAGTTGGTCAGCAGCGCGTCCACGATGCGAAAGCGATAGCCCGGATAGATAAACACATCCGCCTCGCCGCGCCCGGCTTCTACCCGATTTCCGCCGGTTCGTTCTGCGGCAAACTTTGTTGCGTACTCCGCCGCGTACTCTAACGTGCGGACGGTGGTTGTGCCCACGGCCACCACGCGGCGCCCCTCGGCTTTCGCCAGATTGATCGCGCGCGCCGCCGCCTCTGGAATCTCATACTGCTCCCCATGCAGCTTGTGATCCTCCACCTTTTCTACTCGTACCGGCTGAAACGTGCCCAGGCCGACGTGCAATGTGATCTCGGCAATTTCAATCCCGCGTTCACGAATGCGCTTCAGGATCTCGGGCGTGAAGTGCAGACCAGCCGTGGGCGCCGCCACCGATCTTGCCATCGACCCCAGCGCTTGGGCGTAAACCGTCTGGTAGCGCTCCCGGTCCGCTGCCCGGTCGTCGCGGTCGATGTAGGGCGGAAGCGGGACGTGTCCAATGCGCTCGACGCGGGCAAAGAAATCGGGGACCGGAGCGAATCGGATGCGCCGCTCCCCAAAACTGCCGCGGTCGGTGACCTCGGCTTCCAGTACGGGTGGGCCTTCTTCCGGTGGACCGCCGGGTGAGCAGCTAAAGTAGAGTTTTTCCCCGATCCCGATCTTGCGCCCGGGCCGTACCAGGCACTCCCACTCATTCGGATCGTCCGCCACCTGGCGGGTCAGCAGAACCTCGATGCGGCCGCGGAGAAAGTCTCGTGCGGCCGGATTGTGCGGGCTCAGGGGCTGGGCGCGCTGTCCGCTCCGGTGGCCGTAGAGCCGGGCCGGGAACACCCGCGTATTGTTCACGACCAGCAGGTCGTCCGGCCGCAGCAAGCCGGGGAATTCGCGAAACCTGCGATCCTGCCAACTCCCAGGCTGATCGACATTGAGCCGATTCAAGTGCAGCAGGCGCGATCCGGCGCGATCCGCCAACGGTTCCTGCGCTATGCGTTCGGGCGGCAGATCATACTGGAAGTCGGAGACGAGCATCGAGGAGATTATAGGGTTGGAGGGCAGGTTCCAAGGCGCCGCTGCGTTTGCCGGAATTCGCCGGCTTCTATTTACATATTTTGACCTGGTAGTGGTTGTAAGGTGTCCGAGACGTGCTGTACCATGACCGCGCAGGGTTTCAATGGCCAGCGACCGCCAAAATCGTCTTGCGATTGTGCAGTACGGCCGCATGCTGCACGAAAACGGATTTGTTGCAGCCACCGACGGGAACCTGTCGGTCCGTCTCGACGAAACGCGCCTGCTGGTGACTCCCACCTGTATAAGCAAGGGCAGGATGCGCGCTTCCGACATGGTGATTGTGGACATGGACGGAAAACGCCTCGCCGGCAAGCGCAGAGTTTCGACCGAGATCGGCATGCACCTGCTGATTTATCGCCTGCGCCCCGACGTGCAGGGCATCGTCCACGCGCACCCGCCGACCGCCACCGGATTTGCCGCTTCCGGTTACGATCTGAACCGGCCGCTGGTGTGCGAGGTTGTTGTCGGACTGGGCTCGATCCCGCTGGCCCGCTACGGCACCCCGGGCACGCCCGAGTTGACCGATGCTCTTGAGCCCCTGATTCCGCACCATGACGCCATTCTGATGGCGAATCACGGGGTCGTGACGTTTGGGTCCTCGCTCGAAAGTGCCTACATGAAAATGGAAACCGTGGAGCACTTCGCGAAGATCGCGCTGGTCACGCACCTGCTCGGCAACGAGCAACCGCTCGGTGAAAAGGAAGTGGAGAAACTCCACGAGGTACGCCACCGCTACAACGGCGGTGGAAACCCCGTCCCGCCCCGCAGGCCGGTTGCGGCGGAGAATCTTCAGTCTGACGATCTGCAATCCTCTAATGACGAGCCGAAGGAGACGGCCGGCAGCCGCCGGTAGAGTTACTCTCCTCCGATCCGAAACCTCACGCCCGCGCGAACGTTCGCCGTCAGCGCGGGATATCCCACCACTTCGTTGTAGTGATGGTTGAGCGCGTTCTCGACATTCGCGTATGCCGTAATTCGCGAATTGATTGCATACCACCCGCCCAGATCGACGCGAGCGTATCCCGCCGCGTGATCGATGTTGAACCCCAGGAAGTCCGAATCCGGACGCCGGCCCACAAAGCTTCCGCCCACATTTGCACCCCAGCGATTCCCCAAATAGCTAAGGAGCGTGGTTGCCGAATGCTTGGGGCGGCGCAACAGCGGTCGTCCGGCAGCTAAGAGGGGATCGCAATAATTTGCGGGCGTACACAGCGGAGCTTCGAGTATCTCAGTTGAGGTATAGGTGTAGGCGGTGTTCAAAGACAACCTCGACTGGATCTTCGCCTGGAACTCAAGCTCGGCGCCTTGAGCGAATGACTTATTTACGTTCACATACTGGCCAATAAAGGTTGTTGGATCGGTGGCGTAGTCAATACGGTCATAAAACACATTATGGAAGTATGTGGCATTGACGGCGTACTTGCCGCCCAACAAATTCTGCTGAATTCCCGCCTCGAAAGAGCGCGTTCGCTCGGGTTTCAGGCTGAGATTAGGAATTGAGTAAGGCGGCCCCGCATAAGTTTCCTCCAGCCTGGGCTCTTTGAACCCGTTGGCGTAGGAGAAACGCAGGCGCGTCCCGGAAAATATCTCTCCACCGCGCAACGCCAGAAAAGTTGCCGCGACCCGTGGCACACCGATATTGCCGAAGGCGCTGATGTGGGCGAATCGTGCGCCGCCAATCAGAGACAGCCTCCCGAATGTCAGCAACTCCTGACCGTATAGGTCCTGATTCAACCGTTGACCGTGAGTTTGTGCGCCGTAGCCTCCTACGAATCCGTTTTCGTTTTCGATGCGATATCCGAAGGTGGTGTGCGCCCAGGTTCGCTCGGAATAGTCGCCCTGGTATTCAAATCCGGCGCGATTGATGTGATCGACTTCGTGGTACGGAACGTCGAACTGGCCGTAGATCGGACTCACCCGGTTAGGATCGCCGTTCAGGTTTAAGTCGGTGTAACGGTAGAGGTAGTCGAACCCAGTGAGGCGGTGCTGCCATCCCGATGGCGCTGCCACGGTAAGTTCCGCGCTGCCCAGCAGGCTGTTGAGCTGTGACCATTCGCTCGGATCGGGCGGCAGGGGTTGCGTCACGCCATTCACATCCACCAGCGGGTCGTAGCCATTGAAGCTCCACTCCCCCGGTACGCCCGTATGGCTGTTGGAGTGGCGGACCCGCACCCGCAGCCCAACCTGATCGGTAATCGCCGCGCCGACATTCGCGCCCTCCAGCGAATCCGAGTACGCGTTGTTCACGCCCTGCCCGTGGGTGTTGAACTGGTCGCCAAAGAAGTTGTAGTCGAAGCGTCCGTGGGCGCCAGCCAGAGACGCGTAGCCGTTGGCAGTTCCGAAATTTCCTCCATCGGCGCCAAAGCGCAGTTCAGGCACCGGAGTGCTTCCGGTGCGCGTCCACACCTGCACAACACTGGTCATGGCATCGGAGCCGTACAAAGTGCTCTGCGCGCCCCGCACAAATTCCAGGCGATCGGCTTGCGCCAGGGGCAGGGTGCCAAAGTCAAACGTGCCGCCCGGTTCGTTGATGGCAACCCCATCGACAATCACTTTGTTGTAACGGGACTCGCCGCCGCGAACAAAGAGAGAGGAAAGTCCGCCGCGTTGCCCGGCAGTATTCACAACCGCGCCCGGCAGGAAACGCATGGTGTCGTTCGCGGCGACCGGCTGCATCACTTCCAACTGCTGGCTGCTCAGACTGTCAACGTCCGCGCCCGCCGCCTGGCTCGGAACCGGAGTACGGGTCGCGGTCACCACCACGGTCTCCGCCGCCGTCGCCAGGCGGAGCCTGACAGTGATGGCTTCAGCAGTTAGGGGAACGTCCACCGTCTCTGCTGCGAAGCCCGGAGCCAGCACCTGGACACGGTAAGAGCTTGCTGCCGCCGTGCGAAAAATCACCAGGCCTTCAGCGGACGTGCTTTGCACGGCCACAGGAGCGGGCTTCCCGAGTTTGAGCAATTGCACCTGTGCGCCCGCGACGACGGCGTCTTGAGGATCGACAACTTTGATTTTGATTTCGGCGGAAGCGATGGCCAGAAAGACGAACAACAGGGAAAAAATAGTGGCGAATACACGAGAAAAGCGCATGCACGTCTCCTTTATCACGCGAAAGGGTTGTGTGGACGGTTCACGCCGGTCTCCTGGCTTGCGAGTCAGGATGTGAGCTTGCGCTCGAACATCCAACTACTGCAACCGGCCTTCCCAGGTTTTCCCCAGTGACCGGTCGCGATTTCCTCGCTTACAGTTGCGCGGCAGCGCGGGATTTGCACCCGCTTCCCATAGCGCCAGCGTGTCGCCGGCCTACGATCATGCGCGAACCTAATTTTGAGAAAGAGCAAAAACAGCAGCCCA
>Ga0187865_1002262_pt1 | contig 18908 bp, 15 predicted proteins | sample June2016WEW_11_1_2_FD_132989 | JGI IMG/M metagenome (GOLD analysis project Ga0187865, IMG submission 132989) | Peatland microbial communities from SPRUCE experiment site at the Marcell Experimental Forest, Minnesota, USA - June2016WEW_11_100 | ecosystem: Environmental > Terrestrial > Soil >...
TATCCGCCATATTTTATTTTACCAAAACTGGGGGCGCATGCTGAGAAAGCCGAATCATTTTCCTCGGGTAATGGATAGTACCGCCCTTAAATGGAAAATTATGTCCCCCTAAAAAATCTCTGCCTTCGCGGGAATGACATGTCTTGTGACAATGCCTGACGCTGTGCATAACTCTTTCATTTATCTTTTTATGCCGCATGACGCCATCCAAAATCCACAAATCGAAAGCTGGACCCAGTAATTGTTTTCCTATCCTTGAAAAAGATGGGTGGCTGTGTTAACATTTTCCGAAAAATTGTGGGTGAGGAGCCGCAGATGAAAATTAGCAAAGAGGAAGTGGAACACGTCGCCCTGTTAGCAAGGCTGAAATTCAGCGAGAGCGAGAAGGAACGGTTTACCACTCAAATGAACGGCATTTTGGATTACATGGATAAACTCAAAGAGCTGGACACGAGCCAGGTTGAACCCACCTTTCACGCCGTTGCCGAGAGGAATGTATTTCGGGAAGATATCGTCCTTTCTTCGTTCCCCCAAGAACTCTCCCTGAGCAATGCCCCGGACGGCGATCGTGGATTCTTCCGCGTCCCAAAAATCATCGAATAATAAACATTAACCGCAGAGGTCGCAGAGAACGCAGAGAAATAAAAAGAATCTAGTCAAATGTCTTGAGGCCAATCCATAAATTGCCTCCACTGCAGGTGCTCAAATGGAACTCTACCAAAGAACCGCCCACCAGCTTCATGAAATGCTTTTGCGGAAAGAAGTCACCTCCCGGGAGATCACCGAATCTGTCCTGAAGCGGATCGAGGAAGTGGAAGGGCGGGTCCATGCCTACGTTACCCGCACCCCTGAACTGGCCCTGGAGCAGGCGGCAGCTGCTGATGCCCGAATTCAAAAAGGAAACGCCGGCCCCTTGACCGGAATCCCCCTGGCTATCAAAGATGTAATTTGTACCCAGGGAGTCCGCACGACTTGCGGCTCCCATATTCTGGATAACTTCATCCCGCCCTATGATGCCACGGTCGTCGAAAAGCTGAAAGCTGCCGGGGCTGTTTTTCTGGGGAAGGCCAACATGGATGAGTTCGCCATGGGATCTTCCACGGAAAATTCCTCCTTCGGTCCAACCCACAACCCCTGGGACCTGGAGAGGATCCCCGGCGGGTCCAGTGGAGGGTCTGCCGCCGCCGTGGCCGCCGACGAATGCATTGCTTCCCTGGGTTCGGATACGGGAGGTTCCATCCGCCAGCCGGCAGCTTGCTGCGGGGTTGTCGGCATTAAACCAACTTATGGCCGGGTTTCCCGTTACGGCCTGGTGGCCTTTGCCTCCTCCCTCGACCAAATCGGCCCTTTCAGCAAGGATGTAAGGGATACCGCCATGGTTCTGAATGCCATCAGCGGTCATGAACCCAGGGATTCAACGTCCATGAACCTCCCGGTTCCCGATTTCACCCAGGCATTGGCTGACGATGCGCGGGGGATGGTCTTGGGAATTCCCAGAGAATCATCCGGAGAAGGCCTCGACCCGGAAGTGTCCTCGGCCGTTCAGCGGGCCATTGAAATTCTGAAAAAGTTAGGCGCCAAAACGGTGGAAGTCTCCCTTCCCCACAGCGAATACGCATTGGCCGTTTATTACATCATCGCCCCCTGCGAAGCCAGTTCCAATCTGGCCCGGTTCGACGGGGTCAAATACGGATTTCGGGCTAAGGGAATTCAGGATCTTCAGGATATGTACCAGGAGACCCGCCGGCAGGGATTCGGAACAGAGGTGAAGCGCCGTATCATGCTTGGCACGTATGCCCTTTCCGCAGGGTATTACGATGCCTACTACCTGAAAGCCTCCCGGGTTCGAACGCTGATCCGGTACGATTTTGCGAGAGCTTTCGAGAAGTGCGATGTCATCGTAATGCCCACGGCTCCCACGCCGGCCTTCAAATTAGGAGAAAAAGTAGACGATCCGCTGCAGATGTACCTTTCGGATATTTTCACCATTCCCTGTAATCTGGCCGGGATCCCCGGCCTCTCTCTCCCCTGCGGTTTCACCAGGGAAGGGCTCCCCATCGGTCTTCAGATTCTCGGCAATCATTTCCAGGAGGAGAAGATCCTGCGGGCCGCTTATGCTTTCGAACAGAATACCGAATATCATTTGAAAAAGGCCCCACTGAAGTAACAATATTTACCGCAGAGAACGCAGAGATCACAGAGGATTTTCATATAGGAAGGATTGAAAACAAGTAAATTCCTAAAGAGCGCCCGAATATAAATTTCGAATCTTTAGATTTCTGGATTCCCGCTTTCGCGGGAATGAGCTTAGTAGTTTCGATCATCTCGAATTAGTTGAGGGTCAAAGGGCTGGTATATTCTAAATGTCAGGTGATTTCAGGGTCCCGGAAGGAAAGTCATATTGCTTGCAATCATGAGGCACAAATCTCTCCTTAGCTGTGGCGGGGGTTTTCTTTCATCCTCTGGAATTTCTTTTTTCCGCCCCCGCTCCGGCTTGCGGAATGGGAGCAGGGGTTTATGGAAAGCGGATATCCCGCCGATGCTTGCGGCGCAATCTGCCTTTCCTTCCGGGCCCTGGTCAGGCCTTCATAAGATATTACCTCAACGAATTTGGAGATGATCCAGTACTTTAAATTACAGGTTAATAGTAAGGTCTTGTTTCTTTTGGTTGCGGCTACGCCGCACTATGAACGGAGTGGACCATGGAATATGAACCGGTAATCGGCCTTGAAGTTCATGCCCAACTTCTGACCCAGAGCAAGATTTTTTGCGGGTGTTCCACCCTCTTCGGGGCAGAGCCGAACACTCACACCTGCGCGGTGTGTACCGGCCTCCCGGGGAGTCTCCCGGTCCTCAACCAGAAAGTGGTAGAGTATACGATACGCGCCGCTCTGGCCACCCACTGTCGAATTGCACCTTACAGCCAGTTCGCCAGAAAAAACTATTTCTACCCTGATCTTCCCAAGGGATACCAGATCTCCCAGTACGAACTCCCCCTGGCAACAGAGGGATATGTGGAAATTCAGGTCGATGGCCAGAAGAAGCGGATCGGCCTCATCCGCATTCATATGGAGGAGGACGCAGGCAAACTCCTCCATGATCTCTCTTCCGACCGGGGAGCCTCCAGTTACGTGGACTTCAACCGCACGGGAGTCCCTCTGATCGAAATCGTCAGCGCTCCGGAAATTCAAACTTCCGAGGAGGCCAGCGCCTATCTGAGAAAGCTGAGAGCGATCCTGATGTTCCTGGATATCTGCGACGGGAACATGGAGGAAGGGAGCTTTCGCTGCGACGCCAATATCTCTCTTCGACCCAAGGGGCAACAGGCCTTGGGGGTGAAGACCGAGCTGAAAAACATGAACTCCTTCCGCAACGTCCAGAAGGCCCTGGACTATGAGATTCGCCGCCAGACCGCTCTTCTGGACCAGGGGGAGAAGGTCATTCAGGAGACCCGGCTCTGGGATGCGGCCAGGGGGGTTACCGCTTCCATGCGTGGGAAGGAAGAGGCCCATGACTATCGTTATTTTCCCGACCCCGACCTGGTTCCACTGGGGATCGACCCGCAATGGATTGAAAAGATACGGGCCGCCTTACCCGAGCTACCCGATACCAAGAAGGAACGCTTCATCCGGGATTACGGAATTCCGGATTACGATGCCGAGATTCTGACCTCGTCCAAGGCCCTGGCCAACTACTATGAAGATTGCCTCCGTTCCTATGAAAAGCCGAAGATCGTCAGTAACTGGATCATGTCCGAGCTTCTGCGCGAGCTCAAAAGAGACGAACGGGAGATCGAAGAATGTCCAGTCCCCGCGCGCCATCTCTCGGAGATGCTCCAGATGATGGAGGACGGGGTAATCAGCGGGAAGATCGCCAAGAGCGTTTTCGAGGAGATGTACCGGACTGGAAAACGCGCTCCGGAGGTCGTCAAGGAAAAAGGCTGGGTCCAGGTTTCGGATTCTTCGGAAATCGACAGGATGATCGATCAGGTCCTGGCGGCGAACCCCAAAGAGGTGGAGGCCTACCGCAAGGGAAAGGACAAGCTATTCGGCTTCTTCGTAGGCCAGGTGATGAAAGCCACCCAGGGCAAGGCCAACCCTCAACTGGTCAATGAGCTTTTGAAGAAAAAACTTTAGAAACCCTGATGTAGTTCGGGCGTGCTGCCGTTCTGACGTGCTCTGATTTTGAGGTAATGCCGCACGGCAACACTGCAGCACCGCAGAACTTCATTTCAGGAAGGCACTTTAGCTCACTTTAGGCACTCTAGGCATTCACTGTGTCTCTCCTCCCCCAGCGCTGGTTCATCCTGATCCTTTTGAACGCGGTCTATTTTTTTGTCTACTTCCACCGGGTCTCTACCGGGGTCTTGGCTCCTTCCCTGATGGAAGCCTTCTCCGCTTCGGCCGCCAGCCTCGGGGCCATGTCTTCTGCTTATTTTTACCCCTATGCTCTGAGCCAGCCGATTGTGGGCATGCTTACGGACCGCTTCGGGGCCAGGAAGGTTATAACCGTCTCAACTTTTATCGAGTTCCTGGGTGCCCTCCTCTTCGGCCTGGCCCCTACCCTTCTCCTTGCGGCGCTTGCCCGGGGCTTGATCGGCCTTGGAGCAGCCGGCCTCTTCGTTCCTGCTCTGAAAGTCCTCCTCCCCTGGTTTGGCCCGAAGGCCTTTGGTCAAATGAACGCCATCCTGCTTGCGGTGGGAAATGTGGGAGCCGTCATGGCCTCCACGCCCTTTGCCTGGTTTATTCAGCAGGTCGGCTGGCGTGCTTCTTTCTTCTTCATCGCCATTATTACCTTGCTGCTGGCCGCTCTTTCCTGGAAGTACATTCAGGATACGCCGCCGGGCTATACCCTCTTGCCCGAAGGGAGGAAACCAAATCCCTCTTCGGAAAAGAAGGGCTTCGTGGATATTTTACAAAACCCTTTTTTCTGGATCATGCTCGCCCTCTTTTTTAGCTATGGAGGGCCTTTCAGTACCTTTCAAGGGCTTTGGGGCTACTCCTTTCTGATCGACGTTTTTGGTTATTCCAAGCTTGAAGCCGGAAATCTCATCATGGTCATTGCCTTCGGAGTAATATTGGGCGGGCCCGGATTAGGGTACTTAGCCGACAGGACGTTTGCCTCCAACAAACGTCTTTTTCTCTCTTCCTGTCTGGCCGTTCAGGTTTTGAATTGGACGGCTATTGCTTTTTTGAGTCCGGGGTTTGGATCCCTTGCCCTGGGAATCGTCTTTTTCATCATGGGGATGATGGTCGCCGGCACCCTCTCAGTGGCCTGGGCCATCATCCGGGAAGAATCCCCGCCCGAAAGGATGGGTACAGCCATGGGTTTGCTCAACCCTGCCCCCTTCCTGGGGGTGGCGATCTTCCAGCCGGTCACCGGGTATCTCATGGACCGGGTGGGGAAAATCGACGGCGGGTTTCCTTTCCAAGCTTACCAGCACGCTTTTATCATGTGTCTTTCTTCCCTTTCCATCGCGTTGATTGTCTCTTTCTTTCTCTTAAAAAAAAAGAAATGAGGTGAAGGGCTATGAAGCGAGTTCCTTTCTTATGGTTTTTTTTGAGTGGTTTATGCCTGGGCGTCCTTCTTCTTCCCGGACCGAAGGTATCCGCTGCGGAATTGCCCAAGGATCAATTAAAAACCTTTCTTCTTTCGGGAATCGAAAAAGCGCTCAACCTGGACGAACAGGAGGCAATGGCCGAGCTCAGGAAGGCTGTTGAATTGGACCGGGAAAACCCAATCGGCTTTTCCTTCCTGGCCATGAATCACCTTTTCTTCTATGAAACCAGTTTTAGTGAAAAGGAGAAAAAGACGGAGGAAGCGGCTCTCGTAAAGGCCGTCGAGGATGCCAGGACCCGGGCCGAGAAGAGGATCGAAAAAAATCCCCAGGACGGAGGAGCTTATTTTTCCCTGGCCCTGGAGGCGATGGTCAAGGATCGTTGGGAGATGGATCGCAAGAATTATTTTCGGGCTTTCCGGGAGGCGCAGCGGGTCTGGGATTACCTGGAGAAGATCAGGGAGCTGGACCCTGGAAACTATGACGTTTATTACCCGATGGGTATACTCCATTATTATCTGGCCCAGCTTTCCGGAGTTGCCCGGGGGATCGCTTCCGTATTTATCACCTCCGCTGACCGGGAAAAGGGCCTAAAAGAGCTGGAGCTCGCCGCGGAAAAGGGGTACTTCCTGAAGGATATGGCTCAATCCAACCTGGTATCGATCTATTACCTGATTGAAAAACAACCTGAACGCGCGTTACCCCTTGCCAAGCAGTTGAGAGAAAAATACCCCCGCAACTATAATTTCTGTTTCGCCCTCGCGGATACCCTCTCCCGCCTCGGGCGCTTCGAGGAGGCCATGGCCGCGGCCCGGGAAATCGAGACCGGGATCAAGTCGGGAATCCCTCCTTACCGTCCCGAACTCTGGCCGCGGTACCAGCAGCTGCTGGGAAAAATCTTTCTCGATCAGGGAGATTACGAAAAGGCCACCGAATATCTCAAGCTGGCCCTCAAAGATCAGGCCCCTTACAACGCTAGAGTAAGGGCCTGGGCACTGGTTCGCCTGGGTATGATCCAGGATGCCCGGAAGGAGAGAAAGCTCGCGGAAGATTATTACCAGAAAGCATTGGAAGTTGAGGGAGCGGAAGGCGGGGCCCAACGGGCAGCCAAAGAGTATCTCGAGACCCCCTACTCCCCGCCAACCATGAAAGAAAAGAAACCATAAGGGCAGTCCTGTGAGGCCGTCCGTAACGGAAGCACTTTGCCCTCAATCATCCTCGCCCATTTCTCCTATGACCTCCCTCTTCTTCTTCACCCAGGGAACGAGCGGCAGGATCAGGAGGGTCAAGGTACAAAGCATGATCACCAGGGAGATGGGCCGGAGGAAGAAGATGTCCCCGCTCCCGTTGGACATGATCAGGGATTGGCGCAGGGCGTTTTCCATCATGGGGCCCAGGACCAGCGCCAGGACCAGAGGAGGAGATTCGTAATTGAATTTTTTCATCAGGTACCCCACGCCACCGAAGAAGAGCATCAACCCGATCTCCCCCACATTGTTGTTTAAGCTGTAGACCCCGATCAAGCAAAAGAGAAGGATGAGCGGGAACAGGACCGGATAGGGGATTTTCAAGATCTTAACCCAGATCCCGATCAGGGGGAGGTTCAAGACGAGAAGCATGATATTCCCGATATACATGCTCGTCACGGTCCCCCAGAAAAGGTCGGGGTGCTGCTTGATCAGCATGGGTCCCGGCTGCATTCCATAGATAATCAAAGCTCCCAGAAGCATAGCCATAACCGCATTGGCCGGAATGCCCAGCGTAAGGAGGGGGATAAAGGCGCCGCCGGTAGCCGAGTTATTGGCGGATTCCGGCGCTGCCACGCCTTCGATCACCCCGGTGCCGAATTTCTCCGGATACTTGGAGATTCTTTTTTCTATCGCATAGGCGACGAAAGAGGAAATCACCGCGCCCCCGCCGGGGAGGATGCCCAGGAAAAACCCGATTACCGACCCCCGGACGATGGGCCAGGCGCTGTCCTTCCAGTCCTTCCAGTTGGGTAGCAGACCTTTGATCTTGGTCTCGAAGACATCCTGTTTGATCCGCGCCTCCACATTCAGGAGGACTTCGGAGATTCCAAAAAGCCCCATGACCACGGGGACGAGACCCACACCATCGGTAAGAAAGTAAAGGTTAAAGGTGAACCGCGGGGTCGCGGTCATGATATCCATTCCGATCAAGCCGAGAAAGAGTCCGAAGGCTGCCATCATTAACGCTTTGGACATGGACCCCCCGGCGAGGAAGGTGAGAATGATCAGGCCCAGGAGCATCAGGCTGAAATACTCGGGGGGGCCGAATTGCAGGGCCATCTCCGCGAGGGGGGGCGCAAGGAACATCAAGCCTATAATGGAAAGAGTCCCGGCGATGAAAGACCCGAAAGCCGCAATTCCCAGCGCCGGCCCCGCTCGCCCCTTCCGGGCCATCTGGTATCCATCCAGGCAGGTCACCACCGAGGCCGCCTCCCCGGGAATGTTCACCAGGATGGAAGTGGTCGATCCCCCGTACATGGCCCCATAATAAATCCCGGCCAGCATGATGATTGCCGACACCGGGGAAACGTGAAAGGTGCTGGGCAGGAGCAGAGACATGGCGGCCACCGGGCCTAGCCCGGGCAGAACCCCCACCAGGGTGCCGATCAGGACTCCCAGGAAGCAAAAAAAGAGGTTCATCGGCTGCAGGGCCACCTGAAAACCCAAGAACATGTTGCCGAAAAATTCCATCTCTCTAAAATCCGAAAATCCCCGTGGGAAGTTGGGCCTCGAGCCAGACCTCGAAGACGATGTAGGAGCCGAAGGCCGTGAGGATTGCCCCGATCAGCACCTTTCTCCAGGCCATCGATTCAATGACCCGAAAGAGATAGACGATCAAGAAAAAGGTGGTCAGGAGGAACCCCAGGCTTTTCAAGAAAATGGCGTAGAGAACCAGCGCTCCCATGACTTTAAGGATGGTGGGCCAATCTTTTTTCGTCCAAAGGTCCTTTAGTTTCTCTCCCTTGCCTTTGCGCCACTGCTGAAGGAAGACCACCAGGGAAAGCCCGCCGATGACCAAACCGGTTAGAAAGGGGACAAATCCCGGGCCTGGAGAAGAGAGCGTCCCCAGGCCGTACTTTCCCGAGTAGAGAACGATGGCCAGACCGATGGCGCACCAGATGAGACTTGACCGCTGATCGTTGTTTTTCATCTCACTATTTTTTATAAATCCCGATCCCCAGGCTTTTGATGAGCTCCCCGCTCTCCTGGTAATCTTTCTGGACAAATTTGGTCAGGGCCTCACTTCCCAGGTAGGCCGGGGGCATATCAAATTTATCCATTACATCCAGGAAGACTTTCGATTTCATTGCTTCGGCAAAAGCCTTATCCAGCTTGTCGACCGCGGCTGGGGGCATTCCTGCCGGACCCATAAAAGCCAGAGTAGAATGAACCGCAAAGCCATATCCTTTCTCGATCAGAGTCGGGACCTCGGGAAAGGCCTTTAACCTCTGAGGCGTTGGAACTGCTAAAAGGCGGAATTTTCCGGCCAGGGCTTGTTCCTTCCACTCCGTGGTTTGGGAGATGACCTGCACATGTCCCCCGAGCAAAGCGGCAACCACTTGAGCCCCCCCCGGAAAAGGAACGTGGTCCCATTTAATCCCCAATTTCATGGCCAGATATTCCATGGCCAAATGCTGCCCGGTCCCCAATCCGGAAGTCCCATATTTAATCTTGTTGGGGTTTTTCTTGGCATAATCGATCAACTCTTCGAAAGTCTTCCAGGGAGCGTCTGATCGAACCAGGATGCCGTACTGGTAAAGGCCATACTGCATGATGAAAGCAAAGTCTTTCAGCGGATCATACGGAACGGCCTGAAGGTGAGGAATGCGGCAGAAGTTGGCGGTGGGAGCATTATAAATGGTGTACCCGTCGGTTTTCTCTCCCTTGACTCTTCCCAGGACTAAGGTTCCGGCAGCGCCCACCTGATTGTTGCAGATGACGGGCTGCTTCAAGACCTTCGAGGCTTCGGCGGCCAGAGCGCGGGCAGACAGGTCCGTTGACCCTCCGGCCGCATATCCGATCAAAAGATTAACCGGTTTGGTGGGGAATTCGGCCCCGAACGCCGGGCCCATAAGGGCCAGACAAAGGATCAAAGACAGTATGGCAGCAAATGGAACTTTCTTCATGATGCCTCCTTTCTTGCGGCGGAAGGTTGATTGAAAATAGGGAAAAAAAATGGTACCGAAACTCGGTTTCTCTTATTACAAAGAAAATATTTTGTCAAGAAATTTCGCCGAAAATGGCTCTGGCTATGATTCAGATCGGGCAGAACTCGGGTGTGCTGCTGCGAGCTCTGGTATTCGGCTGGGTGGTAGAATCTTGGGGAGGCTGGCCAACTGCCTTCTGGATTTTGGCCCCGGTCAGCGTCTCCGGGGCTATCGCCGGATGGATGGCCAAAATAAGGTAAAAGGGAATTACTAATGAGTCCATAATTGACCAGACATAGTCTTTCAAAATCTCCCCTAGACCCTCTTTTTCAAAGAGGGGGATTCCTCCCTTTTGTAAAGGGAGGGAAGGAGGGATTTAGTCTCCGGTGTCTATACAATTATGGACTCCCTAGTAATTTGACCATCGGATCTCTCGCCTGAAATTGCTCAAAGGTTTATTTTCAAACGATATCCAACGCCGAGTTCGGTTAGGATATAACGAGGGCGGTTGGGTTCCGGTTCGATTTTACGCCGCAAGTTGCTTATGTTGACGCGCAACAGATGCGGTTGCTCCACATAAGCGGGTCCCCATATCTGTCGAAGGATTTGGTTATGGGTAAGCACTTTCCCGGCATGTGTGACCAGCAACCGCAGAAGATCATACTCGGTTGGGGTAAGCTGTACTTCTTTTCCCTGGGCGACGACCCGTCGATGTTCAAGATCCACCTCAAGGCCATCCACCCGGTAAACCGGCTCCGGAGATTGCTGGATGGATTTTCGAAGAGCTACCCGCATCCGAGCAAGGAGCTCTCCAATCCCGAAGGGCTTGGTAACGTAATCATCGGCCCCGGAATCCAGGGCTGTGACCTTCTCATCTTCGCGGTCCCGGACAGACAATATGATCACCGGCACCTTCGTCCATTCTCGCAGCCGGCGGAGCACTTCCACCCCATCCATGTCCGGTAAACCCAGGTCTAAAATGATCAGATCAGGCCGGATGGCTATCGCAGCCGTCAATGCTTCTTTCCCGCTTCCTACAATATGAACTGAAAATTCCGCCGAACTCAAAGCGTTTTTTAGAAAACGCTGGATCGCCTTTTCGTCCTCAACGACCAGCACCCTGGGTAAGTTTTTCTCCGTATTCTCTGCATTCATTTCCTTGAATCCATAGTCTGAGATTTACTTTCTGTCTCGGAAATAGTTAGCGGAAGAGTGAAAATGATTTTTGACCCGCCTCCGGGACGGTTTTCTGCCCAGATCTTTCCTCCATGGGCCTCAATGATACCTTTACTGATGGCCAAACCTAAGCCAGTCCCACTGAACTTTTCATGACGGCTTAGTCGGAAAAATTTATTGAACACTTGCATCAGGTACTCTTCGGGAATTCCGGGTCCTTGATCCGCGACTTCGACCTCCAGCCAGTTTTCCCGGGTTCGCGCGGAAAATTCAATGGTACCCTCGGGAGGGGAGTATTTCACGGCGTTGTCCAGAAGGTTGATCAAAACCTGAGCCATGAGCACGGAATCCATGGAGATGAGCGGAAGGTTCGGGGGTAAATTGATCTTGACTTTTCTTTCTTTCAGACGAGGCTCCAAAGAAGCCAGGCATGAACCCAGGAGGTCCTGCACATCATAGGGTTCCCTTTTGATCTTGAGTACTCCGGCCTCCAGGCGGGTGATATCCAGAAGGTTACTGATAAAACGGTTCATCCTCCCAGCCTCTTCCCAGGCCAGGTCCATTAGCTCACGCTTCGACTCCGCCTCGGGGGAATTCCCTTCATACCGCAGACTGCTTAACGCCCCCATAATGGAAGATAAGGGCGTCCGCAGATCGTGGGAGATCGAGTTGAGCAGCGACCTTTCCAATCTTTCGGTTGCCTGAAGAAGCTGTGCCTGTTCAGCTTTTTGGGCCAGATGAGCCCTCTCAATTGCCAGAGCCGCCTGGATGGCAAAAGGTTCGAGAAGCCGCCGGGTTTCCGGCGCCAGGCCTTCATCAGAGTTGCTCAATTTGATTGCCATGACGCCTACAACTCTGCCCCCGGTTTGTAAGGGAAGGTACAATAACTCAGCCGATGAAAGCGTGTCGGTCCCTCTTCCGGCCATCTGCCCATTTCGAAAAGTCCAGAGGGCCACAGATTTCTGCTTTTCGCCCAGCGAAAAACCGCTGGAGCTGGTTTGCACATTCAACGATTCTCCTTCGGGAAGCAAGATGGCGATTTGGGCGTTTAAGGTCTCCCCCACATGGCGGATGACCGCATTCAAAATATCATTCAGACTGGCGGCGGAGGATAAATCCCTGCTCAGGGCATACAGGGTTGCGGTCTGAGCTTCCCGGATTTTTATGGTCTCGGTTTGACTCCTCGCCCGGGCTACTAAAGTGCTAATAACCGCACCGACCGTGAATAATCCGGCAAAAGTGATCAAATATTGGGTGTCCGTAACCGCAAAACTGAAATAGGGCGGAACGAGAAAGAAATCGAAGGCCAATACGCCCAACAGAGCAGTAAGTAAAGCCGGTCTGAACCCCAGGCGGAGAGCGGCCACAACTACCGCCAGAAGATAAAACATGATCATATTGGTCGACGAGAGGAATTCAAGCGCAATTTCACTCGCTCCGGTTGCTCCGGCAACCAGAAGCAGACTGGTGAGATAACTACGCCAGGGCACTCGGACGGATTGCGAGGGAATGGTTTTTTCTTTTTTGGCATTTTCCTCGCTTACGACGTAAACGTCGATTTCCTTGCTCCGCCTCAGGAGCTGATCCACGAAAGAGCCCCGCAACCATTCCCGCCAGCGGGGCCGGGTGGGCCGGCCAACAATCACCTTGGTGATTTTGTGCTTTCGGGCATAGTCGATCACGGCAGCGGGGGCGGAATCCGTTGTCAAAGTCGTTACCTCTTTGGCTCCAAGGGATTCCGCAAGCCGCAATTCACGCCAAATCCGTTCCCGATTTTCCTGGGTTAACCTGTCGTTTTCTCTGGTCTCCACATAAAGGGCATGCCACTCCGTTTTTAACTCTTCGGCAAGCCGCCGCGCGGTGCGGATCAGCCGCTCACTATTTGGGCCGCCACTGATGCAAACCAGAAGGCGCTCCGTAACCGGCCAAAGTTCGGGCGTAGAATAGGTCTCCAGATACTCGCGCATCTGCTCATCGACGCGATTGGCTGCCCGTCTCAAGGTAATTTCCCGTAAGGCGATCAAATTCCCTGCTTCAAAAAAATGCTCCAGGGCGCGAACAGCCTGTTCCGGAATGTAAACCTTTCCTTCACGAAGGCGCAGGAGCAATTCCTCGGGGGGCAGGTCAACCACCTCAATTTCCGAGGCTTCATCTAAAACCCGGTCGGGAATGGTTTCCCGCTGGATCACCCCCGTAATCTGGGCGATGATGTCCCGAAAGCTCTCCAGGTGTTGAATATTCAGGGTAGTATAGACATCGATGCCAGCGTTCAGAAGTTCGTCAATATCCTGCCAACGCTTGGGATGACGGGATTCGGGGGCATTGGTATGAGCATGTTCGTCCACCAGGGCAAGCTGCGGCCTGCGGGCCAGGACCGCATCCAGGTCCATCTCGGTAAGTTTCACCCCCCGATACTCGATTTGTTTCCGGGGGATCACTTCCAGCCCCGGTAGAAGAGCCTCGGTTTCAACCCGCCCGTGGGTTTCGATAACGGCAACCACCACGTCTATACCATCTGCCTTCCGGCTTTGGGCCGCTTCCAGCATGGCGTATGTTTTCCCCACGCCGGCCGCGTAACCGAGGAAAATCTTCAGCTTTCCCCGGGCCTTCTGCCGCTCTTCCTCTTGAACCCGGACTAATAAGGCATCTGGATCCGGGCGGTTTTCGTCGTTCATCCTGTAAGCCTCCGGTCAGACGGGTGGTGAAGCAAAAAAATGAACCCCTATTGTCATTTTAGCACCTTTCAACTAAGCAAGATAGCTTACGCGGAAGACCATCATTCTAGCTTGCTTTGAATGTGGTCCAAGGCACGGTTCAGTTTCAAAACATTCACCCTGGGCTCCCCAAGAAAACCCCACTGGCGGGGATCCGTGAATTTCTCCACTAAGTGACGCATCTGGTCTTCTGACAAACCTCTGGCGCGCGCTACCCTGGGAACCTGATAGAGAGCAGCGGCCGGGCTGACGTGAGGATCGAGACCACTCCCCGAAGAAGTGACCAGGTCAATGGGAATGGATGATTGATTCCCGGGGTCCGCTTTTTGAAGAGCCTCTACCCGCGCCTTTACCGCTTCCACCAGGGCCGGGTTCGAAGGCCCCAGGTTGGACCCGGAAGAAGAGGCAGAATTGAAGGGGAAATCAGGGGTTGCGGAAAGCCGTCCCCAGAAATATTTGGGGTCATCAAAGGGTTGACCGATGAGCTCAGAACCGGCATAACCGCCCTCCCCGCGGATCAAGCTTCCGTTCGCTTTTTCCGGGAAAACTAACTGGGCCACTCCGGTCACCAGCAGCGGATAGACGATTCCGGTCACTACCGTGAGCAGGAGGAAAACCATGAAGACGGGTCTTAGTTGCCTGAACATTTTTTCAATCCTCTCTTCCTTCGGATCCTTTTTACAACAGGCCGAGGGCCACCAGAAACATATCGATGAGTTTGATGCCAATGAACGGGGCGATCAGTCCTCCCACGCCATAGATCAGCAGGTTATTCCGTAGGAGACGCGCCGCCCCCAGAGGTCGATAAGGAACTCCCTTCAAGGCCAGCGGAATAAGGGCCACGATGATGAGGGCATTAAAGATCACCGCTGAGAGGATCGCGCTCTGGAGGCGCATGAAGTTAAGCGACTCCAGGACCGGGTAAGTCGAAGCAAAGGCGGCCGGAATGATGGCGAAGTATTTGGCCACGTCATTGGCGATGCTGAAAGTAGTGAGCGCGCCCCGGGTCATGAGCAGCTGCTTGCCGATCTCGACGATCTCGATGAGCTTCGTCGGGTTGCTATCCAGATCGACCATGTTGGCCGCTTCCCGGGCCGGCTGGGTTCCCGTGTTCATCGCCACAGCAACATCGGCTTGGGCCAGGGCGGGGGCGTCGTTGGTGCCGTCTCCGGTCATGGCCACTAGGCGACCGCCCGCTTGGTGCTGGCGGATCAACTTCAGCTTGGCCTCGGGGGTGGCCTGGGCCAGGAAGTCATCGACCCCCGCTTCTGCGGCAATGGCCGCAGCCGTCACCGGGTTGTCCCCGGTGATCATCACCGTCTTGATCCCCATGCGGTTGAGCTGAGCGAAGCGCTCCCGGATTCCACCTTTGACTACATCTTTGAGGTGAACGACCCCCACCGCTTGGTCATTCCGGGCTACAACGAGAGGCGTTCCCCCCGTGCGGGCAATCCGGTCTACGGCATCGTTGAGCTCCCGGGGAACACGATTGCCATTCTTCTCCACATGACCGATGATCACATCCGCAGCCCCCTTACGGATATGCAGGCCATCCACATCAACCCCGCTCATTCGGGTCTGTGCGCTAAAGGGCAAAAATTGCATCCCTTTTCCGTCTGCCGGACCCACCGTCCGCCCCCGCAAACCGTACCTCTCTTTAACCAGAGCCATGATGCTTCGGCCTTCCGGAGTCTCATCCGCCATAGAGGCGAGCTGGGTCAACTCTGCTAACTCGCGTATATCAATATTCCCGATGGGAATCAATTCCACGGCCTGACGATTTCCTAAGGTAATAGTTCCCGTCTTGTCGAGAAGCAGCACATCCACATCACCCGCCGCTTCCACAGCCCTTCCGGACAGGGCAATGACGTTGCGCCTGATCAATCGATCCATGCCGGCAATGCCAATGGCGCTGAGGAGCCCACCAATCGTGGTTGGAATGAGGCAGACGAGCAAGGCGACCAGAACGGTAATGGTCACGGGAATCCCTTTGCCTGCGACTTTCACGCTGTAAAGGGAAAAGGGCAGCAGCGTTGCACACACCACCAGAAAAATGATTGTAAACCCGGCCAACAGAATGTCCAGCGCGATTTCGTTGGGCGTCTTCTGCCGTTTCGCCCCTTCCACCAAGCTGATCATCCGGTCGAGAAAACCTTCACCGGGATCGGCGCTGACCTTTATAATCAGCCAGTCCGAAAGAACCCGGGTTCCTCCAGTGACCGCGCTTCGGTCTCCTCCCGATTCGCGAATGACCGGGGCGCTCTCCCCGGTAACGGCGCTCTCGTCCACCGAGGCAATCCCCTCCACGATCTCCCCATCGGCAGGGAGGGTGTCCCCCGCCTCAACAAAATACAGGTCCCCCTTGCGCAACTCCGTCGAGGAGACCAGCGAGTACCCTGCGGTTTCCGGCTTAGCATGGCTTTCCAACAAGTAGCCCCTGGGCAGCCTCTTGGCCTGCGTTTGTTTGCGCATCCGCTTTAAAGCCTCGGCCTGGGCCTTTCCCCTCCCTTCCGCCAACGCCTCAGCATAATTGGCAAAGAACACCGTAAACCACAACCACAAAGAAATGTGGCCGATGAAACCAGCGGGCGCTTCCCCTTTCCCCAGGAGGGCCTGGACCCAAAACCCGGTCGTCAGGACACTGACCACCTCAACCACAAACATAACCGGGTTCCGCGCCATCTTTCGCGGGTCAAATTTCTTCAGGGCCTGGAACAAAGCGTCTCCGTACAATTTACCTGTATAAATGGACTTCCGCTGGGGATTCTGAACTTTCATAATTTCCTCCACCTACGAAACCAAAAAAATTCGGCCTGAAGACATTCACCTATTTTGAGACCATCAATATAGCAGCAAGTGCTCCACAATAGGACCCAGGGCCAGTGCCGGCAGGAAGTTCAGGGCCGCCACGACAACCACTACCCCGACCAGCCACGCAATGAAGAGGGGCGTATGGGTTTCAAGGGTCCCGGAGCTGAACGGGATCGTCTTTTTCATGGCCAGGGAGCCGGAAATCGCCAGGACGGGAATGAGGATCCAGTACCGACCGAAAAACATCATCACGGCAATGGCCGTGTTGTAAAAGAGAGTATTGGCGTTCAGCCCGCCAAAGGCGCTGCCGTTGTTGGCCACACCCGAGGAAAAGGCATACAAAATCTCGCTGAACCCGTGGGGACCGGGGTTAGCCACAGAGGAAGTTCCCGCCGGAAATAGCACCGCAACGGCCGTACCCATGAGAGGCAAAAGCATGGGAACGAGAATGGCCAGGGACGCCATCTTCATTTCATAGGCTTCGATCTTCTTCCCAAGATACTCCGGCGTTCGCCCTACCATTAATCCCGCCACAAAGACCGAGATAATCACATAGATCAGCATTCCATACAAGCCGCATCCATTGCCCCCGTATATGACTTCACCGACTTCCATCAACCACAACGGCACCAGTCCTCCAAGCGGGGTAAAGGAATCGTGCATGCAGTTCACCGCCCCGCAGGAGGCGGCGGTCGTGATCGTCGCAAACAAGGCGGAGGCGGAAATGCCGAAACGCACCTCCTTTCCTTCCATGTTGCCGCCCGCTTGCAACGGGCTGGCCGCCTGATTCACTCCGCCCAACCTGGCCAGCGCAGGATTCCCTCCGTGTTCAGCCCATTCCGCAACACCAAGCATAGCGCAGAAAATGATCGTCATCGTCGCCAGAACGGCCCAACCCTGTCGCGTATCTCCAACCATCTTGCCAAAGGTGTAACAGAGTCCCCCCGATATCAAAAAGATGGCCAGCATCTCCACGAAGTTACTCAGGGGGGTTGGGTTTTCGAAAGGATGGGCAGAGTTAGCGTTAAAGAAACCGCCGCCGTTGACGCCGAGCTGCTTGATGGCTATTTGTGAAGCGGCCGGCCCCAGAGGCAGAACCTGTTCCTTTACCACCACCGTTTCGGTGATCGGCTTGCCTTGCGCGTCTTTGAGGGGCTGACCGGCGGCATCAAGTTTAGGCTTTTCATAACTGATCGGTTGGAGCAAGTTTGCGGTTTGATAAGGACGGAAGTTTTGGACCACGCCTTGAGAGATTAGAATCAAAGCGATGATGAAAGAAATGGGTAGAAGAATATAGAGGGTGCTGCGCACCAGGTCCACCCAGGCGTTCCCGATCCCTTTCACGGTGGCGCGGGCAAACCCACGGATGAAAGCCATCATGGCGGCCATGCCCGTTGCTGCCGAAAAAAAGTTCTGCACAGCCAGCCCAAGCATCTGGGTGAGATAACTCATTGTGGTCTCGCCCCCGTAAGCCTGCCAGTTGGTGTTGGTGGCAAAGCTTACGGCGGTGTTGAAAGCCAAATCAGGCGCCACCGGCCCAAAACCCATTACATTCAAAGGAAGCCAGAGCTGGAGGCGCTGCAGGGCATATACCACAAGGATGCCAAGAACATTGAAGAGCAGGAGAGCCAAGACATATTCTTTCCAGCTCATGTCGGCATCAGGCTTCACGCCTCCCAGGCGATAGATGAACCGCTCCACCGGCCCAAAGACAGGATGAAGGAAAGTCTTCTCCCCTCCAAACACCCGGGCCATGTAAGAACCCAGCGGCTTAGCCAGGGCTAGAATGACGCCCAAATAAATTATGATTTGCAACCAGCCGTCGATGTTCATGCTAAATCCTCCGGTTTCAGGAGTGCCCAGAATAAATAAATGAGCAACCCCAGGGCGATCAGGCCCGAGATGAAATATAGCCAGTCCATGAAATTACCTCCTTAGTCGTTCACAGGCGCCTATAAACCAATAGCTGACAAGGAAAAAGACCAGAACCAGACCAATAAAAATCAAATCTCCCATTTGAAATTTCCTCCCCTACTATTTTCTATAATCCATCTTATCATTTGCCTATCAATTCGGCCTCAAAAATTCGCTCAAAAAATCCAAGAAAACGTCACTTTTTTTGATAATTTTCTGAAATTCGACGGAGAGGAAGCCCTGCCCAAATTAAAAGATACGGAGTTTGGCCTCATCCTTTTACACATCAGAATGCCGGGAATGGATGGGATGGAGGTCCTTCGCCAGGTTCGCGAGATTCGGTCCGATATCCGGATCATCACGATAACTGCTTCTGGAACGATTGAATTGGCTTTCGAGGCGATGAAACTGGGCGCGGTTGACTTTATACAGAAGCCGTTTTCTCTCGAAGAGATTTGGCAACTGGTCTCCCGGGTCATGGATAGAGAGAAACATAATTGACTGTTTCTTGACGCTTTTACCTAATTTTTTGAGACCCAATTGATATCCGAATGATTAA
>Ga0187865_1002274_pt1 | contig 18788 bp, 17 predicted proteins | sample June2016WEW_11_1_2_FD_132989 | JGI IMG/M metagenome (GOLD analysis project Ga0187865, IMG submission 132989) | Peatland microbial communities from SPRUCE experiment site at the Marcell Experimental Forest, Minnesota, USA - June2016WEW_11_100 | ecosystem: Environmental > Terrestrial > Soil >...
AGAAGACCGCCTGAAGGGAATTGAAGCGGGCGCCGACGATTTTCTGACCAAGCCGATCAGTCCCGAGGAATTGTTTGCGCGCGTGAGTTCGTTGCTGAAGTTGAAGGAGTTCACCGACGAACTGGAGACGGTGGATTCGGTGCTGTGCACACTGGGGCTGAGCGTGGAGGCGCGCGACCCTTACACCGAAGGCCACTGTGAGCGGTTGGCGCGCAATGCCACGGATCTGGGGCGTTTTCTCGGGGTGGAGGAAGAATGCATTGTCGCCCTGGGGCGGGGCGGCTACTTGCACGACCTGGGAAAGATCGCGGTGCCGGATGAAATCCTGAAGAAAGGCAGCGATCTGACGCCGGCGGAGTGGGAGATCATGAAGCAGCATCCGGTTACGGGCGAGACGATTTGCCGTCCGCTGAAGTCGCTGCGGCTGGTGCTTCCGATTATCCGGCATCATCACGAGCACTCGGATGGCAGCGGCTATCCGGATGGGCTGCGGGAGGACGAGATACCGCTTCTGCCGCGCATTCTGCGGGTGGTGGACATTTACGATGCGTTGCGCACGGCGCGTCCGTATAAGCCGGCGCTCGGCCACGAGCAGGCTGCGGTTACCATGCGCGACGAGGCGCGAAGCGGACTCTGGGACAAGGAGTTGGTCTCGGAGTTCTTCGGGATGCTCGACAAGCGGCGGCAAGTGGCGTGAAGATCGGGTGATCTGATCATCGGGCCATCGGGCCATTTAAATTCAAATGCCAAAGCCTTTGACTTTTAATCACCCGATGACCCGATCGCCCGATGACCCGATTTCTCCGACATCCACGGATGGCCTATTGACCTACAGTTTCGTCGTTCCCGCCTATAACGAAAGCGTACGCATCGGGCCGACGCTCGATGAGCTTCTCCGCTATACAAAGGAACAGAACTGGGACGCGGAAATTCTGGTGGTGAACGACGGCTCGAGCGACGATACGGCGCAAATCGTGCGGGAATACGGCAAGTCGCATCCGCAGATTCTGCTGGTGGAGAATCCCGGGAACCGCGGCAAAGGTTACAGCGTGCGCAATGGGATGCTGCATGCGCGGGGCGACATTTGCCTGTTCACGGATGCCGATCTTTCTTCACCGATGACGGAGGCGCAGAAACTGTTCGACGCGATTGGTCAAGGCGCCGACATCGCGATCGGGTCGCGCTGGCTGCGGGTGGAACTGCAGACCGAGCGGCAGCCACTGTACCGGCAGGCGTTTGGACGAATCTTCAATCTGGTGCTGCGGGTGGTTCTGGGCTTGCGTTTCGCGGACACGCAATGCGGATTCAAGGCTTTTCGGCGGGACGCCGCGCAACGCATCTTTCCCCGGCAGAAAATTGAACGGTGGGGATTCGATCCGGAAATTCTGTTTCTGGCGCGGCGCGCGGGCCTGCGGGTTGAAGAGGTACCGGTGCTGTGGGCGCACAGCGAGGGGACGCGGCTGCACCCTTTCCGGGACGGACTGCGAATGTTCGTGGAAGTTTTGCGGATCCGGTGGAATGCGATGACGGGGGAGTACACGACTGGCGCGGCGCCTTCTCCGGGGAAATTGTAGAAGGGTAGAAACGCGCGGCGGAGTTTCTTTCGAGCCGAGTAAGACATTATGGAACATTGCCAGGTTGAAAAAACGGAGACTTGCAAATGAAGAGAAGATTCCCGCTGGCGGTGTTGGTTGTGGCGGCGATGCTTACGCAGTCGCTCTCCTTTGGTGCGAACGATAAAGGTTCCGAGGGTCAGAGTTCCAAGGATCAAAGTGCATGGCAGCGCGATCTGCTCGCCTGGCGCGCTCAGCGGGCAACCAACCTCCAGGCTCCCGAAGGCTGGCTTTCTTTGATCGCCCTCGGGTGGCTGAAAGAAGGGGACAACAGCTTTGGTTCCGCTGAAGACAGCCGCGTTCAGATCGCGGGAAAGGGGCCGGCGCATATCGCGGTCGTGCGCCTTGAAAAAGGTGCGCTGCGCTTGCTCCCTCCGTCCGAAGGTTTCCCGAAAGATCTTCTGGTTGACGGTCAACCCGCGAAAGAGCAGGCTCTGCTTGCCGACGATGCCGACAAGCCCTCGAAGCTCACGATCGGCACGCTCACTATCATCGTGATCCATCGGGACGACCAATTCGCCTTGCGCATCAAGGATCTGCAAGCCCCCACCCGCGTCGGCTTCCACGGATTGCGCTGGTATGCGCCGAATGCCGCCTACCGCGTACACGCGCGCTGGATCCCGTACAACCCTCCCAAGGTGCTCGACATCCCAACCGTCCTCGGCACCACGACCCATCTTCCCGCACCCGGCGTCGCCGAATTCACTCTGGATGGACAAGTTCTCCGGCTGGAGCCCGTGCTCGAAGATCCGAAATCGACCGATCTGTTCTTTATTCTCCGCGACGCCACCAGCAAAACTACGACGTACGGTGCGGGACGGTTTCTGTATACCGAACTGCCCGACCATGGTGTAAGCCGGCCCGGCGAAGTCTGGCTCGATTTCAATCGACTGGTGAACCCGCCCTGTGCATTCACAGCCTATGCGACGTGTCCGCTGCCTCCGGCGCAGAATCGCCTCAGCGTTCCGATACCGGCCGGCGAGCAGCGTTATCACAATTGATTGACTTGGGTGGATTCAACCCAAACTTGCTGGAGCAACAGGAGCGAACTGCCGCGTCTTGCTCCATGCCGCGGGCTCGGCACGATGTAGCGTGGTAATGCGGCGGATGAAGTAGAGCGCGGCTGCCAAGCAAACTATCACTGCAACGATGGAAGCCTCCGGCCCGAACTGTCCGCCAGTGAGAATTTGCGGGCCACTCAGCGAACCTTGAATCAGACCCGCGCTCACGCTGTTTCCCGAGACCGACAGGCTGAAGATCGAGCCCTCGGTGAAATTCCATCCGATGTGCAGCCCGATCGGCACCCACAGGCTTTGCGTGGCAGCATAAGCCGCGCCCAGCAGGACGCCGGCCTCGATCGCAATCGCGAGCGAGCTACCGACGGTCGCGCCGCGATTGAAAGCGTGCGATGCACCGAACAGCGCCGCCGTAAACAGCAGGGCTCCCCACGTCCCCAAGATCTTCGAACTCAAGCGGAGGAGCAGTCCGCGGAACAAAGTTTCTTCGACAACGCCTGCTATGAGTGCCGAGACCAACCCTCTGGCGAGCCCGTTTGCCGTGCCGCCTCCGGCCGGATGATAGACGCCAGCGGCCCAGAGGATCGCCATGCCGCAGGCGAACAACACAAGTCCGACAGCAAATCCAGCGGCGACCTCGGGCAACAGACGACGGACGTTTAGTTCGGAGGGCGTGCGACGCTCGATCCACTTCGAAGCAGCGACGTAGGTCGCGAGCACAAGCAGCGCCAGCAGGACTCCGCCCACCATATGCGGAAGATGTTTGCGAAGCACAGGCTGCGCCGCAACGATCACAACGATAACGGCAAGCAGATTCAGCGAGCCAAGGCCTGCTTCTTTCCAACTCTTACGCATCATGTCTCCGATGTAAGATCATACGTCGACCGAAGAGACAAAGTTCCAGCATTCTTGCGCATGCTGCCCCGTCTGACTGAGATGCGCCTATGTTTTGGCCGTGCCGATTAAGGAGAAATGGTCAAGTTCGGACACCCGAAAATCGGTCCGCCGTTATTGATAGACGGAAATCGTGGATAATATCTCTTTCAGGAATGCAACTTCATTTACCTTGGTGTGGGAGTCCTGCATGAGATGGGTGCTGATTGTGCTCGCCGTCGTCGGTATTGCCGCTTCTTCACTCGCGTTGCGCGAGCATTACCGTACCGACACTTCACCTTGCAGCATCAATGATCGCTGGGACTGCGGCATCGTAAATCACAGTCCGTACGCCATGTTCCACGGAGTTCCCGTGGCCGTGATCGGCATCGCCGGATATCTGCTGCTCGGTGCGCTCGCCTTCAGGAAAGCTTACCGGGTGATGCTCGTGGCCGCGCTTGGCGGCCTGGGATTTGCGCTCTATCTCGCCCACATTGAGTCCGCGGTGTTGGGCGTATGGTGCATCTACTGCGTGATATCGCTGGGCGTGATTTCTCTGCTGAGCTTGCTGGTTCTGGGCAGAGTGATCGTAGGCTTGATAAGCCGGACACAAAAGACAGCCTGAATGTAGAGACGCCGCTTGCCGCGTCTCCTGCCGCGAGTGAGACGGGGCAAGCCCCGTCTCTACACAACGGAAGTTGTTCAGTCAGCTAGGAGTTGTCGTTTGCGCCCAGCTTCCACGCGATCTGCCGCAGTATTCCCAGCCACAGCACCGTGTCATTAGCGTTCAGTTGCATGCGCCGGAGCATGCGCCGCAAATTCTCCTCCGTCGCCGCCGCTGCTCGTGGCTTCACGTATCCGCTGGTGTCCAGAACCTTAAGCAGCAACTGTGTCAGGCGCTCCACGTCTCCCGATGTGGCCGATGTCTTTTCTTTCTTTCCAGGCGCGATCTTGGCCGGAGCCGTCTTCCGTCCGCGCACCACTTCGTACAGGCAGACCGCCACCGCCTGCCCCAGATTCATCGAGCCGTGCTCTTCTCGCGTGGGAATCCGCATCACCCAATGGCAGTGGCTGAGTTCCTGATTCGATAGCCCGTATCTTTCCGAGCCAAACAGCAATGCCACGCGCGCCGTCTGCAGTTGCCGTTTGATCGCTCGGGCGCCGTCATCCAGTCGGTGCAACCGATGCTGCAAATCTCGCCGCCCGGCCACGGTCGTCCCCACCACCAGTCTGCAGTCCGCGACCGCCTCGGCCAGGCTCTCGTACTGTTCCGCCTTCGCCAGTAACCCCGCCGCGCCCACCGCCGACCGCGCCTCGCGAAACGCCACCTCGTAGGGATTCACCACCCGCAATCGCCGAACCCCAAAATTACTCATGGCCCGCGCCGCCGCCCCAATATTCAGCGGATTCCGCGCTGCCACCAACACCACCCGGAGATTATCGAGATCGCCAGTCATTGATTCTCCAGTCACTGATTTTCCAGGCACTGATCGTCCGTCATTCATGTAAGGCCATCATTCTACGGCGCTCTGCCTCCGCCTACCCACTCCCGGCAGCTCCTGCGACTTCCGCCCTTGCGGAGCATCCAATCAACAGTGCTAGGATAGAAGTCCCGCCCCAAGGCGACCACACGGTCCACCCTGGGCGGGGAACTGTTAACTCTGGAGGATGAATGGCAAGCAACACCACCGTCGAAGTCACCGACGCTAATTTCGATTCCGATGTATTGAAGTCCGATAAGCCCGTGCTGATCGATTTCTGGGCCGCCTGGTGTGGCCCCTGCCGCGCGATCGCTCCGATCGTCGAAGAACTCGCCGGCGAATATCAGGGTAAAGTCAAGGTCGGCAAAATGGACGTCGACCGTAACGCCGCCACGCCCATGCGCTACAAAGTCACCGGCATTCCTACCCTGCTCGTCTTCAAGAACGGACAGGTGGTGGAGCAACTCGTCGGCTACCGCTCCAAAGACGACATTCAGAAAGCCCTGGACCGCCACGTAGGCTAAGCTCTCGGCTCTCAGCTCTCAGCGATCAGATCTCGAATACGTAAAGGCTCGGGTGCAACCCCGGGCTTTTTGCCGCGCGGAAGCGAGCGCGAACTATAGGGGCTATCTCATAATGAATCGAAGGAGTAAACCGCCGGGGACCTCAGGGGCTAAAGCCCGCGTTGATTTCGCTCGGCTTACGCGGCCCTGAAGGGCCGCTCTTCCACGGCGACCCGCACATTTTCGAGTTTTTCCGCAAGTTGTGAAGCCGTGCCCTACCCAAAACGATTTATTGGGATAGCTTCTATTCACTGACCACTATCGACTGCCTTTCAGTATTTCCGCAAGACGCCAATCACGCGTCCCTGAATCTCCACCGACGCCGCGGGCACGATGATCGGCTTCATCGCTGCGTTCGAAGGCTGGAGGCGAATGTTCTCTCCCTCGCGAAAGAATCGCTTCAGCGTCGCGTCCGACGAGTCGAGCAGCGCCACCACAATGTCCCCGTTGTGCGCCGTTTTCGTTTTCTCGACCAGCACATAGTCGCCATCGAGAATCGCTTCGTCCTGCATGGATTCGCCGCGCACTTCGAGCACGAACACTTCCTTCGAGCGCACAAAATCCGCCAGCGAGATGGTCTCGTTGTGCTCCACCGCCTCAATCGGACGCCCCGCCGCAATCCTGCCCACCAGCGGCAACACCATCGCCGTGTTCACCGCCATCGACTGCTTCAACTTTCCCCGCGGCGGCAGCAGGTCAATCGACCGGCTGCGGTTGTAGTCGCGCGTCAGCAGCCCTTTTTTCTCCAGATTGGTGACGTGCTTGTGCACCGTGGCCAAAGAACTCAGCCCCATGCCTTCCTTGATCTCTTCAAACGAAGGGGAGTAGCCTTTCTCCGCCACGAAGCGCGAAATGAAGTCATACAGCTCGCGTTGACGCCGAGTGATCGCCATGCGCGCAGCATAGGCGAATGTATGGCGAATGTCAATATCCAGGTGGGGGCGGGACGCCCTCCTTGCGGCTTTGCTCAGGACCCGCCCATCGGGGCAAGCTCCCGCTGACCATCAACGCTCCAAGCGAAGCAGCAACTTTCGGCTGCGAGCTTTCATCGCTGGCGTACCGTTCCGAGTAGCCTCGCGCAGAATCTTTATCACTCTGGGTCGAATACTTGGGTCATCCTGCGCCAGGTCAGCCAATCCTTGAAGAGCGAAGGTCTTGACAATGGAACTACGATCTTCCAGGTAACTGTTCAACGAAGACATCGCGACTTGCCGTTCCTTGGCATTCAGCAGGAGCCGTGGAACCATGGCCGCCAGATGCCACCGCAATTCTTGTTCCTCGGCCTGGGTCATCAAGCCCAGCAGTTCCTTCTTGTAGGGCTGAAGGAGTCCACGGTTCTTCCGAGTGACCTTCTCGCTCGCGTCTGCGGCCCGCATCCTTACCAGCGGATCTGCCGACCACAAACCCGCAATCAGCTTAGGAAAAAGTTCTGGGTCCTTGGACACAATTGCCGCCGCTTGGTTAGAGCGGCCGATCGTCCGTCGATCTCCTCCTTCCAGGAGAGGAAGGATGTGTTTTCGCGGCATTGAGACGCCCTACTCCGCCGTAACTCCCTTCAAGAACACGTAATAAAAATCCACGCCCCGGGCAAACGACTCAACTCCCGTCCGCTCATCTTTTCCATGTGCCCGGATATCGTCCCGGTCGTACTGTTCGCCCGACACGCAATAGGTCGGCATCCCGGCTGCATTCGTGTACACGCCGTCCGACGCGCCCGTGCTCATATTCGGGAGCACCGGAATCCCGGGCCACATTTTTTCCACGACCTTGTCCAGTGGATCGAACACTTCTTTCCGCGGAGCCGGCGGCACATAACTGTGCCGGTCGGACCCGTGATCCATCAGCACGTTGTTGTTCTCGCGGAACTGCACTTTGATCGTCGGCTTCGCAATCTTCGGATCGGCCACCACCTTTTCCAGCGTCAGCCGGATTTCTTCGAGCGTGTGTCCGGGCTCGATGCGGCAGTTGACGTTCGCCTGCGCCGTCTGCGGCAGCGCATTGTTGGCATGGCCTCCGCTCAGGCGCGTGGCCACGCACGTTGTGTGCAGGGTCGAGTTGTCCAGCGGATCCTTCGACAAGCGCGCCACTGCCGCCATGTCCGGAGGAGTCTTGAGCATCGCCTTCAGATCGGCCGCGCGCTCCGGCGTTGCCATCGGCACCTGGCGCTCGTAATACGCGCGCGTGATGTTGTTGAGTTCGAACGGAAACTGGTAGTGCTCGATCCGCGTCAACGCATTCGCCAGTTCGTAGATCGCGTTCTCCGGCCGTGGCAACGAGCTGTGGCCGCCGGGATTGGTCGCCGTCAGCACGAAATCGCCATACAGTTTCTCGGTGGCGTTCACTTCCATCATCAACGGCTTGCCGTGATCGGCCAGCACGCCGCCGCCATCGTGGTTGAGCACGAACTCGGCGTCAATCAGTTCGCGATGATTCTTGATCAGCCAGTCAACTCCATTCGATGTGCCGCCTTCTTCATCCGCCGTCATCGCAAGAATGATGTCGCGGCTGGGCACGTATCCTTCTTTCTTCATACGGATCAGCGTGGCCGACATGATGGCGTCGCCATCCTTCATATCGCTGGTACCGCGCCCGTAGTAGTATCCGTCCTTCTCGATAAACTGAAACGGATCCGTCGTCCAGTCCTCGCGCCGCGCTTCCACCACGTCGAGATGGCCGATCAGCAGCACCGGCTTGTGCTTGCCCGATCCGTGCAGCCGCACCACCACGTTCTTCTTCCGGTCGTTGGAACTGGAACTCGGACCCAGCACCTGAATGTCGCTCTCCGGAAATCCGGCATCCCGAAACCGCTGCGCCATCGCTTCCGAGGCTGCTGTCACGCTGCCCACCGAGTCCGTCGTATTGATCTCGATCAGCTGTTTGAAGATATCGACCGCCAGCCGCCGCGTAGCTTCGTCCGCTGGTGACAGTTGTTGCGCCTGCATCGAGAACGTAAATACAAGACAGAAAAAAAGACCCAGCCACCATTTTTGAGATTCCACGTCTATCCTCCACAAAGATTTCGGCGAAAAGTTCGGTCACACGCCGACGCTGAAAGCTAACAGATTCGTTCCGCAAGTCCAAATCGCGACCGCCGAGTGGGCGTGGCTCGGCCTGTCGTCCGCGTTAGCCTTGCGGCGGACTACCAACTGGAAGCCATCTCATGATGAACCGAAGGGGTAAACTGCCGGGGCCCACAGGGGCTAAAGCCCGCGTCTTTATTGGCTCTAGGCGGCACGGCTGAAGCCGTGCCCTACCCAAAACGATTTATGGGATAGCTTGTAGTTTCAAGAATGTTGGAGTCGCCGTCGGGAGGTTGGTGGACGGCTCGAAGCGCGGTGATTCTATACTTCCACCAACTCCCGCTCCTGGCGCGTGTTCCACAGCGGCGCGAGAATGCTCGATTTCAGAACTTCCGACTCGGCTCTCACCCAGTCTTCCAGGGCGCGTCCTTCCGCCTGTCCGCGCTCGTCGTAAAGCTGGCGCGCGCGCAGACGTACTTTTCTTTCCAGCAATTCCACCATCAGTTTCTGTCGTTCACGAGTTCTGGTTACACTGTCCACTACTGACACCCCACAATTCATCTATCTACAAGTATTGTAAACGGCGAACTGTTAAAGGGTCATGAAGAGAAGAGTTACCAAAGAGATGTTCCGATTGGCCGTGTCCCCAGTCGTGCCAATGTCTGTGACACGCGATCCCGTCGAGTCCGATCTTAGAGCCGATAACAAAACCTCTCCTTGTGCGCTCGTAGGCTATACAACATCCTCCTGCGGTAATTCGGCCCACCGGCCAGCGCACTCGAACGTGCCATGGCCGGCCCAGGCGGGGACGCGAACACTTCCAGGCGATAGCGCACACCTCGCCGACGTATCGTGCGGTATAATGTGCACGCTTGCCCTTGTGACGCGCTGTGCTGTCGCAAACGAACTTCTCTTTGTGGATCGATTGAGGAGGAAGCTATGCCACACGATCTCGATCGCCAGCAGGACCAGGAAAGCCAGCCTCAACCCCACCATCACGATTGCGGAAACCTCTTCGGATGCGGCGAGGAGAAGGGCATTGGCGTGCTCCGCGAAGACATCAAGGACGCGGCCTTCACCAAGCGGGCCGCAGACCGGCTTCTGCACATGGACGAGATGAACCAGGAGCGGCTCGACGGCTATCTGACCGCCCGCGGCCTTTCCCGCCGCCGGTTGCTGCGCGCCAGCGGCTTCATGGGTGCGTTGGCGGGCATCGGACCCTGGTTCAGCAAACTTGCGCATGCAGCGGATGCGCTAGGTGGAGGTGCTGCGGCCGGGCCCGCGGCGGCGGAGAAAGACGATCAAGGCCGCGTCCACGTGGTCGAGAGCAATGATAAGACCGTGCACCTGGGCGTCTACGACACCACACTCGAGCCCATTCTGAAAGTCGATTCTGGCGATACCATCAGCTATCCCAACACATGGTCACACTTTTTGAACCAGATGCAGCCGGGCGTTCCCGTCGAGACTCTGGCGAAGCTCCGCGTCAGCAATCCGGGAAGAGGGCCACACTCGATCATCGGCCCCATCTACGTCAACCATGCCGAACCCGGCGACGTGCTGGAGGTCCGCTACAAGCGCATTCGTCCGTTCGACTGGGGAGCCGTATTCAATAACCCGGGGTCGCTCGGAACCGGTTTGCTGGCCCAGGATTTCCCCGAAGGACAGGTGAAATATCTGAAGCTCGACCTTCCCAACATGACGGCGGAGTTTAACCGGGACATTCATGTACCCCTCAAGCCCTTCCAGGGGACGCTGGGCCTGGCTCCCCCGGACGGCTTCTTTCCTCCTTTGACTCCGGGAGTGACCAGCTCCGTTCCCCCAGGCCCTCATGCCGGCAATGTCGACCTGAGCGAAATGGCCGAAGGCTCGACCATGTTCATCCCGGTGTGGAAACCGGGGGCGCTGATCTACACCGGCGATTCCCATGCCGTGCAGGGCGATGGCGAAATCTGCCTTACCGCACTGGAAACGCGCATGCAGGAGTTGCGCATCCAGGTGGTCCTGCACAAGCAAAAGAATTTTGCCTGGCCGGTGGCGGAGACTGAGACCCACTGGATCACGCTGGGCCTAGACAAGGACCTCAACGTGGCCATGACTCTCGCGGCGCGCAACGCCATCAACTTCCTGGCCATGCACGCCGATCTCACCAAGCTCGACGCCTATGCGTTGTGCAGCATCGCCGTCAGTTTCCGAGTGACGCAGGTGGTGGACATCGTGCGCGGGGTCCATGCCATGATCCCTAAGAACCTTTTCGCTGCCGGCCTGCGCAAGCAGATCGCTGTCGTTTAGCTCGTCTAATAACAGCAACTGCTAGTGTGCTGCCTCCACCACCAGCACCACGAACGAATCGGGCTCCACTTTTCTCTCCGGCCGCGGTCCCACGTTCGCCGTTACAGTGAAAAGCTGATGCGTCTTGGCGTCGAGCGTCATGGTGCGCGCTGCCTTTTGGGTAGTTACCGTCTGCGCCACGCTGAACTTGTCGCTGCTATCCTCCTTAATCACCGTGATCGTGCCGTCTCCCGCCGACGCAAACACCAGGCCCCGATCGGCATCGAACGCAGTCGCATCGCATCCCTCTCCGATGGCGGGACTTGCCACCACTTTCCCGCTGTCCGCATCCACCACGGCCATCTTCTTATTTCCGCAGGCTGCAAACAACCGCCGGTTTTTCCGGTCGATCGCGAGGCCGGTCGGCTCTTCGCAGTCCGCCAGCTTCCATCGCGACTTCACCGTTAGCTTCTGCGGATCGAAGGCCACCAGCTCCGACGTGTCTTCAATATTCACGAACACCGTGCCCTTTTCGTCGGTTGCGGCAAATTCCGGCTTCCCGCCCAACTCGATCTTGCCCACCACCTCGCCCTTGGACGCATCCACGGCCGTCGTGTCATGACCCTTTCCGTTAAAAGTAAATACGCGCTTTGAAAACGGGTCGTACAGAATCGCGTCGGGCCCGCTGCCGACCTTGATCTTCTTCTCTACCGCCAGCGACTTCAAATCGAACACGCTCACCGTATCTTCGCGGCCGTTGCTCGTAAATCCGCGCCCGATTTCCGGATCCAGCGCCACCCCGTGCACGCCCGCCGTCTCCGGAATCTCGCCCACCTGCTTGCCCGACTCGGTATCAATCACCATCACCCGCGTGGCCCGCGCAATGAACAAGCGATGCCCATCGCTGTCCGCGGTCAGGTAATCCCATCCGCCATCGCCGCCCAGCTTCCACGTCTTAACGACCTTGTAATCCGCACCGGCCGCCACCGCTGCCAGCGCTACCATGGTTGCCAGCAAGATCAAAGAAATTCGTACCGCTGTTCGCATTTTCATGTCTATCACCTTATCGTAATTTAGAGAAAAAATCCCCCGCTGGGGCGCCGCAACCCACCACTCCCGGCAGGTGGAGTCTTGGCCTATTCCATGCGCTCTCCACAATTGTGCAAACAATTGCCCTACCCCCCCCGCCAACCCCCGCCAGCCGCCATTTTACCCCGGCAAAGTTTGGTACCGGGCTTGCTCCTACTCTTCCCGGAGGAGCCAACATCCGCGGCGTTGTCCGCGGATGATCCCTCGCTTCCTCCATAGTTTGGAGACCTTGCGATGAAACGGGCCCTGTTCGTACTCTGCCTACTTTCCACCACTGCGGCATTTGGCCAGTATTATGCTGGTGGCGCGTCCATCAGTAGTGAACCGCGTATTTACGAGTTTTCAAGTCATCCGGCACACGCATCTTATGCGCCGATGTTACAAGAAAAGAGCGTCCTCGCCACATCGAGTTACTCCACCGCCCAGGGAGAAAGGCCGGCTTCGGATTTCGCGCAGCCCGAGGCCGTATCTCTTGGCGCCGCTGCCCGCGAACTCAGGAAGCAGCACGCTCAGTTGAAAAAATCCCGCGTCGTCTGGGTAAACCGGTAGAGGGTGGCGCGGACACTCTTGTCCGCGGGCGGGCTTGGCGCGATGACGAAAAACTTCGCGCCCCGCTTCCCACGAAAGGTCAATTCCGCAAACTGCCAATCGGCCGGAAACCCCCTCTTACTGATTTTCCGACCCACTACTCTTCCGCTCCACCACTCTTCAGCACCAGCACCAGAATCCGTCCATCGGAGTGAAATCCCCCGCCCGTCGCCGTCTTCGCCTCGGTCACCGGATACGTCGGAACAACGTGCCCCCGCGCCGAGACTAGTCCCGTGCCAGAGAGCGTCTGGTTCACATACTCCCGCTCGCCATCAATCGCCGGATCGCTGCCCGGACTCAGCCCAAGTCGCGCCCACCATCACCGCCGCGAAAATCACCACGGTGATCGCCGCTAGCACGATCCGCTTCTTCGTCTTCATATAAATTCCGTCCCTCACCTCCGATGGTCCTCCGATCCTCTCAAGAAAAGAAATGTTAACCTAAGAGAAATTCAAATGACCATCCTGGAATTCACCGGCGTCGTCGCGATTGTCTCCTTCGTCGCGGGACTTCTCGGATCGCTCACCGGCCTCGGTGGTGGTGTCGTCCTCGTGCCCTTGCTGACCATCTTCTTTCACGTGGATATCCGCTACGCCATTGGAGCCTCGCTCGTCTCCGTGATCGCGACCTCCTCCGGCGCCGCCGCTTCGTATGTGAAAGAGGGATTCTCCAACATTCGCATCGGCATGTTTTTGGAAATCGCCACCACGTTCGGCGCGTTGCTCGGAGCCTTCCTGGCCACCCGGATTCCGACCAGCGCCCTGGCGATCATCTTCGGCGCCGTCCTGCTCTACTCGGCGTATCTTTCCCGCAAGCCGCGCACGCAGGCCCAGCGCAGCCTGCCACCCGACCCGCTCGCCACCCGTCTGCGGATGAATGGCAGTTTCCCCGACCGGGAAGGCCCGCGCAGTTACAACGTCCAGCGGGTCCCCACGGGCTTCAGCCTCATGTTCGGCGCGGGCACGCTCTCCGGATTACTCGGCATCGGCTCCGGAGCCGTCAAGGTACTCGCCATGGATCAGGCCATGCGGATCCCCTTCAAAGTTTCCACCACCACCAGCAACTTCATGATCGGCGTGACCGCCGCCGCCAGCGCCGGGGTCTACCTCAGCCGCGGATACGTCGATCCCGGCCTCGCCATGCCCGTCATGTTAGGAGTCCTCGCCGGATCGTTACTCGGCAGCCGCATCCTGGTCAAAGCCGAAACCAAATCGCTCCGCCTCGTCTTCAGCGTGGTGATTCTCGTTCTAGGCCTGCAAATGCTCTACAACGGATTCTGGGGGAAAATCTGATGCCCGCCGCCCAGGCGCCACCGCGCCAACCGCAGCCGTTCCGACCTCAACCGTGGAGAGATCGCCGCATGGAAGTCATCCTCGGCAACCTGCTTCGCGCCGGAGTCCTGCTCTCGGCGGCTGTCGTGCTCTGGGGAGCGTGTATCTACCTCTTCCGCCACGCGCACGAGCCCGCCGATTACCGCGTCTTTCGCGGCGAACCCTCCGAGTTCCGCACCATCCCCGGAGTCATTCAAAGCGTCATCGACGGTCGAGGCCGAGGCTTAATCCAACTCGGATTGCTGCTCCTCATCGCCACCCCCATCGCGCGCGTAGCCTTTTCCGTCGTGGGATTCGCCATCGAACGCGATCGCATGTACGTAGCCTTCACCCTGATCGTGCTCGCCATCCTGCTCTACAGCCTCTTAGGCTCCGGTTTGGGCGTGTAGGGCGCTGAGTTCCTAGCGCGGCCAAATCCAGGTCGTGGTCAAGAGCGGTGGCTGCACGCCCCTGTCATTATTTTTTTGCGGAAAACGGTTGACGTGGGCACCCGAATGGGAGTAAAAGCTCCGATTAGTAATGTTTCGAAAGATTTCGAACTGTTTCATAATGTTTCGAAAGAGCCTGTGTTTTGTTCTTTCCGAAACGTTAAGAAAAACAGCGAACAATCTGGGTCCGAGAAGTTGTTCCGACATTGAAATTAACCGGAAGCGCATGGATGCATTCACGCGAATGCGAAACCTGTAACCGTAATTCAAAATTGCACCAGAAATCCATCTAGGAGGCTTTTCAATGATTAAACGCTTTCACCACGGTACGCAACACATGCTGAAGCGTGAGTTGATTCGCGCTCTGTTTCTCTTCCTGTCCAGTTGCCTCGCGCTTTCCTGTTGCGCGCAGGCCCAAGTGTACTACTACGTTGCCAAAACGGGCAGCGACTCTAATAGCGGCAGTGCGAGCGCGCCTTGGCTTACCATCGGACACGCGGCTCTAGAAGCGACGGCGGGTAGCACCGTCTATGTGGGAGCTGGAACCTATAACGAGAGCGTGACGTTCGCGACCTCGGGAACGGCCTCGGCTCCCATCGTCTTCAATGGACAGGGCGTAGCAATCGTGGATGGCACTGGCGTCTCCTGCTGTACCTCACCCAGCTTCGCTTCCAGCAACGGCTTCATCGGCACCAACACTCAGGGTCTGTTTAACATAGGTGCATCGAGTGGCGTGAACTACCTGACCATCGAAGGGTTCACCATCCAAAACTACAAGACTTCGAGCGCCTCGAAGGTTCCCCTCGGAGTCCTTATTGTCGGCAGCGGAACCGGGATCAACTTCCTCAACAACACAGTTAAGAACATCCAAACCACGGCGGGGAAGAACGGCAACGCGTATGGTATCGGCGTTTTCGGTATCAGCTCCACTCCGCTCAGCGTGACCGTCAGCGGCAACACAATCACCGGATGCCTGACCGGGCAAAGCGAGACGACTACCTATAATGGTAACGTCCAAAACTTTGTCGTCTCCAACAACACTATTTATAACAATGACAACATTGGCATGGACGCCATTGGTTTCGAGGGGGTCGGTCCGACGGGCTACGATCAGGCAAAGAACGGAGACGTCTATGGCAACCTCATCTACAACAACAGCGCCTACAAGAACGCCGGGGAAGGCAATTCCTACGATGAGGATGGCCTGTACTGCGATGGCTGCACGGGGGTGACGTTCGAGCGCAACACGCTTTACGGCAACGACCTGAATATCGAGGCCGCCAGCGAAATCTCGGGCGAAGTCTCCAGCAACGTCATCATCCGCAACAACCTTGTCTACGCCGCAAATTCGTGCGGTATTTCCGTGGGCGGCTATGCCAAGTCTGGGACGGGTGGAAGCACCGGCATCACCATTGTGAACAACAGCCTGTACGATAACGACACGCAGAAGACCGGCAGTGGTGAGTTCCAGATCCAGTACCGCGCCACGGGTATTGTGTTCGAGAACAACATTGTCTATACCGGCGCGGAGGGTCTGTTCATCTATGGCTATGTATCGGGCAGCGGAGTAACCGCCAATTACAACGATTACTACACGACCAGCTCGACTACAACGTTTGAGTTGAACGGGAAAAGCTACTCCTCTTTCGCGTCCTACCAGTCAGCGACTGGACAGGATAAGAATTCGGTGTTCGCGAATCCAGACTACCTCACTCTAACCACTTGCAAGTCAACCACGGCGAAGACCCCTCCGACGCCGATCACTACCTGCTCACCGACGCCGAATTTTGACATCTCGACTAGTTCCCCGGCCGAGAACACGGGCAACGCCAGTCTGGGTTCGGCCGATTTCGGAACGGTCGACTTCAAGGGCAATCCGCGTGTCAATGCCAGCGGACAAATCAACATGGGGGCCTATGAACAGTAGGTTCAACCCGGGCACGCAGCTTGGCTGCGTGCCCACTTTATTTGCCCCGCAACATTGGCACGACTGGAACCAAACGGAAGGCTGGACTCGATGCGACCGTAGTGCGCCTCGGTACTCTCCATGGAAAAGAGAACCTCATAAAAATCCTAGTCAGAGTTAACACGCCCTAGGACGTGTTAACACTGTCGCAAAGCTTCAACAATTGGGGCTAACGTGACCGGCGGAATTTGTACCAAGTGAAATGAGAGAGGATTCGTTGTAATTTCTCCCTGGAGGATATTAATCCATGCGTTTCCAGTGTCTCGTGTGTCTCCTGCTCGCCAGCTTGGCCTACGGGCAAGCTGCGCAACCGGCTACACCTCCCGCCGCCGGAGCAAAGGCGGAAGAAATCGCTCCCGCCGCGACCGATAAGGCCCCCGAAGTAAAAGTTGGGCCCGACGATCCGGTGATTACCGTGAATGGTTTCTGCGCCGATCCGGCCCAACAGGGCGCCGCCTGCAAAACCGTGATCACTCGCGCACAATTTGAAAAGCTCACCGAAGCGCTGCAGCCGGGCATGTCGCTGTCCCTTCGTCTCAATGTGGCAAACTCTTATGCGCGCAATCTGAGAATGTCCGCCGCAGCGGAAAAACGCGGTCTCGACAAAACGCCCGCGTTCGAAGAAGAGATGCGCTTTGCGCGCATGCAACTCCTTGCCCAGGACCTCAGCCACGCGCTGCAGGCGGATGCCAACAATATCACCGACGCCGATCTCGAGGACTATTACAAAAAGAACAAGTCCTCCTGCGAGCAAGCTACCGTTGCGCGGATTTTTGTCCCCCACGCAAAGCAAATCGTACCGGCACACGAGGAGCATGAAGACGCCGGCTCCGCAGATGCTCAGTCCGCCGTAACGCCCAAGGCCGATGCGAAGGCGGATGCGAAAACGAGTGCGACGCAGCCGACCGAGGCGCAAAAAAACGCCGATGAAGAAGCGCAAGAAAAAGCCGCCGAAGAAGCGATGACGAAAGTCGCCGCCGATCTCCGCGCCCGCGCCGTTAACGGTGAAGACCCCGACAAGTTGCAAATAGAGGCCTATACTGAAGCCGGATTCCCGCGAACCACCTCCAACACGAAGATGGAGAAGGTGCGCCGCGCCACGCTGCCTCCGCGCCATGAGACGGTCCTGGACCTGAAGCCCGGAGAAGTTTCCGAAGTATTCTCCGATCCTAGCGGCGCCCACTTCATCTACAAAATGATCAGCAAGGAGACCTTGACGCTGGAAGATGTGAAAACGGAGATCCGCACCGTAATTTCCAGCCAGCGCTATCGAGAAAGCATGAAAAGTTTTCAGGGCGACGTCGTCTTTAGCGATGCCTACTTCACCCCCCCCGGAAAACCGGCCACACCGCCGCAGCGAAATCGCAGGGGAAAGAGAAAGAAGCCGCCTGCCCAGCACGACGAAGACCACGACTAAATGGATACGGCAAAGCCGATTATCCGCTGAACCCGCCCGCGCGCGCCCCGGCCAGGGGGTGTAGTAAAATCCCCGCCAAGTGAGTGCACAGCTAAGTCAAGATGGAGTCGTCGAGTCGTTTGCGGTGGAAGTCGGCGACGTGCTGCACGAAGGCCGTGATCAGCGGATGCGGGTTTGCCGCGCTCGACGAAAGTTGCGGTTGGAACAACGTCGCGATGAAAAACAAGTGCGCGGGAGATTCGATGGCCCGGCATTCTTCCTTGGAGCCGCGGGCTACGACCGGAAAGCCCGCTTCCATCGCCATCCATTCGAACTCGGGATTCAGCTCGTAGTTGCAGAAGAATTCTTCCTCGATCGTTTCTTTCCCGTAATACGCCGCGAGGTAGGAACCGGGACGAAGGCGGATCTGGTCGACTTTGCCGGAGAGCTTGGGCGCCTTCGGATCGCGGTTGGGAACGGCGCAGGCGACCGGATAGATGACGATGTTCCTGGCGTTCGGGTCTTCTTCGGCGGTGGTGGCGTCGCGGACGCCGAGCACGTTGCGGGCGCACTCGATGAGCGTGTACTGGAAGCCTCCGCAGGTCGCGAGGAATGGGCGGTCATGGACGCGTGCGAACTCGATGCCTTTGAGCATGCCGTCGAAGCTCTTGTAGGGGCTGCCCGGCGAGGCCCACAGTCCATCGAAGGAATCGAGGGTGGCGGCGGCGCCCGGTTGGAGCAGAGAAGGCGTTGGAAGCCAGGCCGACTCTACTTTGAGTTGGAGCTTCCGAGCGGCGTGCTGGAGCGAATCGTCGGTCGCGTGATGGGAACGGAATTCGGGATTGAAATCGCCGAGAATCCCGATCCGGACGGATTCGGTCACAAGAGACATTCTAAATGAGTGGTTCCAACTTGCCATTGAGCAGTTAGCTACGGGCGTCGTCGACGCCACGCCTTTCATAAATTGTCATCGCGAGCGTAGCGAAGAACCTGCAGTTCGCCGCAAAATGCAGATCCCTCGCTACGCTCGGGATGACAAATCCGGCGAATGGAATGCTACAGCAACTCCATCTGCGCCAGCAGCATGTAGAGGCCGAGCAGTGTAATGGCTGCGCCTCCCCAGACCATGGCGGTGGATTTCCAGGCGAGCGCA
>Ga0187865_1002296_pt1 | contig 18630 bp, 14 predicted proteins | sample June2016WEW_11_1_2_FD_132989 | JGI IMG/M metagenome (GOLD analysis project Ga0187865, IMG submission 132989) | Peatland microbial communities from SPRUCE experiment site at the Marcell Experimental Forest, Minnesota, USA - June2016WEW_11_100 | ecosystem: Environmental > Terrestrial > Soil >...
AATGTTTGGAATAGGGTAATACAAGAAACAACCGGAATCCTACGGTGTAAGTGCTGGTGTACAAAGGGATTGCTGATGCGCGCGGCCCCTCAAGCAACCTCGCGGCAGTAAACTCCCGCTAGGGACAGGGCTATCAAACCCGCATGAACTCCGCCCTGCGCGAGTATGTCAAGCGGTACTGCGAACACGTTTAAAGTTGGGTAGCGCGGCATGAATGGCTGTTTTGTCCATGCAGGAATCCGTAATGTTCGCGAATGGTTGCCATTATCATCGAACGGAAAGCAGTGCCTTAACTGTTTGTCTCACCCCAGGGCCCGCCCCAGTTGGGCCGACCCCATGTCGTGCGACCTCCGGCTCGCCGCCCGGCCAATTCAACAGCCGGGAGCGAGTTCCGCCAACTTGACCCAGAAGCCGGGCTGCGACAGGCGGCAACGCGCCGAAGGTTCGGCGTAGAGCGGATGCGCGGACATCGACTCCCAAATCTCCTTCAGCGACTGCTTCTGGATGTTTCCGAACGAGTAGGGCGTGAAATCGCAGGGACAGACGTCACCATTGGCGCGCAGATGAACTTGCACCATTCCGGCAGGGCAGCCTTCGGCCACGCAGGGATAGGCGATGCTCGAAAACATGGTTTGGTGGATGATACGCGGGTAGTCGGGCTTGGCGGTGTACTTCGCGCGGAACTCGACGATGTGCCGGGCGTCTTCCTCGCTCAACATGCAGTCGTGCCGCGCCGAGAGGCGCCCGGTGGGGATGACATCGAACAGAAAGACCTCGAGGACATCGAGAGAACGGGCGAGGTCCATCATGGCGTCGAGTTCGCCGTTCCCTATGTTTTCCTTGGTTGCGTAGGTGGACACGCCGGTGAGGATGCCGGCATCCTGGCACAGTCTCAGCCCGCGGTAGGCCTTCTCGGCCAGACCAGGGCGCCGGCGGTGGCTGTTGTGCCGCTCGGGGTCGAAGTGGTCCAGGCTGACGAACACGCCGTAAACTCCCGCCTGTTTGAGCCTGGCGACGGTATGCTCGCGCAGGAACTCGCCGTTGGTGAAGATGGTGCAGACGCTGCGGTGCTTGTCGACGGCGGCGATAAGGTCGTAGATTCTCTCGTACAGCAGAGGTTCGCCGCCGGTGAGGACCACGCAAGTCGTGCCGAGATCGAGGGTCTGGTCGATGACGCTCTTGAGTTCCTCGAAGGTGAGGGCGCTGTTCTCTCGCCGGGTTTTCTCCTGGTAATCGGCCGCCGAGCAGTGCAGGCAGTCGCACTGGCAGTTGTACGTGACCGCCATGGTGATGACATGCGGAGTGCGTCCGGCCGAGGCGAAATTGACGGGGCCGGCGGCGGCGCTATTGGACCGCAGCATGTTCTCCATGATGAGTTTGACCCTGCGCTTGGCCGCGGGAGAGCCGAGCGGTGGCGTGAGCAGGGAGAAAGCTTTATAGCCGTCGTCCAATTCGACCAGGGGCTTCCCGCCCACGTAATAGTCATCCTGGGCGCGGCGGTAGTTGGCCATGGTATTCCGGATCGCGCTCCGTTGCCACGCTTTCAGGTCAGAATTCATGAGATTCACCGGCGGGAGGCTCACTGGAAGACGGCTTGGTCAGCCAGGCCATGATTCTCGGGGATCTGGACGTTGTCGAGGACCCGCAACGCCACTCCTCCACTTCACGATGGCCTAACCATTGCAAGTAGTGACGATTGTATCGCGCGGCGGCGCGAGACCGCAATGCATCGGAAAACAGGCGACACTGTGGGAAGGAGGAACGAATGAAGGAAAGCCATCTCAGTCGTCGTGAGGCCCTGCGTCTCGCCGCCGCGACAGCTCTCGGGTCCGCCGTGTCATCGGCGCAGAACGCGCGGCGGGAAGTTCGCGTCTTCGACGTCCGGGACTACGGCGCGGTGGGCGACGGAAGCACCCTCGATACGGCCGCCATCCAGCGCGCCATCGACCAGGCCGCCGCGGCGGGGGTGCCCCCTGGGCCCGGCGCGCAGGTGCTCATCCGCGGCGGCAAGAAATATCTCATCGGCACGCTGGTTCTGAAAAGCGGCATCGATTTCCACCTGGCCGACGATGCCGAGCTGCTGGTGAGCGCCAACCCCCAGCACTACACCGGCGGCGGTGTCATCACCGCTACCGGTGCCGACGGCCTGCGCATCACGGGCACCGGCAACATCAACGGCCGGGCGCGCGAGTTCATGAGCCGCTACGACCAGCCCAACGAGTGGTGGCTGCCTGCCGGCTTCCGGCCGAAAATGTTCGTGCTGACCGCCTGCAAGGGCCTCGAGGTCCACGACATTACCTTCAGCGAGGCGCCCGAATGGGGGCTGCACATGATCGGCTGCGAGCACGTCCTGGTGGACAATCTGAAGATCCGCAACCTGCTGGACGTGCCCAACTGCGACGGCATCGATCCCGACCATTGCCGCGACGTGGAGATCCGCAACTGCAACATCGTTTGCGGCGACGATGCCATCGTGATCAAGGCCACGCGGCAAGCTACCGACTATGGGCCCTCGGCCAACATCACGATCCACGACTGCGTCATCCAGACGCAGGACGCGGGCGTGAAGATCGGGACCGAGACCACCCAGGACGTCCACGACATCCGCTTCGAACGCTGCGAGATCCGCTCCAGCTCGCGCGGCCTGTGCATCCAGGCCCGCGACGAAGGCAGCGTTTACAACATCGATTTCCGCGACATCCATTTCGTGTCGCGCTACCATTCGGACCCGTGGTGGGGCCGCGGCGAGGCCATTTCTCTGACTGCCATTCCGCGCACCGCTCAAGGCAAGATCGGAACGATCCACGACGTGCGCATCCGGAACGTGAGCGGCCGCGCCGAGAACAGCGTGCGCGTCCAGGGAGCCAAGGAGAGCCGCATTCGCGGCGTCACGCTGGAGAACGTCGCCGTCACGCTCGACCGGTGGACGCAATACCCCGGAGGCTTATTCGACAACCGGCCTACGACGGTCTATCCGGGGATTGAGCCGCACGGCAACCCCGGCTTCAGCATCCGCTACGCGGACAATGTGGTGCTGAAGCATTCGAGCGTCAAGTGGGGAGACCACCGGCCGGACTACTTCACGCACGCCCTGGAAGCCGAAGCCGTGACCGGGTTGGAACTCACGGGCTTCGTCGGCGAGGCCGCGCATCCCGAGCGCGACGCGGACATACTGGTCCGTTGACCTCGCGTTTCTCCCCGGCGCGAAGATCTTCTATACTGAGCATTGAGTGCAGACGAAAACGGATCTCAGGTCGGGTACGGTCGCTTTTGACAGGAGGCAAGTCTACAGACCCTTCCTCGAGCGCCTGAACCCCATCGCTTCTCTCCGTGATCTGGCTGATCGTGACGTGATAGTCCCCCGCGATCACGATCCTTGTGACGCAGGACAAGCCCCAATCCATGTTGCGTTCGCAGACGCTGCCGAGCTGAGCCGCGGCACGCAGATGGCACTTGTGGGTGGTATCGGCTCTGGCAAGACGACCGAGTTGTTGCTGACGCAGAAGGTCCTGAGTCGCCACAGTGATGCAGTGAATATCTTCGTAGATCTGGCCAATTACACGGACCTCAACGAGCTGAATACCGGGGCAATTCTCGCCACCGTTGGCATGCGACTATATTCGTTGCTGAAAAAGCGGGATAAAAAGCCGCCCGAGGAGGTCACGTCGGCACATACGAGATTGCGAGAGCTTGCTCTCGGGAAGACGACTTGGGTGCCAGCTGAGCAATGGCTGGATTACGATAACGACGAGGAGCCAGAAGCGATCCGTGTCAATGTTCCCGGGTTGATGCGATTGAGGTTTCCTGCACTTCGACGTGAAGTCAAGGAGCTTAAGGAGCTGCTCCTGAATATTGCTTCGCCGCTACTTGACAATGACGCTCAGATCACGCTCCTTATTGATGGCCTCGACCGCTTGATTCGACCGGAGCGCTTCCGTGAATACGCCGATCAAGATCTCCAGGCACTCAGGGGGACGAAACTGACGATCATCGTCGCCGTTCCCTTGCTGCTCTGGTACGACCCAAGCCGGTTTCTCCAAGACTACTTCGATCTCGTCAAGCACATACCTGCCGCTGCAGCCGGTCCGGGCGATTTGGCTTTTCTGAAGCAGATTCTGGAGCGTCGCGGTGCCCTAGAATTGATGGATCGTGCAGAGGTCACCTCCATTGCGAGGTGTTCAGGCGGAGTTTTGCGCGACCTCTTAACTTTGGCCCGTTCGGCGGCCGCATACGCTTACCGCGACGATCAAGATCGCATTGGGCGTAAGCATGTACTCGCAGCCATCAAACAACTCGGAAACCGTTATCTCGCCGGCTTGGGCACGACTAAAAGGCTTCGCCTACGGCGGCTTGCGGCCAGCAACGAGTTTTCGATCCAAGACCCAACTGCGCAGGAATTGCTTGTCAACCGGCAGGTCCTTGAGTATTTTGACCGCGGCCGAGAATTCTTCGCCGTTCACCCTGCCCTCGCCAAGGTGTTGCCAAAACCACCAGCATGATCGATTTCTCAGCGACAACGGCTTTCCGGCTGGTCAGACAACTCGCGGTCGCAGGGCGAGATGCACCATCCATATACCTACTTGTGTGCGAAACGGCCGCGATGGGTGCGGTCCGGACAGACCTGGAGGCGGAGGTGCAGGTTCAGCTCGGCGTCGACCTCCGATCGCTCTCCTCGGCGGAGGTGCAACCTGAAAGATTGGGCGACGTATTCTCACATGGCACCGCATGGCCCGTTATCCTCATCACCCTAGATCGTTGGCTGCCCAAACTGGCCGATTCGTTCGACCGCAACATTGTGTTGTTGGCGAGATCAGGAACAGTGTTGTTCGTTGCAGGCCGCGACATCGCCGAACGGGTTCTCGCGGCGGCTCCCAACTTGCGGAACCGGCTCACGGACATCCTCCTGATCACACCGGATGAGACCTTCGGAGACCCGCCGGCGTGAGTATCGACAATGAGCTGTTGCAGCTTGCGCGTGAGCGCGAGGACAAAACCGAGGGTGCATTAGCGGAGATGCTCATGGAACAGCCGGACCGACTGCGACGACAGCTTCGGGTATATCTCTCTCGGCAAGTTGATCGCGGACGAATGAAGCGCACGGACGAGAAGATTCCCCAGCTCGCCGCAATTCAGGGTGGTGTTACTGAGCTGGCCTGCCCGAACGCGGGATTCTCCGCCGGTGCTCGCCTTCAATTCAATATTCAACTCGAACAAAAGCAGCGTGGCTGGCTCGTGAAGCGATTCCGATTCCATGTACACCTCCCACCGGGTCGCAGCATCAACATGGTCCTAATCCACCTGAACGCTGAGGTGGGGCACGATCCGTTAAGAATTCCACGCTGCCACATGCACATCGGCGACAGCCAAGCACACGTGCCCTTTCCCATAATGGACCCGCGCCTGATCTTGCATCTCATCTGCGAGCTTGTCGAGCTTGATTTTGGAGTTTGACCGCGTTTCCTGCTACTTTTCCCCCAGCCCCGTGACGCTCCGGCAGTCTTTCAGAGTGACCACGCTGCCGTCGGCGGTCTTGATGTGCGTGTTGACGAACGTCCAGTGATCGGCGTACTCAATGCTGCCGGCTGACTTCGCGTCGATTTCCAGGTTCTTGAATTCGAAGTTCTCCAGCGGCGAGTCTTTGTAGGAACTCACGGAAAAAGCCCGCTGCGCCTCCACCGCCTTGATGTCGGAGATCTTGACGTTCCGGAAATGCGGGAGACCCTTTTCGGGCGGCACCACCTCGGTCAGCACCCTCCAGTAGTCCGGCGGGTTCTCAATCCCCTCCGGCATCTTGGCGTAGCTGTAGCTGGGGTTCCAGTTCAAAGTGATACTGATCGGCGTGGCCACGCCCTGCATGTCAACATCGTGGATCACGATGTTCTCGATAGTGCCGCCGCGCGTGCTGGCCGACTTAAACAGAATCCCGTTCGGCACGGGCCGCAGCACATGGATGCCGTACGCTTCCACGTCGCGAATTCCGCCCGAAGTTTCGCTGCCGATGGTGATTCCGGCGGCGCCTCCGCGCACAGTGCAGTCGCGGATCACGATCTTCTCCGTGGGACGGTTGACGCGCAGACCGTCGGCGTCCCGGCCGGCCTTGAGGCAGATGTCGTCGTCGTTGCCCTCGATGTCGCAGCGTTCCACCAGTACGTTGGAAGAGGAGTCGATATCGATTCCGTCGGTGCTGGGACCTTTGCCGCCGATGTTGTTGCGAATTTCGATCCCATCCACATGCACCTGTTGCGAGTAGCAGATGTGCACCGTCCAGAAACCGGAGCGCCTCAGCTCCAGGCCCACCAGATTCACGTCCGAGGATTTGTAAATCACGATGAGGCGGGGCCGCTGGCAGTCATAGTCCGCCGCCCACCGCAGGCCCTTAGGCTCGTAGTCCTTCCGAAGCGCCCAGTACTTGTCCCACCAGATCTTGCCATCGCCGTCGATCACGCCCTTGCCGGAGATCTTCACATGGGATTGCTCATACACGTTGATCAGCGCCGACGGCCACTTCATCTCAACCCCGGCGACGCGCGTCTGCATCACCGGGTAGGCCGCCAGGTCCTGTACGCCGCGGATCTCAACGCCCGCATCCACGCGCAGTTCGGTGCCCGACTTCAGGAACAACGATCCGGTCAGGTACACTCCGGGCGCGAAGACAACGGTGCCGCCGGCCTTCGCGGCTGCGTCGATGGCTTTCTGAATCGCCGCCGTATCGACCGTCTTCCCGTCTCCTTTGGCTCCGTAAGTGCCGGCGCGAAACTCGGCCGCATGGGCGGCGCACAGTGTCAAAAAGGCGCAACAAAGCGCGATTCTCGGTTGCATCATTTTCCTCCGGCTTCGATATGAACTGTCGCGGCGGCCAGGCCCGGCGAGGCAGCGGTCACCGCGATCCGTCCCGCGCCGCTGGCTTTGACAATGGCGAGGCACTGGCCCTGGAAAGCATGGCGCTCGGATGCCTGGAACGGCTCGTGGCTGGCGTTGTCTGCGCTGTCCACGGCGGCGATGACGCCCGGACCCGTCGCCCGGAACGCGACCGGTTGGTCCGCGCCGGGCGCCAGCACGCCGTTCTCATCCACCACGCTGGCGGTGACATACACGACATCGTCCCAATCGGGAGCGATCTTGGAGCGATCGGCGGCCAGCATGATCCTGGCGGGCTTGCCCGCGGTGCGAAGCTCATGGGTGGCGGCAATCTTCCCCTTGTTCTTGCCAATGGCTCGGATGGTCCCCGGCTCGAATGGCACATTCCAGACGCGAGCCGAGTCATCGGCCGGGTGCGGCTTCGATCCCAGCGATTTGCCGTTGAGCGCCAGCTCCACCTCTTCGCAGTTGCTGTACACCTCGACGTTCTCGGCGTGGGCCGCGGCGCCGGCGGGCGTCCAGTCGTCGAACAGCGTCTGCGCCTGGCGCCGGACGGTCTGTTCATAACCGGGATCGGTGGGCGCGGTGCCCCCTGGGCCCTGCCGCGGCGCCACCCGGCGGACCATGTGGACCATGGGCCGGTCCGACCACCAACTCTGCCGTTCATACCCCACTGGTTTGACGGCGCCGGTGTGATCCAACAGGCCGGAACCGGCGATGACGCCCGGCCAGAGGCGCGATTCGCCGATGTAATCGATGCCGCTCCACAGGAACTGGCCGGCATAGGGCGGGTTGTCGCGCAGGGCCAGCCAGACCTCGCGGCCGTGCTGATTCTCCGTGCCGAGAATCCTGCGCGTGGGCTTGGCCGCGTGCGCGGCCAGGATCTCGTTCTCCCGATAGTTCTGGCCAATCACATCCAGCAGGTCGGCCAGGCCGTCTTCATAATCGTGGCTGGCGTTGGGCCGGAAGAGCGCCTGGCTGACGGGGCGCGTGGGGTCCGTCTTGTGAAACGCGTCCACCAATCCTTTGAGAATGCCGATGGCGAGTTCCGCATTGGGCGTATCGCGGATCTCATTGCCGGCGCTGTAGACCACGATGCTGGGGTGGTTGCGGTCGCGCAGAACGGTGTCGCGGGTGTCGGTCAGCGACCAGTCGCGGAAGTACAAATGGTAGTCGTATGGGTTCTTCGCCACCGTCCAGCAGTCGAACATTTCGTCCATAACCAGGAAGCCCATGCGGTCGCAGAGGTCCAGGAACTCGGGCGCGGGCGGGTTGTGGGCGGTGCGGATGGCATTCACGCCCAGCCGCTTCAACTGCTCCAGTCGGCGTTCCCAAACGCGCAGCGGGACCGCCGCGCCCACGGCGCCGCCGTCATGGTGCAGGCAGACGCCCTTGAGCTTGAAATTCTTGCCGTTCAGCCAGAAGCCCGTGGCGGCGTCGAAGTGAAACTCGCGAATGCCGAACGCGACCACCTCGTCATCCAGCGTGGTCTTTCCGGCGCGGACGCTCGCCACGGCGCGGTAGAGCGCGGGGTGGTCGAGGTTCCAAATATCGGGAGACTGGACGGCGATCTCCTGCTCGAAGTCCGCCGATTTCCCGGCGGCCACGGCTTGCAGCGCGGTCTCGGCGATTTTGACGGTCTTGCCGTCGGCACCGAGGATGGCAACCTCGAGCGTTACCGTGCGCGCCGCATCGGACTGGTTCACGACGCTGGTTTGGATGCGCACCGTGGCTTCGCCGGCGGCCACCTGGGGAGTGGTCACGAAGGTGGCCCATTGATCCAGGTGGACCGGGTCGGTGACCACCAGGCGAACGTGCCGGTAGATGCCCGCGCCGGCATACCAGCGCGATGCCGGCTGGCCGGAGTTATCGGCGCGCACGGCGAGCACGTTGGGATTCTGGGCGCCGAAGGTCGCATGCCCGGTCAGCTCGTAACGGAAACTGACGTAACCATAGGGCCGTTTTCCGAGGCGGAAGCCGTTAATCCAGACCTCGCTGTTGGCCATGACGCCGTCGAACTCGACGAAGACGCGCCGCTTGGCGTAATCCGCGGGAAGGGTGAAATGTTTCCGGTACCAGCCGACCCCGGCGGGAAGAAAGCCGCCCGCGCCGCCCGCGGGATTCTTCTGGTCGAACGGACCTTCGATGCTCCAGTCGTGGGGCACGTTCAAAGCGCGCCAGGTGGCGTCCGCGAACTCGGGCTTTTCGGCGCCCGGCGCGTCGGCTTTGAGAAAGCGCCAATCGGAGTCGAAGGAAACAGTGGTCCGGACGAGACCCTTTACCGGAGCCGCCGCCAGCACGAGTGGAATCAACCACGAAACAACACGCGCCATATCATTCCACCCCTATCGCCACACACAATGCCGCGAGATCGCCGATCTGCTCGCCCAACGCGGCCGGCACGATGGAGCAGACCGACGCCGAGCAACTCAGCGCCTCTCTGTTCAAAACGGCCCGCGCAGGCATGAGGAGATCGTCGCCCAACCGCATCGCCAGGCCGCCGATTACGATTCGTTCGGGATTGAGAATGTCGACCAGGATGGCGAGCGCCTCGCCCAGCCTGCGTCCCGTCCCTCGGATGAGCCGCTTCGCCAGCGCATCGCCAGCGCGCGCAGCCTCGGCGACGTCCCGCGCGGTCAGCGTATGGTTCCGCGCGAGGCGTCCGGCCAGCAGGGTTTTTTCGCCCCGCCTCCTGGCTGAGGCAACCGCGGCCGTGGCTACTCGCGCCAGGCCGCCGCCACTGGCCCATCCCTCCACCGAGCCGGCCTTGTGATATCCCACCGGCCCTGTTCGGGTGAGCCGCACGTGCCCAATCTCGCCGGCGGCATCGTTGGTTCCCCGGTAGAGGCGCCCGTCCACGATAATGCCCGCTCCCAGGCCCGTCCCCATCGTCAGGAACACCATGTGGCGCGTTCCCTTCCCCGCGCCGAATTTGTGCTCCGCCACGGCGCCCGCGTTGGCGTCGTTTTCCAGCCGGCACGGTACACCGAATTCCTTCCCGAGGATGGACGTAATCGGCACGTCCACCCACGTGGAAAGATTCGGCGGAGCCTGGATCACGCCGGCGGCGGAATCGAGCGGCCCGCCGCAGCTTACGCCGATGGCGGTCAACCCGCCGCGATCCAAGCCATGCCCGGATATCGATTGGTGGATTGCCCGCACGATGGAGCTCAGCGCGCATTCCGGGCCCCTCTCGGGAAGCGTCGGAAATTCGGTCCGGCAGAGAACCGACGGTGGCTCCGAGGACAGCACAACGGCGGTCTTCGTCCCACCGATATCCACGCCCGCCCAGAAGCCGCCGCTCATGGTGCCTCTTGTTCCAACGCGTTCACCTCGCGGATTTCTCCGGTGCGAGGGTTCAGGCGCAAGGTCTTGATTTCGGAAGGCCGGAAGTTGCCCGACCATTTCCGCTTGGCGAATCGCAGGTCGATCGATGCCGTAGTGGCCTGTCCGGCGGTCTCCACCGAGCGGATGATCAGATCGTCCCCCGCCTCCGCCTGCTTGATCGCGGCCACAATGACGTTCGGACTATCGACAGCCAGAAACGAATCCGCCTGCGGCCGCGTGCCGGAATGGATTCCCTGATAGACGACCGGCGGCGGCACGGTGAACTCTTCCGCGATTCGCGGCGCGCCGGCATCCCGCCAGTTCCCTTTGTGCGGGACCAGCAGCATCCGGAACGTCTGCGTGCCCTGGTCCTGCCACAGCGGCTCGACATCGGGAGCCAGAACATGGGGAATGTGGTGCGCATAAGGGGCGCCGCGCACAACCGAGATTCGCATGTCGTTCCCGGCCACGCTGTACCCGTACTTGGCGTCGTTGACCACCGTCAGCCCGTAAGGGTTGCCGGCCCGCGTGCCAGTGAGGTCGATCCAGCGCTGGCCCGGATCTTCATCGCCGTTGGCGCTGCGAGCCAGATGCCCGTAGGGCACTTCGTAGGTCGGAACCGGCGCGCCGGCGTCCACCGGGAATGAGAGTTTCAGGATTCTCTGGTGCTCGTGCCAGTCGAGAGCCACGCGCGCTTCAAGTGACCGGACCCCCGCATAGAGCAGCCAGTCTATGGTCAGCGCCGATGCGCCGTACGTGGTCCGGACGCGCACTCTGGCCCGTAGCGGCCCGTTCTCGATCACCTTCACGGTGGCATTACCGAAAGAGCCAATCTGCGTCGAGTAGGCCTTCACGTTGTGGCTCCAGGTGTCGCTGGGGTCGTCCAGCACCAGCGCCCGCGCCCCCGTGGCGCCGCCGGCGAACACCGCCGCCCCGGCGTCTTTATCGAAGATGCCAAGGCCGCCATCCGGCCCGAAGGTCACGGTCAGATGATCGTTTTCAAGCGTACGCCCTTGGGCGTGAGCCGCCGCGGCCGGAGCCGCCGGCTGAGCTCTGCGGATGCGGATCTGGCGATAGCCGAAGGCCGGCAGCGCCGTTCGCGCCAGCAGCGTCTGCCGCCCGTTGACCTCGCTCGATGGCGGATTCGATTGGCTGGCGATCGGCTGGCCCTTCTCGTCTTCCACCACCACCGGAACGTCCGGCGCGATGCCGATATCGTACTCGACGGCGGCCGTGGTCTCCCAGGCGTGCGGATTGAACACCAGGAGGTACTGCGAGTCCGGGTCCTCGGCCGGGACCTGCCATGCCAGCTTCTGCGCCGCGAGGTACATCGCCTGGCGGGCGGCATCGAGAGCATGCCCGTAGCCTTCCGGCACGGTGGTCTGGTAATGCACCGGCAGGGCGGTGCCGGCCAGGCTGTCGTGGAATTGCAGAAACAGCACGCGCTTCCAGGCAGCCGTAAGCTCCGGTTTCGGATAGGTTGCGCCCCACGCCACCGAGCCGACCGCGGCCACCTTCTCGGCCGTGACCAGCGCCAGTTCCGCCGCCCGGTTCAGTTTCTTGACTTGCGATTCGGCGGTGTAGCATCCCACTGAATGATGTTGCAGGTCGCCTTCCACCGCGGGAAACTTCGCCGCCTCCGCGCGGATCTCGGTGAAGTACTGCTCCGGCGTACTGTAGAGCAGCCTGGGCGCGCCCGCCTGCTGCTTCAACTCGTCGATGGATCGGAGGTTCTCTTTGGTGCCGCCGCCGCCGTGGTCGCCGGCCCCGTAAAAAGACATCAGGGTGTGGGTCGGCTCCTTCAGTTCCGTGATCATGCGGCGAACGCGCGGCGCCACCGAGCCAACGTCGTTATAGGAAAATGGGATCCGGTAAGTCAGGGTCCTGGTGCCGTCCGGTCCCTGCCACCAGAAAACGTCGGCGGGCAGTTCTTTCTCATTCGGAGCCGGCCGCATGAATACATAGGAATCCATGCCTTCGAGCTTCAGAATCTGCGGGAGCGTGCCTGGATGTCCAAACGAATCGGGGTTGAATCCGACCCGCGCAACCCGGCCGAAGAGCCGTTGAAAAGTCAACTGCCCGTACAGGCCTTGCCGGATCAGCGCTTCGCCGCTGGGCAGGTTGACGTCCGGCTCCACCCACCAGCCGCCCACCAGGCCCCACCGGCCCTCCTGCACGCGCTGGCGAATCTCCGCCATCATGGCGGGATCGTTGGCTGCCACCCATTCGTAGAACTGTGCGGAGCTGGCGGTGAACTTGAAGCCGGGGTTCTCCTTCATCCGGTCCAGCGAAGAGCGGAAGGTGCTATCGACCACCGACACGCCTTCCGGCCATGGCCAGAGCCAGACCGGATCGATGTGCCCGTTCCCGATCATGTGAATGCGGAAACCGGCGGCGTCGGCCGGCCATTGCGAAGCCGGCTGGCCCGCCAGGCGCCCGGCCATCAATAACGCAAAGAGAAGTCGCCGGCCGTTCCCCGCCAGAAAGTTGTGCATCATGCAACCTCCGTGTTTCTTTTTATATTATTTCGCTGTTACAGGCAAGCAGCCACGCGCGGGGCTACACTCTCAAGCCTTCACAGCCTGCGACGATTTTGTGGGGCAGGCAATTTTGCCTGCGGACTCGCTTTCAGCGGGTCCAGCCGCCTGAAAGGCGGCCTGCTTTTTCGACCCTGTCAATTCGCCCCTCACCGGCCCCCACCGCCACCAACCGCCAGGAATCGCTCGCAGAACGGAGAGGGCACGGAAACCGGCTCGCCCTTCGGCGTCAGCTTGCCGGTGCTCTCATCAACGCGGAAGACCATGGCGTTGTCACTGCCATGGTTGGTGACCACCAGCCAGTGCGCCGTGGGGTCGAAGGCGAAGTTCCGCGGCAGCTTGCCTTGTGTGGGAACGCGCTCCACCAAAGTCAGGCGGCCCGTCCCGGCATCGATGGCAAAAACCGCCAGGCTGTCGTGGCCCCGGTTCGAGGCGTAGAGAAACTTGCCGTTGGGATGCACGTCGATCTCCGCGCAGTTGTTGGTTTCTTTGAAGTCCGCGGGCAAAGTGGAGACGGTCTGCAACTCGGTCAGGGCGCCGCGGGCGGAGTCCCAGTCGAAGAGAATGACCGTGCTCCCCATCTCATTGACCAGGTAGACCCACCGTCCGTTGGGATGAAACACCATGTGGCGCGGGCCGGAACCGGGCGCGACCTTCGCAAAAGGCGGGTCGTTGGGCACCACCGTGCCGTCCCGTTCGTTGAAGCGGTAAACGAACAGCTTGTCGAGGCCAAGGTCGGGCACCAGCACAAAGCGGTTGGCGGGATCGATCCGAATGGAGTGCGGATACGCGTGCTTCTGGCGCTGGGGGTTGACGCTGCTGCCGGTGTGCTGAACCAGGGCCGTCCGCTCGCCGATGCTGAAATCGGGCTTCAGCGCGTAGACGGCGAAATTGCCGCCCTCGTAGTTGGCGACGAATACGTAGCGGCGGGTCTTGTCGAGGCTGATATAACTCGGGTCGCCGGGGCACGGCTGCTGGTTAATGAGGGTGAGGTGCGCGGTGGCGGTATCGACGGCATACGCGCTTACGAACCCCGGTGAATTGACGGTGTAGAGATGCTTGCCATCGGGGTGGATGAAGAAGAACGCCGGCGCCGGCGCGTCCACCAGATAGACCGGCTTCGTCAGAACACCGCTATCGCTGTCGAAGTGCGACACAGAGAAGCCGTGGCCGGGGCCGGCCGTGTGGGTACCGAAGAAGACGAACATGTCCGCGGCGGCAGCCGGGAACAACGCCAGGGCGGCCGCTAGAAGAAGTCTGATCATAAGTTCCTCATTTTTCCGGAAAAGAGAAGATGGGTCGAATGTCGACCGGGATGTCGGCCGTCGCGGCCAGCGCGCTCTTCAGCTCCGCCGGCATCTTGTCGTACCTGGCGAACCAGGCTTCCGCGCGGTCGCGGTCGCCGGTGGCTTCCGTCTCGAGCAGCTCTCTCGAAAGCTGCGCCAGCGCCGCGGGCATGCGCGCGTAGTCGATGGCGTACCGCCCGTCCGCGCGCGCCAGCGCCCGCTGCTCCAGTAGATAGTTGAACTCCATCATCTCCGCCCGGCCGTGCGCTTCGCCCGTCCCGAACCGCAGCGCGCGGAAGAAATCCGCCGCGAAGGAAGCGTAATATTCCTCGAGCCGGCCTTTGGGCAGCGCGCCATGATCCGCCAGCCAGGCCAGGCCGAACATTCCCACGGCGTCGGCTTTGGCCTCCTCGAGTCCCGAGCACACCGGGCCAAGGGCTTCGCGGATGTCCACCTGCTGGCCGTCTTTGCGGGCAAACGCCGGCCCCAGGCCGTGCGCGATCTCATGCAGAACCGTGCCCGTCAGGTATCCCTCGGCCGAGACCTTCTCGGCCTGGCCCGGCTGCATCATCTTCTTCGCAAGCGGCAGGATGATATTCGCGACGCGCGCGTCCATGAAATTCTTGAAAAAGATCTTCTTGCTGCCCTTCTCCTGATGAACCCGCGGATCGTTGGGCAGGTTGTCGGCCACGGCCTGGTAGCCGTAGCGCAGATCGCCCGCGCGGTACGGCGCGTCCATCACTTCCATGGGGCTGGCGCGGCCGCGCTTCGAGGGACGGTCGGTCGCGTCGAGCGGCAGCGCATCCTGAATGTCCGGCACGTACTTCTGGTAGAGGGCCAGCTTGCGGCTCTCCTCTTCATTGCGGATCAGAATGGAGGCGCCGTAAGAGGTTTTCACGCCCAGCAAGTCGTCCAGGTAGGTTTCGTAAGGCGCGAAGATCACGTCGAACTTGGGATCTTTGAGGTCCACCCAGGCCAGATCGCTCTGATAATAGTCGTCGCTGAGCAGCGCGGCGGCGCGCATCCGCAGGAACCTGGCGAAGGCGGCGTCTCCGCTGAGGGCGGCGGCATCGCCGAGCGCCTTCGCCATCGGCTCAAGGAACTGCTTGTACTCCTCGTGGTACGGCACGGCGACGAGCCGGTCGCCTTGCCATTTGACCACCGTGTACGGGTTGTAGATGGCGGCCCGGTCTTCGGGATGCTTCCGGAGGTACTGCTCGAGGCGGGCGCGCGTGAGGTCGTCGGGATACAGCGCGTGCCCCGGCGGCATCAAGGCTTCCCCGATGAACGGCCGGTTCTGATCGGCCAGGTCCCAGCGGCTGCCCATGACACCGAGCAGGTCCTTCAGCGTTGGGTTTCGAGTGCCCTGGTAGAGCGCCAATCCTCCCAGATCGCTCTGCCGCCAGAAAACGCCGTCGAGCAGCCGGCAGGCCTCCACCAGCTTCTCCACCATCTGGCGCTCGCGCGCGGAAAGCCCGGTGGAATGGAACGGCATCTCCACGGCCTTCCACCTGGCGAGCCGCTCCGCCTCGTTACGGAACGGCTGGCCGCCCGCGTTCTGCGCAGACATCGCCGCGGCATTCGCCAGAAGGGCAATGAGGATCGAAACTCGCACGCTTTTATTATTGCAGGCAGGCGGCGAACTCCCGGTTGGTTATGTGAAATTTGGGTGCCGATTGGGTGCCAGCTCGGTGCCAGTCGTCCGCTCGTTTACCCGTAACGTACCTGTAGCGCCGAATCGGACAAAGGGGTATCCTTGTTTGCATGAAGCGGACGGTTTTTGCTCCGGCCATCGCCTTTATGCTGCTGGCCCTCGTTTCCCAGTTACACCTGATCGCCCAGCCGCCGACGTGGGCCAAGACCGACAGATCCGACGCGCTGCACGGCACATCATTCACGGAATTCAAACTGGCCGGGAAGTTCCTTGTCGCGCCGAGGCAATCGACGTTTACCGCCCCGGTTCTGGTGCTCCAGTGCCGTCCCGATGCGCGTGGCCACGGCAGGGCCCACATGAACGACCATTTCCTCAAGGGCTGGATCGCAACGGGGGCCGTCCTGGACTCGGGTGTGGTCGAGTACCGGCTGGATGATGCAAAGCTGCAACGAGCCGCTTGGGATGTCAGCACGGATCGTTCAGGCCTCTTTCTGAACGCGCCGAACTGTTGGGACTGCAACTTGAACACGATCATATACGGGCGCAAGGACCCGCCCAAGGAAGGAGCCACGCCGCGCACTCAAAAGATCATCCTGGGCGTTTCCGAATACCTGGGCGCGGAGATCCAGATGCAGTTCGACCTGCCGGACTCGGCTGAAGTGCTGGAGGCGTGTGGCGTGGCAGCTCATTAGCGGCAGCCCGCGCGCGGCGCGAGTCGTGAGCGTCAACGGGTCGCGAGCCCGACGGACGAAAGCCGAGCTGACGCCGTCTCCAGCAGATTCATTCTGGAGGTTGGGAGGCTGGTAGATCCGGACACGGGTGATTTTCGCCTGGGGAAGCGCGGCTTCCACGCGGCGGGGAAGAGCGGCGGCCGCCACCGATGCCACAGCCATCGACTCAAAGAACGATCTCCGATTCATGGCACACCTCCTGGAAACACTGCTGAACCCGAACTGCCGCGCCGCCAGCCGGTATTCGCCGGTCGGCGTGCAGCCGAACATGGCCGGGTCGTCGGTGTTCAGCACAATCGGCACGCCCGCATCGTACAGCCGCCGCCGCGGGTGCTCTGCGAGGCTTTTCACCACGCCAGTCAACGCCGAAGCCGATGCATGCGGCCAGGGTTGCCATTCAGCCCCCTTCCTTCGCCGGTTTTGCCGCAAGGATGTCCGTAACTGCTATTTCAGGCCCATCGTGGGTACTCTGAGCAAGCCCTCCACCCTGATTCCGGGCCGGAACCAGTCAGCGGTTTCGGCCGCCGTGGCGCGAACCAATCGGGGCTGGTACGTTCCACGGTAGCCGATTATCTTCAACAAAATCCGAACCAAGAGATCATGAAGGTGAAGAATGAAACCGAGCACCTGTCCCACGGGTGTCCCCGGGGAGTCGAGGTCAATAAACCCCTCATGGAGGACTGCTCCACGATAGTACGAAAGCGACTCGACCCAATCCCGGCCGGCAGGGCCCGGGTAGGTCGCATAGTAGGATTCAAGGACCTCGGAATCGAGCAACCCAAAGTGGCCGGCCAAGCTCTTCACCGCTACGCCAAACTTCCGGTCTATGTGTGCAGCCGACCGAGCCCGCGCGGCAATCGTCGATAATTGGCCGCGGCGGCACGGATTGGCCACCGAGCCCGCAAGCCTTTGAATTTCGGCGCTGGCACCATCGAGGACCCCTCCAACTGCACTCTTCAATTCGGGGTCGAGTCCGCCCGTGAGGTCCTGCTTGCTGAAGCCATAACGCGCACACAGGCATTCCAAGGCACGAACCAGGTGAGTAAGCTGGTCTTCAAGGCTGAGGCCGGGTAAGCCAGCCCTGGAACAATGCAGGACCGCAATTGAGAAGAACGGCTCCCTTACCCTTGGCGACGACAGGGCAGCGGTGAGAAACTCCCCGTTGCGCCAGTGAAATGACTTCTGGATCAGGCCATAGCCCTGGGCCGTGGGCTGAGCCTGACCAATGGCGAAGTGCAATCTCCGCAGTAGGCGACCGTCCTCATCGCGCACTTCGATCCAGGGCCTGCCGACCTGGCCTCCGGTCGCAAGATTGAGTAGTCTTGAGAAAACGTTTAGAAACCAGCCCCGTGGATCAGTCAACGTAGAGTCGGCGAGTGGAACCACGGCGACTGCGGTCAGGACGGTTTCGCCGCTCCAAGGCTTGATCCCTACACTGCCCTCCTCGACACCGGGAAGCTGCTCGATGAAAGCTGTCTCCCCATCTACTTGGAAAGGGATGCACCTCGCCGGCGAAAAATCCGCTCCTCCCCGAAGGCTCAAGGGGTGCCCACGAATCACTGGCGACTGAGCAGGAAACTCCGAGACGAAACCAGATAGCGGCAGAACCAAGAATCTCTCGTGCGCCGACGCGGCAACCGCGTATTCTGATTTTGTGGGATTAAGTCGCAACGTCAAGGGCCTGCCGGATGCTACGCTTGAAAAGCTGTACTCCCAGCCTGGTGTGCTATCAAACACTCCTTCTTTCCCATGGACCGTCACACGCGCCCTGTTCAGACCGCCTCCTCCAAATGAGATGACTCTTTCCCCGCCAGGAAGGGCCTGTGATCCAAGTTGGATCTCCAATAGGTCGAAGTCTTCCCGGATGGCCGGGCTTGATCGCTCAACAGTGATCTCCACGATAGGTCGCCCGTATTCGTCAGGCCTTACAGAAGCCGGGCCGAAGAACTCGGCGTGGGGATCTTCAAAAACCGCCTCTGCAGATCCCGAATAGTCATAATCTGTGGTGAACCAGCTTGAATCGATCATCTGGTCCCTTTCAGGCGGCACAACCGTCGAGTGCCGCCGAACACTCTGATTATCTCACCGACACCGGCAAACACCGCTCGAAATAGGCTTAGCGACTGTAAGAAAATAAGTGTGGCAATTAAACCATTTTTGGCCTAGAATGTTCTTGTGGCCAGCGAGGGTGAGATCAAGCAGCGTTTCTCCCAGTTGGAGGCGTGGCTGGATGAACG
>Ga0187865_1002304_pt1 | contig 18583 bp, 12 predicted proteins | sample June2016WEW_11_1_2_FD_132989 | JGI IMG/M metagenome (GOLD analysis project Ga0187865, IMG submission 132989) | Peatland microbial communities from SPRUCE experiment site at the Marcell Experimental Forest, Minnesota, USA - June2016WEW_11_100 | ecosystem: Environmental > Terrestrial > Soil >...
GAGAACCATATGGGTTCTCCTGCCGCCATGAATCCAAGGTGGGAACCGTGTGCGGTAGTGCCGCGAGCACGGGTCTGTGCGGGGGGCGGCGAGTAATCGCCGTCCCTACCGCGACCCATTTGCGCGATCATACATAAACGTTTCTCATAAATTATCTTCTACAAATCTGTAGGATCTTCTTTCTATCGGGATCTCGGAGAGGGGATTCCGGAAGAAAGCCGAATGCTGCAATCATACAATATTGTATGAAAAATCCTGTGTTGGTACTTTAGTGTTGACTGGGGCCATTTCGGTTTCTGGGGATGCGCGCAGCCTATTCCTCGCATTTTCAGAGACTTGAACCCGCGGCCGGCCAGAAGCTCCGCGTTGGCATGGCAGTTGCTATTTCCTGTTTGCACGGCCTCACGCCGTTGCGCGAAGGAATCTGCATATCGAGGATGATCGGTTATGAAAATAGTAACTGCGGTGATTCGGCCTCATCGGTTGCAGGAGGTTAAGGAAGCGCTTTCCGATGCCGGAGTGGTGGGATTGACGGTCACGGATGTACGGGGCGCCGGACGACAGAAGGGGCAGGTCGAACGATATCGCGGTTCGGAATACAGCATGGATCTCATTCCGAAGCTCAAGGTCGAAGTGGCAATCGAGGATGATCAGGCGGAAACAGTAATCCAGGCGATCCGGAACGCGGCGTACACAGGCGAAATCGGAGATGGTAAAATCTTCGTCACCTCCCTTGAGGATTCCATGCGCATTCGAACAGGGGATCGGGGGGAAAGTTCGCTTTAGGGCCTGTCAATGAATAAAGGTTACATTTTGCTGCTGGCCCCCAGGCCCGCTGGCGAGGCGCGAGCGACGAGCATACCGGTAGTATGTGAGGAGCGAGCAACAAAGCCAGCGGGCCTGCGGGCCGCAGCCCGAAGGGGCGCGGCGGCGGGCGGGCATCTGCTTCGTTGCCGCTCCTCGACGATGACACCGCATCGCCTGCGTCGCGGCGCCTCGCATCTGCCCGCCCGCGCTCGCGCCAAAATGCAACCTTTATTCATTGACAGGCCCTTAGTGCCCGGCAATTGTATTCTTCACAACAGGGGATACTCATGATTCGAAATCGTCTCTTTCTGGCAGCATTTGCGTTGTTTTTCCTGCTGCACATCGGTTCGACGATGGCGCAGCCTGAATTGAAGCCCGACACGCCGCCCGAGGTCCGGATTGCGCGGCTGGAGGCCCAGCTGGATCAAGCGAAAGGGGCCGGAGACAACAGCTGGATGCTGGTGAGTTCGGCGCTTGTTCTTATGATGACCGGTCCGGGGCTGGCTCTGTTTTACGGCGGGCTCGTGCGGAAAAAGAATGTGCTCGCGACCATGATGCAGAGTTTTATCCTGATGGCGGTGGTCACAGCGCTCTGGGCGATTGTCGGATACAGTCTGGCTTTCTCCCATGGGAATTCCTTTATTGGCGGTCTGGAGAATGTTTTTCTTCGGGGAGTCGGTGCACAGCCGGACCCGGATTATGCCGCGACCATTCCCGCCCAGACATTCATGGTCTTTCAGCTCATGTTCGCAATCATCACGCCGGCCCTGATTAGCGGAGCATTTGCGGAGCGCATGAAGTTCAGCGCGATGCTGACCTTCACCGTCTTGTGGTTTTTTGTCGTCTATAGCCCCCTGGCTCACATGGTTTGGGGAAAAGGTGGATTGCTCAATTCAGCGCTGGGGGGGCGCATGCCGTGCCTTGATTTTGCCGGCGGCACGGTGGTTCACATTTCTTCCGGAGTTTCAGCTTTGGTTTGCGCCCTGTACCTGGGCAAACGACTCGGCTATCCGAAGGAGCCGATGCCTCCGCACAGCGTGGTCCTCAGTGTGATCGGCGCTTGTTTGCTATGGGTCGGATGGTTCGGATTCAATGCCGGTAGTGCGCTTTCTGCAGGCAGTCTGGCCACGAGCGCTTTCATCGCAACTCATCTGAGCGCGGCGGCCGCCACTCTCGGGTGGGCCGGGACGGAGTGGCTGCGCACGGGCAAACCGAGCGTCCTGGGCGCCATTTCGGGATCGGTCGCAGGACTGGTTGCCATCACTCCGGCGTCCGGTTTCGTCGGTCCGATGTCAGCGCTTGTCATCGGTTTGCTGGCCGGCGTCGTCTGCTATTTCATGGTCTCGAAAATCAAGGCTTTCTTCGGCTACGATGATGCCTTGGACGCCTTCGGCGTTCATGGCGCGGGGGGCACGCTCGGAGCGCTGCTGACCGGAATTTTTGCCGTAAGCGGCGTCAACGCCGTATTCAAGGACTCACAGGGCCGTCCGCTTCCGGTCGGATTGATTGAAGGCAACTGGCATCAATTCTTCAACCAGGCTGGCGGAGTATTGATTTCGTGGATGATTGCCGCAATCGGGACCTACCTGATTTTGAAAATCGTGGATGCGGTAGTCGGGTTGCGCATCACGCCGGACGATGAAATCCTGGGACTCGACCTCAGTCAGCATGGCGAGGAAGGGTACAATATGTAAGAACAACACGGCTCAGGCGGCCGGTTTTGGCCGGGAGCGCCGGCGTCTCGCCGGCTAATTTGCAGTGTTTCGAAAGATGCACTACCTAAAAAGACGCTATAAAAGAGCCGGCGAGACGCCGGCGCTCCCGGCCGCGCTACAGATGGCAGCCTTGACGTGGGCCGAGTTTGGGCTCTAACATTGAGTCCATGGCACAAAAATACCGGCCCACCACCGGCATTGCCGAGGTGGACAATGCCCTCGGCGGGGTAATCGCAGGCGACAACCTTGTCTGGGAAATCGACTCCGGAGTGGCCGGAGATCACTTCATATCGCAATTCGTCGCAGCCTGTGAGCTGGGGGGCGTTCCGGTCGTATATGTGAGCTTCAATCGTTCGCCCCAGACGATTGCGGCAAAGTATGCCAGGCTAATGTCTCCGGGCCGGTTTTCATTGATTGATTGCTTCTCGTCAGGAAAGGGAAATTCCGACGAGGTGTTCCTCAAGTTCTTCGATGATCCCGCCCGCAATACAGTGCACGCTCCCGTCCATATTGCGGATCCTGCCGATCCTTCCCGGCTGGAGCAAGCCCTGATCGAAGTCGGAACTCGCGGGGGGCGATCGGCGAATTATGTCTTCGACTCACTGACCGGCATGCTGGATCTCTGGGGGGATGAAAACCGGGTCGTGCGCCTGTTCGGGCACCTCTGTCCCAGACTGTACGACCTCTCCACGCTCGCCTACTGGCTGGTCGAAACTGAGGCTCACACCGAAGCGTTCCTGGCAAAGGTTCGACACATCACTCAAGTCGTAATTGAAGTCTCGCTCGCAAACGGGCAACGGGCGCTCACCGTTCATAAAGCTGCCGGGCGGAGCGCTGCAATTGGTGCGCCGCAGCCGCTCGACCTCGAAGAGGGATCTTCAGTTCAGGATGGTGAATCTCGCAGCGCCAAGGACCTGGACCGTATGACACGCCGGGGCGAGGAATTGCGCAGGAAATACCAGGTTGACAGCATCGTAGGGGGCAGTGCCGCTATCCGCCGGTTGCTTGGCTTGGCGGCAACCGCCGCGCGCTCCCGTTCTTCCGTTCTGATAACCGGAGATACGGGCACAGGGAAAGAGCTCATCGCCAACGTCGTCCACTACAATAGCGACCGTGCATCCGGACCCCTGGTAAAGGTAAATTGCGGCGCTCTGCCGGAAGCGCTGCTCGAGACCGAATTGTTCGGCCATGTAAAGGGCGCTTTTACCGGTGCAGTGCGTGACTATGAAGGGCGTTTCCGGGCCGCGGACGGCGGGACCCTCTTTCTGGATGAAGTCAGTGAAATGAGCCCTCGCCTGCAGGTGAAGCTTCTGCGGGTGCTGCAGGAGCGCCAGTTTGAACCAGTCGGGTCCACCAGGACGATGACCGTTGACGTACGCATCGTGGCCGCGACCGGACGTGATCTGCGTTCGGAAATCCGGGCCGGGCGGTTTCGCCACGATCTTTTCTATCGCCTCAATGTCATTCCCATCCATATTCCACCCCTATCCGAACGCCACGAAGATATTCCGCTTCTGGTGGACCACTTTCTCGAAAAATACAATCGCGAATCAAACCGGCAGGTCACGCGCGTGCCGCGCGAGGTGCTGGACAAACTGCTCGCCTACTCGTGGCCCGGCAATGTCCGCGAACTGGAAAACTGCATGGAGCGAGCCGTTGTGATGAGTCCCGATAACGAGGTCTCGCTTGAGCTCCTTCCCGAGGAAATACGGGAGTGCCGTCCCGATTCGGCTGTCTCTCCTAATCCCGTCAGCGCGGCCGGCCCGGAATCCGAGCTGCGCCAAGCTGTAATCCGTCTTCTGCTCTCAAACAATGATCCATCCGGGATGCGCGACATAATTCTGGATACAGTCGAGGAGACTTTGCTGCGCCATCTGCTGGATTCGGGACGCTACAGCCAACGGGAATTGGCGCGCCTGCTTTCATTGAGCCGGGTGACCTTGAGAAAGAAACTGGACCGCTACAAAATCTCCTAATATAATTATCCCTTGAGCTCAAAAGTCTTAGGGTCAAGCTCAGGCACAGAGAGATGCCGGCAGACATTGGAACATTTTTTGTGCCAGCAGGAAATGAATTAGGCCACGCTAAATCTTGCCGCAACAAGCATTAGCTGAAGGTCGATTCCATAATTCATCTAAGACATTGTAGAAATTGAGTGAAAAAATCTGCTTTATTTGGGATGCTCATTGGCACATTCATTGCTGAGTAAAAACTGCAAGGTCAATTATATGGAAAGGAAAATGAGCATGCCTGAAATTGTCAAGTATTACGGTCTGTGCGAGACCTGCGAGCACGACGCGACCTGCATGCTGAGACGAAGCACTCAGCTGAAGATTATTCAGTGCGAGGAATTCTCGACTCAGACGGTAACCAGGAAAGCGGATGCCGGCCGGAACGGTTCGATGACCGCTAATCCTGAGGAATCGGCGAGCATGGGCATTTGCGTCAATTGCCTCAACGTGGCTACATGCGGATTCCCGAATGCGCGGCAGGGAGTTCTGCAATGTGAGGAATACACCTTGGATGAATCCGGAGCTGTTCCGAGCAAGAAGGCGGAGTGTTCCGAATCAGCCGCATAGGAATCGATACTGGAAAGAAAGAATGGAGACAATTCCCGAGCAACGTGCGATCACAGTGTTTGTATGCGCCAATTGCGCCCGTCCCGGAAAGGCGCCTTCATCGGCCGGGCGGGTCCGGCCCGTTGTGCCGGATTTCAACTGGCCTAGCCCTTTTCAACAGGTTGTGGTTCCCTGCACAGGGCGTCTTCAGCCCGAACATGTCCTGAAGGCGTTTGAATCGGGCGCGAGCGTCGTATCGGTGGTCGCGTGCCAGGATGATAACTGCCATTATGTGGAGGGGAGCCGGCGCTGCACTCACCGAATTGACTTTATCCGGTCGCTTCTGAATGAGATAGGACTCGGCGAGGAACGCCTGTTGCTTTTTCATCTGCCGGGGTCTGCGTCGGAGGATCTGTCGATGGTCGCCGGGAAAGCGGCTCCGGAAAGGGACCCGGATTCCTTCAACGCTCAAATCGCTGCCGTTCGCGAGCATGCGCTTAAGGTTCTTCGGGCTTATCCTCCCAACCCCCTGCAAGGTTCGGGCGGGCTGAACGGCGATTTTGACCTTGAAGAAACGGTTTGCGACAAGGAAGGCAGCGATGAGTAGATTTGCGGAAGCGTTGATGTCGGGCCGGAGGATTGTAACTGCTGAGTGTTTGCCGCCCCGCGGATCCGACGCCGATGCTGTCCGGAAATTTTCGGCTGCGTTGCCGCAGAGTTTGGACGCTGTGGTCGTTGCGGACAATCCTGATGTCATCCGTGGATCCGCCCTGTCCACGGCTCGAATCCTGGTAAGGGAAGGCCGAATGGGCGTAGTCCTATCAATGACAACGCGCGATCGCAATCGCCTTGCTCTTCTGAGCGATGCCCTGGGTGCGGCGGCTCTGGATATTGACGCGATCCTTTGCACGAGCGGCAATCATCAATCTCTGGGCCTTTGTCCCCAGGCTGCCGCAGCGAACGATCTTGATTCGATTCAATTCATCCAGGCTATGAAGAAAATTGTCCTCCATGGTTTGGGAATGGACGGCAAAACGCTGGAGCCCAAATTGGAGTTCCAGGTCGGAGCGACCGCGCATCCGTACATGCGCCCGCTCGAACTCAGTCTGCTCCGCCTGAAAAAGAAAATATCGGCCGGAGCGGACTTTGTTCTGACTCAAGCCATTTTTGATTTTGACGGTTTTTCGGAATGGATGGACGGGGTGCGCGCGGCCGGTTTTGACAAGCGCACCGCAATTCTCGCGAGCGTCCTGCCGCTTGCGAGCGCAGAGAAGGGAAGGGAGTTGCAACAGGCCCAGACGTATGGACCGATCCCCGACCGTGTGATTGACCGTATTGCCAAGGCTGCGCAACCTGCCAGAGAGGGCGCTGCGATCGCTTCGGAAGCTGCAATGCGTCTCAAAGAGGTGCCGGAAATACGCGGCATCCACATTCTCAACGGGGGCTGTGATTCCCTGATTGCCGATGTCATCCGGCAGGCAGGACTTGATTCAAATGGAAAACTTTGAGTCTTGGAGACTTCGAGTCTTTGAGTTTAACTCGAAGACTCCAAGGCTCTAAGGCTCGAAGTGAAATTGTCGGAGTTTATGCGAGACTCTTATGCCTGATCGTTATCACATTCACACCGTTCCGACTCCTGGTCGCTTTTATCGCGTGGGCAAGTTCGGCGGAATCGACTGGCGTGAGGACTGCTCACGCTGTTCCAATTGCGTCAAGCGTCGTTGTTGCTTTGACGTGTATACGCATGAAACGGCGCACAACCGCGATCCGATTGCCGCGATCCAGACCCTCTACGAATGCAAAGCCTGTTTCTCGTGTGTCCAGGGTTGCACCAAAGGGTTGCTGAGCCTTTCGGTGAATCCGGAATTTCTGGAAATGGGCGACGATTTCTGGACGCCCGACTTGATCCTCAGCACATGGAACCAGTCTGATTCCGGCAGAATTCCCGTATCCGGCGCAGGCTATCGCGGCCGCTTTCATGGTCCCGGCTTCGACTCGATCTGGACCGACATGTCGGAAATTGTCCGGCCCACACGGGACGGCATTCACGGCCGCGAATACATCTCCACTTCCGTGGACATCGGGCCCAAGCCGATGCGCTTGAGATTTGCGTCTGACGGCCGGATACTTTCCGAACCTGCAAATCTGCTGGAGATACAAATTCCGGCGATCCTGGATCTTCCGCCCTGGTTGATCGGGCGCTCCGGGCTGTCCGAAGCGCGCGCCGTGGCGGCGAAGGAACTCAAAACATTCGCGGTCATGTCCGCCCGGGACGCGGCGCTTCTCCCGCCGGATCTCAAGCCTTTTGCGGCGCCCGTCATTCAAGACATTCGCGGTGACGGCAACGAGTTCGGAGAAGGCAGAAAAATGGTGCAGCTGTTGGATGGTCCGGACGTGTTGACGGCAGCTGAGATTATTTCGGAAAATCCTCAATCGATCGTTTCGGTCCGCATGGCCTTGCGCCCGAATTCGGCCGACCGCATCATTGAACTGTCTCGAAGCCAAATCAAAGTCTTCCAGCTTTGCGCCGATCTGCATGGCTGCGAGCGGATGAGCGATGATTCCCCCGGGCGGCATATGAAGGACGTCCTCCGCGAGATTCACGGCCGGCTGGTGAATGAAGGGATACGCGACGAAGTTACGCTGATCGTATCCGGCGGGATCGCATTGGCGGAGCATATGGCAAAGGCAATTATTTGTGGAGCGGACCTGGTTGCGGTGGACACGGCTTTGCTGGTGGCCATTGGCTGCCGCGTTTGCCGCAGCGCTCATCGCCGGAGCGGTGACGGAACAGACGTGGATTTGTCGGAAGCTTCGTGCGGCAGCTGCCCGGTCGCATTTGGCTCCGTCGATCGAGAATATGCAGCCCAGCGCATGATCAATCTGATCGGCGCCTGGCACAGTCAGTTGATAGAAGTTCTCGGAGCGATGGGCATTCGGGAAGTCCGCAGGCTGCGCGGGGAAATGGGCCGCGCCATTTTCATGGAAGAAATTGAAAAGGAAGCATTCGGGGACCTGCTGCAGGTCTCTCCGTTGCAAGCAAGTGCATAAATGCTGAATCCAGAAGTCAACCGGGAGGAGTCAGAGTTGTGCCTTTACAAGGCTCCGTGGCTTGAAATCAACAGCTCCGGGTGCTGCGCCGGCTCGAAGCTATTCTCCTGCGCTTCCGGGACGCTCCTCCTGGAAGAGCGACGGGAAAATAGCCGGGCGCGAGCCCGCGATTGCGCCACACGAGCTGCAAACCCGGAGCCCTGCAAAGGCATCAAGGCGGTTCGGCACATCGATAATCGCCGAACGCAAGCTCTGTTTTTTTTAGCACAGGTGAATGCATGACCACAACCATTGCCAAGGTCCAAATTCAGGAAGAGGCCCAGCCGCAACCGGGCACGAGCGGCTGGCCGCAGGAGATCGTCGAGAGGAAAATCTGCCCCGCGCCCGACCGGTATCGGAACTCAATCGGAAAGTACAAGATTGACCGGCTGGCCTCTTGTATTTCTTGCGGCCGATGTGCCGAAGTCTGTGAATTTGGCGTCCACATTAAACCCGAAGGCTACAAATATATGTTGCGGCCGCAGGATTATCGGTGTATCGGCCCGGCTTGTTCGGAAACCGGCAGCGCATGCATAGCCGCCTGTCCGCAGAACGCACTGGTGATGCAGTTGAATCCCAACGTGGATTGTTTGGGAGACCCGCGCTGGTCCGGAGACTTGATCCTGTCCACATGGTATGAAGCCGAGACCGGACATACCCCTCCCCCGCACCTCGAATATAAATGCGGCGCGTCGGGAGGCGGCTTCGACCGGATCCGGTTCAAGTTCGAGATTCCCGAGCTTGACCAGCAATGCAAAACTCCGGTAACCCAGAAGCGGAGAAGCTCCAGAAATTCGGCTGCGGAGGAGATCGATACCGGTTTGGATCTCAATCATCGGGACGACGGGCGGCCTCAAGTCCACATCGATATTCCCGTGTATGGCGGCGGAATGAGCTTCGGATCCGTCAGCATTCATACAATTCTGGCGAAAGCTCGCGCAGCCGTGGCCTGGAACAGCTTTAGCTGCACCGGCGAGGGGGGCTACCCCGACCGGCTCCTGCCGTATGACGATCACATGATCACCCAGGTGGCAACCGGGCTTTTCGGAGTTCGCGAAGAAACGATCCAGCGCGTGAGAATTGTGGAATTCAAATATGCGCAGGGCGCGAAGCCCGGCCTCGGAGGGCACCTTCTGGGCGACAAGAATACGCCGGCCGTCGCGCGCATGCGCGGAGCCATTCCGGGCAATGCTCTGTTCAGCCCTTTCCCCTTTCATAGCGTCTATAGCGTGGAGGACCACAAAAAGCACCTGGACTGGATCAAAGAGGTCAATTCGCGCTGCCTTGTCAGCGTAAAGGTTTCAACTCCGACCGATGTCGATATGGTCGCGGTCGGCAGCTATTATGCGGGTGCGCACATCATCCATCTGGACGGCAGCTATGGAGGAACCGGAGCCGCACCCGACATTGCCAAAAAGAACATTGCAATGCCCATCGAGTATGCCATTCCGAAGGTGCACAAGTTTCTGACGGCCGAAGGGATCCGGGAGAAGATCACCCTGATTGCATCCGGCGGGATTCGTACGGCATATGACGTGCTGAAAGCCATTGCGCTTGGCGCGGATGGCGTCGTTATCGGAACCGCCGAAATGGTGGCGTTGGGTTGCGTGCGGTGCGCCTGTTGTGAAAGTGGACGGGGATGTCCTCGCGGAATTGCATCTACGGATCCTGAATTAGTTGACCTGATGAGCCTGGAATGGGCCGCCCAGAGATTAATCAATTTGCAGAATGCCTGGCATGAACAAATGATCTCCGTTCTGCAGACGCTGGGCATGCATTCCATCCGCGATCTTCGCGGCCGTAGCGATGTGCTTTGTTATTTGAAATAACATCTTGGAGGCTTTGCGCCTTAGCGCCTTCGAGTTCAACTCAAAGACTCTAAGACTCAAAGGCTCGAAGACACAGGGAGCAGGAATTGAACGAAATTGCTGAACGAATATTGAAGACCAGGTCGCAAATATATCGCGGGCCGGAACCGCCGTTGACAAAATCAGCCGAAGAGGGGGGATGCGGTGTTACCGGATTCGCCTGCACTGTGCCGCTGGCGGGGCGGTTCATCTATGAGCCTTCAGTTCAAATGCAGAACCGTGGCAACGGCAAGGGCGGCGGCATCGCCGCCGTTGGCCTTGTTCCGGAGCAGATCGGGGTATCGCGTGATGTGCTGGACAATTCTTATCTTCTTCAAATTGCTCTGCTGGATCCGGCCTGCCACGCGGAACTGGAGCGCCAGTACATTCTGCCCAACTTTGAAATAGCCCTCTCATCCCGGCAGTCGCACATTGATGATTACCGTGACATCCCAGGACTCGAAGTCCGTCCGCCCGACGTTCATCGATACGTCGTCAGAGCCAAGCCGGACATGCTCAAAGCTTTTGCCGCCAGTAACGGCCTCGAGAGCCTTGCGCCCCGCGAACTGGAAGACGAATTCGTATGGAGGAATTCCTACCGGTTGAATGATGAGTTTTATGCGTCACTGGGGGAAAAACGGGCCTTCGTGCTTTCCCACGGCCGGGACCTCCTGGTTTTCAAGCTGGTCGGATATGCAGAACAGAATGTCGAGTACTATCAGCTCAAGGACTTCAAGGCGCACGCGTGGATTGCCCATCAGCGGTATCCGACCAAGGGGCGGGTGTGGCATCCGGGCGGAGCTCACCCTTTTGTGGGTTTGAACGAAGCGCTGGTGCACAATGGAGACTTTGCAAACTATTATTCTGTCTGCGAGTATTTGAGGCAGCGGAACATCCGCCAGCAGTTTCTCACCGATACCGAAGTCTCGGTGCAGCTTTTCGACTTATGGGATCGTGTGTACAAATATCCGCTCGAGTACATTATTGAAGCGCTGGCCCCGACGACCGAACTGGATTTTGACCAGTTGCCGCCCGAAAAACAGGCGATCTACCGGCAGATTCAAGCTACGCACATCCACGCCTCACCCGACGGGCCCTGGTTCTTCATCATCGCCCGCAGCCAGCCGGATCAAAAGAAGGTGCAATTGCTGGGCATCACCGATACTGCGATGCTCCGCCCGCAAGTCTTTGCCCTTTCCGATAATGGTGATGTCCAGATCGGTTTGGTCTGTTCCGAAAAGCAGGCGATCGATGCGACCCTTCGCAGCCTGGCGCAGGAGGACATGCGCTTCTGCCCGATAGCGGACAAATATTGGAATGCGCGCGGCGGATCCAGCACCGACGGCGGCGCCTTTATCTTTACGGTGGATTCCGGCCGGAACGAACACAAAACTCTTACGTGCACGGACAAATTCGGACGACCCGTTGTGATCGATTCCGGTGCAATCCGATGCGATATGCCCGAGGCAGATTCTTCCCAAGAGGATGCGCCGGATGCCCTCAGGGAATTGGTTTACCAGTGGCTCCAAAAGGGAAAACTGGATGACCTCTTCACCTATGTCTTAGACCTTCCGTCATGGTCTCCAGGAGATTTGCGGCGATTCTGTCAGCTCGTGGTTCAGGGCGCAGACAACGCCAAGTCTCGAGCGACTGCCATCGAACTGCTGACCATGCTTCGGGACCGGCATTTTAAGACCGGGGACAAACGACGAGCGACCGTAGTCTGGGTTGTGGACAAAATGCTGGAAGCGCTCTTTGACCGCGCACCTCTGTTCGGCGAACCGGCAACCCGATTTTGGCGAAGGGTGAACTGGGATACACGGGAGCATATCGCCGCTCCCCGGGCGGGCGAGGAACTGCTCATTATCGACGCCCAGGGTTTTCCGCCCGAGGGGGACGATTGCGATGCCGTGTTTCTCCGCAAGGCGCATCAGATGGGCTGGAAGCGGTTCATCCTCTATCGCCTGCGCGGGCAGCGATTCCATGGAGCCGGTCTCGGTCCCGAAACGAATGACGTGCGCGTCGACCTGTATGGATCCGACGGCGATTACACGGCCAGTGGCATGGATGGCGTGCAAATCTACGTTCACGGCAACGCCCAGGATCAAGTAGCTCAGATTGCCAAGAGCGGCAAGCTGGTGATTTATGGGGATGTCGGCCAGACGTTCATGTATGGAGCCAAAGGCGGCGAGGTATACGTTCTGGGCAACGCCGCAGGCCGTCCGCTTATCAATGCCGTGGGCCGGCCCCGGGTTGTCATTAACGGCACCTGCCTGGATTTTCTGGCGGAATCCTTTATGGCTGGAGATCCATTGGAGGGCGGGGGATTTGTAATTGTCAACGGGATTGAGTTCGATGGGCGCGGCAGCATCGTCCTGCAATCGGTGCCATACCCGGGGAGCAATCTCTTTTCACTGGCCAGCGGCGGCGCAATTTACATCCGTGATCCGCATCACCAGGTGGTTGAAAGGCAGCTCAATGGAGGAGTTTTCTCGCCCCTGACGGATAAGGACTGGAGGTTGATCCGTCCCTACCTGAATGAGAATGAGCGCCTGTTCGGCATCCGGCTGCAAGATCTGTTGACGGTCGGCGGAACCTTAAAGGAACCGCAGGAAGTCTATCGCAAGGTCAGCGCGGTCAAGCTCGCAGTCCTGGCAAAAACAAAATAATTCTTGCCGGGAGCGCCGGCGTCTCGCCGGCTCTTTTCACAGCGTACATGGACAATGCAGCGCCAGAAACACTGTAAAAGAGCCGGCGAGACGCCGGCGCTCCCGGCAAAATTGAAAAATTTTAATATGGAAAAGATTCAGCAGACAGAAACGATCGGGGCGGTGCTGGTATGCGGCGCCGGGATCGCCGGGATTCAGGCGTCGCTTGACCTGGCCGAGAGCGGCTTCAAGGTCTATCTTCTGGAGCCCACGGCCGCTATCGGCGGTCATATGGCACAGCTCGACAAAACATACCCGACCGACGACTGCGCAATGTGCATTCTCTCGCCGAGACTGGTCGAGTGCGCCCGCAACAGGAATATTGAAATAATTACGCTCGCCGATATCGAAGAATTTTCCGGCCGTCCGGGACACTTCAAGGTGAAGATCCGGCAGAATCCGCGCTACATTGATATTAAGAAGTGTGACGCCTGCGGCGATTGCGCGCAGGTTTGTCCCGTCGACATTCCAAGCGAGTTTGACTGCGGAATCGGAACCCGAAAGGCCGTTTTCCGGCCGTATCCCCAGGCCATTCCCAATGTTTTCAGCATTTCCAAATCCGCAGGACAGGCGCCCTGCAAATCGTATTGTCCCGCCGGCGTCAACGTGCAGGGCTTTATCGCCCTCGCAGCGGCTGGGAAATTCAGCGAAGCTTACGAACTGATCCGCCAGCGCTGTCCGCTTCCTGCAGTGAGTGCGCGTATATGTCCGCATCCGTGCGAGAGTAAGTGCAACCGCAGTGAAATTGATGCGGCCGTATCTGCGTGCGATCTGGAAGGGTTTGTCGCAGATCATATCCATAAAAACCCCGACAAATATCCTGCGTTTGCGCAGCCTGCTGCCAAGCTGGATCGAAAAATTGCGGTGATCGGCGGCGGTCCCGCAGGTCTGACAGCTGCTGCGGATCTTGCATGCATGGGTTATCAGGTGACAATTTTTGAGGCGAAACCTGATCTGGGTGGAATGCTGCGATATGGCATCCCTGACTATCGTCTGCCCAGGAAAATCCTGGATGAGGAAATCCGGTGCATTCTCCAACTCGGGATTGAAGTCAAAACGGACAGCCCGATTACTAAGCCGGCCGACCTTTTAAGACCGGGCGTGAAGAACGGAGATACATCTCCGAGGCCGGGATTTGACGCCGTGTTCGTCGCAACAGGGGCGTGGCTCGGCCGCAAGCCCGGCATTCCTGGGGATGATGCATCCGGGGTCAGGGAGGGATTGGATTTCCTTTATGAAATAAATACCGGGAAAACTCCGGAGATCGGTCCCAGAGTCCTTGTCATCGGCAATACAGATCTCGCCCTCGATGCCGCGCGTTGCGCGCGCCGACTGCCGGATGTGAAATCCGTAAGTCTGGCCTGTCTCGAGGGCGCGGGGGAACTGCGCGTGGATCCCCGCCGGCTGGCTGAGGCGGTTGAGGAAGGAGTGGATTTTCGTTACGGCCTTGGGCCGACGAGAATCGAGGCGGCAAGCGGCAAAGCCATAGGCGTGACCTTCCGCGCGTGCACCAGTGTTTTTGACGAGTTCAAAAGATTCGATCCTCTGTTTGACGATTCTGCGACTTCCAGCATCCCGGCTGATACCGTCATCCTGACTTCCGGTCGAGCCGTGAACTTGCTTCGTTCCGGATTGGAAACACGCCCGGGCGGCCGGATTCTCGCCGACCAGGACACTCTGGCGACAAGCATCAAAGGGATCTTTGCCGGCGGCGACGCGGTCCTGGGCCCTGCATCCATGGTTGATGCAATGGCCCAAGGGCACAGGGCTGCCGAATCCATTGACGCTTTTATACGTGGAGCTGCTTCCATCCGAAGCACCTCTGTCTCTCGAGCCTCAAACGCTGCGTCGACAATTTCAAGCGCGAAGCTCGCGCCGAGACCAAAGAATTCGAGATTCGAGATTCGAGATTCGAGATCAGGGGAAAAGAGGTCTCCCAATCTCGAATCTCGAATCTCAAATCTTGAATCGGCAATCGCTGAAGCGCGCCGCTGCCTTGCCTGCGGTTTATGCAGCGAATGCATGCAATGCGTAAAGGCATGTTCGGCAGGGGCCGTGCTGCACGATCAGCAGCCGGCAACCGTTGAAATCGAGGTCGGCAGCGTCATTCTTGCGCCCGGCTTCGAAGAATCTCCGTTGAGTGAGGATTTCGGCGGCGGACGGTACGCGAATGTGCTGTCAAGTCTGCAGTTCGAACGGATGCTTTCGGCTTCGGGACCAGCCGGCAGGATTCGGCGGCCCTCGGATGGGGTGGAGGCGAAAAGGATTGCTTTTATTCAGTGCGTTAGAGGCCGGGACGCGGCCGGCGATTATTGCTCATCCATCTGCTGCATGAATACGGCAAAGGAAGCGCTGGCGGCGCTAGAGCACATGGACGGCGGGCAGCTGGATATCACGATCTTCGGCAGAGAAGTCAAAGCGGTCGGTAAAGATTTCGACCGCTACATCGATCGTGTGCGCAGTGAAAAGAATGTGAGTTATATCCGGGCTTTTCCCTCCCGTCTGCAGGAGGCGGCCCAAACCAGGAATCTCAAGATCCGCTACCGTAGCCCAAAGGGAATCGAACAGGAACAGGAATTTGATCTGGTGGTCCTCGGAAGCGGGCTTCAGGTTTCAGCCGGCGTCAAGCAGATGGCCGCGCAGCTTGGCGTCCAACTGAATCCATTCGGTTTCGTACAGACGGGACGATTCTCACCGCTCACCGCTTCCCAGCCGGGCATCTATGTGGCCGGCGCATTCCAGGAACCAAAAGACATCCCGGAATCTGTGGCGCAGGCTTCAGGAGCGGCTGCGTGCGCCATGGGACAATTGACTACGGTTCGCGGCACCCTCGCGCAGCGTCACGAATATCCCTGGGAGCGGGACGTTGCGGATGAGCCTCCGAGAATTGGGGTTTTTGTCTGCCATTGCGGGCACAATATCGCCTCGGTGGTCGACGTGGAGTGGGTGGCCAGGAAAGCCGCAAAAATGGCTGATGTGTACTACGCCGAAGCAAACATGTATACCTGCTCGGATTCCAATCAGCAGCACATCAAGGCGATGATCAGGAAACACCGGCTCAATCGTCTGGTTGTGGCATCCTGCTCGTCACGCACTCATGAGGTTCTCTTTCAGGAGACGTTGCGCGAAAGCGCCCTGAATCAATATTTGTTCGTAATGACCAATATCCGCGACCAGTGCTCGTGGGTTCACAAGAATGATCCTGCGGCGGCAACGGCCAAAGCGGTTGACCTTGTATCGATGGCTGTTGCCCGGGCGCGCCATCTAAAGGCATTCCCGCTCAATGAACTGGAGGTGACGGCGTCCGCGCTGATTCTCGGAGGCGGACTCGCGGGAATGACTGCAGGATTAAGTATCGCCGACCAGGGATTCAAAGTGCGCCTCGTGGAAAAGGAAGCGGTTCTGGGCGGCCTAATGCGCAACATCCAAAGCACTCTGGAGCGGGACGATGTTCAGGCTCAACTCAATGATTTGATCTCGAAGACTCTGTCCCATCCGAACATCACTGTTTATCTCAATTCAAATCTCGTCCGGACATCCGGTCAGGTCGGAAATTTCACGAGTGTTCTGGAAACTGAGGGCAAAGAAAAAAGCGTGGACCATGGCGTCGTAATCGTTGCTACCGGCGGGCGCGAGCGGAATACAGAAAAATTTCTTCATGGCAGAAACCGGCATGTGATGACTCAGGGCGCGCTGGAAGCGGCTATGGCCGGAAACAGCTTGCCCGAGGAGTTGCGCGGGAAGAAGAGCGCAATCGTGGTGATGGTCCAATGCGTCGAGAGCCGGGATGAGAAAAATCCGTACTGCAGCCGGGTGTGTTGCTCCGAAGCAGTCAAGAATGCGCTCGAGCTTAAGCGGCGGCTGCCGGATTGCAGCATCGTCATTCTCAACCGCGATATCCGGACCTACGGTTTTCGGGATATGTACTCCAGGAAAGCACGTGAACAGGGGATCCGGTTTGTTCGCTATTCAGAACACGACGAACCGACTGTTGCTGAGGAGAAAGGGAGACTTAAGATCAGGGTCGCGGAAACGGCTGATGGTGATCTGCTTCTCAAACCGGACTTGCTGGTCCTTTCGACGGGCATCTCCCCGGCTGAAGGCAATCCGGCGCTCTCCGCAGTGCTCCGCAGCGCGCTGACGCCCGATGGATATTTCCTGGAAGCGCATCCAAAGCTTCGTCCCGTCGATCTAGCCAACGAAGGGGAGTTCTTGTGCGGACTGGCGCATTCGCCCCGGTTGATGGATGAGACAATCGCGCAAGCCCAGGCTGCAGCGGGACGCGCTTCGAGGGTTCTCTCCAAATCCAAACTGGAGGTCGCCGGTCAGGTGTCGTACGTCAACCCGGCGGAGTGCGTGGCTTGCGCTACCTGTGTGAAGGTCTGTCCCTACGGCGCGCCCATAATCAATGTGCTCGGCAAATCCGAGATTCAGGGCGCCAAATGCATGGGCTGCGGCAGCTGCGTGGCGGCTTGTCCGGCAAAGGCCATTGCGCTGCAGCATCAGGAAAGCCGGACCATTATGGCGGTTCTCGATGAGATGTTTGCCGGCGGAGGATAGAGATGAAACAGCTGAATCACAGGCGGAATATGGAAGGCCCGGACGCACCGGAATTTTCCGCGGACTCCCGCTGGGAGCCGGAAATCATCGCGTTCTGCTGCGATTACTGCGCCTATTCGGCTGCGGCTTTGGCCGGGTCCAACCGTATGCAATACCCCGCCGGAGTACGGATCATCCATACGCCGTGCACTGGAAAGATCGAAACGGAGCACATTCTGGGGGCTTTCGAAAAAGGAGCCGACGGGATTCTGGTTGTCGGCTGCCTCGAGGGCGGCTGTCATTTTGTGGAAGGGAATCTGCGGGCGCGCAGACGTGCGGACCGCGTTTGCGCCATTCTCGATGAGATCGGGCTCGGAGGCGGGCGCCTCAAAATGGTGAATCTTTCCGATTCGATGGCTTCAGAGTTTGTGCAGGAAATATTAGAAATAGTGGAAAAGGCCAAAGCTTTGGGTCCGAATCCGCTCAAGTTATCCAAACAGAGTGAAAGTGCAGGGAGTCTATGATTGTCGCATCGCAAAAATCGATTACGGAACTCAAGGGTATTATTTCCGGCCACAAAAAAGTACTGTTTGCGGGCTGCGGCACTTGTGTGACCGTGTGTCTGGCCGGGGGCGAGCGCGAGGTGAGCATCGCCACCTATGCAATCCGGATAGCACGCAAGCTCGAGCGCAACCCCGTGGAGATCGTTCAAATGACGATCGAGCGCCAGTGTGAAAATGAATTCATCAAAGACCTCGCCGAACCTGCGAGCAAGGTCGAGGCGATCGTCTCATTTGGATGCGGCGCCGGCGTGCAGGCGATTGCCGAACGATTTCCGGGCAAGCCGGTCTATGCAGGGCTCAATACGCAGTTCCTGGGAGTTCTGGAAGAGCAGGCGGTCTGGACCGAAAAGTGTATGGGCTGCGGCGACTGCATGCTGTCCCATTTCGGCGGCATCTGCCCGGTTACACGATGCGCGAAACGATTGTTGAACGGCCCGTGCGGCGGTTCGTTGGAGAGTCGGTGCGAAGTGGATCCCGATCGCCCCTGCGCCTGGCAGCTCATTTACAACCGGCTGAAAGGTATCGGGCAACTGGAAAGGCTGGAGGATATTGTTCCGCCCAAAGACTGGAGCACCGCATGGTACTGCGGCGCAAGGAAGGTTGTGCGCAAAGAGCACCAGCTATAGTCAAAATGGGGACGCCTCCCACTGCTGTCCCATTAACTTTTGAGTATTGTCCCTGAATTCTTTTTTTTTCAGGATGTTATAACAACAAATGGGTGTAATCGATTTCAATTTTTTTTAAACTCATTCGGAC